>Ga0208752_100016_pt1 | contig 108997 bp, 94 predicted proteins | sample LakWasMet27_LOW6_2_FD_183871 | JGI IMG/M metagenome (GOLD analysis project Ga0208752, IMG submission 183871) | Freshwater sediment methanotrophic microbial communities from Lake Washington under simulated oxygen tension - Sediment Metagenome... | ecosystem: Environmental > Aquatic > Freshwater >... | reverse complement strand
ATATCGTTGGCTTTTATAACAGCAAGCGCTTGCATTCGACATTGGGCTATCTGCCGCCCAATGGCTACGAACGAAAAATGGCAGAGCAACAACCTATCTCTGTGTCCGAAAATGGTTGACCACTACATAGTTCACCCTTGAGTTTTGGGTTGAAGTCTACCTGGATGTTTTCTTCAACCTGGTTACCTTTGTTGTAGATTATTAATTCGCAAAGTGATCCATCCTTTGATATAGAAGCGTGTCTGAACAATTTTGGTACTGATACGTAAAGCTGACGCATTTTAAATAAGTACGCAACAATTGAAGTTATTGCAAACAATACCAGACCTATTATTACTTTATCGAAGTTCTCCACTGTATTCCTCAAGCTAAGTTTTTTTGTATATCATCCCATGCAAAGGGATTCTAATGAATAAATCATCGGTTTGAGAAAAAGGTTGATGAAATTATTCGGGGCTAACTCCTTTACTTTATTACCGATAAAAAATGTGGGTAAGCCAATCTTGTAATGCAGTTATCTTCAATGATTACGTTTTGTACATTTATTCGGCCGTATAATAAAACCACACAATGAAATTTGATCTTGGAGCCACATCGTGTTTTTGAAATTCAAATAATCGGGGAATCCATGAAACCTTCTACTGCGCTTAATTTGAAACGCAATGCGGTACGTGAAGTCGTAAGCCGCTTCCGCACTGCCAATCCTCGTGTATTTGGTTCTGTACTGCACGGGGACGACCGGGACGGCAGCGATCTTGATTTGCTGGTGGATGCTTTGCCGGGCGCTACTTTGTTTGATCTAGGCGGTTTGCAAATCGAACTGGAAGAACTTCTTGGGGTCACGGTCGATTTGCTGACGCCAGGAGATATTCCAAAGAAATTTCGCGATCAAGTGCTTGCCGAAGCCAGACCGGTATGACTGAAAACCGCCTACCTGACTACCTTGACCACATGCTTGAAGCCGCCCAGTTAGCGTGCAGCTATATCGAGGGTTTGGATAAAAACGAATTTATTGCCGACAAACGGACTCAGCAAGCGGTGATTTTGAACTTGGTTATCATCGGCGAGGCGGCGACAAAATTGCTCAAGGACTATGGTCAATTTCTCGACCGTTATCCGGAGGTGCCGTGGCGAAGTATGAAAGGCATGCGCAACCGCATTGCTCATGGATACTTCGAAATTAACCTTGAGGTAGTTTGGGAAACCGTTCAGACAGCATTACCGCAATTGCTTGATCGGCTCCCCGCGATTCGTAAAAGTGCGGAAGTTGAAGAATATTAATCTGCCCCTAACCTCTTAGCCCCCCATATTCCCCCCCCCTTTAAGTCGCGCTTCTTCTTGGGCATCGATCTTTTCTAGGAACTGACTTTAATGCCATCACGGCACATCACCCTACTCCACAATCGGCACAAACCGATGCTGATCGTTATCAGTATCTTCCACCAGACTCTCGATCAGAATGAAGCCGCTCTAGGACATCATCAACGTCAATGCCATGCCATCTGCGGTTTGGATAATAATTACGATTTATTTTTCCCGGAAATATGGCCAAGGCAGTATCCTATATACTCACAAGCCGGTCCCTCATGGTCATTGCCAAAATCAATTTAAGCCCCTTAAACAAAGTCGTGAAATTCAAAAAATGCTGACGCGCATCATCGTCCGGTCTGCTTATTTCCTGAAAAATGCCAAACGCTATCAAAGCACCAAGCGGTTTTTCTATGATTTGCTGGAAAACACTAACAGCCAGATTAAACGCCGCTTTGATGTGTTTATGATTACGTTGGTATTACTTAGCGTTGCTCAGCTGATTTACGAGGTAGACCACAATCCCGATGCCTTAGGCTTTTGGTTTGACCAAGCTGTAGTGGGTATATTTATTTTGGAATACCTGCTGCGCGGCTGGATTTATAGCGACGGCCACAAGATCATCCTTGAGCATTACGAACGGGCAGAATACCTAAACAGCCCTTTTCAGCCGGGACACGCGTTGTGGCAAGCGTTCACAAAAAAAGCACATTACTTAATCACGCCCATGGCGATCATCGATTTACTGGCCATTTTGCCCAGTTATCGGCCATTACGAGTGCTGCGTGTGTTGCTGGTTTTTCGCCTATTTAAGTTATTTCGTTACTTTAGCAGCATCAAACTGTTTGCCAATATTCTCGCCAGTAAGCGCTTTGAGTTATCGACGCTGAGTGTTTTTTTAGGTTTTATCATCTTCATCGGCACTATTGATTTTTACTTATTTGAAAACACCCACGATGGCGGTCAGGTCAGTAGTTTATTTGATGCGCTATATTGGGCCATCGTGACCGTAGCAACCGTCGGCTACGGCGACATCACCCCCATCACATTTGGTGGCCGGATCGTGGCAATGGCACTCATTTTAAGTGGCGTCGGCGTGTTGTCCTTTTTTATCTCCATCATCGTGACCGCGTTCAACGAAGAAATTCAGGAATTACGAGAAAATACCGTTTACGCGGAATTAAATCGCTATAAGCGCTTTGTAATTATTTGCGGCTTTGGCAGGGTCGGACAGCATATTGCCAGGCAATTGCGTAAAGATCGCCAGCATTTTGTCGTTTTGGACATCAATGAAGACCATGTTCTTAAAGCTAAACAACTCGGCTATCTGGTTATTCATGCAGATGCCAGTAAAAACGATGTGTTAAAAAACGCCCGCATCAATAACGGCGCCTCAGCAGTGTTATGCGTTACCGGCGATGACGTTACCAATGTGTACATTGCCCTAACCAGTCGGCATCTGAATAAAGACATTCAAATTATTTCCCGGGCTAATGGCCAGGAAAATGTAAAAAAAATGTATCAAGCGGGTGCCAATAACGTCATTCAACCCTTTGAAATGGCGGGCATGCTGGTGGCCGAATACATTGGCCAACCGACTGCTTTCGAGGCTATCCTGGGCATTCTCCATGAAGAAAGCCATATATTGATGGAAGCGTTACCTGTACACACGGGTTCTTTTATAGATGGCAAAACCATTAACGAAATTGACTTTAAAGTGCGCAAGCTGCTGTTGCTAGGCATTATCAGTGCGCATCCGCCCATCTCAAAAGAACACAAAGCGAGCTACCCGCTGAAGAATCAACATTTTTATTTTAATCCCGAACAGTATTTTCAATTACGCGACGGCGACTTGCTGGTGGTGTTGGGCAGAACGCACAGCCTCACACATTTTCGCAATGAATTGGCACATAGTCGCCCGCACCAGAGAGCCAAACAATGAAACGAATTGCTGTGTTTGGCTATGGCTTGATGTCTTTGGAAGTAATGGGCCGGTTAAATCAACATCAATGTAGCCTGCTGTTTATTGCCGAAAATGAAGCTGAAGCTGCGTTAGTCACGGATCGCGGTTTTGAAGTACGCATCATTGATTTTCGTAATGATGACGAGCTTAGATCGGTGGGTATTGGTGACGCAGTTGATTCAATCTTCTGTTTTTATCCCACCGATGCGGACAATGTGTTTTTAACGATTTCTGCCCGGGCTATTGATAAAAACCTGACGATTATCGCGATTGTCGACGAACCGGAATCGGCAGAAAAACTCTTGGCTGCCGGTGCGAATAAAATTATCGACCCTTACGAAATTTGCGGCCGTAAAACCTACGACATGCTAACCAAACCGGATATTACTAATATCATGGATAATGCCGTCTTTGGTCGCCACGATTTGAACATGGCGCAAATAGAAATTCCTGCCGGATCTCGTTTTGAAAATACCCAAACCAGCGATTTAAGACTCGATAATAAACACGATATTATTTTGATTGGCGTGGTCGACAAAAATAACAGCCAATTGCATTTTGCCATCGGCGAAAAAGAACATACCTTAAGCGCCGGTGACGTCCTAGTTGTAATGGGCCCGACGCGAGAAATAAGACACTTTAAAGAAGAGGTTGATTATGTTGAAACTGATAAAATTTAACGCCAGAATCTGGTTTTTGTTGGGCTTTGCGGGCTGTGCTTTTCTGCTGGGGATGGGAGCGTATTTTCAATTTGTCGGTGGTCTTGATCCCTGCCCCTTATGTATTTCGCAGCGATTAGCTATTTTGGCAACCGGCATCGTGTTTTTAATCGCTGTACTGCATAACCCCGGCCCAGATGGCGTTAAACGCTATTCATTGTTAGGAACTATCACCGCATTGTGCGGCGCGGCCATTTCCACCCGCCATGTTTGGCTGCAACACTTACCGCCCGACCAAGTACCTGAATGCGGCCCCGGTCTGGAATATGTTTTAGAAAATTTTCCTTTATCCGAAACTATTAAAATGATGCTGAGCGGCACCGGCGACTGTGCAAAAGTCGACTGGACCTTGTTTGGCTTCAGCATGCCGGCCTGGACCTTATTGGCCTTTTTAATGCTGGCGACCTTAAGTTTGCTACAACGCTGGAACCTTGAAGAAAACCTGGATTAATTTATGCGCTTAATGAAAAAAATCTTACTGCCTTTACTACTGTCAACCAGTGCATTAACAGCGAACGCCGCCGATGACTTTGACGGTTTAAAACAAGCGATTGCCGGTAAACATCGTGCCGCTGAACACAAAGCGCGCGATAAATATCGCCATCCCGAACAAACATTGGCGTTTTTTGAAGTCAAAAATGACCTGACTGTGGTCGAAATTTGGCCTGGCAACGGCTGGTATACAGAAATACTCGCCCCTTACTTAAAAACTAACGGCAAATTCATTGCGACCCAATTTTCTCCTAATGCCGAATTGCCTTATCACAAAAACACCGCGCAAAAATATATCGACAAACTCAAAGCCCAACCCAATCTGTACGGCAAGGTCGAGCTATCGGTATTAGAACCGCCGCAATACTTGCAAATAGCGCCTGATAACTCGGTAGACCGGGTGTTGACGTTTCGAAATGTACATAATTGGATGGCAAGCGACCAAGCCGCCATTGTTTTCAAAGCCATGTTCGCAGCCTTAAAACCCGGCGGCATTCTTGGCGTCGTTGAACACCGAAGCAATAACCTGAAACCTCAGGACCCTAAAGCGGCGTCCGGTTACGTCAGTGAAGATTATGTGATTGCGCTGGCAAGAAACGCCGGTTTCGAGTTTTTGGCTAAATCCGACATCAATGCCAACAGCAAAGATACCAAAGATTACCCCGAAGGCGTCTGGGTGCTGCCACCGGCACTAAGTGGTAAGGATAAAGACAGAAAAAAATATCTGGCCATTGGTGAAAGTGATCGGATGACCATCAAGTTCATCAAACCTACCGGCCTTAAAGCAGCCCTTTTCGGTAACGGTTTGTCAAGGCTATAAACTGCAAATTTAGGCTTGACTTTAATAATTATCCACATTGTTTGCAGTGCCACCCTAAAGCTAACGGCAAACCTGCAAACACTGTCATTTCTGTCAACTAATAATTCATAAGTTATTGATAACTATAAAACTTATCTTATTGTCGAAAATCTATACAATGTAACAAAACTGTAATAAAAACGGGCACTAAGGGGAATTTAAAAGTGCTTATCCACAGAGTTATCCACAGCTTCTGTGGGTAACTTAAATAGTCTTTACCTGATAGCTACTTAGCGACAATTCGTTAAAATTTACTCAAACATTATGGCTAAGTTGCAAAGTGAAAATTCAATTTTACGAATTGCCCTGCCAATTCCAATTTACCGTTTATTTGACTACCTGGCACCGACGGATGTCGATGTCAGTCAACTCAAACCCGGCTGCCGGATAGAAGTCCCATTTGGTAAACACACAAAATGCGGCTTCTTAGTTGAATGCGTCCAGCACAGCGACATCAATATCGATAAATTAAAACCGGCGCTACGCATTGTCGACGACACGCCTTTGTTATCGAGCAAAGACTTAAAACTGCTGCATTGGGCCAGTCATTATTACCACCATCCATTAGGTGATGTGATTAGTGCCGCCTTTCCGGTCGCCTTGCGTCAGGGCAAAGCGGCGATATTGCGTACAGAAAAACGCTATGCGTTGACCGAGTTGGGTCAAACAATCGACAGCACGCAATTAAAACGCTCCCCCAAGCAGCAAAATGTACTGGAAAAATTTCAACAGCATCCGCAAGGCTTAACTGAAAGCCAACTTTCCGCCTGGAACGATAACTGGAAAGGCTCAGTAAAACAGTTGTTAGAAAAACAATTATTACAGTTAACTGCTGATTTCATACCGACTGTTGCAGACAAGGTAATCGGCGAAGCTAATCTGCACTGTAACCCGCCGCAACAAGCCGCCATCGACGCGGTCTGTGCCAGCTTCGGACATTTTGCGGTGTTTTTACTGGAAGGCGTAACCGGCAGCGGTAAAACCGAAGTCTACATACAGATTATTCAAGAGGTGTTGGCACGCGGCCAGCAAGTATTGGTGCTCTTGCCGGAAATTACGTTAACGCCACAGTTGGAAGATCGTTTCAAACGCCGTTTTGCAATGCCCATCGCCATCTCGCATTCCAAGTTAACCGATAACCAACGGCAACAGGCTTGGCTCAGCATGCGCCAGGGTCAAACATCGATCTTGCTGGGCACCCGCTCCGCGTTGTTCACGCCGCTAAAAAAGCCGGGCCTGATCATTCTTGATGAAGAACACGATAGCTCGTTCAAACAACAAGAAGGCTTTCGTTTTTCTGCCCGCGATGTGGCGATCGTGCGCGGCAAGCTACTAAACATTCCGGTGTTACTCGGCTCAGCCACGCCATCTTTAGAAAGCCTGCATAACGTCAACCAACAACGCTACAAATTACTGCACCTGCCGGAACGCGCAGGCAGCGCACAAGCGCCCAGCTTGCAGTTATTGGACATCAGAAATAAGCGCATGCACGAAGGCATTTGCGAATCCTTGGTGAATGAAATTCAAAAAACTCTCGCCAAAAAAGAACAAGTGCTGCTGTTCCTTAATCGCCGCGGTTTTGCGCCCACGCTGATTTGCCATGGCTGCGGCTGGGTGGCGCGTTGTCAGCGTTGCGATGCCAATTTAGTCATTCATTATGATGAACAAACCTTGCGTTGCCATCATTGCGGCCAAGAACAGCGACTCATTAACAAATGCCCGGCCTGTAAAACCGGCGAATTGACAGCGTTGGGATTGGGTACGGAACGCATAGAAAAAGTGCTCGCCGAGCTTTTCGCGGATAAAACCATCGTGCGTCTGGATCGGGATTCAACTCAACGCAAAGGCACGCTGGAAAACTTCCTGGAGCAAATCAATCAAGGCGATGTCGACATTATTTTGGGCACGCAAATGTTGGCTAAAGGCCATCACTTTCCCAATGTCACACTGGTTGCCATCCTCGATGTCGATAGCGGTTTATTCAGCATTGATTTTCATGCCGCAGAAAAAATGGCACAAATGATAGTGCAAGTCTCCGGCCGTGCCGGGCGCGCCGAAAAACCCGGTCGCGTCATCATGCAAACCCGGCAACCGGAACACCCCCTTTTGACCACCTTAATCCGCGAAGGCTACCGCAGCTTTGCCAACAACGCGCTGGCCGAACGCCAAGACGCCGCATTGCCGCCGTATAGCTACCAAGCGTTACTGCGCGCCCATGCGATGGATGCCGAAAGCCCATTGCTGTTTTTGCGTGCCGTCGCCGAGTCAGCCCAAACCATCGACAACAGCCATACCGCAATATTAGGCCCCGTCGCAGCGCCCATGGCCAAGCGCGCCGGTTTGTATCGTTATCAGCTACTGCTGCAAAGCAATAAGCGACAAGACTTGCATAAGTTGCTGGACAAACTGTTACCGCAAATTGACAAACTCAAACTAGCAAAAAAAGTCCGCTGGTCGCTGGATGTGGATCCAGTGGATTTGTATTGAGAATATCTTAAATCCTTCGACAAGCTCCACCTCAAGGGTGGTCTAAGGACAGATGAACGGTAACAAATTGATTTCGTTCGTGGTGAGCTTGTCGAACGCTCTCCTGAGCGCAATCGAAGGGCATGAGCGAAATCAATTTGTTCAGTACCTCCCTAAGAATGTTGGGTTACAAACGCAATGTAACTCAGCACAGCTGATTAAAATTGGCACGGGTAATGTCGGTTTTCCGGCATTACCCGTTGGAGCAAACCGGCTGTTTGTTATTTTGCCATCAAAGGAATAGATGCCCCAATAACCACATCGCTAGCACCTTGCAAAACGCCTTCAACTTGAAGAAAACGTGCAGCGATTACTTTGGTGGTGGCTTTAGCTACTTTGCCGTAATACTTTTCAAGCAGCGCCGTACGTTGCTTGCGGAAAATTAGTGAACGTTTAACAAGCTTATCGGCTTCTTTATCAGTGATTTTATCGAAGCTATCCGCATAATTCTTAATGATAGCCAAGCGTTCATCGTTTAAGAGCTTCAACTCAGTGTCATAACGATAATACTGCTCTAAAAATTTCTTTTCTTGCTCGGCATTCAAAGCCATCGCCTTCTTGACGAAATCCAGCCTCTCCATACGCGTAGTAAAGCGGAACATTTTTAAATCGTCCGCTTCTTCGACAGCATCAGCAGCTGGAGCTGGATTAGTTGCTGCCGGCTTTTCTCCTTCAGCATAAACGACGTTAGTAACTGCTGGAAGACTGGCTGTACCAAAGGCCAAAAGGAAGGCAAGTTGTTTATAGTTCATTTTTTACTCCATTTTTTATTGTGAAATTGAATTATGTAAATATTTTATATTTCTTAAAAATGCCAGAAATAATCGTGTGAATTCAACTAATAACTGCAATTCATTTTTTAGTATTAAAAGGCTAACTTCGTTTAGTTAAGCCGTTGCTAACACCTACTTTCTATTCGGCCGAATCAGCGTCACCCATTTAGCGCCGCCTTCGGCCAGTTGATCCCAACTGCCTTTAAAAACCAACTGCACCATTGCGGCTGCAGACAATCGACTGGCATCATCCGGTAACGGTTCTGAGCAATCAGTCAACTTTAAAAGCACATCTTCCAGCCCAGGATTATGTCCAACCAACAATACCTTGCGCGCCGTGTTCGGGCAATTTTTCAGTACCGAAAGCAAAGTAGTGGCTTCTGCCTCATAAATATCGGGATTTAAAACGATCGCTTCCGAATCGATAGCCAATTGTTTGCAGACGATTTGAGCTGTTTGCAGCGTTCGTAAAGCGGGAGAACTGAGCACCAAATCAGGCAACACCTGCCTATCATGCAACCAGCGGCCTATCCACTTGCTATCCTGCCGACCACGCTTTTTTAAAGGCCGCTCAAAATCCGCCAGCCCTTCCGGTCTATCTGCCTTGCCATGCCGTAATAAAAAAATTTCTCGCATCATAACCGTCACCTGCTCTGCTTAATGAGAGTCCACACAGTGCTTGATGTAAAATCAAAATACAAGCTGCTTCAGGAGCATGTAATGTAATCACACACTCCTTTACAAACAAAGAAGGGATTTTAAACTTTGCTCAACCGCTGCTTGGTCATTCTTATCAAGCTGGCCTAACCAAACCAAAATAAACCGATTATCCAGTGTAAACAGCTTAAGACGCATAATTAACGGCACTGTTAAACCAGCAACAGATAAGTTTTCAATTGAGGTGTCTAAAGGCCAGACTGTAATGATTCAGAAAATTCAAGAATTTGAGTTGAACAAAAGGTAAATAAGCGTCGTTTCCTATCAGATGAGACAGTCTGTAGAATGGAAAGCCTAAAAACACAGGCAGCCTTATAAATGACCGAAAAAGAAATTTTTGCAGAGAAGCTCGAAGAATTTGTCACCGAGCTTAAAGAACATATCAGTACAGATGATGGTCAATGGACAGTAAAAGGCTTTATTGATGTTTTCAAAAACATATACACAATCTCTTCAGATACCAAGATTGTGTCGAAAATCCTTGAAATTCATCTATTCCCTAAAATTTTGCATTTTGCACAAACTAACGGGTACAAAGTGGTCCTTGCCGATCACCAGAATTACTACCCTGACATATCTTTTGTCAAAGTCAGCGATGAAACTATCAAATTCGCCGTTGATTTTAAGACAACCTATCGGAATCCAAAAAAGCCACATTTGTGTAACGGATTTACGCTGGGGTCGCACGGAAAATATTTTGAACATCGTACCAGTACCAAAAACATTCAATTCCCTTACGGCTCGTATTCAGGTCATTTCTGTCTTGGCATAATCTACGACAGGACAGATGGCGCAACCATTGATGAAACAAAAGTGCATAGCATTAATGAACTGCACTCAATTGCGTCGGTAGTAAGAAACTTTCACTTTTTTGTAACTGAAAAATGGAAGATTGCCAGCGATAAAGGCGGTAGCGGTAACACGGCTAACATCGGGAGTATTAACAATATCGCCGATATAATCTGTGGAAGGGGTATGTTTTCAAGACTTGGCGAGCACTGGTTTGATGAGTATTGGATGAACTACAAAAAAATAACTATTCAAGATGGCAAAGGCGGGACAAAAATAATCTCCACACTTCGCGAATTCGTAGAGTACAAAAATGGTGATCTGTCTTTGGTTGTAAATAAGAGGAATGGTGAAGAATGACCACAAAAGTTGGCGTGCCTCCGATCAAGTCGCAAGGCATAAAAACCAAGCTGATTCCTTGGATTAGAAATATTGTTCCGAGCGACTTTACTGGCGTGTGGATTGAGCCTTTTATGGGTACTGGTGCAGTTGCTTTTAATACTGCGCCTCGCAGTGCGATTTTGTGTGATACCAACCCCCACTTGATTAACTTTTATTCCGGCCTAGCATCTGGAAAAATAACGCCTGAAATAGTCAAGGAATACCTTATACGAGAAGGGGAACTCCTATTGTCAAAAGGTGAAGAACATTATTATTTTGTCAGAGATAGATTTAATTCCGAGCACTCTTCTCTCGATTTTCTGTTCTTAAATCGTGCTGGATTTAATGGCATGATTCGGTTTAATCGAAAAGGGGGATTTAATATCCCATTCTGTAAAAAACCACAGCGGTTTGCGCAAGCTTATGTAACGAAAATCACTAATCAAGTCGAATGGGCTTACAAAATAATCAAAACAAAAGAATTCATATTCAAATGCCAAGATTTTAATAAAACCATTTCTGAAGCATCACCATCAGACATTATCTACTGTGACCCACCCTATATTGGCAGGCATGTTGATTACTACAATGGCTGGGATGATTCTCACGAGCAAGAGCTATTTGATAGGCTTTCTGATTTTTCAGGAAAGTTTATTTTATCGACTTGGCATCACAATGACTATCGGGAAAACGAATACATTAAAACCCTATGGTCAAGGCATTCGGTCCTTACGCGTGAACATTTTTATCATGTTGGTGGTAAAGAAAAAAACAGAAATCCTGTTATTGAGGCTCTAGTTACAAATTACACTGCAATTTCTACTGAGCAGAAAAAAGAAAGCCCAACTCAATACACCCTGTTTGAAACACAAGAAAAATGCGACGCTGCATGACTTTACCGTCTTTGTAAGCAAAGGTTCATAAGAGACTACGAAATATGAGCTGGTCATAGGATGCAGCCGATACAAGAAGGTCCATCGCTCGCGATTGATACTGCTATGCAATGCTTAGCGCATCCTATAGTACTTATGAAGCCTCTTATGCCTCGTTTACCGTTAGCATATTGGTGAATCAGGGGCTAATCAGGGTTTGATAGGCAGCCCCTGACTAAGAGATTTAGCTTTGATATCAATATCACTCTCTAACAGCCGAATACTGATGGCTTTTTTCTTGCTCATTTGAGTAATTGCAATTTGCTTGTAACGGTTTTTTTCGTTTTCTGCATCGTCAATACTGCTGGCTTCATTGCCTTCGACGTATTCAATAATCGTTTTTTCTTCTGCTGAAAGTTTAGCTGTCATAATTGCCCCCTTTAAGTATTTCTTTTGGTATTTACGACTAGGAATGATGTTCTTTAGAAAAATCGTTACTGCATCTTCTACAAAAGACACATGGTATTATATTGGTATTAAAAACTAACCGATTCCAAAATGACTTCAACTGCATTAAAAAACACAGCCATAAAAACCGGTGCGCTTGCTGCAAATGACAGCTCCGCTTTCATTGAAAGATTAAGGCCAGACAGCGGTATTTCCGAGCCGGTTTATAAGCAGTTGTTGCGCCGCATCACTGACATGATCCAATCAGGTGAGATTAGCGACGGCTTTAGCTTGCCTTCCGAACGCGCTTTGGCAGAAGCGCTTGATCTTAGCCGCACCACGGTACGGCGCTGTTATGAAGAACTGCGTGCTCAAGACCAAATCAGCACCCATGGCCGGGCTGGGGTAACGGTCAAAGCGCCGCCGTCACGAATTAACCCGGAAATGGGTCGGTTGAAAGGCTTTACCGAAGAAATGCGCGAGCTTGGCATCACGCCTTCCACACAACTTTTGGAACAAAAAATTGTCACCGACCGCACTATCGCCTCGCTGTTCAATCGTCCGGCCAGTGCTCGATTTCTGCGTTTGGTACGTGTGCGTTTAGGTGATGACAGTCCGCTATCACGGGAAGTTGCCTGGTACGACCTGACTGTTGCGCCTGCCTTGGCTGAGTGGGATGCTGCTGGATCGGCCTACCAGTTTCTTGAGCAGCAGTGCGGTATTAAACTGATTAACGCTGAACAAACCATCGAAGCCGTGTTAAGCAACGATGAAGAAGCGGTTGTGTTTGGGTTTGAAGAGCCAGGTCCTTGCCTGCTGTTAAAGCGTAAAACTTATTCCGACAACGGACAAATGGTCGAATATGTTGAAGGTACTTTCCGCGGGGATGCTTATACCTATCGGGTTAATCTTAAAATGCCCTAAAAGGCCGTGACGTAGACGAAACACCCTCAACTTAGATGTCAACGAGGCGCACTTGTGCCCTCGGGTATCAATTGCGAGCGATGCGCTTCACGGTGTTCAGCACATCCTACACATTGTATTTAACAGCATTAAAGGCAGTCGCGGGTTTGGCTTGGGCTTGCATGAATTCAGATATTTCCGCCCGTGTCGGCAGAGCCTGCAATACGCCTTGCTTACCAGCCACCCAGGCACCACAGGCGCAAGCCAATTTTAAAGCCGCTTCCAGATCAAGGCGCTGCAGCAATGCCGACGCCAAACCTGCGCTAAAAGCATCGCCAGCCCCCGTTGCATCAATTGCGATAACCGGCCAAGCAGGCTGATGAATAACCACATTTGGAGTCAACGCCACGCAGCCCTGCTCGCCCAGCGTCACGACCAGCAATTCACCCCGCCAGCCACATTGCTTAGCCCAACTCGGTAACCGACTAAGCCACTTTTCCGGTGGTAAGTGCCCGGTATCTTCTTGCTCAAACAGTAGCGCCGCTTCGGTTTCATTGATAACCAGAATATCGGTAAGCGCCAACAGTTCAGCATTCGGCAACCGCCATGGCGAAGGATTCAACATCGTGCGAGTACCCTGCTCACGAGCCAACCGAAATGCTGCCAGAATCGGCGCTTCCGGGATTTCAAATTGCCCGTAAACCAAATCAATCGGCGGTAAGGCCGTCATCGTCTGTTCAACATGCTCAGCGGTTAACAGCGCATTCGCCCCTGGATAAATCGCCAGAAAATTATCGCCATTAGCCGCGACAAAGCCCACACCAAAACCGGATTCCTCACCAATTTTAAGCACCCAGCGGCTATCCAACCCTTCATCGTGCAACAGTTGCAGCACCGATTCAGCAATAGAATCAGCGCCTAGCGGTAACAACATTTCTACCTGCATATCCAGCCGATGTACACCCAATCCAACATTCAAGCCTTTACCGCCATGTTCTGCCCATCTCGCCCCCGCACAAAGCGACTCGCCGGGTATAGGCAGTCGTTCCACTTGCAAGCAGTGGGCATTGACATAACTGGCTAGCACTAAAATAGTCACCCTACCCCCAAATTCAAAAATCCAAACAAAACTCTACCGGACGAAAAGCACGCTTAAATTGACACTTTTACTTTTATATTGGTATCTTTATGGTTATTTTTTAAAGACCATAAACCAAGGTGCTTCCTATGAAATTTTACCGCGTACTATTTTTATATTTATTGATTTTTAGTTATTCATCGCTCAGTGCGGCTTATACCTCTTATGCAAAAGCCCAGGCTTTAGGAGTTGACTCTCAGTTCTTTCAGGCAGGCAGCAAAATAGATCAAAACACAGATGCCAACTCGACCATTTCAGATTCATTCATTTATCAAACCTTGGACTCGTCAACGCCTTCCGGCTGGAGTCGTCGGCTGCAGGCGTTGGGCACAGCATCTGCAGGCCCAGGGGTGCTTAAAGCCAGTGCTAGTGCGGGTGCATTTGCGATAAGTCCACTTTACTCGACATCAGGACTTGCAGAAGCGGGTTTCACCGATAGTTTTACTATTAGAGGATCAGGTTCAGGGCCATTTATCGATCTGACACTCCATTATCAAGTTTCAGGAGGGCTGGGAGGGAAAGCCTTCGCTGAAGGTGGCTTGTTTCTTAATCAGGGCGGGCTTTTCCTTGATAGGGAGCAATTTATCAGTTTTTCAGAAGCTGAAAATAGCCCGCGCAATTTTAACTGTTTAGGCAGTACATGCTCAGGCACGCTGACACTGCGTCAGGTAACTGTTGATACAACGTACTTTATCAAAGCGTATTTGAAAGTTTACGCAGCGGCTTTTGAAAAAAATAATCTTGGCAACAGTTCCTCCGCTGATTACAGCAACACAGGGAGAATATTTATAAGCCTTTCTGACCCTAATTATCAATTGGTTACCAACAGCGGTTTTAATTATTCACCCGTACCGCTACCTGCCTCCATCTGGCTATTTGGCTCAGCCTTATTGGGCTTAGTCACTCGTTTCGGCATAACAAAAAACACTTCCAGAACTTGATTCACCGCCCAAGGCGTAATTAACAGTGATCTCACTCGACCCGAGTGAGATCACTGTTTTCCAAATAATAATTAAATATCTACAAGGAGTTGCCATGAAACCAATTACCGCCCCTTTAAACCAAGCCCAACAGGGCGAAGCCGTTGCCAACTTACAGCAAGCGCTGCGCGCACTGGGACTAGAAATTGCCCCGGATGAATTTCGCGATACTTTTTTTGGGGAAACCACTGTTAACGCGGTATTGCGGTTTCAGCATTCACAGCATATTGATGGTCGCGGCAATGTTGATGACGATACCGCTGCGGCGCTCAATAGAAATTTGCGCGAAAGAAACTTATTAGCCCCCGAGTTTCATGTCAGCGGTCACGTTGTCGATGTTGTCGGTGCGCCGGTGTCGGAGCAAACGGTGACTGTATTTGACGTGGATTTACGCGGCATACGCATTATCGATAAGCTTCAGCAATTGGGAGAGTTATTACAAAGCCCAGGCTTCCAGCTATTAGGCCGAACCCGGACCGATGCCGATGGTTTTTACAGCATCGGTTTCGACCGTGAGCAATTTATTTTTGCCGATAAAAGCCATGCCGATCTGCTAGCTTTTGTGGTCGATGATGGCTTGCTGGTCGAGCACTCGCGTTTAGCCTCAAAACGCGATTACAGCAATGCTACAGACGTTGTTGACTTGGACATTGGCCTGCGCGATGCCCGGCTGTTGCGCGGCGTTTCCGAATGGCAACGCCTGGTTAATGCAGTTGATCCCATATTGACTAGCAGCGACATTAGTCTGGCTGACATTGCCGATTCGGAAGAGCAAATCGCATTTTTGGCGCAAGAAACCGATGTCGATAGCGAACAACTGCGCACCGCCGTTCAGGCATCGGCCCTGGCCCAAAGCCATTTGGATAGGGATGACGCGGAATTATTGTATGCCCTGGGCCGTCAACAAACCGGCTTACGCTTTATTGAATTAAACGATATTCCGGAAACCGAATTGTTTAACCGCTTAAAAAACGCCATCGGTTTGAACATCATTGCCGACAAAGCGGACGAGCAACTGCAAGACTTTTTGGCCAGATTGCTAAAAGCAGCCACCATCGACATCATCAACCCAGACAACACAGTACCCGCCATTCAAGCATTTAATCGGTCGTTAACGGCGGCCAACTTAGCATCTGATAGCGCCAAACGTGCCGTAATTACTGCTGCACAACGTTTCAATGGCGACGACCCTAAGCAATTTTGGTCCGAACATCTACCGCAAGCAGGCCTTGATACAGCGCAGATCGAGGGGTTAAAACTCAATAATCAGTTGTACGCACTGACTGACGGACATCTGCCACTGATTGAAGCTTTACAGGCACAGCGGGGCATAACGTCAGCCGCAGAATTACTAAATTTCACCAATCAAGACTGGCTGGATACGCTTGCCGATGTTGGTTTGCCTGAAGGCATTGAAAATGCCGACGGCTTTGTTACCGAGCTACGCGACACCTTACATGCCGCCTACCCGACCGCCAAAATTGCCCAGATGGTGCAAAGACAGGAATTCGCCACTATCGGCGAGTTACAAGCACCGCTCGTTGAGTTTTTTCAACGTGCGCCAAGTTTTGATTTCAGCAACTCGCGCGTGGAAGATTTTGTCGAGATCATCAATAGCGTCGCTCCTGAACAAAGCCAAAATATCGCGGTAAGCGATACCTTAAAAACCTTGCAGCGGGTGTTTCAAATCAGCCCGACACCTGAGGCGATGACGCAATTACTTGGTGCCGGTATTCACTCTGCTTTTCAAGTCGCCGGGGTGCCGGAAGCCTCATTTGTTAAACGCTTTAGCACTATTCTGGGCAGCGAGGAGCTAGCTCGCTTGGTGCATAATCGCGCCGGTTTCGTCAGCACGCGCGTGCTCGATGCCATCATCACTACTCGCGAATTGACCGATTTAGCAAAACCTGCCGCCAGCGGTTCTGATAAAACCCAAACCTTGGCCGCTACTAAACAACTTTTCCCCAATTTTGCAACACTGTTCGGCGACCTCAGTCTGTGTGAATGCAGGGATTGTCGCGCGGTCACGTCACCGGCAGCTTACCTGGTCGACATACTGCAATTTTTAGGCAAACTTGACCGTAATGCTGAAGGGAAATCACCATTAGATGCCTTGGTAAATCGGCGCCCCGATTTACCGCATTTGCGTCTGACTTGCGAAAACACCAACACCATCATTCCTTATATCGACCTAGTCAACGAAGTGTTGGAATACTACGTAGCCCACGACCAGCTTGATGCTCAAGCCATCCAAAATAACAACAACGAAACCGCCACCGAACTCCGCGCCAATCCGCAACATATCAGCCTGGACGCTTATAAAAAGCTGGCAACAGCCGTTTATCCCTTTAGCCTGCCCTATCATCAGCCCTTGGACAGCATTCGGGCCTTTCTGCCGGACAATCTAAAACGCGCCGATCTTATGCACCGCTTTAGCATTACCGGCCCAACAGTCGTCACCGAACAATTGCTGCTGTCCGCCCGCGAATACGCCATTGTGACTAAGGATGCTGGCGATACGACCGACCTTTGGGCGTTTTACGGTTTTGCCGATGAGGCTGCCATGCAGCTCTCGCTGCCAAATGTGCCGGAGTTTTTAAATAGAACCGGCCTTCGTTATGTCGAATTGATCGCCTTATTAAAAACCCGGTTCTTAAATCCGGGACAACTGACGCTGGATTTTGTCGACGATATATTCAAAACCCCGATCGCCACCGGACAACCGGCTCCGTTCGACAGTCAGCAGGTCTACAACCTACTGCGCGACATTAACGCTGATCTATTAAACCCGGCTGACGACCCGCTTATCAGCCAAGCACTAAGCATACGCGGCATCACTAATCCCGACGATTTCATCGCCTGGACTAAAGCCCATTTTGCCGACATCAACGCCAGCGTTTTATTATTCGAGCAAGAAGGTCGCTGCCAGCTTGCCAATACCCAACTAAAAACCGTCGAGCAAATCTACAGCCCCGTTGCCGCGCCCCTATCAACAGATTTTCTCTCGAAACTGCATCGCTATATTCGCCTGTGGCGGCGCTTAGACTGGCGTATTGAAGAACTCGACAGCGTTCTGGTTGCGCTGCAAACCAAGGATTTGTCAGCCGACATATTAAATAAACTTGCAGGCATTAAACAATTGGCGGAAGTAACAAAGCAGCCGCTGGAAAACATTGCCGCATTGCTTGGCAACATCGAAACGCACGGCGACAAGCCGCTGTACAGCAAGTTGTTTTTAGCACGCACTATTCAGCAGCTGGATCCGGCATTTACTGCTGATGCCTTCGGGGATTTTTTAACCGCCGATACGCCTATATCCGCACATCGCTCCGCACTGTTGGCGGCATTTAAAATCAAAGAGTCTGAATTAGCCGCGATCGCTGAAGATGCGAGCCTTGACCTGGATATTGCGTTATTAAAACTACCGACCTTAACTGCCTTATACCGCTACACCGTGTTGGCCAAAGCGCTAAAGCTCGGCATCGACGAGCTGCTGGCGATTAAACATCTGCTGGGGCTTAACCCGTTTCCGGCTGAAAACAACGACCCAGCGGATATTTTGACATTCATCAAGGCCACGGATGAACTCACGCAATCCGATTTCAGTATTAATGAACTTGGCTATGTATTAACGGGCGAGAATATTAGGCTGGATAACGCCAAGATTCAGCAAGCTATCGACAGTATTCGTAGCGACTGGGAAAAAATGGCTGTTGACCAGCCCGAGGCTGATCTTAAAACATTACGCAAAAACGCAATATATGCACAATTTAGCGCTGTCCTTGGCATTTCTGAAGCACAAACTGCAGCGCTAGTGCCGGAAACAATCCTCAATAAGATACTTACAGATTTCGAAACTCTGGGCTTTAAAAACGCCATAACCACCGGTCAAATTGGCGCAACCCTACGCGGTCTACACCGTGGCGCGGCTTTAGTGCAAAAATTGCCGTTATCCATTCTGGAAATCCAGTTTATCCAACAGCACCGCGCTGATTTTGCCAATGTGGATTTCAGCGATCCAGTTCTGCCTGCGTGGCAAACGCTCAATGATTTCGGGCAATTGCGTAAACTGGCACCGCACACCGACTGGCTTGCAGTGCTCGATGCGGCTCACAATCCAGCTACGTCGGTAGACGATCTCATCGCCCAAGTACTTAGTCAGCCGACCGCTGCCTGGACAGTGAAAGATCTGCAATTTGCAATTTCGCATCTAGGATTTAACGCTGCCCGGCTAACTCAGCCAAGCAATTGGTTAGCGGTTGCTCAGCTCGCACAATTTGCAGCCGCCAGTGGTTTTAGTCTGCAACGCTTAAGTAGTTGGGCACAACCGCTAAGCGATTTTGAACAATTAAACGCCGTCGCCATTGATGTTCAAAATGCTATACGCGCTAAATACAGCGAAAAAGATTGGGCGGATTTTGCGCCAACCGTCACCAATCCATTGCGGGAACGCCGCCGCGATGCCTTGGTGAATTATTTGCTGGTACAACAGCCGTTAAAAGACTGGGGCGTGATCGACGCTGACAGTTTATTCGAGTATTTTTTAATCGATGTGCAAATGAGCGCCTGCATGGATACCTCGCGGGTCCGGCAGGCCTTGTCCTCCGTGCAACTGTTTGTCACGCGTTGCTTACTTAATCTGGAAGCACAACGCCCTGGCCTGGGTGACTATTGGGTCGCGCTGGACAAAAACGAAGCCGCACAATGGGAATGGATGAAGCTGTATCGGGTATGGGAAGCCAATCGCAAAGTATTTATTTACCCGGAAAACTGGCTTGAGCCGGAATGGCGCGACGATCGCAGTCCGTTTTTTAAAGACTTGGAAAGCGAGTTAACTCAAAACGACATCACCACTTTTTCGGTAGAAACCGCATTTAGAAATTACTTGGGCAAGCTGGATAGCGTCTCGAACCTGGAGGTGGTTGGCGTCTATCACGACCCAGCCACCAATATTTTGCACGTGGTCGCCCGCAGCCATGGCATTGCTGCGCAGTATTTTTACCGTAATCGCGATAATTATGGCGTTTGGTCTGCCTGGGAAACCTTGCCGATTGATGTTAAGACTGTCGGTGACGGTGCCAATAACGGCGCGCATATCTTGCCTAAGGTATGGAAAGGACGGCTGTTTATATTCTGGCTGGAATTTTTGCAAAAGTCGGTGCCGCCTGACCCCAGTATTGCCGCTGCGAAGGATGGTGGCATTAGCGGTATCGGCCAATTGCAAGCCAAAAAACAGTGGCTGGTACATTTGTGCTTTGTCGAATTCCGCGACAGTAAATGGCAGCCTAAACAGATGTCTAAAGATACATTGCGGTCATTTGCCTTTACCGAAGCCGAGGCTAAAGATTATAAGCCTCACCAATATCGCCCTTGGGCAGCGGAATCGAATGGCGAACTTCGGATAGGAATTGACAACTTCGGTCCAACCCGTGAACAGCAGCCAATAAGTGGTGATAAATTTGCTTTTAATATCAAACAAATCGCGGGAGCTTTTGTACTAACTAACCCACAAGCTGAAATTAAAGTATCTGATATAAATCTCAGCTATTTAAGTCTAGTAACGGCTGCCGAGAACAATCAATTCATGGAACGAACAGCTACCGGCAATCTGCAATTACGCAAATCAAACTATCTGACGCTTGGCAACGGCCAGTCAAATTACATTTTTAACCATGCCGTACCGGCCTCAACTTTCGAGGCCGAAGCCGCTATCCCGTTCTTTTTCCGCGATGCCAAACGTAGCTTTTATGTTGAATCTCAAGACCGTTGGAACCCATTACTGGTCATCGACATCATTAAAAAACCGGATAACTTCGCGTTTTTAGCCTATGCCAACACCTTACAGAAAGTGCAGCTAAAACCTGTAATGGAGAACTTTGCGCTTAAAGCGTTAGCAGCCAGCCCTCAACAACCGGCTCGACTGGCATCGCAACCTGAGCAAAATCTCAATGTGGTCAGTAAATCAGCAAGCAGTAACTCGCACTTTGCCACTTCAAGAAAGACTGCGACTGCCTTCGGCGGTGACCGGATATTTCGTGTGCCAGAAAGTCGACCGTCGGGATTTATCAGTAAAGCCCTGACTTTTTATAATTTTTATCACCCGTATACGGAAAAGTTTATTGAAACCCTCAACCTAAAAGGAGTTAACGGCTTACTAAGCCAAGATACCGATCTTAAAAGCGATCTTGGTACACACTTTTCAACCGAATATAAACCTGTCGAATGGCTGGTGAGTAAACCTTATCCGCCAGTAGCTGTTGAGTTTGCAGAAAAAGATGCTTATGGCCTTTATAACTGGGAATTGTTTTTTCATGCGCCGTTGTATATCGCCACTCGCTTGTCGAAAAACGGCAAGTACGCCGAAGCGATGCAGTGGTATCACACTATTTTCAATCCGTTGACCGCCGCAGCCGTTACCAGCGGCGATTATTGGCAAGTACCGACGTTTAAAAAAGAAGATAACGAAACCATCACCGACTATTTCGAGCGGCTGGCTAAGGGCGATGCAGATATTGAAGCTAAGGTTGCCAAATGGCGTGAGAATCCCTTTAAACCCCATTTGATCGCCCGCGGCCGTCCGGTTGCCTACAAAAAAAATGTAGTGCTGAAGTACGTTGAAAACTTGTTGGCCTGGGGCGATGACTTATTCCGCCGCGACACCATTGAAAGCATTAACGAAGCTACGCAGCTTTACATTATTGCCGCACATATTCTCGGCAAACGTCCGGAAACAATCCCTAAACGCGGTGAGGCAGCGCCGGAAACTTACGATTCATTAAGCAAAAAGCATCTGGATAGCTTCGGTAATGCCATGGTCGCCTGGGAAAACCTGATTCCTTATGCATCTGGCGTACCGGTGTCTGACGGCACGGTCACCGCAGCTAACGGCTCGTTATTGGGTGTGGGCACTGGCCTGTATTTTTGTATTCCGAACAATTCCAAGTTATTAACCTATTGGGATGATGTTGAAGATCGCTTATTTAAAATCCGTCATTGCCTAAATCTGGACGGCGTTGAACGCAAGCTGGCGTTATTCGATCCGCCGATTGACCCGGCGATGCTGGTGGCTGCAACAGCCAATGGAGTCAGTTTAGGCAATGTGTTGGCCGATTTGTTTAGTCCCTCGCCGCTGTACCGCTTCCAATTTCTGCTGGCTAAATCGTTGGAGCTGACGGGCGAAGTGCGGGAAATGGGCAAGTTTTTACTCTCGGTACTGGAGAAAAAAGATGCCGCCAGCTTAGGTCTGTTACAAGCTGGTCACGCCACAAGCCTGTTAAAGCTGACTGAGGACATTCGGGTTTGGCATATTTTGGAAAGCAAGGCGCACCGGGATGTACTGTTGAAAGCCCGCGATGTCAGCATAGAGCGACTGAGTCATCAGCTTGATTTAATGGATATAAGCTTAGGCGGCGAAGACCTTACTGTGCCGAATCCTCCCGAATTTAATGCTGCTAAAAAACCTTCAGAAGATGACAGCTTGCCGGAAGAAGCGCTGATTGGCGGTGAAGAGGCCCTAAAAACACCAGCCACGAAGCAAAAACCGGTGGCCAGCGGTGAATCCGGCCCTAAATTGCTGCCTGCGGAAAAATTTGTGCAAGATGCCAAAGAAGCAGTGCAAACCATCCAGAAAATCATCGCCGCCGGTAAAGCCATTGGCGGGGCATTATCGGCACTGCCGCAATTCGACACTGCCGCCAAACCGTGGGGCGTGGGTGCTGGGATCAATATCGGCGGCGCGCAATTTAGTGCCGTGACCGAGTTTGCCAATAAAGTGCAGGAGGTTTATGTCGCCCTGAAGGCGCTCGACAGTGAAAAATCCGGCTTTACAGCCGAGGCGATTCGCCGGGAACAACAATGGTCTATCGATGCCAGACTGGCAGCCAGGGAAATCTTACAAATTCATCGCCAGATTATCGCCGCAGACATTCGTATTGCTATGGCTCAGCGCGAGCTTGCCGCGCATCGTCAGCAACTCAAAAATGCTGAAGAAATTGAGGACTTTGTGCAAAACCGCTTCACCAATGTCGAGCAATACACTTGGCTACGCGAACGTGTGTTCGCCGCACATAAAACCGCTTATCAGCTGGCTTATGATCTAGCCAAAACAGCTGAACGGGGGTATCGCAGCGAGCTGGGCGTAGTCACTTCCAATTTTATTCAATATGGCTATTTTGACGGTGCGCACCAAGGCTTAACGGCGGGCGAACAGCTCAATATCGCCCTGCGGCAATTGGAAAAAGCCTATCTCGAAGGCCAAAAACGACAATTTGAATTAACTAAAAATATCTCGTTAACAAAAATTGATCTGGCAGCATTAACTGCTCTAAAAACAACGGGCATTTGCGAATTTAATTTAACGGAAGATGTATTCGACCGCGACTTTCCTGGACATTTCTATCGAAAAATTCGTGCTGTCAGCCTATCAATTCCTTGTAACATCGATGCCACTACAACTGTCGCCGCGACACTAAGACTAATGAGTAATTCCGTGCGTTTAAATACTTCCGGCGCAAACTATCCGCGCAATCAGGACGAAGGGGTACCGGCGGATGATGAGCGCTTTGCCGAAAATAATGTGCCGTTTAAAGCCATTGCCATCAGTCACGGTAAAAATGATGCCGGCTTGTTCGAGCTGCGGTTTGACGATAGCCGGTATTTACCTTTTGAAGGCGCCGGTGTTATCAGTCGCTGGCGATTGGAGATGGATGGCCCGGCAACGGCGCCTATTCGACCCAGCATTAGTGATGTAGTTTTGCACTTGAGCTACACCGCGAAGGAAGATGCCGGACCTTTTAAAACTAAGGTATTACAACATCTAGGCGTTTAATCATCAGTGCGGCGAAACGCTTAAGTTTCGCCGCACAATCTTCGGTTTTCAGGCTGACAACGGTTACTTGTCTGTTCCTATTTGGTAAGCTATCAATAGTGTTGTGTTCAAAACATACGCCTTAACGCTTGTATTTATTGGCAACTGATCAAAAAAATTTTCACTGCAAAAACAACCTAAGTCAATTAATTAACAACTATTATTCAGCGCTGTAACAAAGTTGAAATTTTAGGACTTGATGATATTATTCTTCAGGCATTCACCCCATATTGATTTTAAATAACAATAATTACGAGATTGATAACATGGCAAAAATATCTTCTAAATCAGCTGCAGCGACTGAGCCGCAAGATAGCCCTGAAATCGAGCAAGAAGATACTGAGATTCTCGAGGACAGTGAGTTTTCTTCATTGGCCGTCGGTGTAGACGAGGATTCGGTTAAAAGAGATGCCCGTAGAAAAATTGAAATCTATTGGGAAAAAAAGCGTTTGAAGGAACAATTTGACGACTTTGACGAATCAGAATTTGGCTTTTAACTTAAGGAAACCTCTAAAAACTATCCGTTCATGGCCTTCGACTAAGCTCTCGGCAACTGCTCTGCAGTCGAGCAAGAACGGATAAGTCACTAATTTAATTATGAAACCGTTCGCAACTTGTCGAACGATCGAAGTGCAATTTTTAGAGATACTTTTTAATGCCCAAGCCCCCAACTGCCAGTAAATCCACACAACCGCCTGCCAAAGCACAATCGAAACGCCCAAAGCAGCCTGCAAAACCACGAAAAAAACGCCCTACACTGCCCACCAATAGCCTTCAACGAAGGATGACCTACCTCGCTTTGGAATTGCTGGGACTGGCAATTATCGGCCTCAGTGTCGTAATGATTATTTTAGGTTATTCGGCCAATTGGTTTTCCGGCACCCGATTTTTTTCAAGCCTGCTGCCTTTTGCCGCGGGAATTTTATTGCTAATTCTTGCTGCAGCCGGGTTGCTGACCGGCTGGTATAAAATCCGCAAACATCTCCACAGTAAATTACCCGCGGCCTCCCCGGCTCTGGCAATCGCATTAGCATTGATCATTGGCTGGTTTGTCACGCAGAACTCTTTTAGCCAAGCATTCGGGCATTTTCGCACTTTGGTAGGCGGCAAACAGGAGGCTGGCAGAGTAACGCTTGCGCATCAGGTTTATGCCGCTTACCGTCGCTATAACCAAGCGCAGTTACAACAATTGCTGAACAGATCTCAGCAATACGATGCAGCAATCAAAGAAGCGGCGAAGGCTTTTGAAATTGATGCCAATCTTTTACAAGGCATTGCGGCAACCGAGTCTTCATTTTTGCCGCGCGACAGCGCTGATGGTGGTCATGGCTTGTTTCAAATTACCCAGGTTCCGAAAGCAATAACGGCGCAAGCGGAAAAACAGTTGGGCGTAAAAGCATCGTTAATCGATCCGAAACACAATGCTTATATTGCGGCGGCAACTTTCAAATACTATCTTGCGCAAATGCATGGCGATCTGTTTCTTGGCCTGCTGGCTTATAACATTGGCCCCGCCAATGGCGGGCTTAAGTCGATTATGCAGCAGTATGGGGCAACTGATTTCGTGACAATCCAGCCTTATTTACAACAATTACCACGGGATTACCCGATTCGGGTGCTATCCCATGCGCTGGCGTTTAGGCTGTGGCAAAAAGAGGGGAAGTTGTTGCCTTATGAGGAAGGCAAAAATGCCATTCGCATACAGGCAATTGGTATACCTGGATTATTGATGGATCTTTGAAGAATGACCTGCCGATATAAGCTGGCAGGTCACTAGAGAGATTGCGAACAATCAGCGAAATCCCTTTCGATCGCTAATTACAGCTGAAGGCTTACGACAGTCCCAGTACATCCTGCATATCAAAAAGACCGGTTTGCTTATCCTGCAACCAAACGGCAGCCCGAACAGCACCATTGGCAAAAGTCATACGGCTGGATGCTTTGTGGGTAATCTCGACACGCTCGCCATCATCAGCAAACATCACGGTATGCTCACCGACAATGTCACCGGCACGGATGGTTGAAAAACCAATGGTCTTTCTGTCGCGCTCACCGGTAATACCTTCCCTGCCATACACTGCGCAGTCTTTCAGATCACGCCCCAAGGTATTAGCGATCACTTCGCCCATACGTAAAGCAGTGCCGGATGGCGCGTCAATTTTGTGCCGATGGTGCGCTTCAATCACCTCAATGTCAGTGCTGTCCCCCATCACTTTGGCAGTCATTTCCAACAACTTCAGTGATAAATTAACGCCAACGCTCATGTTAGGCGCCATGACTATCGCAACATCTTTAGCCGCTTGTGTGATCAACACTTTTTGGGCATCGCTGTAACCGGTGGTGCCGATCACTATTTTTTTGCCGGCCTGCCGACAAATCTCAATGAAATCCATCGAGGCATCGGGACGAGTGAAATCGATCAACACATCAAATTGATCCACTACTGCCGCCAAATCAGCCACAACCTTTACACCCACAGTACTGATACCCGCTAACTCGCCAGCATCTTTACCTAGTGCCGTGCTGTCAGGCCGCGACACAGCAACGCTCAACTCGGTATGACTAGCCAATGCGGCGGCTTTAATCAAACACAGACCCATCCGCCCGGATGCGCCAACTACAGCGACACGAATCATGGCTTATCCTGTTAATTTGTCGAAAAAGTTTTTCACGCTATCCGTCCAAGATGATTCTTGAGGACTGTGATGTTTGCCGCCGGACAAGGATTCACCAAGCTTTTCAACCAAGGCTTTTTGCTCTTTGGTCAAATGCACGGGTGTCTCAACTTGTACTTTACAAAATAAATCACCGACCGGCCCACCACGCACTTGCTTGACGCCTTTACCGCGCAGTCTGAACAATTTACCTGTTTGGGTTTCGGCTGGGATTTTTAACATCACTTTGCCATTTAACGTGGGTACTTCCAGCTCACCACCTAAACAAGCGGTGCTAAAACTAATCGGCACTTCGCAATATAAATTAGCGCCGTCACGATCAAAAATAGCGTGATCCTTAACCTGGATTTGCACATACAAATCGCCGGAAGGACCGCCGCTGGCGCCAGCCTCGCCTTCGCCCGCCAATCGCACACGATCACCAGTATCGACACCTGGCGGGATTTTGGCGTTCAAGGTTTTATTTTCTTGTACCCTGCCCTGCCCATGACATTTTCCACAAGGATCTTTTATCTGTTTGCCAGAGCCGCGGCAGGTGGGACAGGTTTGTTGCACAGAAAAGAAACCTTGCTGCATTCTGACTTGGCCATGACCATGACAGGTTGAGCAAATAATAGGGCTGGAGCCTTTTTTAGCGCCTGAACCGCTACATTCGCCGCAAGTCGTCAATACCGGCACACGAATTTTGGCATCGGTACCAAACACTGCTTCTTCCAACGACAACTCAAGGTTATAACGCAAGTCAGAACCACGCTGAGCACCGCCCCGCTGTTGTCTGCCGCCGCCGAAAATATCGCCGAAAACATCACCGAAAATATCGCTGAAATTTTCCCCGCCAAAACCGCCACGACCGCCACCGGCTGAGCCATCAACACCGGCATGACCAAATTGATCGTAGGCGGAGCGTTTTTTAGGATCGGATAAGACTTCGTAAGCTTCCTTTATTTCCTTAAATTTAGCTTCGGCTGCATCTGGGTTGTCTTTGTTGCGATCAGGATGAAACTTCATCGCCTTGCTGCGATAACTCTTTTTTATCTCGGCATCGCTGGCGTTTCTGTCTATTTCCAGAAGCTTGTAATAATCTTCTTTTGCCATGTCTGTTTAACTGTCCTGTCCGTCTTTGTCTGTTCGATTTACCTAAACGCAAGTCTAGGAGAAACTCTGTTGACACAATACAGCTCGTTACTTTGAGCCATTTACCACAAAGGACACCCAGACTACGAAGATAAAACTTCGCGACCTGGGCGTCCTTTGTGGGATTTATAGATTGTTACTACAGAAATCTTGATGACTGACTTTATAAGTCGGCCATCAAGTTAGTTCGCTTTATTTCTTATCGTCGTCTTTGACTTCTTCAAACTCAGCATCAACCACACCGTCATCGGCCGCATGAGCAGATGAATCTGCATGACCTGAACCGGCTTGAGCACCTTCAGCTGCGCCTTTTTGCGCATAAACACGTTCGGCAAGCTTACCTGACAGTTCCGCCAATGCTTCGGCTTTAGCGTCGATAGCTTCCTTGTCATCACCTTTCAGAACATCTTTTAGGGCGTCAATGGCACCTTCAATAGCTGTTTTTTCATCAGCACTGACTTGATCAGCCAGTTCTTTTAAAGACTTTTCTGTCGCATGAATCAAACCATCGGCATGGTTGCGCGCACCAACCAATTCATGCAATTTACGGTCTTCATCAGCATGAGCTTCAGCATCTTTAACCATGCGTTCGACTTCTTCATCAGATAAACCGCTAGATGCCTTGATGACGATTGATTGCTTTTTGCCGGTAGCTTTGTCTTTAGCCGATACATTTAAAATACCGTTAGCGTCAATATCAAAGCCCACTTCAATTTGTGGTACGCCTCTTGGTGCGGGAGGAATATCCGCCAAATCAAAACGACCCAATGACTTGTTAGCTGAGGCCAATTCACGCTCACCTTGCAACACATGGATAGTCACCGCAGACTGGTTATCGTCAGCGGTAGAGAACACTTGTGATGCATTAGTTGGGATCGTGGTGTTTTTCTCAATCAACTTGGTCATCACGCCGCCCATGGTTTCAATACCCAATGACAGCGGAATAACGTCCAATAACAATACGTCTTTAACATCACCAGCCAATACGCCTGCCTGAATGGCCGCGCCCAAGGCAACCGCTTCATCAGGGTTAACATCCTTGCGTGGCTCTTGACCAAAAATGCTTTTCACCATTTCTTGCACTTTCGGCATACGCGATTGACCGCCTACCAAAATCACGTCATGAATATCAGCGGCCGTTAATTTGGCATCTTTCAGCGCTGTTTCACAAGGACCTTTCGTACGATTGATCAATTCTTCAACCAATGATTCCAATTTGGTACGTGTTAATTTCACGTTCAAATGCTTAGGACCGGATGCGTCTGCAGTAATGTAAGGTAAGTTGACGTCGGTTTGTTGCGATGATGACAATTCAATTTTTGCCTTTTCAGCGGCTTCTTTTAAACGTTGCAACGCCAGTGGATCATTGTGTAAATCAACACCCGTGTCTTTTTTAAATTCGGCAACCAAAAACTCAATGACTCTTGAGTCGAAATCTTCACCACCTAAAAAGGTGTCGCCATTAGTAGATAACACTTCAAATTGGTGTTCGCCATCAATCTCGGCAATTTCAATAATCGAAATATCGAAGGTGCCACCGCCTAAGTCATAAACGGCAATTTTGGTGTCGCCTTTGGGCTTATCCATACCGTAAGCCAGTGCCGATGCAGTAGGCTCGTTGATGATACGTTTTACGTCCAAGCCGGCAATACGGCCGGCATCTTTAGTCGCTTGACGTTGAGAATCGTTGAAATATGCAGGTACAGTAATCACGGCTTCGGTGACTTCTTCACCCAGATACGCCTCTGCATCTTTCTTCATTTTCATCAACACCCGTGCTGAAATCTCAGGTGCGGCCATTTTTTTACCATTGACTTCAACCCAAGCATCGCCATTTTCAGCTTCGACGATTTTGTATGGCACCATGTTGATGTCTTTTTGCACAACATCATCTTTAAAACGACGGCCGATCAAACGTTTAACTGCGAACAGCGTGTTTTTTGGATTAGTTACCGCTTGGCGTTTAGCGGATTGTCCGACCAACACTTCACCGTCATTAGAAAAAGCAATAATTGACGGTGTAGTACGCGCGCCTTCGCTGTTTTCAATCACTCTAGCCACGCCGTTTTCCAGCACTGCTACACAAGAGTTTGTTGTTCCTAAATCGATGCCGATTATTTTAGCCATTTAATGCTCCAGATCTTTATTTTTAAGTTAATTAGTTATTGCCATTGTGGGGGCTATTTTTTGATGTTCAAGCCTGCTCATCAATACTCGGTGCATTTGCGGCCTGTTCAGGGGCTTTAGCGACCACTACCATAGCAGGGCGCAATAATCGTCCGTTTAATGAGTAACCTTTTTGGAACACATTAGTGACTGAATTAGGCTCTGCAGTAGCATCGGGACTTACTGCTACCGCTTGATGAAATTCGGCATTGAAGGGCTGTCCGATGGGGTCGATAGTTTCAATTTTAAATCTTGCGAATACAGATTCCAGTTGCTTCAGTGTTAACTCACTGCCTTCACGAAATTTTTGTACGTCTTCGCTGTCGCCAGTAGCCGCTTGCAGCCCTAGCACCAAGCTGTCCATTACCGACAATAATTCTTTGGCAAAACCGGTCAAGGCAAATTTATGGGCATCTTCAAGGTCTTTTTGAGTTCTTCTCTTAAGATTTTCCATCTCCGCCTGAGCACGCACTGCTTTATCCCAGTTTTCATGGGCTTGGCTCTTAGCTTCAGCTAATTCCTGTTTCAGTTCATCAAGGGTGTATTCATGCTCACCCACGTCAGTGTGTTCATGCTGCTGATTTTCTTCATCAACCTGGACTTCAGGTTTTTCCTGCTCTGTACTCATTCTTTAAGATTCCTTACAACGATAGTTAGTAATGACAATCACAATGGGGATGCTGACTTTGGATTCAAGGCTGCACCCAGTAATTTTGCTGTCACGTCGACAAATGGGATAATTTTTTCGTAAGCCATACGCGTAGGGCCGATGACACCCAGCACGCCAACGACTTCATCGCTGACCGAGTACGAGGACGTCACTAAACTGCAATGATCGAATGCTTGGTAGCCGGACTCTTCACCAATAAAAATCTGTACGCCATCGGCTTGCATGCACTGATCAAGTAAATGAATAACATCCTGCTTTTGGCTAAAGGCTTCAAACAGTTTTCTCAAGCGATCCATATCTGCCAATTCCGAGAAGCCCATTAAATTAGTTTCACCGGTCAGCACATAGTCCTCTTTTGCAGCATCCTGTCCGAATGCCAACTGCGCCATTCTTACGGCATCAAGCATGCCTTGGTTCATGCGTTCTTGGTCGTCTTGCAAGTCTTTTAATACCGATTTGCGCACGGCTTGCAAACTGTGCCCTGAATAAATTGAATTCAAATAATTGGCCGATTGTTGAAGCTCGGCGGGGCTGAATACTTTGGCGGTATGAATGATTTTGTTATGTACTTCTTGTTCGTTGGTCACAAAAATCACCAACACGCGGCCATGGGATAAAGGCAAAAACTCAATATGTCGTAAAAACACCACTTCTCTTTTAGGTAAGGTCACGACCCCGGCCATTTTGGTTAGATCCGCCAGTAATCTTGAAGCCGCGCCAATCACATCACCCTGTTCATCATGGCTCAGTTGTTGATGCAAATGCGTTAACTCTTTGGACTCCAACGGCTTGACCGTCAATAAGGAATTTACAAATAGTCGATAACCGCTGACCGTAGGTACTCGACCGGCTGAGGTATGCGGCGAATGCACCAACCCCAAATCTTCCAAATCAGCCATGACATTACGAATCGTCGCGGGGCTAAGATTCAAATCCGAATCCTTCGATAACACGCGAGACCCAACCGGCTGACCGTCACTGATATATCGCTCAACCAGCGTTTTCAATAACTGCATCGAGCGTTCATTTAATATTTGGGCTTCACTCATAATATTTGCGTTTCACGCACAGCATCTCTGGTAAATCAATTCGTAACAAAATGGGGCTAATTTTAGCACTCCATTAGTGCGAGTGCTAGCAAAGCGGCTATTAAGCTTTAGCGAGCTAATATCACGCCTACCCGGCAAAACTCTTTAGCTAACTGCCACTAACTGTATAATTGAAAAATTTTTAGTCTCTTAAGCTCGATAATGCATAGCTCATTTAAGACCATCGGCATCATAGGTAAGCCCAGCGATCCCAGCGTAGCCGTAACGTTATCGGTGCTTTATGACTATCTGCATCAACACCATTACGAGATTGTGATTGCTGAAGACAGCGCGCATTTCATTGTTGATCCATCAGTTAAATCATGCCCAGCCAATGCCATGGGTAAACTTTGTGATTTGGTGATTGCAGTCGGCGGCGATGGCACTTTTCTGGCGGCGGCCCGCGCTATTGTTGACTTCGACATTCCATTGATCGGCGTCAATTTGGGCCGACTGGGATTTTTGGTGGATATTTCGCCAAATGAGCTTCCTGAGAAACTGCACAACATATTGCAAGGCCGTTACACCGAGGAAAAACGCTATTTACTACGTACCAAAGTGATTCGCGACAACCGCATTATTCACGAAGAAACCGCCGTCAATGAAGTCGCCATTCATCGCTGGGTAACCCCGAGCATGATTGAAATCATCACCAAAATTGATGGTGTGTTCTTAAATTCACAGCGTTCTGACGGCCTGATTATTTCGACGCCCACCGGCTCAACGGCCTATTCGTTATCCGCAGGCGGGCCGATTTTGCACCCGTCACTAAACGCTTTAGTATTGGTGCCGCTTAATCCGCACACTCTCTCCAACCGTCCGATTGTGATTGCTGATTCTGTGGAAATTGAAATCAGCTTTTGCCAAACCACACAGATCAATGCGTTGGTCACTTGCGATCATATTGAAATACCGGAAGTCCTGATCAGCGATACAATTTTGGTTAAAAAAGACCCCAAACCCATTAGAATTCTGCATCCTGAGGGGCATGATTTTTTTGCTATTCTTAGGAATAAATTAGACTGGAGTCGTGGCTACCACAACAATCCCAATGCTACTCAATCTTAATATTATCGACCTTGCGGTCGTCAAATTCTTAGATCTTAATCTTGATAAAGGCATGTCTGTGCTTACCGGCGAGACCGGTGCCGGTAAATCCATTTTATTGACCGCCTTGGGCCTGGCGCTGGGAGACAGAGCTGATTCCGGCTACGTCAGACCTGACTGTAAACGCGCAGAAATCAACTTGGAATTTGATCTTGACGACGCGCCGGAGGCACAAGACTGGCTAAAAGCTAATGAACTGGATGATGACCACCACTGCTTGATTAGACGCATCATCAATAGTGACGGCCGCTCCAAGGCCTACATCAACAATCGCCCGGTCACCTTGCAAGCCTTGCAGGAATTAAGCGAGAAACTGGTGGAAATTCACGGTCAACATGCGCACTTAACCCTGCTTGATGCCGACGAACAACGCCGTTTATTGGATGCTTACGCTAAAAACCAGCCGCTGCTAGATCAACTGAACGACAGTTACCGGCAATGGCACGGCAGCCAAAAAGAGCTAGCCCATCTAGTTAAAGCCAGCCAGGATCAAACCGAACGCGAAGAACTACTGCGCTACCAAATCGATGAATTACAGCAGCTGGATCTTGCCAATTTCAACTACACCGCACTCTCGGAAGAACACAGCAAACTGGCTAACTTGGGCGATATTTTAAGTGTCGGCCAAGCCCAGTTGGATAGCCTATATGAAAATGACCGGCTGTCGGCCAACCAGATGCTCAACCACTCCTTAAGCGAGTTGCAACATATTGCCCGCTTTGCCCCAGAACTAAACGAAATTTGCGCGATGCTATCCGAGGCGCAAATTCAGACGGAAGAAGCCTCGCTGCAATTACGCCGTTTTCTGGAAGCGCAGGAAATCGACCCGCAACATCTGGAAGCATTGGAAAATCAGATTGGTCAGATACAACGACTTAGCCGTAAACACCATATCACTCCGGACGAATTGCCTGAGCTGTTGGTTAAACTGGAACTGGAACTCGATAGCCTTACCCACAGCAGCGAGCGCATCGAAGCATTAACCGCGCTTACTCAGCAAATTCTCAAGCAATACCAGCAACAGGCTGAAAAGTTATCCAAACAACGTCAAAGCAGCGGCCAACAATTACAACAGCAGATTTCCGCGATGATTAAGGAACTGGGCATGCCGCAGGGCGAGTTTTTGGTTCAACTCAACGCGCTGGAAAACTCTGCCCCTAAGCTTAACGGCATCGACAAAATCGAGTTTCTGGTCAGCGCCAACCCCGGTCTGCCTGCTAAGCCGTTGGCAAAAGTGGCTTCGGGTGGTGAATTATCGCGCATCAGTTTGGCGATTCAGGTAACAACCACCAACGACAAAACTACGCCCACGATGATTTTCGATGAAGTCGATTCCGGCATTGGCGGCGGCATTGCAGAAATTGTCGGGCAAAAATTACGCAGTTTGAGTCATAACCGGCAAGTGCTGTGCGTTACTCATTTACCACAAGTTGCAGCGCAAGCGCATCAGCATCTTTACGTCGAAAAAAACAACAAAACCGACATTACCTCATCCAGCGTTAGGTTACTGCACGATGCCGAACGCGTTGAAGAAATCGCCCGCATGCTGGGTGGCGTCACCATTACCGCCAACACTTTGGCACATGCTCAAGAAATGTTAACTACAGGAAACCAAAAATAATGATCCGCTTTCCAGCCGAATGGGAACAACAAGCTGCCGTATTAATCGCCTGGCCGCATCACACCGGCGATTTTCGTAATCTTGACACTGTCGAACAATCTTATAGCTTTATTGCCGACACCATCAGCCATTACCAAGCATTGCTGATTGTGTGTCGCGATACCGAGCATCAACGGCATATCGAGCCGCAATTAAAATCTCTGGCAAACATCACGTTTATTCATGCAACGGTTAATGACATCTGGGTTAGGGATACGGTGTTTTTAACGGTAGAAAACGACGGACAATTGCAGCTACTTAACTTTCGTTTTAATGGCTGGGGCGATAAATACCCGCATCAACACGATAACGCCCTTAACCATAATTTGCTGAATACCGTGCCGTTCAAAGGTATCAACACTGTTGATGTAGACTTCATTCTGGAAGGCGGCAGCATTGAAAGCGATGGCATAGACACCATCCTAACCACACGCCAATGCCTGTTGAATCCGAACAGAAACAAGGACTTGAGCCAGCAAGAGATCGAGCAGCAATTATTTAACTGCTTCGGGGCAAAACGGGTGTTATGGGTAGATCAGGAAAACCTGACCGGTGACGATACCGATGCCCACATCGACACCCTAGCGCGTTTTTGTACCGCCACAGCCATTGCTTACACGGCCTCAGGCGATCCGCAAGACCCACATCACGACAGCCTGCAATCCATGCAGAGCCAATTGCAAGCTCTGCGCACACAATCCGGCGAGGCTTATCAGCTGGTGCCGCTGCCGATGCCCAAGCCGATTTACGACGATGAAGGCCAACGTCTGCCGGCCAATTACTCCAATTTTTTGATTATCAATAATGCCGTATTAGTACCGGTTTATGATGATCCAAATGATGCTATTGCTCTGCAACGTTTGACAGACATTTTCCCGGATCGCACCATCATCGCCACACCTTGCAGGCCGTTGGTCCATCAATACGGTAGCTTGCATTGCATGACCATGCAATTCCCGGCCAAAGTGCTCAATTTGTAAGGCTTAAAGCGCATACGAAAGCTACCTTGCAGCTTGAACTACACTATTAACTTCACTCTAACAAGGTGCGTGCCATGAGCTCACATTTATTCATCGTCTGGCAGGATTCTTATAACGTTGACTGCCCCATTATTAACGAACAACACAAAGGCATCATCTCAACCATCAACACCCTGCATTACTTTATTCAAGAGGGGCATGAGCTTACCTTTTTAAAGCCTACGGTAGATTTATCGAAGATGTTCATGGGCTTTCATTTTGCGACCGAACAGGGCATTCTGGCCAAATCTCGTTATCCAGGAAGTGAAGAAGACGAAGCGCTACGGAAACAACTTTTTGCTCAATACAAGTTTATTTGCCAAGAGGCCTGCATACATAGAGAACCAGAACTGTTACTGAGTTTTCTAAAAAACTGGTGGATAAAGCATCTAACTGAAGAACATAAAAAATTTGCACCTTACTTAAAGAATTAATAGACCCCCACTCTTCTTTCGGTTTTATTATGAATGCTGGCAAACCATTAATCGCTCACGTTCTATTTCGTTTAGGCACTGGTGGCCTGGAAAACGGTGTCGTTAATTTAATCAACCACTTACCGGATGACCAATTTCGTCATGCTGTGATCTGCATGACGGATTACACAGATTTTCGCAAACGCATTACCAATGATGATGTACAGGTTTACTGTTTAAACAAAAAGCCCGGCAAAGACTTCGCCGTTTATCTGCGCCTATGGCGACTGTTAAGAACAATAAAGCCTGACATATTGCACACCCGCAATTTATCAGCGCTGGAAGCGCAGTTATCCGGCTTGTTAGCCGGGGTAAAACATCGGATACATGGCGAGCACGGCCGGGATATTGACGACGTCGACGGCACCAACCCGCGTTATGTCTTCTTGCGAAAGTTATTTCGGCCGTTAGTGCATCGCTATGTTCCCATGTCCAAAGACTTAGAAAACTGGTTGATAAAACAAATACAAGTGCCGCCACATAAGATTACCCAGCTATACAACGGCGTCGATCTAAATCGTTTTAAGCTGGGAAGTGAAAAACCACTAGATTTATTGCCGCCATCATTCCGGTCACCCGAACTCAAATTTATCGGTACCGTTGGTCGCCTAGACCCTGTCAAAGATCAAATCACCCTGGTTTCAGCATTTATTCATTTGCTTAACACACACCCTGAATTTAAAGAGAAAGTCCGTTTGATACTAGTAGGTGCTGGTGGATTACAAGAGAAGCTGAACTCGATGATTAAAGAAGCCGGCATAAACAACTTGGTTTGGTTTGCCGGCGACCGTAGCGATGTCGCCGATCTGATGCAAACGCTGGATATATTCGTGCTGCCTTCAATCAATGAAGGCATATCCAATACGATACTCGAAGCCATGGCCACCGGGCTGCCGGTCATTGCCACCCACGTCGGCGGCAATCCCGAATTAGTCATCGACAATGAAACCGGCTTTCTAGTCCCCAAGCAAGATCCCGAGACGATGAGCGATGCCATTAAACGGTATTTGGACAATTCTGAAATGATAATTGCTCACGGGCAGGCCGGTAGAAGCCGCTGCGAATCTGTGTTTAGCCTGAATCGCATGGTTGGTGATTATGCTCGGGTTTATGATGAATTGATCAAATTAGCAAAATAATTTTCACAACGATATTAACAATCTGCCCTAATAAAAAATTCAGGCTTTTATTGGGAACTAATTTTAGTTAGCCTCAATAAATAGGTGGAGTCCATGCAAGTAAGCGATCCCGCATACCAAGAGCATCGAGTATTTTCCGAGCTTGAGCGTTCCGCAAAATTTTATCAACAACTGGCCACATCCGTCTTTTCATTTGCGACGATGGGGACAAAGTCCATTTGCAACATCGATACATACGTCTATTCCTCAATGCAGGGAACGATCGAATCTATCATGATGGTTCTTTTATCTGGACGTATTGGGGATGCCTACGCATTACTGCGCAAGTACTATGACTCAACGATAATCAACATATATGCAAATCTGTATCTCAAAAACAACTTCAGCATTGATAACTTTGTTGTCGAAAAGATATACAACTGGCTCCAAGGAACGGAGAAAATTCCCGAGTATAGGATCATGTCTCAATATATAAAGTCATCAGGGATACTGAAGCCAGTTAACGACATTTTTAACATTGACGAACGATACAAACTGTTGCGCGGGCGGTGCAATGACTACACACACTACAACCTCTTTCAACACGTCATGCTCAATGACAACGAGGTATATCTAAAGAACCGAGGCCGTTGGCTTGAAAGGTTGGCGGAAGACATCAGTGATGTATTTGTTCACCACCTAAGTTACATGTTCTTCCTTAACGATCATTACATGATGTCAAGTGACTATCTTGACGCCCTGGAGTGCAACATGCTCCCGGAAGAAAGTTCGCAGTATTGGGTTGCGCCTTTCGTTCAAGACATCTTCGACGAGGTGATCACACCAAGGCGTCGAGAAGTTACAGCGTTGATCAAGACATCCTCAGCGATGCAACTCTCATGAGTACGATGCAACGCACATTGAGTGCCCGACCCATCATTCCAGATTAGCCGGGCAAACAGTTTTATCGTTTGCCAACGCGAAAACGACTGCGTTTTAGGCTTTCAATCTGTCTTTAGGTTCTCCCAAAGCTTTATCGTAGCCGACAAATCCCTTACGATAATTAACGTCTACTTCCATTAGGAATCGTATACCAAAAAATAATTGTTAATCTGTTATAAGTTAAGCCCCCTTAATCCTAAGTAAATCGCACTGGAGTCTCTGATGAAAAAATTCATTAATAGCGTTGATACCTTGCTTGATGAAAGTTTACTGGGCTTTGCCAAAGCTCATACCGATATTATCCAGCTCAGCAGCCAGCCGCGTTTTGTTAAACGTATCAAGCCAACTGCCTCAGGTAAGGTTGCGCTTATTTCCGGCGGCGGTTCGGGCCATGAGCCGCTACACACTGGTTTTGTCGGCGTCGGTATGCTTGATGCCGCCTGTCCAGGTCAGATATTTACTTCGCCCAGCCCGGACCAAATGTTGACTGCGGCAGAAGCTGTTGAAAATGGCGGCGGAGTCTTATTCATTGTTAAGAACTATGCCGGCGATGTAATGAATTTTGAAATGGCCGCTGAAATGCTCGATTACCCGAGTGCAACAGTATTAGTCACTGATGACGTTTCCTTGCCGAAAAATCACAGCATTGGCCGACGTGGCGTCGCCGGCACGCTGATTGTCGAAAAAATTGTTGGTGCTGCCGCTGAACAAGGTGCAAGCCTAGCTATTTGTAAAGCCCTTGGCGATAAAGTCAATCTTGCCACCGCATCGATGGGTGTAGCATTAACTAGCTGCACCGTGCCTGCAATTGGCAAACCGACGTTTGAGATTGCTGATAATGAAATGGAAATGGGCGTGGGTATTCATGGCGAACGTGGCCGAGAAACACTGCCATTAGCTACAGCAACGGAAATTGTTGAACACATAGCCAACATTATCGATACCGAATTAAAGCCTGAAAAAGGCCAACAGGCATTACTGCTGGTGAATGGTTTCGGCGGCACGCCGCTATTGGAATTGCATTTGATCTATGATCTTGCGGCCCAATTTTGGGAAAAGCGGGGAGTTAATATCTGTCGCTCGTTAGTCGGCAATTACGTCACATCTTTAGATATGGCGGGGTGTTCAATTACTTTAAGCTTGCTAGACGATGAAATTTTGAGGCTATGGGATGCCCCAGTGCATACTGCGGCGTTACGTTGGTAATTGCCCAGCCAACTCACTAACGATTACACAAATTATTAACTGACAAGTTTTAGCCCCTGGATCTATGTAACCTCGGGATCTTTCCTCTAAAAATGAGGCTCTTCCTTTAGTTGCTACCATATCGCGGGTAGATTCCATACCAGCGATTGCCACGCGCGAAACATCGTTCAGGACCTCAGTTAATGTAATATTGGATGAAGCACTGGTGCGTAGACTTTCTGCTACTGGAATTAATACATCAAGCATAGTTTTTTCACCGGCCTCTGCTTTACCTCGCTGTTTTACAGCTTGTACGCCTTCAGAAAAAATCTCTGCAAAATCCGGTAACGTCAGTTCACTTTGTTTAGTAGCTTTACTCATGGCAATAAACAATGTGCCATACAAGGAGCCCGAAGCCCCACCCATGGCTGTCATCAGCGTCATGCCGATTTTCTTAAACGCTGCTGCCCAATCTAGCTGAGCTATTCCTACGCTTTCTGCCAAAAGTCCATTAATACCACGCTGAAGATTAACCATGTGGTCGCCATCACCAATGGCTTGATCAAGAGCGGCTACTTCTTCCATATTTTGTGCTAATTCATTAGCAATTAACTGGATTAAATTAGGCAACAGACTAGGAGTAAATTTCATTGAGCTTTCCTTTGTTTGGGCATGATCGTAGGGGCGAACGACTTAATGCTTAGGTTAAGATCACGTTTTATGAATGGATCATCAGCTTTATAAATTAAAGGTAAACGCTTAAATTTATAATATAGAGAAGAATATTAGGCCTCCAGTCTATTAGAGCTAATTTGAAATTCTAGAGAACAGCAGAAGACGGATTGGCAAGGGTCGAGCGAAAAGTAAATAAAGCCCTCGGCAGATTTATAAGTATCTGCCGAGGGGTAAAACAGTTAAATCTTAGCCTTCCAAACTAGCTAATCGGGCTGCAAGAATTTCTTCGAGTGACACTAATGCTTTAGTAAAGCCATCAATACCTTCAGCTAATTTATCGCTAGCCATGCGGTTTTCAGCATGTAAACGTTCAAAGGTAGCTTTATCAATAGAAATCTTTTCAATAGGCAAGCCAGCTGCATTTTTAGGATCTAACTTACGCTCCAAAGTACCTTCGGTAGCTTGTAATTCAGCTAGCAAAGAAGGTGCAATAGTCAACAAATCAGAACCAGCCAATTCAACAATTTCACCAATATTACGGAAACTAGCTCCCATTACTTCAGTTTTGTAACCAAATTTTTTGTAGTAGTTGTAAATTTCAGTTACTGACAATACACCTGGATCTTCAGCTGGGGCATAAGATTCTTTACCTGTGTCTTTCTTATACCAGTCGAGAATACGTCCAACAAAAGGAGAGATCAAAGTGATGCCTGATTCAGCACATGCAATTGCTTGATGTATTCCGAATAACAAAGTTAAATTAGTATGAATGCCTTCTTTTTCTAAAACAGCTGCAGCCTGGATGCCTTCCCATGTTGCAGCAATTTTAATTAAGATACGTTCACGGTTAATTCCTTTTTCTTCATACTGCGCAATTAAATCACGACCTTTTGCGATTGTTGCGTCAGTGTCAAAAGAAAGACGAGCGTCAACTTCAGTTGAAACTCGGCCAGGAATAATTTCAAGAATTTTCAAGCCGAACGACACAGCTAAACGATCAAACGCTAGCGATACAACTTGAGCTGCAGTTGCGTCTTTACCCAAAGAGCTTCTTGCGCTCTTAAGAGTGTCATCGACAATACCTTGATACTGTGGCATTTGTGCAGCCGCAGTAATAAGCGAAGGATTAGTTGTTGCATCGCGAGGTTTAAAGGTTTCAATCGCTTGAATATCGCCAGTATCTGCCACAACGACAGTAAATTCCTTTAATTGTTCTAACAAATTTGCCATAACTTTAATTACCTATAATTACTTGTTAAAAAAAAACCGCTTACATAGCAACCTGTCCTGCGTTTAGACAGGAAGAAATCATGCAGCGGATTAGTATTCTTTAATTATTAAAATATAAAAGCGCAAGAACTGCTAAGCAACTTGCGCTTAAATTAAGCAGTTAATTAATACTACTTTTAGCCCTTGTCGCGTAAATATTTTGCAACACCTGTGGCTCCGCCAACTGTACCTCTTGGAGAAACTTCAGAAGAAGCCGCTACTCTTTGGCTTTGTGATTTTTCTTTCAAGTACTTTGAAACACCGGTGGATTCGGCTTTTTCTTTTAATGCTGAGGCTTTCTTATCAAGATATCTAGCAACGCCTGTTCCTGCAGTCACGCTACGATTCTGCAAATAGCGTTCAACACCAGTTAAACCATTTGCACGTGTATTAGCAGCCCCTTTAGCAGATCCACCTGTTTTCTTTCTAGTAAAAAAGAAAACACCAGCCGCCACAACTACGCCTAGTCCAATCAACACATTTGTGTTCGATTTTTCATCTTTGGTTACTGTTGCTGGTTTTGCTGCAACAGAATCAGAAGCTTCCTCTGATGCCTTTACTTTGGAAGAAGAGCCACTTTTAGTCGCTTCAACACTTGATACATTTTTATTCTTAGTAGGTGCGGCTGATTCGTTCTTTTTTGAACTCTCGTTAGCATCTTGGTCTTGAAAAACTATGACTGGTTTAAAATTTGTGGCCGGATAATCGGATTCAGCCATTGCCATTGTGTTGGTCAATAGCAAAGCAACGAATGCACCTCTAGTTAAAATATTTTTTTTCACCTTATTCCCCTGTAAGTTGTTAAATCGATCAAAAGTCTCTTGGATTTTGCTAAAAAGCAAACCAGGATAAATCTTCACGAAAAATTGTATAAATTTCTTGATACGTCATTATAAATTTTAAAGAATAGATTCAACGTTTTTAACAACATTTTCAACAGTAAACCCAAATTCCTTAAACAATTGTCCAGCTGGAGCAGACTCACCAAATCTATCCAATCCAACAATCGCACCTTGAGTCCCAACATACTTCCACCACCCGTCAGTAACACCAGCTTCGATAGCGACTCGCTTAGTTACTGCAGCAGGCAATACGGACTCCCTATATTCAGCATCTTGGGCATCAAATATGTTTGTTGAAGGTAACGATACAACGCGAATCTTTCTACCTTTTGCAGTTAATTCTTCTGCAGCTTTTACTGCCAATTCAACTTCAGAACCGGTTGCGATAATAATTGCGTCAGGCTGACCATTACAATCACGAAGCACATAACCACCTTTATATATATCCGCAATTTGCTGATCAGTACGAGACATATGTGGCAAGTTCTGCCGTGAGAAAATAAGCACAGACGGCCCATTTTTACGCTCAATAGCTGCCTTCCAAGATATCGCTGTTTCTACTGCATCACAGGGACGCCATACATGGATATTTGGAATCAAACGGAGAGTAGCTGTTTGTTCAACAGGCTGATGCGTAGGACCATCTTCGCCTAACCCAATAGAATCATGAGTGTAAACAAAAATTGAACGAATTTTCATTAATGCAGACATACGCACGGCATTGCGGGCATATTCTGAAAACATTAAAAATGTAGCTCCAAAAGGTATTAGTCCACCATGAAGAGCGATACCATTCATAATTGCCGACATTCCAAATTCACGGACGCCATAATTTATGTAATTAGCTTCCGGCTTATTCGCACGTAATGGTTTATAACCAGACCACTCCGTCATATTGGAGCAACCTAAATCAGCAGACCCGCCAAATATCTCAGGCAAAATCTTGGCATACCCTTCAATAGTTGCTAAAGATGAAAGGCGTGTAGCTGTAGTTTTAGCTTCTATATTAACGTCGCTTACAAATTTACCAGCGTCGTTAGCCCAATTTGATGGTAAGTCACCAACCGAACGACGTAAAAATTCTGCTGCAAGATCAGGAAACTCAGCCTTATATGCCTCAAAACTTTTATTCCACTCATCTTCAAGTTTAATTCCTTTTGATTTGGCATCCCATTTAGCATAAACCTCTGCAGGTACTTCAAAAGGACCATGGTCCCAACCAAGCGCTGCTTTAGTTAAGTTAATCTCTTCCTCTCCAAGAGCGGCCCCATGACAAGCATGAGTTCCTGCCTTATTTGGAGAACCGAAGCCAATAGTTGTTTTACAACAAATTAGCGTTGGTTTGTCACTTATAGAACGGGCTAGCACTAATGCATCATTTATAGCCTTGTGGTCGTGCCCATCAACGTCTGCAATAACATGCCATCCATATGATTCAAATCTCTTAGGTGTGTTATCAGTAAACCAACCTTCGACATGTCCATCAATAGAAATGCCATTATCATCCCAAAAAGCAACCAGCTTACCAAGACCTAACGTCCCCGCTAATGAACAAGCTTCGTGAGAAATACCTTCCATCAAGCAACCATCACCTAAAAAAACATAGGTATTGTGATCAACTATTTTATGATTTCCCTTATTAAATTGAGCTGCTAAAACCTTTTCAGCAATAGCCATCCCAACCGCATTGGTAATACCTTGACCTAATGGACCTGTTGTTGTTTCTACTCCAGCAGTGTAACCGTATTCCGGATGCCCTGGCGTTCTGGAATGAAGTTGACGAAAGTTTTTAAGGTCTTCAATCGTTACGTCATATCCTGTAAGGTGCAATAAGGAATATATCAACATAGATCCATGACCGTTCGAAAGCACAAAACGATCACGGTTAGACCATTTTGGATTGGTCGGATTATGGCGAATAAAATCATTCCATAGGACTTCAGCAATATCCGCCATGCCCATAGGGGCACCTGGGTGACCAGAATTTGCTTTTTGGACAGCATCCATGCTCAAGGCGCGTATGGCATTCGCCAACTCTCGACGCGAAGTCATATTTTTCTCCTTACATTCGTAAATTTATTGAACATGACGTATTGATTATTTGGCAATGTTGTCACGAAAACTTTTTTATTATTAACTTGGAATTAAGATGAACGAGCAGCTTAAAGCTGCTCGTTACTGCAATCTTATTCTAAATTAGCGTGCCTTGATCTCATCACTTCCTCGGCAATTCCCTTGTCGTGAATAATGTGTGAAATAACGGCTTCTAGGAATACCAGCGTCGACAATTCAAAGACTGTTCCCATAGGCATGCCTACAACCTTGCCATATAACTCGGAACGGCCAATTTGAAATACAGCATCAGCCAAATCACCAATTGTTGAATCGCTTTTCGCTGATATGAGTAATATGCTCGCACCTACTTTCTTAGCACTTTTTGCAAATGCAATAAGCTGCTCGGTTTCTCCAGAGCCTGAAATAATAACTAACAAATCACCTTGTTTAATGCTCGGAGTTACGATTTCACCAACAACGCTAACATCGTAACCTCCATGCACCAATCTCATTGCGAAAAAGTTACCAACAAGTTTGGATCGTCCAGCACCGGAAATAAAAATTCTTTTTGCGCCATCGATAAGCTTAGTCAACTTGACGTCGTAAGAATCATCTGTCGCTTCAAGTATGCCCGAAATCTTTTCCAGAATAAGTTGCTGGTGCATAGTTTTATACTCTTACTGCATCAACCAATTCACGAATTTCACGAGCAGCTTCAGCAGGTGAAGGAGCGCCGTATATTGCTGCACCAACTACAATGATATTCGCGCCGGCTTTTACTACGTCTTGAACTGTTGATGCTTTGATACCGCCTGCAACAGAAATTCTAACGTTTAAGCCAAGTGCTGCGATGTCATTCAAGTCTGAAAATGGTGTGTGACCAGCCGCTTGTGCATCAAGGCCTGTATGAATACCAACAATTTGGGCACCCAATTTCACAGACTCTCTTGCGCAGGTTACTTTATCTTCAACATTGATAAGGTCAATTTGAGCTTCAGCACCGTTTGCGTTAGCTGCTTTAACAACACCAGCAATTGTAGCTAACCCAGATACGCCCAGAACAGTCACAATGTCCGCGCCAGCTGCATAGAAAGGAGTGGCTTCGTATTCGCCCGCATCCATAGTCTTTAAATCAACTAACAACAGTTTATCTGGGAATTTAGCTCTTAAAGTTTTTACCAACTCAATGCCGTTATGCTTGATGCATGGAGTACCGATTTCGAATATATCAACATACGGCGCAACTTGGGTAGCTAGTGCCACAGTTTGATCGAAATCTAAAGAATCCAATGCCATTTGAATTAATGCTTGTGCCATGATAAGTGCTCCAATGGGTTATAGTAATAGTTATTTACAGATCAGTTACATAATCTTTATGCGGCGCTAACTGTAAATTAGAAAGGGCATAGATGTCAATGCTACCCTAGCCACTATCAACAATTGCCTATCACCTTTTACTCGGATCAATAACCTAGTCAGGTATAATTTAAAGATATTATGGCGTCTGTAAAAAGCTGCCCCTTTAGCCTTATATCTACTACAACCATTGCTTTCGATAGCCTAGGCAATACAAAGCTTTCGATATAAACATCTAACCACCCAAAGCATGACTGAACACATACTTTTCCTTACCGGCAAATTGGCGGAACGCCAGTTGTGTAGCATTCTGGCTAAAATGCAGCCACCATTTACCTATACAGTTCACGAATTGGGTCTAAAAGTTGCTGCTCTCATGACGACTGACATGGTTGCACGCCGTTTAACGGACACTTTCGGCGCCACACGTATCATACTTCCGGGCCGCTGCCGCGGAGACATCGATGTTTTAACTCAAACTTTGAATATTCCGGTTGAACGCGGACCTGAAGAGCTTAAAGACTTACCTATGTATTTTGGGCAGGCGGCTCATAAACCGGATTTAAGTCATTACCAAGTAAAAATTTTTGCTGAAATTGTCGACGCCCCGAATGTCAGCATCGAAGAAATTGTTAATCGTGCTTTCTACTATAAAAGCAACGGCGCAGATGTTATTGATATTGGCTGCCTACCTAGCACCGACTTTCCGCACCTGGAAGAAACCATTCAGGCGTTAAAGCAAGCTGGTTTTGTGGTGAGCATTGACTCACTGGATGCAAACGACTTATTGCGTGGCGGCAAAGCGGGAGCAAATTATATGCTTAGCTTGCATGAAAGCACGCTATGGATTGCCGATGAAGTCGCTGCAACCCCAATCTTAATCCCCGAAAAGCACGAAGATCTTGCATCATTGGATAGAGCCATTGACGAAATGCAAAGAAAAAATCGCGTTTTTATTGTCGATCCTATTTTAGATCCCCTGCATTTTGGTTTCACTCAATCCATCGTGCGTTATCACCAAGTAAGAAAAAAACACCCTGAAATTGAAATGATGCTGGGCGTCGGTAATATCACCGAACTGACTCATGCTGACACTATGGGCATGAATGCTTTATTACTTGGCATCTGCTCTGAACTTGACATCAATAACATTCTGGCAACTCAAGTTAGCAAACATGCTTGCCGAGCCATCAAAGAAGCCGATCTTGCGCGGCGAATAATGTTTGCCGCAAAACAACAAAACACCTTACCCAAACACATCGACGCTGGTTTAATGGCATTACACGAATCATCGCCTTACCCTAATCAATTGGAAGACATCAAAGATTGGGCGGCACAAATCAAAGACCCTAGTTTTCGAATTCAAACTAGCGAAGAAGGCGTACACATCTATAATCGCGATGGTTTCCATACCGCCACAGATCCATTTGATTTATTTCCTAAATTGCATGTTGAAAACGATGGCGGACATGCCTTCTACTTGGGCGTTGAACTAGCCCGCGCACAAATTGCCTGGCAGCTAGGCAAACGTTTTACCCAAGATCAAGCCTTAAACTGGGGATGCGCTTCGCAAACAACAGAGCCGACCATAGATCTGCATACTTTCAAACCTGCTGGAAGCACTTTAAAAAAACATTCATGATTCAGGAAATTATCGTTACCACGCAAAATCGTCATGGCACTGCACATATTGCCCCTATGGGTATTCATGTCGACGGTGATGACATCGTTATTTTGCCCTTCCGTCCGTCCACTACGCTGGACAATATAATTTCAACGCAAACCGCAGTGCTTAATTACTGCGATGATGTTCGTGTTTTTGCCGGTTGTTTAACTGGGCGGCGTGAGTGGCCAGTTAAACCCGCAGAAAAAATTGCTGGAGCCGTTCTTGACTGCGCCCTTGCTCACACTGAAGTCGAATTGGTACGAATTGAAGAAGATCCAGTTCGACCAAAATTGTTTTGCAAAGCCATTCACACTGTTAATTATGCTCCCTTTCAGGGCTTCAACCGAGCCCAATATTCCGTATTGGAAGCTGCGATTTTAATCAGCCGCCTAGACAGATTGCCTTTAGAAAAGATAACTGCAGAGCTTGACTATCTGCGCACCGGTTTGGAAAAAACCGCTGGCGTTAGAGAACTTGAAGCTTGGAGTTGGCTAATGGCAATTATTGAAAAACACACAGCGGAGATCAAGGCATGACGGGCATGCTAGCCAGTGTTAACAGCCTACAAGAAGCCCAATTGGCACTGGACGCAGAGGTTGATATTATCGACCTGAAACAGCCAAGCAAAGGCGCGCTAGGTGCATTGGAAATCGACCTCATAAAAACAATTGTTACCGCCATTAACGGTGTTTGCCCAATAAGCGCGACGATTGGTGATTTACCCATGCAACCGGACAGCGTCTTTAAGGCAGTTGATGACATGGTTAATACCGGCGTTGATTATGTCAAAATTGGTTTTTTCCCGGACGGCGACTGGCTGGCAACACTGCAAAAATTACACAGCCATACTGATCTTTGGCAACAGCAGCGTACCGGATTAATCGCAGTATTATTTGCCGATACGCAACCGGATTTAACCATCTTGAGCACGCTAAAAAATAGTGGCTTTAAAGGTGTGATGCTCGACACCATGGATAAACAAAAAGGCTCATTAACTCAAGTGATGGCACTTGCCACGATTACACAATTTGTCAAACTCACTAGACAGCACCAATTGTTATGCGGATTAGCAGGCTCGCTCAAAGCAGATGACATTGCCAAACTGATGCCGCTAAATCCTGATTACTTAGGGTTTAGAGGCGCACTTTGCAATCAACACAATAGAACCGCGCAATTGAGCCAGTCAGCCGTAATAAAAATCAAGCAGGCGATCAAACATGCCACTTTATAAATGATTACCGGCAGGCCATTTAGATACATAGGCGTAATTGGGCTTGTCGCAATTAGTTATTTTATTTTTGGTTTATTAGGCCTACTCCTAAAAGTTCCACCCAGCAACGCTGGTGGATTATGGCCTCCTGCCGGCATTTCCTTAGCCGCAATGCTTTTATTAGGTCCACGCATCTGGCCTGGAATCTTTATTGGCAATTTTTGCATCAGCGCCTATGCCTTTGGTTTTACCGAAACTTCCCTCCCCATCTACGTAGCCACTGGCTTTGGCGCCACCTGCTGCGCACTGGTCGGCACAGCGCTGATCAAACGCTTTGTCGGTTTTCCAACGCCCTTAACAGACGATCGTAGTATTTTATTATTCATGCTGTTTGGCGGCCCATTAAGCTGCTTAATACCGGCATCAATAGGCATCGCTGCGATGGTCTTGGCTAACATCGTCACCGCACCAGAAATCACCGTCAATTGGGTTAGCTGGTGGGTCGGCGACACCATTGGTGTTTTAGTATTCACCCCATTAATGCTAGCCGCCTTTGCCCAACCGAAAACCATTTGGACTAAGCGACGCATCTCAGTAGGAATACCACTACTAATAAGCTTTACCTTAGTTGTGATATTTTTTTTCTATGTCCGCAAAGCAGAACAAGAGCAACACCATCAGCAGCTTCTTGATCAATCGATTACTCTATCTCAAGCTTTAAAAAACCGCATTGCCGGCGATTTTCGCGCCATTAATGCAATAACAAATTTTTTTATAGGTTCTCACTCTGTCGAAGCTAAAGAGTTTTCTTTATTTAGCGTTCGCACCCTGTCGCCATTTAAAGAAATTAAAGCCATTAGATGGTTTCCCATCAATAACGCTAAAACCAGTCAAACAGCATTTACCACTTTACTCAATAACCAGACAGAGGCGCCTAGTGCTATTTCTCAACATGTCCTCGACAGAGTTTACGGCACCCAAGAAACAGAATATCTTTCGTATGAAAAGGACATCATCAACTTTTCAACACCGGTTTTTTCACACGCAGATAACACATTGCTCGGCTACATCGTGACATCTATTACGATAAAAGAACTGGTTCAACAAGCACTGGAAGAACTGAACAATCATGGTTGTTTTTTAACAATCAGTGCGAAAAACAACTCATTTGCTGATCCTGTAACAATATACAGCAGCCACCACACGCCTAATATTGCGCCATATAAAAACTACTTACTCCAGGTCGCCAATCAGCAATGGCAAGTGAATTTTTACCATGACCTCGTTATGGAAAACTCCCGTATTCACTGGTCTATCTGGTGGGTTTTAATCAGTGGTTTATTGTTTACCAGTTCCTTGGGCATAGGCCTTTTAATGCTGACCGGACGACATTTTCAAACAGAGTCAATTGTTGATGAACGAACGGCCGATTTGCTAAAAGCCAAAAATACCGCAGAAACCGCCAATAAAGCCAAAAGCCAATTCCTGGCTAACATCAGTCATGAACTCCGCACGCCATTAAATGGCATAGTAGGATTTACCAGATTAATCCAAAAAAAATCATCTCTGGCCGAAAATGATAAGAAACAAATCGAAATTATCAAACAATGCAGTGACCACTTACTGACGCTCATCACCGATTTACTGGATATTGCCGCCATTGAGTCCAGCCAACTTAAAATAAATATTAATGACTTTGATTTTGAAATACTTCTAAGTGGCGTTATTGATATTTTTAAACTTCAGGCTGAAGAAAAAAAACTGCCCCTCATAGTCATCAATGCAGTGATTCCACATTTGTTAAAGGGTGACGAAAAACGCATTCGACAAATCATTACCAACTTGCTTAACAACGCCATCAAATATACCGACCAAGGGCAAATTACTATAAGTTCTGCATACCAGGGCGGACATCTAAAGCTGTCCGTTGTCGACACGGGTCCCGGCATTGCCGAAGAAAATTTAACCGCAATTTTTTCTCCTTTTGTACAAATCAATCCTACTGACTACATACGAGAAGGTGTCGGTTTAGGATTAGCGATTACCCGCGAGCTGGTTAACTCAATGCATGGCGAACTGTCAGTGACCAGCTGCGTCGGCGCAGGCAGTGCTTTTTCAATTAGCATTCCCTTACCTGCCAGCACCAAAAAGAGCAGCGCGGCCAGCTATTCAAAACAATCTGTACTTAGCAACCAAGATTCGTTGCGCGTTTTAATTGCAGATGACAACGACATCAATTTGCTATTGTTAGCTAACTTATTAGAACTACAAGACTGCGTAGTAGACGCTGTCAGCAATGGTAAACAAGCTCTACAACGACTTAACAGCAATCATTATGACCTGGCCCTCATCGACCTTAACATGCCATTGATGACCGGCCTGGAATTGGTCAAAATGCTCCGGGAGCAGCATAATCGACTGCACATAGTCGCCATCAGCGCCTATGCCGACGAACAGAAAATATCCGAAGCATTGTCAGCCGGCTTTGATTTTTACTTGACCAAACCGGTTGACGAAGATCAACTTATTGAACTACTACGACATTTGAGAGGACATTTATGAACAATAGACAATGCATTCTCAGCCTGATAATTTTTATCTGGGCTCAATCAAGTTTAGCCGCCGACTGGCCTAAATTTGAACTAACCAGCACCGATCTGGTGCGCTCACTGAAAGCACAAACAATAGACATTAGCCATGATCCGGTTTACAAATCCGCCAAACAATACCAAGCGTATCTTCTATCAGACATAATCAAAAAACTCGCCATACCGGATGGTCAGCAAAGTGAGGATTGGATGGTGGTATTTACCGCGACCGATGGTTACAAAGTAGCGATGACTTACCCCGATGCCCTTCAAGAGCAAGGTTATGTTGCTTTTAAAGATAATTCAGCCGGCAGCAATAATTGGCTGTCCTTCAAATTTGGCAAAAAAACCATCACACCTGAGCCCTATTATTTAGTCTGGTCTAAGGCAGGGCTTGATGAATGGCGTTATCCGTGGCCATTTCAATTAGTCACCGTGTCGTTACAACCGGCTACAGAATATTATGGTGCGGCAGCACCAACAAACAGCAACAATCCCCAGGTCAAAAACGGTTTTAGCTTATTTAGTCGTTATTGTATTCGCTGCCATTCTGTCAATCTTGCTGGCGGCAGCGTCGGACCTGAATTAAACATCCCTAAAAATGTTAGCGAATATTTTAAGGAACAAGAACTCGCAGGCTTTATTCGAAATGCTCCGGCTTACCGAGCCGGCACTAAGATGCCTAGTTTCGAAGCATTAATCAGTGCGGAAGATACCCAAGCTATCGTGCATTACCTAAAGCAGAAGAAATATGAAAAAGTTCAGTAAACGCAATTTATAGAGCAGTGACTTTTACAATCGCTCCGATTCTTGGATGATCCAAATAATAAATATCACCCAATTTGACGGAGCGTTTTTCGTTCAGGCGATACAAAATCATATTGCCAAAATTATCACTGAGCCCGGAAGGGTACTCAAGTTCAACATTAACTCGCAGCGTTTGTTCCTGTAGCAATTGAAGATAGCCATGCAATTGACCATCCGTGCTACGAATGCGTACCGGCACACCAGCACTAACTGCAGCCAAGCTTTGAACCCAGGACGCATACTTAATCACCCGATAATTTAGGCTCTTACTGAGTAAAGAAAGACTTTCGTCTAGCATCGTATTAGTCGCACGTTGTTGATCAGAAATCTCGGTTATTCCGGCGGGCCAGGTGATCTTGCTTTCCGTCTGGTCAAACAGCTCAGTGTTAGGAAAATCCTGAGTAAAGACAATCAGCTCGACTTGATAGGCCCGATCTTCCGCCCACACTAGCCCACTAAACAGTCCCATCACTAAACTAAAAAGCAATGCCCTGGTCGTTATCATTTATCCAGCCCCACCGGCGTTAGTTTTTTCAATAATTCGGTAATAAACTCCAGCTTCTGCGTAACCGTCTCAAATGGGTTTATAAAGCGTAATTTATCGGCGCCATCAAACTTATAACATTGCGCTTGCGTCTGAATCAGCATGATCAGCTGATCGGCATTGATATTAGGCGTAGACGTAAAAATAATTCGTCCGCCAGCGGCATTGGCTTCGATTTTTTTAACACCCAAGGATTCCGCCTGCTGCTTTAACTCGGCAATGCTGAATAAGGTTTTGACCGGATCCGGCAACAACCCAAAACGATCGATCATTTCCACCTGTAAATCCCGTAATTCCTGCTGATTTTCAGCACTGGAGATGCGTTTGTATAACACCAAGCGCGCATGAATATCCGGCAGATAATCTTCCGGAATTAGCGCCGATGCCTGCAAATCAACCTCCGGCCCCCTATCCATCGGTGCGTCCAGCTCAGGCTGTTTGCCGGATTTCAACGCACTGACCGCACGTTCCAGCAATTCGGTATACAGCGTAAAGCCGATTTCTTGAATCTGACCGCTTTGTTCATCCCCTAACAATTCACCCGCACCGCGGATTTCCATATCGTGCGATGACAACATGAAGCCCGCGCCCAAATCACCGGAAGCCTCCAACGCCTCCAACCTTTTAACCGCATCTTTGCTGATTAACGCTTTCGGCGGCACCATAAAATAAGCATAGGCGCGGTGATGCGAACGCCCTACCCGGCCGCGTAACTGGTGCAGCTGCGCTAGCCCCAGCTTGTCGGCACGATTGATGATAATGGTATTGGCGCTGGGAATATCGATGCCGCTCTCGATAATGGTCGAACACACCAGAATGTTAAATCGCTGGTGATAAAAATCCAGCATGATGCGTTCCAGTTCGCGCTCCGGCATTTGTCCGTGTGCCATTTCGATACGCGCTTCCGGCACCAGCACCGCCAACTCGGCGGTCATTTTCTCCATGCTTTTGACATCGTTATGCAAAAAGAACACCTGTCCGCCGCGCTTGATTTCGCGCAAACAGGCTTCCTGCACTTGCGCATCCACCCACTCGCTGATAAAGGTCTTGATGGCATGACGATTAGGCGGCGGGCTGGCGATGATGGAAATATCCCTTAAGCCTGCCATTGCCATATTCAAGGTGCGCGGTATCGGCGTTGCCGTCAAGGTCAGCATATCCAGCTCGTTACGCAGCTTTTTAAAATGCTCTTTTTGGCGCACGCCAAAGCGGTGTTCTTCGTCGATAACGACCAAGCCTAAGGCTTTATATTTAATCTCATTGGACAACAATTTATGGGTGCCGATGACGATGTCGACCTTGCCCTGCTCCAAATCGTCGAGAATTTCTTTTTGCTGCTTGGGACTGACAAAGCGCGACATCACCTCAATGCGCACCGGCCAATCGGCAAACCGATCACGGAAATTCTGAAAATGCTGCTGCGCCAATAAGGTCGTCGGCACTAACACCGCAACTTGTTTGCCGCTTTGCACAGCGATAAAAGCTGCGCGCATAGACACTTCGGTTTTACCAAAACCCACATCGCCGCAAATCACCCGGTCCATCGGTTGTGGGCTGGCCATATCGACCAAAATGGCTTCAATAGCCGACTGCTGATCTGGTGTTTCTTCAAATGGGAACGCATCGGCAAACGCCTGGTACTCGGTATTTTCGACATCAAAGGCATGGCCTGCTTTGGCGGCGCGTTTGGCATGAATTTCCAACAACTCGGCGGCCACGTCGCGAATACGCTCAATGGCTTTTTTCTTGGCCTTGCTCCATTGATCGCCGCCGAGTTTGTGCAGCGGCGCATTTTCCGGACTTATGCCGGTGTAACGGCCAATCACATGCAGTGACGAAACCGGCACATAAAGTTTGTCATTATTGGCATATTCCAGCGTTAAAAATTCCGCCTCAATGCCGCCGATCTGCAGGATCTGCAAGCCCAAATAACGCCCGACGCCGTGCTCCTGATGCACTACCGGCGAACCTACAGTCAACTCATTGAGGTTGTTGACCATATTTTCCAGCGCACGCACCGACGCCCTTCGTCGTCTACGCCGCTGTTGGACTTTTTCCCCTGATAACTGGCTTTCGGTGACGATTGCCAGTGACGGTTTTTGCAGCCATAGACCATGATCCATCGGAGCAATCAGAACATGCGGCGATGATTCAGCCGCTACAAATGCCGACCAACTTTCAATAGGCTTTAGGGCGATTTTGTACTGCCGTAACTTATCAATCAACGCTTCGCGATGGCCTGCCGACTCGGCAACAAACAACACTCTGGCTTTTGATTGCTCCATAAACTGCCGCAAAGCTTGAGCGGGCTCGCTCAACTTGGCATTCAGGGTTAAATCGGGCGGTGGCTGACAACCGAAATTGACTTGCGCGCTGTCATCTAAGGGGCCGTTGGCAATATTAATCCGCGTAAAGCGGGCAGATTTTTCAGCCAGCTCTGCCGCCGATAAAAACAATAATTCTGGCGCTAACAGCGGACGTTCAACATCATATTTACGTTGTTGAAAACGCTCTTCGGCTTCGGCATAAAAAGTCTGCGTGGTAGCCGCAAAATCTGCCGAGGTCACCATCGTGGCGGAATTCGGCAGGTAATCAAATAACGTGGCCGTTTGGTCTACAAATAACGGCAAATAGTATTCGATACCGCCTGGCGTTATGCCCTTGCTGACATCCGTATACAGGGTGTTTTTGGGTGATGCTTGTGGAAAATACTCCCTGAATGCCTGCCGAAAATGTTTAATAGCTTCATCAGTAAACGGAAATTCGCGGGCCGGGAATAACTGAATCTGCTCTATTTTTTCCAGCGACAACTGGGTTTCAGGATCAAAGGTGCGAATAGAGTCAATGTCTTCATCAAACAACTCAATCCGAAACGGCACCTTACTGCCCATCGGAAATAAATCGACAATCGCGCCTCTGACTGCAAATTCACCGTGCTGATAAACCTGCGAGACACAGTGATAGCCGACACTTTCCAGCTTAATGCGATTTAATTCCAGGTTGAATTGATCGCCCAGCTTTATTGAAAAACTATTGGCAAGCACGTGCTCTCTGGGCGCCAGCCGATGCATTAATGTTGCCACTGACACCACGAGGGCGCCGCGTTTAACTTGCGGCAGTAGCGCCAGCGTTTTTAAGCGCTCGGAAATAATTTCCGGCAACGGCGAAAACACGTCATAAGGCAATGTTTCCCAGTCCGGGAACTGCAAAATGGGATACTCACCGGCAACTGCTCCATGCGTTACTCTACCTCCGGCATCCCTGCCGTCGCCGTCTAAAAAGAAAGCCAGTTCATGTTCCAAACGTAAGGCCGTCTGGTTATCGGGGGTTACGATAATAAACAGACGATTTTCGTTTTTGATCGCCGCGGCCAGGGCCAAGGCATCACCGCAACCGGATAACCCGACCCAGGTGACCTGCTGATCTTTTTTGTTCGGAACTTGTGGGGAAAAAATCATAACAACGAGGAGACTCCGAATTTTGCTTGTGTGTTGAGGATGTTAGGCAGGTTAGCGGCTCAAAAACATCGCATCGCCGTAACTAAAAAAACGATATGAATTTTCTACCGCATGTTGATAGGCATTCATTACATGCTCGTAACCGGCAAAAGCAGACACCAACATCAACAACGTTGATTCCGGCAAATGAAAATTGGTCAGCAATGCGTCCACCGATTTGAATTCATAGCCGGGAGTAATAAATAACTGGGTATCACCAAAACCAACAGATAAGGCGCCGCTTTGCGAAGCAGACTCCAACGCCCGGACAGCCGTCGTGCCAATCGCAATGACGCGCCCACCTCTAGCTCTGGCCTGTTGTACGGCCGTGACGGTATCAGCCTCCACGGCAAAATACTCTTTGTGCATTAAATGCTCAGACAAATCCTCCACCCTAACCGGTTGAAAGGTGCCACTCCCCACATGCAAGGTCACAAAAGTCGCTCTTACACCTTTCGCTGCAATCTTTGCCATCATTGCCTGATCAAAATGCAACCCCGCTGTCGGTGCCGCAACGGCACCTGATTGCTTAGCAAATACCGTTTGATAGCGTGTTAAATCAGATTCATCATCGGCACGCGTTATATAAGGCGGCAACGGGATATGACCAATCTTCCCCAGAATATCTAACACATCAACATCACCGTTAAATCGCAGCTGAAACAGATCATCGACCCGCCCCTGTACCTCACAACTAAAACTACCATCCAACTCAAGCACGCTACCAGGTTTTGGCGACTTGCTGGCGCGAATATGAGCTAACGCATGATGCTGATCCAAAACACGCTCAATAAGAATTTCAATTTTACCGCCGCTAATTTTTTGGCCATATAGCCGAGCCGGAATTACTTTGGTGTCATTAAAAACCAGTAAATCACGCTCATCGATTAAATCAATAAAATCGGCAAACTGTTTATTACTTAGACTCCCGTCATCACGATGCATACATAACAAACGGCTTGCATCCCGCTCTGGCAGTGGTTTTTGGGCGATTAATTGGGGGGGTAATTGATAAACAAAGTCACTTTTTTTCATAGGCTGGCGATATTATCAGGTTAGGTACTCTAAAAACACCCCAAAAAAGTGTTGCCATTAGCAAGGTTGATTTCTATAATGTCGTTTCTTTGCCGGGGTGGCGGAACTGGTAGACGCGCCGGATTCAAAATCCGGTGATGGTGACATCGTGCCGGTTCGATTCCGGCCCTCGGTACCATTTATAGGTCCGAGTATGTGCAAAGAGAATTAAAAACCCGCAAGTCTTCTGGCTTCGCGGGTTTTTTATTGCCTGTTGTTGTGCGATAAGGTGTAGCAAGATTCAGTAACATTCGACATTTTATGCAGTAACTTTTACAGTAACTCTAAAGCAGTAACAAAAAGTTACTGCAAAATTACTGTATCGGAGTTACTGCAATGGCTGAAAAATTACTTGTAGATCCCACATTAAAGAACGTCAAACCTGGAGATAAGGACAAAAGGCTTAATGATGGTGGCGGCCTGTATCTGCTAGTCAAGCCAAGCGGTGCTAAATGGTGGCGATTCGATTACAGCATTGATGGTAAGCGTAAAACTTTGTCATTAGGTGTCTATCCAAAAACAACACTAAATGACGCAAGACGAAAAGCAACCGAGACTAAAAACAAAGTTGCTAACGGCATTAACCCAAGCGACACCCGCAAAGAAAAAAAGGCCAATGATAAATTGGTAGTTGAAAACAAAAACCGAATTGATGCCGGTCTACCTATCCTCAACAGCTTTGAACATGTCACTCGTGATTGGCTGGCTTCAGTCGCCCACCTTGTCAGAGATATTACCCAGCAAAAGAAAATCAAACGCTTTGAACAATACGTATTCCCTGCCATTGGTGGCATAGCTATCAGAGAGATCAATTCACCGCATATTCAAAGCCTGATTAAACCTATCGTTGCTCAGAACAAATTAGAGACAGCACACCGGGTACGTGGTGACATTGCTTGTGTGTTTAGTTACGCAATAGCGCATGGTCTGGCTATCAATGATCCAGCGCAAGCAATAGCAAAACAAATACCCGCCCAAAATGTAAAACATCATGCGGCAATAATTGACCCCAAAGACGTTGCACAGTTATTACGGGACATTTTCAACTATCAAGGCACCTTTGTTGTGCAATGCGCGCTGAAGTTGTCACCGTTTCTATTTCAACGCCCCGGCGAGATTAGACAAATGGAATGGAAGGATATACACCTGGACGCTAAAGAATGGCGTTATCTGGTCACCAAAAAAGATATTCAGCACATTGTTCCGTTATCGACTCAAGCCGTCGACATTCTAAAAGAGATTCACCCGCTAACCGGTACCGGGCGCTATGTATTCCCGTCGAGCCGTGGCGATGGCCGCCCTATGTCAGACGGCACTATAAGAACGGCACTCAAGGCACTAGGCTACGACAAAGAGGTAATGACCGCCCACGGCTTCAGAACCACAGCTTCAACATTACTCAATGAGCAAGGATGGACACCGGACGCAATCGAGCGGCAATTGTCACACATGGAACAAAACGAGATCAGAGCGGCTTATAACCGAGCGCAATATTTAGACGAACGACGGAAGATGATGCAAGCCTGGGCTGATTACCTGGACGGGCTAAAGAATGGCGCTCAGGTGATAGCGTTCAAAAAAGCTGCAAAATAGGGCTATCACATTTTTATTTTATCCGACTTGATAGGCGTCAAATTACCTTTGCACATTAGCACCCATAATAAACCTTTACTGATCAAATGGAGATTGAACAAATGAAAGGAATCGTTCGGATTAAGCAGGCTGTAGAAATCACAGGGCTGTCTCGTAGCTCAATATATTCAAAGGTTCGGAAAACATCACCCTATTTCGATTCAACGTTTCCCACGTTGCTTAAACTTGGGTCGAGAAGCGTTGGGTTCTACCAAAGTGAACTTGAAAATTGGATGACGAATTTAAGAAAAGCTGCATGATAAAGAAGGCCGCATGAAGCGGCCTTAAAATCTCATCTATATCGTTGGGACGGACTCCCCGACAAGGAAATTATAATGGAATATTCAATATTTACAAAGACTTATGGTGACTTAACTAAGGAAATCCGCATTGAAAATGGGAGCGTTATTAAGGATGCCAACCAATGCCGCATGGCAGAGGGTACCGTTAAGAAAGCCAAAGCGGCAAACCTTGAAGAATTAGCCGACCAATTAATAACACTTAAACAAAATCAAGCTATTGCTCTCGGTGTTACGGCTGAATGTGAATCGCTAGAAATTTGTCGCATTGTCAAAAAAGGTAATGAGTCGAATGGGGCGATAAGTAGGACCAAAGATTTTTTTGCCTTCAGTACCGGGCCAACGTTAATGCTTTTAGATTATGACCCGGAAACCGGAAAAACTGCCCTGACAATTGATGAGGTTTACTTTGCTTTGATTAACATAGTGCCCGAGCTGTCGGCCTGTGAAGTGCAAGCGCTGAGTTCAACTTCAAGCGGTATCTACAAGGAAGGTGAAATACCACCCGACACATCAACAGGTGGCATGCACCTGTATATTATTGTTGATGACGGTTCGAAAATTCCAGAGTTGGGTAAAACAATCGCTGCACGATGCTGGCTTAATGGACTCGGTAGGTATGATATTTCGAAAAATGGTTCACTCTTGCCACGGACTTTATTTGATGAAGCAGTCTTTAGCCCTGAGCGGCTTATTTTCGAGGCCTCGCCAATTCTTGGGGCTGGCCTTAAACAAATGCCGCGTGTGGTTCGACATTGGTCAGGTGGCATTCTCAAAACGGCTGATGTAAGAGGCTTGACTATTACTGAAGAAAGTCATATCGAAAACTTAAAGGCAGCGGCAAAAACAGCAAAGCAACCTGAAGCGGATAGCATAAAGGCAGCCCATAACGGCGCTGAAATCAGCCGACTAATGAGTAAGGGAGAGAGTAAAAGATCTGCAAAGGAGCAAGTAGAAAAGGCTAACAATGGCATTCTGACAGGTAGCCACCCGTTGCAGTTTGCTGGTTTACCAATATTGACTGTGGCCGATGTATTGAGAGAGCCGGGCCTGTACCATGAGCATGAACTAATTGATCCCGATGAATCGCTTGATCCTAATGCGAATTTTCGCGCAAAGCTCTATAGAAACGATAGCGGCTTGATGATTAATTCGTTTCGCAGTGGCGGCGGCATTTATAAGCTGGATAAGACAGAGGTAAAAATTGATTTTGATAACCCTATTGGCATTTTTGAGCAACTTGATTCAGCGTTAAATACAGGCGATTTGCCGGACGTTTTTGTATGGGGCGGGTGTTTAGCTTATGTGGGGAATGATGGAGCTGTACGGACGCTGACGGCGGTATCTGCGCCCGTTATAGTGGGGCGTCTGGTACGTTTTTACTCGATGAAAAAGGTTAAAGAAGAATGGATTAGAGTTCGGGCCGAATTGCCCGACAAACTTTGGAAAGCGTTTCTGGAAAAGGGTTCTTAGAATGTTCCCTGGCTCGAAGGTGTTGTTCATTGCCCGTATTTTTTCAACGGTGAGGTGATTCAATCCAGAGGCTACAACGCTAAGTCTGGGCTGTATTTAACGAGCGATTTTAATTTGCACGGCGTTAAAAATGCGACGCTTGAGAAAGCAAAAAAGGCGTTAGCACACCTTCGCGGCTTGATGTCTGGTTTTCCTTTTGAGACTGAAGTTGATGAAGCCGTTGCTTTGGCAATGATGATCACCGCTGTACAGCGGCCAGCGTTAGAAACTGCGCCACTATTTGCCATCTCAGCTACCACGCCCGGCACAGGCAAAACACAACTTGCAACAGGCATAGCGTCGCTTGCGAGGGGCGAGAATGTGGCCGTACATGGATTTAAAGACAATGAGCAGGAAACGGCAAAGATGCTAATGTCGGCCTTGTTGCAAGGTTCACCAAACATTGTCATTGATAATGTTAAGCTGGGAATTGGACTCGGTGGCGACGCCTTATGCGCTGTACTTAGCAGCCCGGCCTATATTGATAGGGAGCTAGGGTTTAGTCGGACGCGTACTGTATCTACTCGAACACTTGTTGCAGCGACTGGTAACAATTTGAAGTTAGCTTCCGACATAACTCGACGAGCCTTAATGATTACATTGGATGCCAGGTGCGAACAGCCAGAGTTAAGGAAATTTGATAAGAATTTTGTGCAGATTTGTCGAGAACAACGCCCGGCAATAGTGAAAAGTATTTTGACTATCCTGAGTGCCTACCATACCGCTGAACGACAAAATGTCGGAAATGTCAGGATGGGAACCTTCGAGATGTTTAGTGATGAAGTTTGTCGGCCTTTGGTCTGGCTAGGGATGCCAGATCCTGTGCTTGGTCAGGCTAAGGCTGATGTTGATGAGGGTGTGGCGGGGCTGGGTGAACTGCTGCACATTTGGCGCTGGGAGATCGGAGAAAACCGGGTGACCACTGCCGACATTTTAAAACGTACTGGTGTTGCGGAATGGTTTCGGTGTGAATTTGAGGATAAGGGCGGTGTAACGGGGCGCAAAGTTGGCAGATTGCTAGCTAAGTATGCCGGACGTATTATCGACGGGTGCCGAATAGTCAATGATGGGAATATTCACCGGGCGGTTGTTTGGCGTTTTGAGAATGTGAGTTGATGTGAGTTGATGTGAATTTGTTTTTTAACTAACTCACATCAACCAAAGGCATGAATGGCGGGGCCTGTGGCGGTTTAATGTGAGTTAGTGAGTTATATTTTAAATAGAGAGAAAAGAAAAAGTAGTATATATAGTGTATATAGGGTGCTGGGTTTAGAACTCCCTTCAACTCACCCAACTCACATTTACTTATAAATCAACAACTTACAAGCGTTTCAAACTCACACAAATGTGAGTTTGATTTTGAAAAACGAACCACGGAGGGTTCAAAATGGATAAAATTTCGAAGAATATCGTCTTTGATATGCTAAAAAGTGGAAACTGCATAGATATGGTGTCTTTTGAATTGGGCATTCCCATCACGGACATTCAACGAGCAATGCGAGAGATAGAACAAGCCTCTATTTCAAACATTTTAGCGGAGCAATTAGCAAGCCGCTTACCTACCTTGCTAGAGTTGGCTATAAAGCAACTCGAGAGCATTATTTTAAACGAGAACGTAGACAGGAGGTTACGCGCTATCAATACCGTAGTTCAAGCAGCAACAGCACTTTCAAAACTTAAACCATAGTAGCAACTCGAGCATGGAGGCTCACAAAATGACAAAATTAGACTTATCAAATGCGACGCCAAAAGAAATAGAAACCTTTGCGAAAGATTACCGCCTTACATTGAATGAAAAGACTGTATTACTTGCCTTGCAAAGCGTATCGATGTTTCTTAACGAGAAGAATTACTACTATGTAATTCGCAATCTTGAAGATGCTTTGAGTTATGCATCACCCCGGCTTCGTAGCATGAAAACATCGATAAGAGAACACCTGCCATTTGTTCGGAAATTCACCATTGATCAACAATATTCATGGCTGGAGCAACATTTTGAAAAGTTCTGCAAAGGCGTGAAGGCTTCATAATTTCTTTTTTCTATCCACCCGCCCAACATCGGTAAGTTTGCCCTTGTTGGGCTTTTTTTATGTCAGCGCCAGCAATTTACTGAAGATTCAAAATCACAAAAATTTTCTCTGAAGGCTCTATTCTACCCCCAGTGCATTAATCTCCATAAAAGCATGGCCGGGGTTAGTATTAGTCATCCCCGCTACTTCAGCCGGGCATTTAAAAGGTCATTAATGATGAATGCACAAGTTAAGCCAATGCCACAAATTGCAGCCCAAACCATCGCGGAAAAGGTGGACCGTTTTGTTGATCTAACAAATCAGCTCTCGTTCGTTGATGCTTTAATTAAAGAACGGGATAGCCTTCGGAAACAGCTTGCCGAACATGCCGACACTATCGGGAGCGGTGCTGTAAAGCTTACCGGCAATAACACTTACGTTAGCTTGACTAAAGCTCCATTGATGCGAAATGTTGAAAACATTGGGGGCTTTCTTGAGGCGGTAGGCTTAGACCAATTTCTAACCGCCGTTAAGATTTCAACAACAGTAGCAGATAAGTTACTTAATGAAACCCAAAAAACCGCATTGTTTGAGGTGACCACTGGAACTAGGCGCGTGAGAGATACAGGGGAAATTATGCAGGCAGTTAAGCCCAGACAAGGCGCTCAACTGTTTGAATTCCTATCAGGGTTAAGCAATCCTGATAGGTAAACAAAACCCTCTTTTAAGGCCGCTTAACAGGCTTGCTGGCCTGTTAAGCTTTAACCAATGCATTGCTGTGCGTTGGCTGGTTACATCGATTGCTGTCGATGTGCGCTCTCTTAATCGTGGTTAGCGGCTAGTTAGTGCAAGGTCTATTTTATAGACCAAATAAACTCAGTCAACACCTGCATTTGATAACCATCAAGTCAGAGTGAAATTTATGTGTAAGTTACAAGAGTTAATCAAACAACACCCTTATTCAAGAACTCGTCACATTAGGCGAGGCGATGAAATTAGGATGCAGGGAAATATAGGGCTTGTTGTTTCCGGGGTGGTCACTGTGACGCCTCTGTCTGAGCGTGGCACGGACTTAATCACCCGATTGGTTGCAAAGGGTGGCTTCTTAGGTGTCTTGCCCACTGATAACGTCTACCAGACCATTGATGACTGTTGTGTAATAGTCCTGCCATCAAAACACATTCACGGTGTAGATGCGGCTTTAATGGCGGCAATGGCTAAAGAGAATAACGAACTCACCCAAACCATTCTAAACCTGACAAATCGACGCGTTGTTGACCGGTTGAGATGGGCGGTTGATGTGCTGGGCAATGTTGGGATATTGAAGATCGGGCAAAGGTTTCCGCTCGGTACTACTACATTGCTGGCTAGGTTAATCGGTGCCGATATTTGCACCGTTAGCCGGGAGATTAAACGGTTGAAATAATTGGCGAGTGATGTAAGCCTTTGCTTGCATACACTCCACAACTAAAGGCATATAGTCAGCGGTCAATTAACTAGGACAGTATATTTATGAATGACAAGTTAAAACCTTGCCCGTCTTGCGGTAATGAAATAGCTGAAGATGCTTGGTCTTGCCCTAAGTGTGGCGGTGTTGGCCCAGGTCAAGAAGAAACCACTAGCTTTATTGGCTGGTGCCTCTTTGGAATAGGGATGATTCTTCTAATTGACGTAAGCGCTCATGATGGGGTGTCCTCTATACCTATGGTTAATTCCATTTTGATGCAGTTTCCACATAGGTAATTGATGCAAAAACATGAAGAAAATATATTTAATTACTGGGTTTGTGGCAATTGTTGTGATGTTTCTTGCTTTTGCGCCTGAAGATAGAATTCTATTAGTTAAAACTAAATATAACCACATTCTTCGAGATCCCGGGCAACTTTGCTTTGATTACCACGCCATTACATTGAAAGACCCTAAAACAGCAGAGATATTAGATGTAAGTAAATCACCTGATCGTCTATCGGTGACATATCGAGCAAAAAATGGATTTGGGGCTTACAGTACAGACAAATTTGGATGTCGACTCACAAAGGGAGAGTTTACCGAATTCAATCAAGCTTTCGAAAACATTAGTATAAGGCTTCGTGCCGGCATGACAGTGAGTCAAGAAGATTTTGACGTGATTAGTAAAGATACTGCCCGAATGCCCCCAAGTGAATTGGTAGAAATTCAATATCTTAGAAGAACCTTCTATTATCAAATTAGGTAGCGGCTTAGCTTGATATATTTAGCAATGTTTCTGCTATATCAGTACCAGAAGCTTTTTGGCTGTTTACCAGCGGATTAGGTTTGTTGTCATTTGCCAATCGTCGGAAAGCTCAAGGCAACATGCTTTAATGTTGTTGATACTGAAACAATTTAGGCTGGCACAACTTAAATACTGACATGCAACTTATGGATATGAGATTGCAGCAATTCAACCAGCCTGTTCGATAGATTCTAAAATAAAATCTATGAAAAGCTTAAGATGTTGCCAGCAATATAAATCACGTTATCGTCGGCAATGCTTGCCGACGAATCTTAAGTGAATTGAAAATTAATAGCAGGGATTAATACAGGAACAAATAACCGTCTAAGACTAGAGCTACAAAAACAAAATGCAGTAACTTTGTCAGTAACTTTTAATATGACAATTCACATACCTTTATTTTATTGACCTGTAGACATTATTCGATTCCGGCCCTCGTACCATTTATAGGTCCGAGTATGTGCAAAGAGAATTAAAAACCCGCAAGTCTTCTGGCTTCGCGGGTTTTTTATTGCCTGTCGTTATGCGATAAGGTGTGGCAAGATTCAGTAACATTCGGTTTTTTACGCCGCAACTTTAATATTTAAATTCAACAAAGTGGCTGACAAATAATGACCATGCAATCAATTTCCTACGGCGTTTGACGGATTTCTAAAACGGTCTTAAAACTCTTCCCAATCACCACTATCAACAGTTTGTAGTAGTGGTTTCGGCTGGATTGTTGGTAGGCTTTTAGGTGGGCTTGCTCTGCTCAGTGTTGGCTCTTTGTTTGTCGCCTTTATTTCTTGCGGTTGGAAAACAGCATTGCTCGAATAATTGTCTATTTTGAAACTCCCTACTATAGAGACCAAACTCTGTGCCTGCTCTTCCAGTGATTCTGCGGCGGCTGCGGCTTGCTCAACCAACGCAGCATTTTGTTGAGTAACATCATCCATTTGGCTGATCGCTGTATTGACTTGTTCAATGCCTGATGTTTGTTCAACTGAGGCGGCGCTTATTTCCGACATCGTGACAGACACACCACGAATCGATCCCACAATTTCTTCCATAGTCTTTCCGGCTTGAGCAACTAATTGAGTGCCGTCGACAACTTTTTCTACCGTATCGTTAATCAGGCTTTTAATTTCCCCGGCGGCTGCGGCGGCACGTTGAGCAAGATTACGGACTTCTGAAGCGACCACCGCAAAGCCGCGGCCTTGATCACCGGCACGTGCTGCTTCCACGGCGGCATTGAGCGCCAGTATGTTGGTCTGGAAAGCAATGTCATCGATAACTGAAATAATTTCCACAATCTTACGTGAAGCCTCATTAATTTCTTGCATCGTTGTTTCAACTTCACCCACCACTTTTACGCCTTTACCTGCAATGTCTGTGGCACTACCCGCAAGTTCGTTAGCATGCTTGGCATTGTCGGTGTTTTGTTGAACGGTAGAAGTGAGCTCTTCCATGCTGGCAGCGGTTTGTTCCAAACTGGCGGCTTGCATTTCGGTACGGTGCGACAAATCATTATTGCCGGTGGCAATCTCTTTAGCACCGTTGTTAATGTTGTTACTGACATCCTTGATGTTATTAATCACTTCTTTAAGCTTTTCTACCGTGGTATTACAGTCATCCTTAAGTTGTCCAAAGGTACCCGAGTAATCATTGGTGATTTTTTCCGTCAAGTCGCCAGCGGACAGAGCAGCCAGCACCCGAACAACTTCGTTTAATCCGGTGGAACTGGTCTCCATCAACTGGTTAATATTTTGACTCAGCACCAGGGAAAAGCCGGTTTTTCCCTGTTCATTTATTCGCTGGGTAAAGTCTCCTAGCCCGGCACTGCCGACGACTCTGGAGATTTCCTGTTCGACAATAACTTCATCGGTTCTGTTTAACCATTCAGTAACAAAGCCGATACGCCCACCCTCCGAATTGATAACCGGATTTACCACCACCTTCATATGCAAATCGGCAATGGACAGTTCGGAACGGAATGTACCGGTTAATTTATCCAGCATGGCGCGTTGATGAGCCGGGTTCTTGTGAAAAATATCGATATTGGCACCCATCAACTTACTGGCGTCAAAATGAGGCAACTGCCTACGAATATCCCGTTCCGCGTTATTGAACAACTCCTGCACGGATTGATTCATATAGATAATGTTTAAATCGGGGTCTGTCACCATGACACCCGATTGCACATTATCCAAGGCCTGATTAATGCGCATGGCATCGGTGGCGATTTGTTTAGATTCAGCAAAATTAGCGTTTAATCTAACCTGCATGGAATAAATCCCCCGATAAAAATCGCCAATCTGATCATTACGGCTTAAGTCAATTTTGTTTTTGAATCTTTCATCCGCCAATCGATACATGAGCCCAACTGAGTACTCCAACAGTTGGTCAAATGACCTGAACAGGATTGTGTTAATGGTTAACGTCAGCATGGCAAGCGCAGCAACGCCAGTCAGCAATAAGTACTCCTCCGCTAAAAATAACCGATAGCCCAGCAACAACATCAACCCAGCCAGAATTAGTGTTGATAACGCTGCTTTTTTCCAGATCGCTACTTCTTTAAGCGATTTAACCCTAGCCACTAAACCAGTGGGCTTCATGGTTACTGAGTTAGCGTTGAGTCTTTTATAAAACTGCTCGGCTTGATCAATCTGTTCTCGCTTAGGGGCGTAACGAGCAGAGAGATACTCCTGAACCGCGCCATTTTTAAAAATGGCAATTACGTTCGCCTCAACCCAGTAATAATCGCCGGATTTGGTCCGATTTTTGACTAATGCCGTCCATGGTTTGCCCTGTTTTAAGCTAAGCCATAAATCTGTAAACGCCGCTTCCGGCATGTCAGGATGCCGGACAATGTTATGACTTGCACCGATTAACTCTTCGCGGCTATAACCGCTAATCGCCACAAACGCATCGTTGACATAGGTAATTTGACCTTTTAAATCGGTTCTCGAGACCAAAATGTCATCTTTTTTCATCAACACTTCATTGTCCGTTACCGGCATATTCATCTTCATAAACTTGTCCCTTGTTATGTTTACCGCTTGGAAAACGGGGTGCACACCCTATTTGTGTCCGCCCCGAAACAACCGTATAGACTCGTCAACACACCTGCTGAGAACGACTGCTCAGCAGCGCCTCGAACTCCATTGCAGGGATCGGCCTGCTGAATAAATAGCCCTGATAGGAAAGACAGCCTAGGGCTTCCAGACAAGCACGCTGTTCTTCAGTTTCCACGCCTTCGGCAATCACATTAAGCTCCAGGTTGTTGGCCATGCCGATGATCGTTTGGATAATGGCGGCGTCGCACGGGTCGTTAATAAGGTCACGCACGAAAGATTGATCAATCTTTAACTGGCTCAAAGGTAGCCGTTTCAGATAACTCAGTGACGAGTAGCCGGTACCAAAATCATCCATAGAGAAGCGAATGCCAAACAGTTGCAGCTCTTCCATCTTTTCGATGGTGTCTCTAACGTTGTGCATGACCAGACTCTCGGTAAGCTCCAACTTGAGCTTTAACGCGTCAGCACCGGTTTGTTTTAATATCTTCCACAGTTTCTCTACGAAGTCGGGTTGTCTGAATTGGCGGGCACTGACATTGACTGCAAGCTGTAAATTATTGGTAAGGGGATCTTTCTCCCATGCCTTAAGCTTCATGCAGGCGGCGCGCAGAACCCACTCGCCGATTGGCACGATCAGCCCGGACTCTTCCGCGATCGGGATAAACTGGGCTGGAGAAATAAAGCCATGTTGCGGATGCAGCCAACGTAACAGCACTTCCGCACCGGACACGCGGCCAGTGTTGTCGATCTGTAGTTGATAGTAGAGTTGCAGTTGATCTTGTTCCAGCGCATGGCGCAAATCTGATTCCAGCGCCATGCGGTCTTCCAATAAAGCTTGCATGAGTGGATCGAAAAAGCGTAGCGCATTGCGTCCAGCTTGCTTAGCCTCATACATGGCGGTATCGGCATGCTTGATCACCTCCTCGCTCGTTAAGCGGTTGCCGGTAAATAAGTTAATGCCGATGCTGGCAGAGCTGTGATGTTCCTTACCATCCAGCAGGTAAGGCTGATTGAGTGCTTGAATGATTTTTTCGCCCACGCGTTCGGCTTGGACAGCTGCCGAATCTTGTTTTGAATCCAGGTTTTCCAACATGACAACAAATTCGTCGCCGCCTAATCGTGCAACGGTATCTCCTTGGCGAACACACGCTTTCAAGCGTTTTGCTACTTCAATCAGCAACAGATCGCCGATACCGTGGCCCTTGGTATCATTAATGACCTTAAAGTTATCCAAATCGATCAGCATAATTGCGCAATAAATTTGGTTGCGCGCACTCCCGGTCAAGGCCAGAGTTAAGCGGTCATTAAGCAAGCGCCTATTGGGAAGATCGGTAAGAGGATCGTAAAAGGCAAGACGATGGATGGCCGCCTGGGCATCCTTATGTTCGCTTAAGTCGGTAAATGCGGCGACGTAGTTGGTGACTTGGCCACCGGGGGCAACTACTGCGTTGATGGTTAACCACTTAGGATAGATTTCACCGCATTTACGTCGATCCCACACTTCGCCCTGCCAGTGTTTTTCTGATATCAATTTCTCCCACATGGCCTGGTAAAAGGCTGTGTCATGACGACCAGACTTCAGCATGGCGGGGGTTTTGCCGATGACTTCGGTAGGGCTATAGCCGGTTAATCGCGTAAAGGCACGGTTGACGCGCAGAATACGATTTTTGTCATCTGTCACCAGAATGCCCTCTTGCGATTCAATGGCGGTGGCAGCAATACGCAGCTCACGCTCGGCCAGCCAACGCTCGGTAATATCTCGAACAATTACAACTATCCCATTGCTGACACTGTTGTCCTTGAATAAAGGCGCTTTACGTATCTCGAGTTGATGAAAGTTACCATCGCTATCCGTAACACTTTCTTCGATAACAAGCAGATTGTCCACACTCCAGTCTGACTCGTCATCGGTGAGACATTTCTCGTATATCTCCTGCAGCTGTGGGTGCATTGCGACGAGTTGCGATGGTGTTTTACCTTGCCAGGAAAGATTGTGAAGCTTGAAAAGCTGCTTGGTAGACTCGTTGGCGATGAGTAAGCGACCCTCACTATCCATAAGAAAAATGGCGTCCGGGATGGTCTCTATCAGCGTGGTGAGCTGTTCATTAAGAATACGAAAATTACACTTGCATTCTTGCAGTGCCAGTTGCGAACTGGTTCGTTCTTCAATCTCTTTTTCCAGTTCTGCCGGAGAAGGAAGACGTAAAGCTTGCGGAATGACCCGCACCAGAAAAATCGCCGTAACTACCGAGATTACTGCAGTGATCGCTTTAAGAATGGCATCCAGCCAATAAAGTGGTTGCCACAACAGCAGTATCGAAAATAGGTGAGTAATGCCACACGCTAAGATAAAAGCACTGAACATCAGGAAAACCCAGCGAAACTGCAAGTCTTTGCGGCGCGAGACAAAAAAGGCCAGTGAGAAAGGAATGGAGAAATACGACAGCGCAATTAACGTATCGGCAACCACGTAAGACCAAAGCAGACCCGGTGTCCATTTAATGCAGAAACCGTGCGGGACCATTTCGCCCAAATTGAATACGTCTAATAAAGCCATCTTCAGCACTCTGACCGAGCAGGAGAATGAACGCTATCCCCAAAACCCAGATAGTCGTTATTGTCAAAACAACTATTGCAGACAAAAGCACAGGAGAGCCGTGGCGCGTTACTAAGAAGTTGCTTGCCTATGCCAAAGTCAAGCCATTGATGAACTTCTCGACTGCATTGACTGAGGGTTATCTGTAAACCACCCGGCATCCAATCTGCTATTAGTGACATCGCGGCGATGCCGCAATTTCTGACGTTGACTACATTTTCTAAATTGATATGCGCTCTAGCCGCCGGGTGTACAGTTGAATGGACTTTGCAACAGCGCAAAAGTTTTTGAGCGATATTAAAATCTAAATTTCCACGAATGGTCACTTCAATCACTTCATCTGCTACTGATACTTGCATTCCCGCCTCCAAATAGGCCTTTAGCCATTGGTTTTAAGAATAGGCAAAGAGGGAGTGATTGAATATCGTGCGATTCGGATTTTTTTAACAGTAATTCCTGATGAAAATATAGGAAAATTCCTATAACTAATAACAACTAATGTTTACATCACGATTATTTTTGCCAGTCTTGCGCATCGAAATAGCGCACCAGTTCGGTGATATTGTTGAGATGCAACTTTTTCAACAGGTGGGTTTTGTGTGTACTAACGGTTTTATTACTAATAAAAAGCGCGTCCGCAATTTCGTTGACACTCTTGCCACTAGCCAACAATTTCATCACTTCAAACTCTCGTTCAGATAGCTTTTCGTGTGGTTTCTTTTCGTCTAAACCTTCAAATTCGAAGACCAAGTTTTCGACAAGTTTAGGATCGATAAAGCGCCCGCCAGCCGCCACTTTGCGGATAGCACTTAGTAAGATTTCAGGCTCATTATCTTTAGTAAGATAGCCTGATGCACCGGCTTTCAAAGCACGCGCGACAATTTGCAACTCATTATGCATGCTTAAAACAAGAATCGGTAAATCAGGATAGTGGCTGCGGATATGGGTGATTAATTCTATCCCGCTGCAGCCTGGCATATTCAAATCCAGCAATAGCAGATCGACTTCATTATCCTTCAGAAGATTCAGCAGCTGCTGACTGTTATCTGCTTCAGCAACGACATCAATTTCTAATGACAATTGAAATAAATGCTTAAGCCCGCCGCGTACAATAGGATGATCATCGGCAATAATGAGTCGGATCATTGCCGATGCCCCGCAGTACTCACCGGGATCCGCACCTGGATAAGTGTGCCCTTGCCCTGTGTACTTGAGATCTTAGCCTCTCCTCCAAGCATGATGGCGCGTTCCTGTATGCCAATCAGTCCGAGTGAATTAACTTCCCTGGGAGACTTATAGTCAAAGCCTTTGCCGTTATCACCGATTTCTAATAAATAATTGCCGGACTCTACTTTCATGGAAATCGTCATTTTGGTTGCCTGAGCATGTTTTAGCACATTGTTGATAGACTCCTGGACAATCCGAAATACCACAATCGCCGCTTCTTCATCCAAATCCAGGTCGCTCTCGGAATAGAAAATGTCGAATTCAATACCGGATTGCAACGAGGTCGTCTTAACCAACCATTCCAGCGCCGGCCCAATACCCATTTCGAGCACCGTGGGCCTTAATTTTGTCGCCACCTCCCGGGTAACCTGAATAGTGTTATCCAATAGCTGGGTCAGACTTTGTATGTTTTCTAAAAGTTGGATATTGTCCCCGGCAAAATTGATACGTAACAGCGCAATTTCCATGCGTAGCGAGGTCAACATTTGGCCCAGGTCATCGTGAATGTCACGTGCGATGCGCTTACGCTCTTCTTCCCTGGTTCTTTCACGGCGAGCGGCAAGCTGTCGCAATTGCAAACGGGAGGCTTCAAGATCGCTTTCAACCAACTTGAGCTCGGTAATGTTCTGAGAGGTACCGACTGAACGTAACAAGCTACCATCAGGGGCAAACTCCAGTACCGCTCGTTCCCTAATCCATTTCACTTTGCCGTCCACCAAAATGCGATGCTGGATGTCATAGGGCTCTCCTTGCAAAGCGGCTGTCCATTTGGCATCCACATACGCTCGGTCATCCGGGTGTACTTGTGCTAGAAAGTCCTCATAGCTTAGAGGTGTATCGATAGCTATTCCAAAAATACGGTAATTTTCATCGGACCATGTCAGTTCATTGTTGTCTAAATCAAGCGACCAGCTGCCCAAATGGGCCATAGCCTGAGCATGCGAAAGGTGCTTTTTCTTTTCTCGTAGCGCAATTTCAATTTCTTTAAAATCGGTGACATCCAGGTTAACGCCAATAATTTTATGGACTTCACCGCCTGGCTTGTAAGCCGGAATCGCAGATGCCTGGATATAGCGCAACGCACCATCGTTCTGGCGATGAATACGGAATTCCCAGTGTATCTCCTGCTTTTTATTAAGTAATTTCCGAAGCTTAATGGTGGCGTTGGGTAAATCCTCGGGGAAGACCAATTTTGCCCATGTCCGGTAATCGATGGGTGTGCCAAGGGGAATGCCAAAAATTTCGTAGTTGCGTTCATCCCACTCAGCCAATCCTGTACTGACATCCCACTCACAGATGCCAATAGCCGCCGCTTTAGAAGCTAGGCGCAAGCGCTCACTAAATTTGTGTAGTTGTTGTTCAGCACTCAGACTGTCGGTAATGTCTCTGGCGATTCCCGTCGTACCTAACACCTGATCTTTATCATCAATAATGGGGGCTTTAATTGTTTCGGTCCAAGTCTCCCGACCTTCGTCCAAGGCTTTCTCCGTCAATAATATCTGTTGACGGGATGCCATGACTTGTTGGTCAACCGACCGATAATGCTCAGCTAATTCTTTCGGCCAAATATCGTAATCGGTAATGCCGTTTAAATTGATCCGGTCATCGATCCCGACCGCTTGCGACCAATGCTTATTAGCTAAAAGATACCGACCTTCCCGATCTTTCATCCAAGCCAAAAAAGGCAAGTTGTCGTACACCGCCCTTAAGCTTGCCAGTGTTGCCCTAAGAGAATTTTCAGCATGTCGACGTTCAGTAATGTCCTCGGTGGTTCCAATCAGATAAAGGGGATTACCAAAGCTATCGAAGATCGGTTTTTTCAAGGTGACGCAAAACCTGCTTTCTTTTAATTTATCGGTCCACACCAATTCTTCATTGATTACCAAAGACCCGCTTTCCCATACTTCCCGATCCTTAGCCAGAAACACCTGCATTTGCTCCGCCGGAAAGTATTGACCGCCATCACTGCCCAGTAAGTTCGCGGCCATCCATCCCCATTGCTCTTCACAAGCTTTGTTGATGATGAGAAAACGGCTATTGGCATCTTTCACAAAAACCGGCATCGGGATCATGTCGATGATCAGTTTCAGTTGTTCATCAACGCGCTTGCGATTGGAAATATCAATGGCTACGCCTTTGAGTCCGACAACTTGCCCAGCTGGGTCGCGCTTAACCTGCCCACGTGTCACCAACGTTCTAATCGTGCCATCTGCGTGCAGAGCATCCAGGTCAAGCTCATAGGACAATCCGGTGTTAAGCGCTGTTTGAACGGCATCGTTCAAGCAGGCAAAACTTTCAGGTGTATAAAAGTTCGGGTGCTCCGAATAACTAGGTGCAGGTGATTGCGGATCCAGGCCAAAAATTCGGTAGAGCTCATCCGACCAATACACTTTGTCACTGAGCGCATCCCACGACCAACTGCCAATATTTGCCATCATCTGTGCGTCTTCAAGATGTTCGGCGCGCTGGCGCAGCTCGTACTCCCGTTGTTTTTGCTGGGTTATATCGGTAAGTGTTACCAGCCAACCTTGCACGTCTCCGTCTTTACCCAGCAAAGTGCGACCGGACGCGCTAACTGCGGTGCCGGAGCCATCAGGGCATTGCACGTACAACTCAATTTCAGCGCCGGCGTCATTACGGCCTGCGGTGAAGAAAGGCAGCTTGCTTAGCGAGCAAGGAGTGATTCGATCTGGAAAAAATATGCCGTCAAGTTGGCCGTTGTGCTCTGGCGGTCGCTGACTAAGCTCAAATCCAAACAGTAATCTTGCCGTCTTATTTATAAAGGCCACCTTGAACTCTGGGTCAAGCACAACGACGGCGTCTTTAAGACCGTTAACTATCCCGTATAGCAGATTGCTTTCATCTTCAGGAGTTTTGAAGCCGAGCCTATTGGTTGACATAACGCATTGTCCAGGGCTGAAAGAGCAGCATTTAAACAAACGACAGGATGGTTTCATAGGATTTTTTAATAAGCCAAACGCTCCAGAATGCTTTAGGCACCGGCGGGGTTGGCCCGCGCTTGGCGTTTCAAGCAGGCGAACCGCGTTCGCCTGCAATCGAAGCAACTATTGCTTACAAAATGACAGTTCTGTTTACGGACTGATGATCAAGCAGCAAAAAAGACTTACCTTTCTAAAAAGGCCCATTTTTAAATCCGACGAAGCAATCACAAGGATCCTAATTTTTAATTATTTTTCAATACGTTATCGCTTATATAAATGCCATTCCTATAACTTCAATACCTATTGGCACATTAGCTGCTTTGTTCAAAAGTTAGAAAACTCTGAAATTAACAGGCACGACTTACTTTTTCAGTGATTTCTAACAGGCAACCATAAAAAAACCTTTTACTAATCAATCCGCTTTTGGAGCGACTTAAAAAACAGCAAAAAATCAACGTCATCACATATTTCCAATATCCAAAACCTCTTACATCGTTAATTTTTGGAGTTTTAAATGAAGAAGAAACTTTACCTAGCAGTCATGTGCGCACTGGTCGGCCTTGTCGCCGAAAAGTCTGCAACTGCTGTTGACACTTTCAACAATCCGGTCGGTGAAATCGGCGTAAAAAAACAGCAAAATCCAGTAACCGCAACCGGTTCGCAAGCAGCGATTCCGACCAACGAAGCAACGGCTGCACTTGCATCACAAACCGCACCCGTCGTTGCGGAAAATAAAACCGACTCCCAACAAGCCGTTAAGTCAACTTTATGGTCTTATCAACCGGTAAAAGTGCTAACTCAACCGACGGTAAATAACCAAAATTGGGTACGGACACCCATTGACGCATTTGTGCTGGCACCTTTAGAAACCAAAGGACTTGCGCCTTCGCCTGAAGCTGATCGCGCGGCATTTATTCGTCGGGCAACCATTGATGCTTGGGGCTTGATTCCTACACCTGAAGAAGTTAAAAGTTTTGTTAATGATACGTCTTCAGATGCTTACGAAAAACTTGCGGACCGTTTATTGGCGTCGCCCAAATACGGCGAACGCCAGGCGCGTCGCTGGCTCGATCTGGCTCGGTATGCAGACAGTAACGGCTTTGATAACGATGAGACACGCCCAAATCTGTGGCGCTATCGGGATTATGTGGTTAGTTCGTTCAATCAAGACAAGCCTTACGACCGCTTTATCAAAGAACAATTGGCCGGTGATGAAATCGCGCCTGACGATCAAAGTGCCTTGATTGCGACAGGCTTCTTACGCGGCTTTCCAGATAATCCCAATGGTCGCGCCCTAGTGCAGAAGAAGTACCAACACACCACCGATGTGACCGACACTGTAGGCAAGGTATTTTTAGGACAAACTGTTGAATGCGCGCGTTGCCACAACCACAAATTCGACAAAATCAGCCAAAAAGATTATTTCTCACTGCAGGCGTTCTTTGCCAATGCCAGTGCCGTCGATAACATTCCAGCGCAAAAGGGACCGCAGGAAGTTGCATTTCAAGAAGCTAGGGCAAAATACGAGGAAGCACTTAAGCCAATTAAGGAAGCCAAAAAAGCCATTATTGACCCAGTCAGAGCAGAAGCTAATAACTATTACCTCGAGCGTTACGATGAAGCTAGTTTGGTTTCACTCAAAAAGGCTAAAAGCGAATGGAACGCACATGATCGCTGGGTAAATCACGTCTATGGTGAATACATTGATGACGACAGGCTGGCGAATTATTTACAAGACACCTCTGTTAACAAGGATGCCCCGGATTACAACCCAGCAAATGCAGAGCGTTGGGCAGCCTACAAAAAACTGAATGATGAATCTAAGAAAATTGCCCAAAAACTAAAGCCCAATGGCTCGGATACGATTTCTGCCATCAATGAGCTCGGACATACTGACGCACCGCCCACTTATGTATTTTTCGGCGGCATTCAAGAACGGCCACTGGAAGAAGTACAACCGGCATTCCCGGAAGCTATAACCAGTGAAAAACCGGTAATCCTACCAACGGCTAATTCATCCGGACGCCGTACAGCCCTTGCCAACTGGATTGCCAGTTCGCAAAACCCACTGACGGCTCGCGTCTATGTCAACCGGGTTTGGGAGCAATATTTCGGCAATGGTATTGTTAAAACCGTCAGCGATTTTGGTAAAGCCGGTGACAAACCCTCCAATCCGGAACTGCTCGATTATTTGGCGGATAACTTCGTCAAAAATGGCTGGAGCGTCAAAAAGCTGCATCGCCAAATTCTTCTCTCTAGCGTTTACCGACAATCCTCTGCACACCGCGAAGATGCTTACAAGGCAGATCCTGACAACAAATTGCTAGCCGTATTTCCTCGCAAACGTTTAGAAGCTGAAGAGATTCGCGATTCGTTGCTGGTGGCTTCAGGCAAACTTGAAGAAAAAATCGGCGGACCCAGCGTGTTCCCTCCGGTACCGGCAAATCTAGTCACCGGCAATTCCAATGTCGACGGCACGCCATTTTGGAAAACGTCACTAGATGCACATGACCACAACCGTCGCAGCCTTTATATCTTCACCCGTCGTAGCGTTCCGTATCCATTGCTGGAAACCTTCGATATGGCGTCCTCTCAAGAAGTACACAGCAAGCGCGACGTTACAACTACGCCTCTGCAAGCCTTAGCGCTTTATCACAGTGATGTGGTGTTTGAATGGTCGAAAGCATTGGCAGGGCGCGTCATCAATGAAACAGGCAGTGATACATCAGCCCAGTTAGATCGGCTATATCAGATCCTGTTTGCACGCAGTCCATATCAATCCGAAAAAGATGCCTTGCAAGAGTTCTTGGCAAGCCAAGAAAAAGTGATCAAAGAAAAGGCATTGACCGGAAAATTTGGCCTGAATGTACCGACTGACCTGAAAGACACCCAAAATCTGGATCCAATCAGAGCGTCTGCATTCGTCGATCTAGTGCATACCGTCGCAAATTCCAACGAATTTGCTTACCGCTTCTAATTTAATTAATCACGTTAAATAAAAGGACAATTTTATGAGCAACAATTCACGTCGCGACTTTCTTCTAAAAACAGGCTATGGGCTTGGCGGACTCACTTTAAGCGGCTTACTGCCCGGTGGCGGTTTTCTCGCTACTCCGGTCATGGCAGCCGACTTAGTCGACCCATTGGCGGCCAAGCAGCCACATTTTCCTTCCAAAGTTAAATCGGTCATCTGGCTACATCAAAGCGGCGCCCCCAGTACATTGGATCTTTATGACTACAAACCAGAATTGATCAAACTGGCTGGGCAAGAAATACCGCAATCGTTCCTTAAGGATATTAAAGTGGCTATCCGCGGGGGAACCGGCAAGCTGTATGCGTCAAATCGTACCTGGAAACAGCACGGAGAAAGCGGCGCTTGGTTCTCCGACCTGCTGCCTAATCTTGCGCAGCATGCTGACAAGCTGGCCTTTATCAAGAGCAGCGTTACCGTTGGTGCGACTCATGATATTTCCATCCTGAAGCTGAATACCGGCAACTTGACCCCAGGCAGACCAACACTGGGCGCCTGGATAAGCTACGCGCTGGGATCAGCTAACCCGGATTTACCGCCATACGTTGTGCTTTACAACGACAAGAAGGAACCACGAGGCGGCGGGCTTAACTGGAGCTCAGGCTTTCTGCCCGCAGTACATCAAGGCACTGCTTTCCGTCCCGGCGACTCGCCTATCCTGCATTTAGAACGTCCGGAATATGTCACTGCAAAAGAAGAAACCGGTACCTTAGGTCTGTTAAACCGCTTAAATAAAGAAGGTGCAGCGCGGTATCCGCAAGATACTGAACTGCAAGCGCGTAACCGCTCTTACGAATTGGCGGCGCGCATGGAAGTTGCCGCGCCGGAAGCCGTTGATCTTTCCAAAGAATCTGACGCCACCAGAGAGCTATATGGCCTAAACGACGAGCTGACCAAAGGTTATGGATCAAACCTGCTCAGAGCCAGACGTTTGGTCGAAAGAGGCGTTCGTTTTATTCAAATAGTTTCCGGACAATTAGAAATTGCCGGTGAAAATAGGGACTGGGATGCCCACAACCGCTTGGACGAAAACCATGGCAAGCATGCCAAAGCGGTAGACAAACCAATTGCCGGCTTACTTGCAGACCTTAAGGAACGCGGTTTGTTGGATTCGACATTGATCGTGTGGACGTCTGAATTCGGTCGTACTTCGTATGGACAAAGCGGCAACGGCCGTGACCATAATCCTTGGGGCTATACCCAATGGCTGGCAGGTGGCGGAGTTAAAGCGGGGACGACCTTTGGACAAACTGACGAAGTGGGTTTACAGGCAGTGGGCGAAAAAGTTGATACTTACGATCTGCATGCAACCGTTTTGCAGTTGTTAGGACTTGATCACCTGAAAACAACTTTCCAACTAAATGGCCGTTCCGAGCGCCCAACTATTGTTTACGGCAAAGTGATTAAGGAGCTAATCGCATAAGGAATTGCTGGTTTGGTTATCTCAGTCATCGCAGGTGGCCGGGATAACCACCCTCTTAACAAATAATTGTCGCAATGGCGTATTGCTTAATCACTAGGTAGTTTTACCTAGGTATTACTACGACTTACAAATATTGATTAGCCAAAGAACAATATTTCTAATATCCCCATCTACTTTGAGTTATTAGCAATATGGAAACACTACTAATGAACGGATACCGTCAAGAAGAACAAGCAGACCACCTGCAATCTGATAGATACCATCAAGTCACTCAACCAGGCATCACCACTAATGTTGATGCCCTTTCTCGAAAATCGGCAGAATTTGTGTTACCCAACGGGATAACTCTTGTTACTACAAATGCACAGGCAAGATCTTTCAATGAGAACACGCCATTAATATTTATGGCTAAATTTAATGTTCAGTTCAAAGCTGAAGTACACAGAACCACAATCGACGAATTTATCGTTAATAACAATGCCAGGATTATTAGTGAATCTAAATGGGCGCCCAATACCTTTGTCTTAGCCGTCATTCAAAACCAAGAGATTGATACCTTAAGCGTTGCTACTGAGTTTTATGACAGCGGGCTTACCAACTTTATTGCCGGGCTAGTTCAATAAACTCCGCATGAAAAACGACTCGCTATGCGTCATTACTTAATCACGCATACATATTCAATAAGCCATTACTCACCACAACGCGCTCGCCTTCAACTGCACTATTTCCGTCTGCCCCATCCGCGGCAACCTCGCCATTCGTTTGATTGACATACTGTGGCTGCGCTTGGGATTGAGATTGGGCTTGTTTCTGTTCTGAGCTGCCGTGCTGGGCGATGCTGACGTTGACTAGATTGAGTTGTTGCTCACCCAACATTTCACGCAATTTGGGCAATGACGCTTCAATCGCCTCTCTCACCGCTGCGTGCTGAGCGGTAAACACGATGCTGGCCTGATCTTGATTCATATCTATGCGCACTGACACGGGCCCAAGGTGCTGGGGATTCAGGTTGATTTCTGCAGCCGGCAGCGCCCGGTTATTCATCCAGACAATCCTTTCGCCGAGATCTTTATTCCATTCCGGATGCGATAACGGCCGCGTCAAGGCGGGTACTTCGGTTTTTACATCAGCCGGGATTTTATCGACTTGCCCATTTACTGATGCTGTGCCGACAACGTTTGCTTCAATCTTGCTGGTTACCGCCGCTAACTGTTCTGTTTGATCGGATTTACCGGTTACAGCTGTCAACTGCTCTGTTTGCGCGGTTTTGCCTGTTGCCGCATTTTGCTCTTGCTGAGCCAGATCAGCGCTGAAACTTTCCGACGTTGTCGGTGTTTTCAATTGCACCTGTTCACTCTTGATTTGATTCAACTGCTTATCGGAATTGATTTTGGCAATTTCTGAACTTGATTTCAGCAAGCTCAGTACCTCAGCCTGACTAGCTGCGCTCGCCTCAGACTCGGGCGCTTGCAGTTGCTGCTGACCTTGAGTCAAGACCATCATTCTTTGTGCTAACAGTGCCTGTGCTTCTTGATCATCAACCACCGCCAATTGCGCTGTATCATCATCTTTTGACTGCTGCTCAGTCTCCGCTTGCAGTTGCGGTTGGTCGGCGATTACCGGTAATGGCACCTGTGGAGTTTCAGGTTGGGCTGCCGCACCGGCTTCCAGGTATTTCAATGAATCAGTGACAACACTCAAGGTCGCATCAACATCGTCTTTATCATCGACTTTGTATGACACCGGCAAATCATTGCCGAGCAAATCGGCAGTTTTTTGCACCTCGACCGAAAGTTGCTCAGCAGCAAGCGGCGGGGTTTCTGTATTGATTGGGCTGATAGTGCCGGTGCCGACATCGGTTAAAAACTGGAGCTGCATTTTCAAAGCGTCGGCAAAGCCTTCTGTGACGGCACCTTCGACCGGTAATAAAGTCGTTAAACCCTCAATAGCGGTGCTACCGGGCAACACGTTGACTATATTTGCGCTGTCAATATTCATTGTTAACTCCTCAACTCTTTATAAATGCTGCGACGATCTTTCATTGATTACTTTAATCAAAGCACGTTACGTACCAATCTAAAGATCCTAAACATCTCGTCGCAAACGACCGGCTCGCTCGTCTTGTTCCAACTGCTCACGCTTATCTTGCTGCTTGATTTCCACTGCCAACGCGGCATCACAAACTTTCTTTAAGCCTTGAGAACGATTATGCAATTCTTCCCAGACTTTACGTTTGCCTATCATCTCGGCTTCCAGCATGGCTAATGCCTGTTCCTGGCCGAGTATGGCTTTATCCAATTTCTCAATGAATGATCGATATTCGAGCAATTGCGCGACTTTAACGCCACCACCGCCCAACTTATTAAAGTTATTTTGATATTCCAATCGATAGACTTTTAAGCCATCGACTTGCTTGAGCAGGTCTGAATATTTACGCTGCGCCAAGCCCCACGTTTCCATCGCCTTATTCGCTTGCGATGCTTTAATATCGGCTACTGTTTTGAGTCGTTCTGATTTTTTCATTTCTTATGCTTATTTAACGCCTAGCAACATTGCCAGCTCATCGACACTGCGCTCCAAATCAACGGCTTCGTCCATGTCCTGTTGTAAAAAATCCAGAATGGCGGCATTTTTTTCAATCGCTTTATCTATACGCGGATCGGCCCCAGGCTGGTAAGCACCGACACTGATCAAGTCACGGTTTTGTTGATACAGCGAATACAAGCGCTTCAGCTCTCTGGCCATTTGCAGGTGTCTGGTATCAATAATATCCGGCATAACGCGGCTGACTGACGCTTCAATATCGATGGCAGGATAATGCCCGGAATCCGCCAGGGATCTGGACAAAACAATATGCCCATCAAGTACGCCTCGAGCGGCGTCGGCAATCGGATCATTGTTATCGTCGCCTTCCGCCAAGACGGTATAAAACGCGGTAATCGAACCGCCGCCATGATCCGCATTACCGGCCCGTTCCACTAAATGCGGCAATTTGGCAAATACCGATGGCGGATAGCCCTTGGTGGCTGGCGGCTCATCTATCGCCAAGGCAATTTCACGATGCGCCTGGGCAAATCGGGTTAATGAATCCATCAACAACAATACATCCAGCCCTTGATCGCGAAAATATTCGGCAATACTGGTGGCCAGCAATGCGCCGTTTACTCGCATCAATGGCGGACAATCGGCAGGTGTAGCTACGACTACCGCCCGTTTAAGACCTTCTTCACCCAGAATCTTTTGGACGAATTCGTTCACTTCTCGGCCACGTTCACCAATCAGACCGACCACGACAATATCGGCATTGGTGAATTTGGTCATCATCCCCAGCAAGATACTTTTACCGACGCCGGTACCGGCAAACAGCCCCATACGCTGACCGCGGCCAACGCTGAGCATCGCGTTAATGGCCCTGACGCCGACATCTAACGGCTCGCGTATTGGTTTTCTTGTTAGGGGATTAATCGGCACGCCGTTGAGTGAGACTTTGGCATCGGTTTTCAGCGGCCCCTTATCATCTAATGGATTACCTGCACCATCCAGCACGCGCCCCAACAAGCCAATACCGACCCGCGCCAAACTGTGTTTTCCCATAGGAATAACGCGGCAATCCGGCTCCAAACCATGCACTTCTGCGGTAGGCATTAAAAACACTCGGGTTCCAGAAAAACCGACCACTTCCGCTTCAATCAGTCGACCGCTTTTAGTTTCAATGCGACAGCGTGAACCAATTGCCGCCCGACAACCGACGGCTTCCAGGGTCAAGCCGACCATGCGTGATAACTTGCCTTCCACAATCAGTTCAGGCTCTTCCGATAACCTATCAGAGTACGGCTTTAATTTATCGAGCCAAATCGAAGATCGGTCAAGGGCGGGAATCATAGCCTTGGCTCCGCATCAACGGCTTCCTGAATAAGGTCATCTTTCGATACATCTGCCGCGTGCTGAGAAAAACGAGGCAAACTCCCCTTGTTGTCATTGCCGCGCTCGCCACCCAACAAGTTGGCAATCACAGCCGCCAAACGATTTTCAACACTGGCATCAACATGCGACACATCAGTATCGACCTTACAGCCGCCGCGGGTAATTAACGGATCTTCAATCACAGCCCATGCTGGCGATATGTCATCCAGTGATAATGCAGAGCGCACTAATTCGGCATCTTCCGGGTGCAGGTACAAGGTGATTTTTTGCGCCGACAACGGCAGCACGTTAATAGCTTGCTTGACTGCCGCGACAATTTGCCCTGGATCAAGTTTGATTTCTCTGCGGATAATTTGTGTAGCGACAGCTATCGACAGTTTGACCAATTCCTTTTCGACTTCTTCATCCAGTTTTTTGAATGGCTCACTCAATGCCGTCATCAGTGCCGAAAACTGTGCAGCTTGTTGTTCAAGTAACTGGATTTTTTCTTCGTAACCTTGTTTTGAACCTTGCTCGTAGCCTTGATCATAACCTTGCTGAAAACCGTCTTTTTGACCTTGTAGAAAGGACTCATCGTAAGCCTGTGTTTGCATAGCTTCGATTTCTTCTACCGTCAAAATTGGCGTCGGTTCGGTGGCAGGAGGCGGCCTTCTGATGTTCATTGCCTCGTTTTCTTCGCCGTTGGAAACATCCGGTAAACTCCATATCCGCAACATTTCCAATTCGGCTTCTGAAAACCTGGGTTTTTTAGACAAGCTCATCGCCACCTGTTCCCAACATAATTTCGCCTGCATCCGCTAATTTTTTGGCGATTGCCAGAATATCTTTTTGCGCCAACTCAACTTCACTCAACTTGGCAGGAGGCGAGGCTTCCAAATCATCTCGCAACATTTCTGCCGCACGCTTGGACATATTGTTGAAGATTTTGTTTTTAAGATCGTCACCCACACCCCGCAATGCCAGCAATAGTTGACTGGTGGATACTTCGCGCAGCAAGGTTTGCATGCCTCTTTCATCAATGGTCGACAAGTCCTCGAAGGTAAACATTTTTTCTTGGATTTCCTGTGCCAGCTCGGCGCGATGCTCGGTAATTTCATTCATAACCAAGTCAGTCGCACCGCCATCCATAAAGTTAAGGATATTCGCCACGGCATCAATACCACCGATGTTGGTAGATTTAACATTGTCGGAGCCGGTGAGTTGTTGCTCCATAATCTGATCGAGTTCGCGTAATGCCGAAGGCTGCACGCCTTTCATTGTGGCAATACGCATGAATAAATCGGCGCGCATGGCTTCGGGTAAAAACATCACCACTTCGGCCGCTTGTTCGCTTTCCATTAACGACAAAATAGTCGCAACAATCTGTGGATGCTCCAAGCGAATCATGTCGGCAATCGAGCGCGTATCCAGCCATTTCAACTGCTCAATACCTTTGGTACTGCCGCCTTGCAAGATTCGATCGAGAATACTGTTAGCTTTATCAGCACCCAGCGCGCTAACCAATACGTTGCGAATGTAATCGTCGGTATCCATGCCCAATGCGGTCTGGCTTTTAACGGCAGTGATAAATTCCTCAACCACTTCATCCATCATACCGATCGATATATCGCCAACGGTTGCCATGTTGGTACCGAGAATCTGCACTTCTCTTGGCGTCATGTGTTTTAGCACCAACGCCGCCCGGTCCATGCCTACCGCCAGCAATAAAATTGCCGACCGTTCTGAATAACTTAAGCCCTCAGCCATCTTTCTTCACCCACGTTTTAATCACTTGCGCGACAATTTTAGGATCGTCATCAATCAGTCGTTTCACATATTCCAAACGGTGTTCATAGCTTTTGGGCATATCCAGCAACAACAAATCTTCAGCCGCTTGCGGCATTTCAAAGCCAGTCATACCTTCACCGGCAGGCACGGCAACCGGCGTGCCGTCTTGATTGAAGCGTACTGCGCTTGCTGCGGCGGCTTCAGCCTTTGCCTTGCCTTCCGCCATTTCTGTGGCTTTTTTCTCGGCTTCATCCCGGCCCACCAAGCCACGCATGGTTGGCCGTAATACGCCAAATAATAGAAATAACACCGCTAACACTGCCACAGCCTGTTTTATTACATCCAAAAACCAGCCTTGTTCCCAAAGTGGTAGTTCAGGCAAGGCTTCCAGCTCTGCCAATTTGAATGCGACATTAGTAACGGTGACCTGATCACCCCGACTGCTATCAAATCCAACAGCCTGCTTAACCAAATCACTAAAGCGATTAATGTCTTCCAGCGCGTAACTTTGGGTTTTTAATGTGCCGTCAGCTTGCTGCATGCGTTTGTCATCCACCACCACAGCCACGGATAAGCGGCGTAATAAGCCAGTCGCTAAGCGGGTATGAGTGATGGTCTTATCGAGTTCAAAATTTCGAGTCGCTGACTTTGCGCCTGAAGCCGCTGCGCTTGCTGTCGCGCCAGGCGCAGGTGCAGTCGTCGTTTCCGGAGCAGTTCCCGCTGGGGTGGGTTGATTAGATAACGCGCCCGGCACACCTTGCGTAGGCGAAGTATTTTGCTCTTCCGAGGTTTGTTCGCTGCGTAAGGCCGGTAAATCAGGATTGAACATCTCCTGAGTACGATCGGTCTCGGTAAAATCAACATCGGCAGAAATTTGTGCGCGCATACCGTCTGCACCCACTAGCGGCGTCAAGATGTTGGCAATGCGTTCCATCAAGTGTTCTTCAATGCTCTTTTTGTACTCAAACTGCCGAGTGGAGAGATTGGCGTCAGCGGTTGAATTTTTACTATTTAATAACTGACCTTTTTGATCCACCACCGTTACTTGATCCGAGTCCATTTGCGGCACGCTGGATGCTACGAGATGAATAATGGATTCAATCTGGCCTTTATCTAAGGTTCTACCTTGATAAAGGTTAACAATGACTGAAGCACTGGGCTTTTTGCGTTCGCGCACAAACACCGATTGCACCGGCAACGCCAGTAACACGCGGGCTGATTTAACACTTTGGATAGCCATTATGGTACGGGCTATTTCACCTTCCAATGCCCGCTGAAAACGCATCAGTTCAACGCCTTTGCTGGCGCCGAGTCCTTGATCTTTGTCTAATAACTCATAACCTAAGCTATTGCTTCTGGGTAGCCCTTGGGCGGCCAATTTCAGTTTGACATCGCTTACTTGATCGGTCGGCACCAAAATGGCATTAGAGCCGGCTTCAACTTTATACTTGATGGCTTGCGTATTAAGAACTTCAATAATTTCGGCGACATCCTTTTCACCAATTTCTGCATACAGGCGGCTATAAGAAGATTCTTGCGACCACAAAACAATAGCAACACCGATCGCAACACTCAGCGCTATGCCCAGCATTAGCCCGATTTGTCTGGCGATAGATAGGCCCGCCAAACCGCGCATAGCCGGATGGGCATCGACTTTGGCCAGCAACGGATTAACCGCCTTGCTTGCCTCCGACCCCAAGGTGACAACATCCTGCCGAGGATTGTCTGCCACTAATTCATTACCAGTTTGTTCGCTCATTGTTTATTTACGGGTTATATAGGCTACATGGGCATATTCATGACATCTTTATAGGCTTCAACCAGCTTATTGCGCACTTGCACCATGGCTTGAAATGACACACTGGCTTTTTGGGTTGCCACCATCACTTCTGCCAGACTCACTGATGAATCTCCGGTTTCAAAGGCGCTGGTCATTTTTCCGGCGGTTTGCTGGGTATCATTTACTGAATCGATGGATTGTTTCAGCATGGCCGCAAAATCAGCATTACCAGCTGTTTCGGTGGCTTGCGGTTTGCCGCCAGCTTCCAAGGACATCGCACGCATTTGCGCCAATACCTGGTTTACATTCATTTCGCTCATGGCAGTTTCCTTGACGTTTTGTTCATATAAATCTTATTAAGCATTTTTAGTGCCACTTAACAAGAAATCACCACGCCAGAATCTTTCATGCGCGCAATTTTGTAACGCAAGGTTCTAGGGCTGATGCCAAGTTTTTCTGCCGTCGTTTTGCGGCTGCCATTTTCCATCTGTAAAGTTTGTAAAATGATGTTTTCTTCGGTGTTGCGAACGTTCGCATCCAGCCGTGCTAAATCGACGTTTTCTTCTTTATTTTCAATGACGCTTTCTTGGTACGCAGGTACTTTGATTGGATCGACATTGATTAAATTACCGGTACTTTCAAAGATTAAATCATCAATAGTAATGGCATCGGCAGTACGTAAAATAAGTGCTCGCTGCACCACGTTTTCAAGCTCTCTAACATTGCCCGGCCATTGATAAGCGCGCATTTTTGCTGTTGCTTGGGCATCGAAACGAGGCAAAGATTTGCCCCTTGGGCTATGCCGTCGCAGTAATTCTGTTGCCAGCGGCAAAATATCGCCTGGTCGGTCGCGCAGTGCTGGAATATTGATAGGGAATACATTCAGACGGTAATACAAATCTTCACGAAACCGGCCTTGCTCCAATTGTGTTCTCAAATTTTGATTGGTAGCCGCCAAAATTCTGACGTTGAGTTTGATTTTTTTATTGCTCCCCAAGCGCTCCACTTCTTTTTCTTGCAACACCCGCAACAGCTTTGCCTGCAAATTCACATCCATTTCACCGATTTCATCCAGTAACAGCGTGCCGTCCTGGGCTTGTTCAAACTTACCTGGCATGGACTGCACTGCACCGGTATAGGCGCCTTTTTCGTAGCCGAACAGCATAGCTTCGAGCATGTTTTCAGGAATGGCTGCGCAATTGACGGCGACAAAAGGCCCTGCATGTTGCAACGAGTTTTCATGAATATACCGGGCAATCACTTCTTTACCGGTGCCGCTTTCTCCTTGCAGCAACACTGCCACCTCGGTTTTTGCGACTTTGGCGATCAACGCATAAAGCTTTTTCATGCTTTCATCCTGAACCACGCGCTCCAGCGTAGTCGAAGCAGCAGAGTCAGTGTTCACATACTCAGCGACTTTGCTGACCAGCGCGTTGGCATCAAAAGGCTTGATCAAATAATCACAAGCGCCAGCCTGCATGGCTTCCACCGCTTTTGGAATAGTGCCGTAGGCGGTCATTAATAACACCGGCGTTTGCGCATATTTAAGCTGGATGTTGGCCAGTAACTCCAGACCATCCATCACCGGCATTTGTACATCACTGACCACCAACTTGAATTGTTCAGAAGCCAATTTAATCAATGCTTCTGTACCATTACGAGCGGACGTCACCCGGTAGCCCTGAATCTCCAAGGTATCGCACAAGGCCTCACATAAAGACAGATCATCTTCAACAACCAGCACATCAAACGGTTTCATGGTGATTCTCCTGACTGAGATTTTTACCCGAAAAACCACCCGGCAATAATTCGGGTGTCTGCATGACGCAGGGCAAAATAAATGTAAACGTCGCTCCGGCTTCTAAAGCCGAGGCAACATAAACTTGGCCGCGATGCGCTTTAACCACGCTATCAACCACTGCCAGCCCTAAGCCGGTGCCATTAGTTTTGGTGGTAAAAAACGGCTCAAAAATACGCTGGCAGTGTTCTTTAGCGAGGCCTGGCCCATTATCTTTGATGACAATTTTCAAATTGCGCGCATCCGGTTGGCTGACGTTGATGGTAATGAGCCCCTGCCCACTCTCCATGTTGCCAAGCGCATCGACAGCATTGTTCAAGACATTCATTAATGCACCACGCAAGGCATTTTCATTACCCAACATCACGTCATCGTGCGCAGCATTGATAATTTGCACATCCACCCTGCCTTGCCCTACATAATCTTTTAATGTTTCGTTAAGGCATTCTAATAAGGCATGCAGCGAAAAGTTCTCCATGGATAAGCGGCCATCTTTAGCAAAGATCAACATATCGTTGACCTGCCGCTCCAGGTATTGCAGGCGCTCAAGAATTTTCTGCGCAAAACGTTGGCGCTTCGTTTCATCAAGTGCCGCATTGCCGAGTTGTGAAGAATAAAGAATGGCGGTGGCCAACGGCGTTCTGACTTGATGTGCCATACTCGCGACCATTTCGCCCATCGCCGATAGCTGTTTTTGTTGATTTAATAATTCCTGCAAGCTGCGCATTTCGCTGACATCTGACAACAGGATGATTTGTCCGGCATCATTTTCCAACTGACTGTAAGTAATACTGACGGGTTTACCGCTTATTAACTGGCGTTCGTGCGGGTTATCAAAAACGGGAATAAAACTGCGTTCAACCACTTTAGACCAAGACACGCCAAGTAAGGGCTCACCCAAAAAGGTGATTGCCAACGCGTTGCAATCCAGGATTTTACCAACCGCATCCAGCACGATGACCCCGGCTGGTAATGCCGCCAGGATTCTCTCAAGGCGAGAGGCGAGTTTTTCTTTTTCTTCCAGGGTTTTTAGCCGCTCACTGCGTGCAAATGCCAGCTCACCATGCAGTTTCGCCACCTGCTCTTCCAGCCCTTGGTAGGAGGCTGACAAATGCTCCGACCACTCATTAAATGCGCGAAAGGCATCGGTGAGTTGTTCGGTTTTGTGGGCGTTGTCGTTGTTTTGAATATTCATGGCTGATACTTTGTTTTTTGACTCATCCTGAAGCACAGCAACAATCAGACCAATTTATAAATATCAATTATTTCAACATGTTAAAATTTACCGCCAGTAATTTGACCCGCCAATCAGCGTTGCACATCAAACTTACGTAATTTTTCCACCAGCGTAGTGCGGCGCATGTTCAAGCGTTTGGCCGCATGCGCAACCACACCATTAGATTCATTTAAGGCCTGACGTATTAAGTCCATTTCCATGACATTGAGATATTCTTTCAGATCAATCCCTTGCGCTGGTAATTGCACCAACGGCGATGTCAAACTATCAAAATGACCGACTACTTCTATAGTTGCACCCGCGTCATCTTCCTCATCATGCGACGTTTTCGGCAATTCTATGGTCAATCCTTCAGGTACATGATAATGCTGAAATTTTTCCGGTAAATCTGCAGCATCAACCAATCCTTTAGGGAACATGATGGCTAGTCTTTCAATCAGGTTTGCCAACTCTCGGACATTACCCGGCCAATCATGTTGCATTAACACCGCAAGTGCGGCGGGAGTAAGCCTTACGGTACCGCGATTGGTAGCTTCCATTCTGGCGATGAGATCGTTAACCAATAAAGGAATGTCCTCAACCCGTTCTTTTAAAGCAGGAATTTCTATAGGAAACACATTTAAGCGATAAAACAAATCCTCTCGAAAACGGTTTTCTCTGATTTCGTTTTCAAGATGTCTATGCGTCGCCGCGATAACGCGCACATCACAATGAATCGTTCGGTTACTGCCTACCCGTTCAAAGGTACGTTCTTGCAATACTCGCAACAGTTTGACTTGCATGGACACGGGCATATCGCCAATTTCATCAAGAAATAGCGTGCCGCCCTCGGCCATTTCAAAACGCCCCTGTCTTGCACTCAACGCTCCTGTGAATGCACCTTTTTCGTGCCCGAATAGTTCACTCTCCAACAACTCGCCCGGAATGGCACCACAGTTAATTGGCACAAACGGCTTTTCGGCACGTAATGAGGCATCGTGTAATGCTCTGGCAACAACTTCTTTGCCGGTTCCCGATTCGCCCAGAATCAGCACCGTGGCATCCGATTCAGCGACTTGTGAAATGAGTTTCCGGATTGCGGTCATACCGCTGCTATTACCCTTCAATCTTGCAATCGACGGTTGCCGACGCCGGTCAAATTGCCGACGGTCATCGCCGCTTCTTTGCAGCACTTTATCAGCGGCGTAAAAACCGGTGAGTTTTTCCGATAACAGCTTCAAATCTGAATACGTAGCAGGACATTCCAGCACCTGCAACAGCTTGGCGTTTATCGCTGTAGATATTTGTTCGGCTCGCCCCTTGTCGATCAATAAAATGACTGGAACGCCAGATTCGCGTCCGGCAACATCGCTGATAATTACTGCCTGTTTTTCCAGACCGTCACCGACAAAAATAGCAATCCACTGGCTTGGATTATCAAGATAGGCGTCATATTCAAAAGAACCGACAGTTTCAATCTCAAACTCCATGAAGCGGAGCACTATCTCAAGCGATTGAGCTCTTGGCTTGTTATCATCAATCAACAAAATACGCGGCAACGCCATGTTTTATTCTCATTATTAACAAAGAGATATTCAAAAAACAGTGTCAAAACTCTGGCACTGCGCTTACAGAATGCCAGTAACTATAGTCCAAGTAATTTATTTAACTACTCCACACGGTTTTAAAATCGACACCCCCTTTATGGGTAAACTGCCGTTGTATCAAGTAGTTTTGTATTTTTGTTAATGTTGATTGCTAATAGTTTAGGCCGCTTGCCGGACTAGATTGCTTGACAAAAAATCCCCATCGTAGACACTACAAGCGTTCTAACAACCCCAGAGACTCTCTTTGAACGATTTATCCCTCGGCATATTGTTTGGCATTCTTGCCGCAATGCTTATTCTTTCTGCCTTTTTTTCCGGTTCTGAAACTTCTTTAATGACCTTAAATCGTTATCGATTAAGGCATCTAGTTAAACTCAAACATTCCGGCGCGATCAAGGCGCAAAGGTTGTTACAACGTCCAGACCGCATCCTCGGCTTGATTTTACTGGGCAACAATTTCGTCAATACCGCTGCCGCGTCGGTCGCCACAGTCATCGCCATCCGCCTATTTCCAGACAATCAGGAATCGAGCATCGCTATCGCTGCCGGGATTTTAACATTAGTAATGCTGATTTTTTCGGAAGCCACTCCCAAAACACTTGCCGCCGTCAAACCGGAACTGCTGGCATTCATTGCCGCGTGGATTTATACACCTCTACTTAAAATTTTTTACCCGATAGTCTGGTTCGTTAATCTATTCGTAAATCTATTGCTGCGACTGGTAGGTGTAGATCTGAAAAAAAACACCCACGAACGTCTCAATAAAGACGAGCTTAAAAGCATCATTGCTGAAGCTGAAAGTGTAATGCCTGCACGTTATCAAAAAATGCTGCTAGGAATACTTGATCTTGAATCAGCAACTATTGAAGACATCATGACGCCACGTCATGAAATTGTCGGTATTGATTTGGAACTGCCCATTGATGGTATTGTCAGTTGTATAGAGTCGAGCCCGCACACTCGCTTACCGGTTTACAAAAAAAATGTCGACCGCGTCATTGGTATTTTGGATTTAAGAAAAGTCCTGGCACTGTTTAACCGACCGAATTTTGATAAACAAACCTTGATTAACTATCTCGATAAGCCCACTTTTATTCCCGAAAACACGCCTGTACATAATCAAATGCAGCGTTTCAAACAAGAAAAATCGCGTCTAGGACTAGTCGTTGATGAATATGGAGACGTGCAAGGTTTAGTGACTTTAGATGATTTGCTGCAAGAAATTGTCGGCGAATTAATTACTGATGAAGTGGGCGTAAAAGCACAGCATGACGGCAGCTATTTAGTTGATGCCAATATCAACTTAAGAGAACTCAACCGAATTACCCAGTGGTCTTTACCGACCGAAGGCCCTAAAACGCTCAACGGGCTCATTATTGAATTTATGGAAACCATTCCTGATACCGGCACCGGTGTTAAATTACACGGGCATTTGCTGGAAATTATTGAGCGTGACAATAACGCGGTTAAGTTAGTTAAATTTTTACCCAAACAAAGCAGCAAACCTTAGCTGTTAGCGGCTGGCAAAATGCCTGTTCACTTGAACAACCAATAATTGAGTCTATACTCAAATTTCGTTTAGAGCTTAACTTAACTAACGCAATGGCAAAACTCACTGTATTTTTTAAAGATAAGGCAATTCATTCTCGGCTTTTTGAAAATGGCATTGTGCATATCGGCAGAGATGAGACCAATGATCTTGTCATCGACAGCTTGGCAGTGGCTCCAGCTCATGCCGTTATTGTCATTAAAGACAGTGAATGCAGCATCAAACAACTGCACAATGATTTTCCGTTAATCGTCAATGGTGAAGCAATTAAGTCCGGCAATCTAAACAACAATGACACCATTGCTATTGGCAAGCATCAAATCATTTTTAACGATGGCGAAGCTATCGATGCGATACCTCAACAACTGGAAGATTTAATCAATCGGGATGTCGCAACTCTAAATAAGGAAATTGAAAGTGATCTACGCATTCCCTCTGCCAATTTGCAGGTTATCTCTGGAAACAATATTGGCAAAATCCTGCCGCTAAAAAATGCCATGACTCGATTGGGGCAGAGCGACAAAGGTGTCATCGCCATTGTTAAAAGAAAAGACGGCTATTTCGTTTCCGCTTTAGAACATGTCCACGCCATACTGATAAACGATCAGCCATTAGGCAATAAATCCGCACAATTAAACGATAATGATGTTTTAGTTGTCGGTGACACTTCCCTGCAATTTTTCATTAGTTAACGTCATGTCAGAGCAAATTAATCAAGACAATCGTCAATTTCATCGCGTTATATATAAAGCCGACGCCACCCTAAGCTTTGACAACAAAACCTGGTTATGTGAAATCATCGACCTGTCACTAAAAGGCTGCTTACTAAAGTTTGATTTTAACTGGAAAGAAGATCTGGAAAAAACCTACACTCTTAGCCTGCAACTGTCCGAGCATCAGCTAATACAAATGCAGTTAAGCACCGCCCACGTGATCGGTAATACTGCTGGGTTTAAATGTGACCACATTGATTTAGACAGTATTTCCGAGCTCCGCCGCCTGGTTGAACTTAACCTTGGCGACAGTAGTTTGTTGGAAAGGGATTTGCAGGCCTTGGCGAGCTATTAAACCTTATTGCTGGTTAGTTCGTAGCCCAAAAATTAACAGCTACTCGTACACAATCCTCCCTTTTCACCCCTCTCTATCAATAATGATTTGGTGGCGCTTTTTTCACCCCACCCCAAATCTCATTCAAATTCAGACAGAATATCCAGCGCTTCTGACAGTGTAGATACCGGATAAATAGTCAAACCTTCCAAAGGTTTTTTAGGCGCATTGGCTTTTGGAATCACCGCCTTTTTAAAGCCATGCTTAGCGGCATCACCCAATCGAGCATAACCGTTGGCAACCGGCCGGATCTCGCCACTTAAGCCAATCTCACCAAAAAAGAACACATCGTGAGCAACCACTTTGTCGCGCAAACTAGAGACAATACCGATCAAAATCGCCAAGTCGGAACTGGTTTCAGTCACTTTAATACCGCCGACGACATTGGCATAAATCTCATCTTGCGCAGTAAAAATGCCGCCATGCCTAGACAGAACTGCTAGCAACATCGCTAAGCGATTTTGATCAAAGCCCACCGCCAATCGTCTTGGATTGCCATATTGGCATTCGGTTACCAGCGCCTGAATTTCCACCAACAATGGCCTTGTACCTTCCCATAACACCGTCACCACGCTGCCCGACGAAGGCTTATCCGGACGATTGAGAAACATCGCCGACGGATTTTTAACTTCTTTAAGCCCGGTGCTGTCCATCGCAAAAAAGCCTAACTCACCAACACTGCCAAAGCGATTTTTGTCCGCTCTTAGCACCCGAAAGCGGGCATCATCGGTGGAGGCCAACATGATCTGTGTGTCGACGATGTGACTCAAGGTCATCGGCCCTGCCAAAGAATTATCCTTGGTAACATGGCCCACCATAAAAATAGACACCTGGTGCTTCTTGGCATATTGCGTCAAGTAACTGGCCGATTCTCTGACTTGTGACACCGACCCCGGCGCAGACTCGGCATCATCGGTATGCATAACTTGGATGGAATCGATCACCAAAATCTGCGGCTTTACTTCATCCAACACATCACAAATACGCTGCACGGAGGTTTCCGCCAGCATCATGATATTGCCCGCTGGCAGTTTCAGTCGATGTGCTCGTTCAGCAATTTGCTGCATGGATTCTTCACCAGACACATACAACACTTTCACACCGCGTTCGGCAATATTGGCAATCGCCTGCAATAAAATTGTACTTTTGCCGGCACCCGGTGCGCCGCCGATTAGCACGACACTACCTTTGACGATACCGCCACCCAAGACCCGGTCAAACTCGGAAATACCGCTGGAAATACGTTCGGCATGGGTAAGGTTAACATCGGACAATAAGGTCACTTCCGACCGACTGCCGGCATAACCTGCGGCTTTACTGCTACGCGAAGTTGTCGCCGAACCCAGCCGAACCTCTTTAATCGTGTTCCATTCCCCGCAACTCGTACACTGCCCGCCCCAACGCGGGTAATCCGCCCCGCACTGCTCGCAAACAAACGCTGTTTTGATTTTTTTACTCATACACTCACAAAGGCAACATGCCGTATCTCGGCTTCGTTAATTATCGTATCGCTTTTAACTACCCTGCTGATTAAAAGCACAAACCACATGGCTGATAGTCTAAAGCATCTTGATGCCGCTAATTTACAAAAGACAACTGATCAATTTACTCAGGGGATTTACAGCTGTTGTTACATCAATATTAAGTGTTGATTTAGTGCATGCATATCAACACATTGCCAGCCGACTTTATGCACTTAAGTCGGTTTTCAAAAAGTTAATAACGTCATACAAAAATAAAACAGATTTAAAAACATAGCGTTAATTCAGTTTTACACTTTTTACCTAGCGCACAAGACACACTTGTGCAAACTGGCGCAGATTCTGCTTACTAAGTTGACGTTATGCTATTAAGCCATGCTTTAAACGGCTTAATAAACAGAATTTTCGATCTCAGGTAATTGATGTCGCCATCAGCTCGAAAGTCTCAAATTTTCTACCCATAGTTAATAACGGTCCCGATTTTTTATAACCATCGAGACACTAATTTCTTTAAATCAAACATTCTTATGTCGTTACTCCTTGATTTTGCTCAGGTACTTTACGATTCACCGATAGGTACTGATATTCGCGAATCGCAATTTCTTTACCCTCTCATTGAAGCCGCTCATTTACTGGGTCTCGCCGTATCGTCAGGTTTAATTGTGTTAACCGACCTTCGCCTGCTTGGCCTGTTTATGAAAGATGTACCGGTTGCGGATATTTTGCATCAACTCCGTTACTGGGTCATCGGTGGCTTTATCGGTACGTTTGTGTCCGGAGGCTTTTTATTTTGGGCGGAAGCCGCAACCATCATCGAAAACCCGGCGTTTATAATCAAAATTCTGTTTGTGGTTCTAGGCTGTGCTAACGCCTTATGGTTCGAATTTAGATGGGGCCGCAGCGTGACACAGTGGGGCGAACAAAAAGCCCTGCCAACAGCGGTCAAATATGCCGGCTTGGCCTCGCTGACTCTTTGGACGATTGTCATCATAAGTTCCCGCTTTATCCCTTATTTAACCCAAAACCAGACATAAGTCGCTTAACCCAACTGAGTTTGACAGAAAAAATGACAACTTTTGATTTATTACACTGGCTGCAAGATTCCGCCATTGGCTTGTTTGTACGCAAATCAGACCATTTAGTCGGTGCGGCTATCCAAGTGTTTCATATTGTTGGCTTAATCTTGCTGCTGACTGTTGTGCTATTAGTGACATTGAAATTATTTGGCCAAGGCTTGCGCCGTCAGTCATTGCGTGACATTACCAAAGCGACGACACCAATCTTCTGGCTAGGCTATGGCTTTACAGTCAGCTCCGGCATCCTGATGTTTGTCGGCAATGCGGTTATTTACGCAGCTAATCCGGCCTTTCAATACAAAATGGCATTGTTTTTTGTTGCTTCGCTGATCCAATTGCTTCTGTTTGCCAAGGTACTTAGTACAGAAATACTTCCGCATGGTTTTATAAAAAGTGCGGCTTTTTTAAGCTTTACATTGTGGGTTGTCGTTGGACTGGCGGGACGTGCTATTGGCTTTATATAAAACACCTATTCCGTTCAGAGCTCACCACGAAAAGAACACATTGATTTTTAAAGCACCGGAGCACAAACGACCTGTAAGTACTGAGTTGATCGAAGTGCCGGGCTTTTCTATTGCTTCGCGATAAATTAATATTTCGAGTAGTTCGATGGCGTGAACACGTCTACGGCTAAAATATTTTTTGACCATACGTGTTCAAATACACAAAGTATTTTTTCTATATAACAAATTCAAATGCACTTAATCACAAAATCTGCGCTACTCGTAACATCACTATTGAGCTTGACCGCTTGCTCTGAGCAAACCGTATCGCCAAATTCCCTGCCCAACCCGACATCAGCCGGCACGATTCAAGAGCTCATGCTTAACCACATAGATCCTCATGCTGACGGCGTCTGGAATGCAGTCAGCACAACGGTGACCGCAGCAGGCATTGACGAAAAACAACCACGTACCGATGATGAATGGACAGCTGTTAAACAACACGCCACTGCATTAATTGAAGCAGCAAGCCTGTTGGCTGACACAGGCCGACCGGTCGCAGCAACAGGCGCAAAGTCTGAAAACCCCGGCATTGAAGAAAGCCCTGAAGAGATTCAAAAATTAATTGCCGCCAACCCGAAAATGTTTACGCTGTATGCCCAACAACTTCGCGTTAGAGCTGAAGAGGCGCTTGCCGCGATTGAAGCAAAAAACCCAACAGCACTGGTTGAAATCGGCGGACGGATCGATGAAACCTGCGAGCAATGCCATAAAGTTTTTTGGTATCCAAATCAGTTTAAATCTAAATAGCGAACAACTACGCCCGTTAAAAACTGGCAGCAAAGCTGCCAGGAAAACATTCATCCTGCGCACTTCGTTTCGAGCCACCGTAACATCGATCAACACCTCGTTAAGCCAAATCTGGCGGCTCCCCTAATTGCAAAGCACTCCGTTACTAACAGCCCCAAAGCAGCAGGCAATAACCACTTTCTGCTGATGTAACAACATAGACAACCTCGGCAAGCTAGAAAATACAGGCTTTTAGCATTGGCATAAGGATTGCTGAAACTAAAGCGAGGAGAAAAATAAGCCCCCTCCTCTCACGTTACTGTATTGAATATTACGGAGATAAATTCTATGACAACCAAATCATTTACCCAGTACGCAACTGAAGGTGATGCAACGGCATCAACTAACACCGGCAACGCTGCCAATACGGATATTGACGAAGCAAACGTGGCCAGTCGCCGCTCATTTCTTGGTAAAGCTGGATTTCTAACCGCTGCGGGTGTTGTGGGTCCGGTGTTATCGACTTCGGCCAATGCCGATGAGCGGCGTGGGTTCTTTGGTGATGACGTTAAACCGTCATCAGGTAAAGATCTGGCCAGCAAACTTCGAAACGACACCTTTGGCACCTTGCACAGCAAAGATTTACGTAAAAAAGCCTACAAAGCGCGTATCAAATCAGCTGAAGATGAATACAACCAAGAAATTCCACCGCAACCTAATAATGGCGACGAAACGCGCTATCCCAAATACATCAGTGTAGCAACCAAAGGCCTAAAGCATGACGCCAATGGCCATGTTGTTCCCGCTTCTTATAAATCCTTACTGAAAGCGCTACAAACCGGCAAACACCAGGATTTTGAAAAAATCATTCTTGGTGGCACTACCAAATTGGCGGACCCTGAAGGCCCTTTAACGACTGCTTTGGAAGGCATCAGCAACGCGCAATTGGCTATCCCGCAAGCCGCGCGTTTGGATAGCGTAGAACTTGCCGCTGATCACATAGAGCTTTACTGGCAGGCTTTACTACGAGATGTACCATTTTCTGAATATCGTAACGATACGACTAATGAGCTGGTTAAAGCGGCTGTTGCCGAGCTTAACAGCCTACCCGCATTTAACGGCCCCAGACAAAATGGTAACGTGACCCCCGAAACGCTGTTTAGAAGCACTGCAGCTTATGTAGACTATGACACTGACCCTACCGGTAAAACAGGTAAATATGTCACACCGCCTGGCACTCTGGATGGTCCGTATATTTCTCAATTTTTATTAAGACCCATTCCTGGCTGGGGAACTATCGCCGGTCAACCACAACTTCGTCCAATACAAAAGGCAGGAGAAAGCTTTGGAACCAGTTTTGATGACTGGTTAAAAATTCGTAACGGCATTAGTACTGGCAAAACCATCACTGTGGAATCCGGCCGCCGCCATATCATCAATGGTCGCGATTTGGCCTTCTTGGCCCGTAACTCTGGTCCCACTTATCTGCATTTGCTGCAGATTCTCCAGACTGCCCCGGTTGCGGGTAATCCGCTCGCAGGTGGAATCGGTGCGCCACTTAACCCAGCCAATCCTTACGTAAAATCCAAGACCCTGGGTAGCGGCTCGTCATTCTCAGGCAGCTTTATCCAAGGATTGGTAGCACTAGCGGGGCCATTAGCAATAAAGGCCTCTTACTACCAGAATTGGTATGTAAACCGCCGCTTGCGTCCAGAAGATTATGCGGGTCTTGTTCATAAGATTAAAGCCAATGGCGCGCAATACCCGATACATGCCGACATATTAAAGTCGGATGTATTGGCCCGCGTGTTTGCTGCGTTTGGCAGCTATCTATTACCACTGGCTAACAATGTCGGCGCACCAACACATCCTGGTTACCCAAGTGGTGCAACGATTTCTGCCGCTACACCAATTACACTGCTGAAAGCATTTTTTGATGAAAACTATGTGATACCGAATCCGGTGCAAGTTGATCCAAATGATCCTACCAAGCTCATTCCTTACACTGGCCCAGCGCTGACGCTCGGCGGTGAATTGAATAAATTGGTTAACAATATCGGCTATGGCCGTAACTTTAACGGCTTCCATGTTCGTTCCGATATTTCAGCCTCGCATACCTTAGGTGAAGCGCTGGCAATCAGTATCCTGAGCGATCAAAACCCCACCTACAACGAGTACTTTGAAGGCTATACCTTTACCAAATTCGACGGTACTCAAATCACTATTTAAACTTGCTAAAAAACCTCAGCCTATCGACATAGTGCTGAGGTTTTTAACTGACAATCACTTAAGACTTAAGACTAAAGCCATTAGTCACTATGACTATGCCCGCCTTTGATTTTGTGCTGAATCGACTGAATAAACGGATCGCTTTCCTTGTCACCAATATCGGCAAAATCCGTATAGCGATAATTTGTTGAACGCTGATAAGGCCAAGGTGATTCTGCAAGCGGATAAATGCCGACAACGCGAGTGGCGATGGTATGCCCGTGATCGTTACGTTTGATCAGCGCGGGCAATTGCTCACGGTCAAGCCAAGTCACTTCCAGCGCGATGCCCGCGTTATTGCTTTGGTAATGGCTGGCTGGGCGGCCTAATACTTGCTCCCGACTATCTTCAACTAACCCAGCAATCATCGACTGATTTAATAGTGTTGCAATAGCAGACCAGTCGGGGACGGCACCGATGGCGTTTAAATCACCGGGCGTGTATTCAATCACCTGCTGTTGCTGATGAAACACTCGCTCATAAGTTATTTTACCATCGGCTGATTTAGTCCAAATTTCCCCGCTGTTATCTTGCAGATTATGGGTTTCAACGCGCTTTGACGTGCGCCAGAATCGCCATTGATAGCGTTGTTGATCAGCACCATCCGTTTCGACGATCGTCTCAAACTCCGCAGCTAACGCCGGAGGTTGCTCAAGCGCCTGAATTTGTAACGGCTTGCCCGGTTGTTGAGCACAAGCGCTCAACAACAGCACCGCACCCCATAACATTATTTTTAACATCAGGCTGAACCTACTGACCGGGTTTAAGTTTTAACGCTTTTGCCATCACTTGATAAATGTAGCTTTCTTCCTGTACGCCATGAAACAAGTGCGCTTGCGGACCGCCGGCAAAAATCGCCACATCTTCGGCGCCATGGGTTTCGCTGCCGAGTGGAATTGCGGCTTCTTGCAGAAAATCAGGATGTGCGGTATCGGTAGAACTCAAATCCGGACGAACATTCGGACCGCGATAACCGGGGCCGTTGGCATAACCGAGCGTCGTGTAAGGCAGGCCGTTTTTATCTTTGGCAAAGTTGGTTTCGCCAGGTTGTTTTACCAGCCCCAAAATCGGGTTACCGCGCTGCGGATAACCGGCAATAGTGAAAGTATGGCTATGATCGGCGGTAACGATAATCAAGGTGTCTTTGGCATTGGTTTTTTCCAGCGCCTTACGCACCGCATTGGACAACTCAACGGCTTCAGACAACGCCCGATAAGCGTTACCGGCATGATGCGCATGGTCGATGCGACCGGCTTCAACCATCAAAAAATAGCCTTTTTTGTTTTTCGACAAAATATCGATGGCTTTGCTGGTCATTTCGGTCAGTGACGGTTCGCCGCCCGCATCGCTCAGACGATCATGTTCGTATTCCATGTGGGAACGCTCGAACAAGCCTAATAAATGCTCGGTCTTTTTAGCGTCGATAGCGTCAAATCCGGCTTTGTTATAGACGTAAGCGGATTTTGGATATTTATTCAGCCATTGTTTGGTTAAGTCCAGGCCATCTTTGCGGCCGCCGGTTTTGTCAGTGTCTTCCGGATCGGCTACGGTGGCAGGCAAAAACATGCTGCGACCGCCGCCCAAGGCGACTTCCAAGCCATTGCCGATATTGAAATCAACCAGCTGTCTGGCAATGTCTTTAACATTCGCATCGGCCGGAAGTTGTGCATCCGATTCCCAATCACGCTCGGACGTATGCGCATAACAAGCGCCAGGCGTGGCGTGGGTAACTCGCGCCGTCGATGCCACGCCGGTTGACAGGCCTTTTTCTTCAGCTTGTTCCAGCAAGGTTTTAACTTTATTGGCGTTAACCACATCGGCGTTTTTTTCTTCGCGTGGCAGTTTGGCACTGACCGATAGCTCGCCATCATTGGTTTTAACGCCGGTAATAATCGCTGACATGGTCGGCGCGGAATCCGGCGTTTGTTGATTGGCGCTATAGGTTTTGGATAACGCCAGATAAGGCAATTGTTCGAAGCTCAAGGAATTTTCCTCACCGCCGCGGTTATTAGGTTTGGATTGACCTTCAAAAATACGCGCGGCGGTAATTGTAGAAATACCCATGCCGTCGCCGACAAACAAAATCACGTTTTTAGCGAAAGTATTGTTAGGTTTGAGTTGCTCGGCCGCTTTGATATTGCGCTTACCCGATTCCAACCAGAAATCGGGAGTTTCAACAATGTTATCGGCTTTTGCCGCACTTGCCGCCATCACTAGGCTTGCCAAGGCGATGACTTTAAATTGTTTGTGATCCATACAGAGTTCCATTAATTGATATTTTCACATGAGTTCCAGCCCATAATTGTAAAGCCTTGAAAGTTTCATCGCCCACTTTTAAGGTGGCAACAACATACCCCATTTTTACAGCTACTCTATACTTTCAATCGACGATATTAAGCTCCTAAACCGCTTGCCACCATTGCTACCCGACACACTATGTTCTGGAAATTTTTAAAAAAATCCGCTGCCAAGCCTGAGACTGGGACCGTCAGCTCGACAAACTCCAGCATCAGTATCGCGTTACCCCTAGAATTTTTACAAAAACTCATCCCGATTGGCGACCTTCCTGTTGATGAATTACACACTTTAAAAGTGACATCGAGACATTTTGCCCCCGGCGACATCATCTTCAATCGAGGCGATAGTGCCGATGAGCTGATCTATTTACGCACTGGCGAAGTATTTCTTGAGACTGTTAACGGCAGCGGCTACAACGTTGGCGCCACCACCTTTAAAGCCTACTACCCCTTATCGGCTAATATCGAGCATTGCTTCAGTGCCATTGCAAAATCGACAACTGAAATCATTTATTTACCTTTATCTATGTTGCAGCGCAGCTCAACTGCGGCCTACGTCAACAACCCGCTGATAACCCCTAAAGACATACCGCCCATGTTGCGCAGTAGCCATTTTTTCAATGGTTGCTGCGGCGTCTACAGAAAAGACCAGTTGCACGTTCCGAGCTTGCCGGATGTAGCATTACGCTTGCGTAGCGCGCTGCAAAAAGACATCGACATTGCCGATGCAGTGAAAATCATCAACCTGGACCCGGTGATTTCCTCCAAATTGATCCAAGTCGTCAATAGCCCTTTTTATCGAACCTTTAACCCGATCACCAATAGCCATGATGCGGTCAATCGTCTGGGTTTAAAAACCACGCAAAACCTGGTAACCAGCATCAGTATGAACAACCTGTTCCGCAGCAACAATAAGCAGCTCAATAAACGCATTCAACAGCTCTGGCAACAAAGCATACAAATTGCCAGCCTGAGTTACACGCTGGCTTCGTTCAGCCAAAAAATCAATCCTGACGAAGCCTTGCTCGCCGGATTAGTTCATAACATCGGCGCATTACCCATCGTTACTTATGCTGAAAGCCAGGTTGAATCAGACTATACCGAGCAGGAACTTGAGCAAACCATTACGACCTTACACAGTCGGATAGGTGTGTATATTTTAAAAAAATGGCGTTTTCCGGAGAGTCTGCAACAAATACCCGCTCAGGTCAGCAATTGGTATCACGATGAAAACCCGGAACTGCAGTTAAGCGATATTGTTTTGTTAGCCCGATTTCATAGCCAATTCGGAAGCACGCACATACACCATTTACCGCCGCTGCACACCTTGCCAGCGTTTCTTAAACTGGGCGATAACGCGTTAACTCCGGACATGTCTTTACAAGTGCTACATGATGCCAAGGAACAAATTGCCAGAGCGCTGGATTTTTTCAGGGCTTAAAATTGTGTAAATCCTAAAAATTATCCAACCATGCTTCAACAAACTCAGCACGAACGGATAATTCTCTTATGAAATTCACAAGCCCCGCATCAAATGACTACCATGCTTTTTAAGCCAAACCCGGTGTTGCTGATAGTCCGGTAAATGTTCTTCGACCAAGCTCCAAAAATGCCTTGAATGATTGCGCTGCTGGATATGACACAGCTCATGAACCACAACATATTCCAGCACTTCCGCAGGCGCCATGACCAACAGCCAGTTAATATTGATGTCATTGTGGATGCCGCAACTGCCCCAGCGGCTTTTTTGAGTTTTAATTTTTATCGACTGCGGAAATAATTGTTTTCTGGGCGCATGCCGATTCACCAGATGCTCGACATGCACTTTAGCCTGCTTTTTCATCCATCGTTCTAATGCGCCTCTAATAGCATCGCTATGCTGTTCGACCTGCAAAGATTCCGGTACATGCGCAATAAAACCGTCAACAAACTCCACTTTAGCGTTCTTTAACTTCGACGGTTTGGTCGCTAATTGATAAATTCGCCCCTGATAAAAAACATCTGCGCCATGCCCATAAACAATCGCGGCAACACCGTTGTTGGCAAGATGCCCTTTCGCCTGCATTTTGCCTAAAGCCGACATGATCCATTGCTGCTTGGCATGAATAAATTGCACGATTTTGCTCTCGGGGACTTTAGGCGGCGCAACCACTTCAACAGATCCCGGCTTAACGACGATGCGTACCCGCGTCGCCCGTTGGCTGCGTCGAAGGAGGTAGGTAAATGGCAATGCAGACATCTATTGTTGATTGATCATGTGGGTGGCCAAGTTCTGCAGCGCTTCTCTAATCGCCTCTCTTAATTCCCCATCCATCGACATTTCATTTAACGCTTTGTTCATGCATAGCATCCACTGGTCTCTCTCGGCAGGTCCAATCGCAAAAGGAAAATGCCGCTGCCGCAAGCGCGGATGGCCGAATTCCTGCTCAAATAAACCCGGCCCACCTAACCAACCGGACAAAAACTTAAACAACTTACTGCGTGCGTTTGCCAAACTGGGCGCATGAATAGCCCGCAGTTCAGCCGCTTCGGGCAAACTGTCCATAAAAAAATAAAAGCGATCAACCAAACTCAAAATGGCGGCTTCTCCGCCCATCAGTTGATAAGGGGTTACTTTGGTGTCTGTCATAGTGGCTACTGAACTAATAAGTTGGAGTTAATTTTTTTTCAATTGGAAATATCTTACAAAGACCAGCAATCTCTTGTACCATTCTGGACGGGAATCTACCCTTTCATTCCATTTATTAAGGAGTCCATAAACATATGAGACTAAACACTGCTATATCAAGGCCGGAAGCAAGCATTCTGGCCACTAACAAGATGTTAAGAAACACTTACATGTTGTTATCCATGACCTTGTTGTTTAGCGCCCTGACCGCAGGCGCATCCATGGCGCTTAATTTACCGCACCCTGGCATGATTATCACCATGGTAGGTTATTTCGGTTTGTTATTTTTAACCACCAAATTCAGCAACAGCGCGTGGGGATTGGCGTGTGTGTTTGCATTAACCGGTTTCATGGGTTTAACCCTGGGTCCGATTTTGAACATGTACATCGAAAACTTCAGCAATGGTACTGAATTGGTGATGACTGCATTGGGCGGCACCGGTGCGATATTCTTAGGATTATCTGCTTATGCTTTAACCACTCGTAAAGACTTCAGCTTCATGGGCGGCTTTCTGATGGTTGGCGTGCTGGTGGCATTTTTGGCCGGACTCGGCGCAATGGTGTTTGCAATCCCGGCATTGTCATTGGCAGTCTCTGCAATGTTTATCCTGCTGATGTCCGGCATGATCTTATATCAAACCAGCGACATGATTCACGGCGGCGAAACCAACTACATCTTGGCGACAGTTTCCCTGTACGTATCAATCTACAACTTGTTCCTAAGCTTGTTGCAAATACTGGGTGTGTTTAGCGGCGACGATTAAGTCTTAAGCTTTAGCCTTACTGGAAACAGTAAAGGGTGCGTTCCGATTTGGGACGTGCCCTTTTTTATTTGCAGTGTAACCAATTGTTAATGGTGTGCAATACAATCTGCCCCGACGAAAATAATTTACTAACCCATCTCTAATGCAAACATTTGAGCTATATCGATACCAATTGCTCCCTGCTTCGCAGCAGCAGCAAGATCTTTTTCACAAAACTCTATCTGCTGATGAGATTCGTGAGAAAAAGAACCAATTTTTTGATTCCATTCTTACTGAACTCCCCCCGTTTCGTTATAGGGGCTATGAGATAAAGCACAAAGTCGTACTACACGAAAATGAATGGTTCATCTTTAAATTGGGCGCACACAAGAGTGTTGACCGCGATACAGAAGACTTTCGGCGAGAGCGTATAGAGAGCTGGCCAAACGTGACCGTTTTGGTACACAACAATCCAGACACTCAAATCCTAGCAATTTCGAGAAATTTAAAAGCCTTTTCTTCAACCGGTTCAGTCGCGAAAATCTTTGAACGCTCACTCACCCCTGCGCTTCGCGCTTTTGGCTTGACCATTCAAGTTAAGGAGCAGTTCGAAAAAAATAATTTCTGGTCAATTATTAACCAAAATGTTGGCCTAATAACGCGAGTTCGTTTTGAAATGGTTGCACCAAACATGTCAAACATTTCCCGAGCACTTAAAGTAGATCTGAGGCAACTCAATCGAGAATCAAATTGTCAAAAGGCAAATCTTGAACTGGAAGCACTGCCCGGAGCCGCCCTTGAGATCAAAGAAACCAATGAACTTGTTGATGGCTGCGTCGAGTACTCTTCACTTGGTGGTGGCGACATTGCAATAAAGATTAGAGGCATAAAAAAAGAAGTTAGAACATCTACCACTGTAAAATCGTTTGAGATTGATGAGGTTTCTCTTCATTCATCAAACCACGATTTACTTGGCGCTAACGATTTAATTTCCTTTATCAAACGGCAGCTAGAAAAATGATTCTATGGCTTCGTAATCTCGTCGCATATCTAGTTTGTGCAATAGCCTCTACCGCTATCGCACGTTGGATGCAATCTACAGTTGCAGTTGATGTACTACTCCCTAATCTCACGACAATTGTTATTGCTCTTCTGGCAATCAACGTTCAAACAACCGCCGTTATAGCAGTAAAACTCCGAGAGTTAGCAGATAAGCACGGATACAATTTTCGCCGCTCAATAGCTGAATTCCGTTTAGCTATTTATGAGCAAGGTGGCTTGGTTGTTGCTTCTCTTGCCCTTAGTACCATAGCTAAAGCCAAAGTCGAGGTGCTAAGCTCACTTTCTTTGGAATGCTTTTCCTTCTTTGTTATTTACGCATCACTACACATTTTTCTTGATACAACTGTTGGGTTACTTATCTGTTTATTTCCTGAAACTGATGATCATTAATAAATAATTATTAACTGAGTAGGCCGGAATAAGCCTATTCGAGCGTAAGTGAGAAACAGGCGTTTCCGGCACCCCGTCCCAATTTGCCGGAAACGCTCATCCTGCGCTTCGCTTGGATGATCTTATTCCGGCCTACGATGCAAACAACCTCATACCGCCGCTGTCATAAGCTTTAACTAACTTGCATTTGCCATCTGAAATTAATCGCGATTCAAGGCTGCTGCCGCGTCTTGCTCGTGACCGGCCAGATGCGCGTCACGCTGCGGTAATACGTCGGCGACCACTTCTAAACTCTTCCAGGCCGGCGCAGGTGTTTCGCAATGTGCTTTGGGTACGAATGCCGACTCTTCCACCAAGGTCATTTTGTGAATGTAGCGCGGACAATTTGGGAAAAGTTCCCGCAGTTTGACCCGCACGATCAATTCCGCTTCCGGCCAATTCGCCAGCAACGGATCGTTGTCTTGAATAAGCGCACTGCCGTGGAAGCGCAGACGAGCCTGGCGTTGAAAGTCGACAAACAGCAAACTGACGTGAGGATTGATTAAGAGATTGCCCGTCGACAAATACATACCGCTGCCGTCGTAACTCGGAAACGCCAGGGTTTGCTCGTCAAGCACCTTAACCAATCCGACGCTGCCGCCCTTGTAAGAACAATCGGGACGGCCCTCCTTATCCACTGTAGCTAGAAAAAACATGTTCTGCGCTTCGATAAAGACCTTGTCTTCCGGACTGATTTGCGGGCTGACGATAGCCTCTGCCAAGCGATCGGCCAGTGGCCGGGTTTCGAAACGGTCTTGTAGCTGCCTGCTGCCTTCATGGTAAAAATCGGTCATCGCTTACTCCTAAAATATTGATTAGTTTGCGCCGCTCAAGTGGCTTGCTATCAGCACGCTGGCAGCCTGTTTGGCCTGCTCGGCCGCGCCGGAATGGCGTTTCATTTGTTCGGAAACGATCGCTCCTTCAACAAGCAGACTCAATTGCACAGCCAGAGTTTCCGGCGATGCGATGCCACACTGTCCGGCCAAATCGCTCATATAGCTTCTAAATTGATCATAAAACTCTGCCGATACTTGATGTACAGGATTGCCTTCTAGGGGAAATTCCGCCGCCGCATTAATGAACGCGCAGCCCCGGAATTCGGGAATATCCAGCCATTCGCCGATGACGTCGAAAATCGCCAGCAGTTTATCTTGGGGCTGATCCGCCCTGCTATTGATCTGATCGACGAACCAAGTCCGAAAATCCTCGTCCCGCTTACGCAGAAAAGCAAGCACCAAATCGTCTTTGGAGGCGAAGTGTTTATACAAGGTCATTTTGTTGGAACCCGCCTGCGTAGCGATGGCATCAACTCCTGTAGCCTTAATACCTTGGCTATAAAAGAGCTCGGATGCGGCTTGCAGGATGCGGTCTCGCGGCTTATTTTCCATTCTAGTTTCTTAAGATAAAAAGCAGGTTGACACTATACTGAGCGGTAAGCAATATTACAACTTACTGACTGGTAAGTTTTTTTCAGTTAGCACTTAACTTTTACTCCAATAATGAAAAAGAGGTGTTATGGAAGTTTTATTAATCGGCGCTGTTGCCTGTATGACCGCACTAATTCTATCGGCATGGCTGATGACATTTGCCCGCTGGTTTCCGGTCGAAGGTATTGATGGGAAATTTTTGGTCGATTACAAAACCATGATTCGAGCACATGTCGATTATGCGCTGATGGCGTTATTTAATTTAGGCTTTTATGGCACCGGCATTGAGTTGCCGGTCATTGCTTGTTGGTGCGTGGCGATAGGCGGTTTCGCTAATCCGACTGTTTTTACGATTGCAGCTTTTGACCCGGACTTTTGGAACAAAACTAAATGGAAAGTTTATTCAGCTATAAGCTTTGTAATCACAACGATTGGTTTTATTTGGGTTGGGATAGCGTTACTGAAACATGCGTTGTAAAAACTTGGCTCAGTTTAATTGGCCATTAATAGAACAACTCGCAAGATGAATTTGTGTAGGATGGGTAGAGCGTAGCGAAACCCATCATTCAAACTTACAAAAATTCCCACGCCGCAAAACAAGCCGCTTGGCCTTGATAGCCTGCATCATCAAACAAATTCCACACCACGGCATTTTTAATCAAAAATCGTTGCCCGGTTTTGGCTATGCGCACGCCTTGGTAGTTACTGATATAGCCTAAGGCGGTGACTTCTGCCAATAGGCGTTGCCGCTCTGCCTGATTAACAGACTCGGCTGACAACCTGGATGGGAGCTGGGTAAATTCATCCCAGTCCATCGCAAACAATTGCAAGGCAGTCAGGTTGGCGTAATTAAAAATGGGCTCGGCTGCGGTGTTGTGAGAAACCACGGCAAAGGGAGCATGGAACAAGGCCCTGGCAAACTGTTCGTCGCTACCAACATCGGCAATCAGATTTTTGCCCAGTAATCGGCGATAACTGCTGTTAAGCATGTTCGCATGTTCAAGCTGAAAGCGATTGTCTTCGGAGGGATAC
>Ga0208752_100014_pt1 | contig 112356 bp, 93 predicted proteins | sample LakWasMet27_LOW6_2_FD_183871 | JGI IMG/M metagenome (GOLD analysis project Ga0208752, IMG submission 183871) | Freshwater sediment methanotrophic microbial communities from Lake Washington under simulated oxygen tension - Sediment Metagenome... | ecosystem: Environmental > Aquatic > Freshwater >... | reverse complement strand
CTTGTCGTGGATAAACGATATTGGAGCAGGACAGCCGGGGCTTGCGTAGCAATCTAACCGTCGCTAAGTTTTGATGATTTCACGCAGGAGCAAGGAAATCACCCTTCAAAACTTAGCGACTCGCTTGCGCCCCCTCTTTTTCAAAGAGGGGGGTAGGGTCTCATCTAACAAATAGCTAAGTGCAGTCAACAAATTCTCGGCAATTGCTCGCCGCTCAATAAATCCAGTACGCGGCTGATACCCATGGCTGTTTGCAGCGTGACCATGCCTTGAGCATGGGTTGATTTTATCTGGCCTATTTGGATTGCCTGCCCACCAAGCGGGTGCTGGCGCAAGATAGCTAAACATTGTGCAGATTGGCTTTCGGGAACGAACAACACAAATGCGCCTTCATTAGCGATATAAAGCGGGTCAAAACCTAAAATTTCACAAGCGCTGTTAACGTCTTGATGGATGGGTAACGCTGATTCAGTTACTTCAATATGATGCCGCGATGTGGTGGCAAGCTCTATCAACCCGGTCGCCAGACCGCCGCGGGTTAGGTCGCGCATGCAATGGATGTTAATACCCGCTGCAATCAACTCCTGAACGATGCCGGACAGATCGGCGCAATCGCTTTCGATATTGTGCTCAAACTTTAAGCCTTCGCGTTCCAGCATCACCGCAATGCCGTGTCTGGCTAGGTCGCTGTTTAAGATGATGCTGTCGCCGACTTGAATGTTGCCGGGGTTAACATCGATGTTGTCAGCAATAATGCCGATGCCGGCGGTGTTGATAAACACGCCGTCGCCTTTGCCGTTGTCGACCACTTTGGTGTCGCCGGTCACAATCAGTACGCCTGCCTGGGCTGCGGTTTGCTGCATAGATTGCACAATGCGTTTAAGGTCAGCTATTGGAAAGCCTTCTTCAATGATCAGCGAACAGGTCAGGTATAAAGGCTTGGCGCCACTCATCGCTAAATCATTTAAAGTGCCGCAGACCGCGAGTTTGCCGATGTCGCCGCCGGGAAAAAACAGCGGTTTGACCACATAAGAATCGGTGGTGAGGGCAATTTTAGAACCGTTGATATTAACAACGGCGCTGTCGTGTTTCTGGTTAAGAATTGGGTTGTCAAAAACCGGCTGGATAATGCTGTCAAGCAATTGCTGCATCAACCGACCGCCACCGCCGTGGGCCATGACGATTTGTTCGTATTGCAGGGGCAGAGGGCAATTAAGTTCCAGGTCAGACATTTTGATAACGACGGTAGCGGAAATAAGCGGCGCAGGCGCCTTCGGAAGACACCATGGTGGCGCCAAGTGGATGTTCAGGTGTGCATCGGGTGCCGAATTCAGGGCAGTGCGCGGGTTTGATTAGGCCTTGCAGCACTTCGCCGCTGCGGCACTCGGCGGGTTCCTGAGTGTTAATATTTGCGACCGAAAACCGCTGTTCGGCATTCCAGTCGTTGTATTCAGCGGTTAAGGCTAAACCGCTGGCGGCAATGTTGCCTAGCCCGCGCCAGGGTCTGTCGACGATATTAAATACGGTCTGCATCAACTGTTGCGCGGGCAGGTTGCCTTGCTCTTTCACCACGCGGCGGTATTCGTTTTCAACTTCAAAGCGGCCTTCTTCCAGTTGCTTAATGCACAAATAAATCCCCTGCAAAATATCGACCGGCTCGAAACCGGTGATGACGATGGGCATCTTAAAGTGCGCGGCAAGCGGTAAATATTCGTGGTAGCCCATAATCGAACAGACATGCCCGGCTCCGAGAAATCCTTGGACTTGGTTATTAGGCGAATTCAGCAACGCTTCCATCACTGGCGGCACGCGCACATGGCACACCAGCAGCGAGAAATTTTTTAAAGCTAACTGTTTGGCTTGATAGGCCAGCAATGCCGTCGCTGGCGCCGTGGTCTCAAAACCTACGCCAAAAAACACCACTTGTTTATCCGGATGTTGCTGGGCAATCGTCAGTGATTCTAGCGGCGAGTACACGATGCGAATATCAGCGCCTTGCGCCTTCAAGCCCAGCAAATCGTGATGCGAGCCCGGCACCCGCAGCATGTCGCCAAACGAGCAGAAGATAACCTCCGGCAGTTGGGCAATCGCCAGCGCTTTGTCGATATATTCCAACGGCGTCACGCACACCGGACAACCGGGGCCATGGATCAAGTTAATGGCATCCGGTAATAACTGATCGATGCCGTATTTGATGATGCTGTGCGTTTGGCCGCCACACACCTCCATGATGTTCCATGGCTTGGTAGTAATGGATGCAATCGCCGCCACCAGTTTTTTGGCGGTTGCTGGGTCGCGGTATTCAGCCAGGTATTTCATGAGGGGTATTCCTGTCCTGTATCTTTCGGTGCCTTCTTATATATCACTAACATTAAGTTATGGTTGGATAGTTCCTTCTCCCTGAGGGAGAAGGTTAGGATGAGGGGGGCAAATAATGCATTTTTCTTTTTCATATTCTCCTCACCCCAACCCTCTCCATCAGGAGAGGGAGCTTTGCTCTTAAATTAATGACAGTATGTTTATTTTCCTCGATCAGGCTATTTTTCAAAGTTTCCACTCTGAATAATTACATTTCATTTAAATCCTTAAACGCTTGCAAGGTCGCAGTGGCTTCTTCTTCATCCAACACCGAAATCGCAAAACCGGCATGGACAATCACGTAGTCGTTGACGCCCGCTTCCGGCACATAAGCCAGACTGATTTCTTTGGTGATACCTGAAAAATCGATTTGGCCTTTACGAGCTAAAGGGTCGATGCCATTTGAAAGGCTGATAATGCGTCCAGGAACGGCTAAGCACATAAGTTATCCCGTGTATTTTGTTGCGTAAAGCTGCCCGAGTGCCAGGCCGCCATCATTGGGGGGTATCTTTTCATGGCAAACCACAGTAAAGCCAGCCGTTTTTAATTTGCCAACCGTTTTTTCAACCAGGCAAGCATTCTGAAAACAGCCGCCGCTTAAGACAACCGATTGTTCACCGGCGCGCACCGCAACCGCGAGGATGATTTCTGTGAGGGTGTTGTGAAATTTGTCAGCAATTAAAGCCTTATTAATCCGGTCATTAAATACCGTTCGCCCTGAGCTTGTCGAAGGGCTAGTTTCATGAGGCTTCGACAAGCTCAGCCCGAACGGATTATCGGTGATAACTAAAGCAGGGGTAATAATATCGTCTAATAACTGTTCCAACATTAATTGCCAGTTGATCACCAGCGGCTCTGTTTCGGTTAGTTGAAAATCGTAAAATGCATCTGATTGGCTGGCTTGGGTCGCGCAATTTTCTAGAGCCATAGCTGCTTGGCCTTCATAGTGATTAATCTGGCAAAGCCCAAGCAAGCTGGCGACTGCATCGAATATGCGGCCGACGCTGGTGGTGGTTGGGCAGTTGATGTGTTTACTCAATGCTGATCGTAACAGCTGCAATTCCGGCTCTGAAAAACCAAGGCCGTTGCGGTCAAATGCGCGACTTGCAAGTATTTCGAACAACATTCCCAACGCTGCACGTCTGGGTTCCTGAATCGCTTTATATCCTCCCGGCAATGCAAACGGCCGAAAATGTGCATAACGCTGAAAACCTTTAGCATGCAGACGCAAAAACTCGCCGCCCCATAACGTATTGTCGCTGCCAAGACCGGAGCCATCCCAGGCAATGCCAAGCAACGGCGGTTCAAGATTGTGTTCTGCCATGCATGACAAAATATGTGCGTAATGATGTTGAACGGCGGCTGTTTTTAGCGGCGGATTAACCGAATGGGCTAAGCGTTCTGCACTGTGGCTGCTGGCATAATCGCTGTGCAGGTCGTGCATTATTTTGACCGGCTTGATTTGATAGAAATCGTGCATGTCGGCAATGGTGTTATCAAATTGCTGCTGTGTTGCCGCGCTATCAAGATCGCCAAGATGCTGGCTTAACAGGATTTGTTTGCCATGACTGACGGCAACCGTGTTTTTCAATTGCCCGCCGACTGCTAGCATGTCCGGCAATGATGATTTTAAGGTGATAGGTGTGGGCACATAGCCACGGGCTCTGCGCAACACGGTGACCTTATCGCCAATCAGCCGGACGATTGAATCATCTAAAGGCCGCAGAATAGGGCGGTTGTGTATTAGAAAATAATCGGCAATACCGGCAAGCTGTTCTAAGGCTTGGGCGTTATCGATGCAGATTGGCTCGTTGTGGCGATTACCGCTGGTCGCGACTAGCGGCGCACCGAAATCATGCAGCAGTAAATGATGCAACGGCGAGTAGGCGAGCATTACGCCAAGCAGGCTGCTTTCCGGAGCCACGGCATCGGCAATCGATGTTCCGCTCCGTTTATTCAGCAACACGATTGGTGCGGCATATGAGCTTAGTGCTTGTTGTTCAATGTCATTGATAAAGCAAAGCGCTTGCGCCGCAGCCAAATCCGCAACCATCAGCGCAAACGGTTTTTGCGGCCGATGTTTTCTTATTCTCAAGCGTTCAATCGCGTCTTGATTGGTCGCGTCGACCAACAATTGAAAGCCACCGATGCCTTTGACTGCAATGATTTTTCCGGCACGTAAGTAATCGCCTGCCGCTAATAACACGTCATTTTCAGCGAGCGTATTGCCTTCATGATCCAGTAGCTGCAGGGCAGGGCCACAATTCGGGCAGGCGATGGTTTGGGTGTGAAAACGCCGGTTATCGACAGCTTGATACTCGTGCTCGCAGTCTGCACAGTACTTGAATCCCGCCATCGTGGTTCGCTCACGATCATAAGGCTGATTCAGCATGATGCTGTAGCGCGGGCCGCACTGGCTGCAACTGGTAAACGGATAACGGTAAAACCGGCTGGCCGGGTTAGAAATATCGCTGACGCAATCTGGGCAGATAGCTAAATCGGGCAATACAAACGCCGATTGTTTGCCATCGATAGCGCTATCTTTAATCTGAAAATCACTAAAATGCGCAAGCGTCTGTAGGCTGATTGTTTGCGAGGCAATAATGGCCAAAGGCGGAGCGTCATTGTTCAGGCGGTAAAGAAATTGCTGTTGCAAGTCGACATTGCCTTCAATGGCTATCGATAATCCGTTGGCCGTATTTGCTACCCAGCCGTTTTGCTGGGTTTGTCTGGCAAGTCGAGCAATAAAAGGGCGCATTCCGATGCCTTGAATAACCCCTTCAATAGTAATTAAAAGATGTTCTTTGTTAATTTTTAAGCCTATAGTCAAATGAGATAAGTAGTTATTCTATTGAAACATTAATGCTATAAAGCTAGCATTCAGTAGCTTATAAAAAGAGGGAGGCGGGGCGATAACATGCAACAGTTTATTCAGAATCTTGCAGAAAAAAATCAATATCAAGCAACGCACTTGCTAGAAATTCTAAGAGAAATACAGTCCCGCTACCATCAAATTCCGGCTGATGCCATTGAATTATTGGCGCCGTTGTTGAAAATCCAAAGAACCCAGATTATCAGCGTTGTCGAGTTTTACAGCTTTTTTACCGACAGCCCGCGCGGTCAATATGAACTACTGATTAGTGATTCTATAACCGATCACATGCTGGGCAAGCAGCCGTTGATGGCTTATATCGCAGACAAGCTGCAGGTTAGCGTCGGCGGCGTGCGGAGCGATGGCTTAGTCAGTTTGGATAATACCTCTTGCTCCGGCATGTGCGACCAAGGCCCGGCCGGATTGGTTAATGGTCATGCCTTAACTCGCCTGGATCCACCACGAATCGACGCCATCGCCGAGTTGATTAATCAGCAAATCCCCTTGGCTGACTGGCCCGCCGAGTTCTTTCAAGTAGACGATAACATATATAAACCGGGCTTATTGCTGAGTCAGGGTATTGTGCATGGCCAAGCCCTTAAAATGGCAATGGCTAGAGGCTTAAAAGCAACGCTGCAGGAAATCGATCAATCGGGATTACGCGGCCGCGGCGGTGCCGGTTTTAAAACCGCAATGAAATGGCAATTCTGCTCCGAAGAAGCCGAAACGGAACGCTATGTGGTGTGCAATGCCGACGAAGGCGAACCCGGCACCTTTAAAGACAGAGTACTGTTAAATTCTTATGCGCATCAGGTGTTTGAAGGCATGACCTTGTGTGCCGCCATCATTGGCGCGAAACAGGGTTTTTTGTATTTGCGCGGCGAATATCTGCATCTGGTCGATAAACTGCAAAGCGTTTTGGATGAACGCCGACAGTTCGGCTTGCTTGGTAATAACATTCTTGATCGGCTGGATTTTGATATTGAAATTCGCTTAGGCGCTGGCGCGTATATCTGCGGCGAAGAATCCGCGTTAATCGAATCACTGGAAGGTAAAGCAGGCATTCCGCGCAACCGTCCGCCGTATCCTGTTTCTCAGGGCTATTTAGGCAAACCGACCGTTGTTAATAATGTCGAAACCTTTTATGCGGCAGCGGCAATTGCGGTTAATGGCGGCGACTGGTTTGCCAGTGTCGGTACTGTAAAATCCAAAGGTACTAAAATCCTGAGCATCTGCGGCGATTGTTCGAAACCGGGTATTTACGAATATCCATTCGGCACAAGCATTCAAACAGTCCTGAATGACTGCGGTGCTAGCGATGTCTTAGGTGTGCAAATCGGCGGCCCGTCGGGCACCTTTATTTCCAATCAGGAATTCGACCGCAAACTGGCGTTTGAAGACTTAGCCACCGGCGGCTCATTTATCGTATTTAACAACAGCCGCAACATTCTCGATATTGCCCATAATTTCACCCATTTTTTCGCGCATGAAAGCTGCGGTTTCTGTACGCCGTGCCGGGTGGGTACGTCATTATTGAAAAAACAACTGGATAAAATTGTTGAAGGCCATGGCTCGGCGGGTGATGTGGTGGCGCTGGAAGAACTCTGCCAATTGGTTAAAACCCATAGCCATTGCGGGTTGGGACAAACGGCCGCGAATCCAGTATTGACCACCTTGGAACGTTATCCCGAACTGTATCAAAGCCAGTTGAAACTTATCAGTTACGAGCCCGGATTTGATTTAGACGCCGCCTTAGAAACAGCCCGGCGCATGGCCAACCGCGATGATGCAGGCGCACATTTAGCACAGACGGATGTGGAATGATTATGACTAAAACCATTACTATCGACGGAAACACCATCCCTTTTGAAGACGGGCAAACCATTATGGAGGCGGCGACAGCGGCAGGCGTTTACATTCCGCATCTCTGCCATAATCCCGAATACACCCCGCACGGCAGCTGCAAACTTTGCACGATCAGAGTTAACGGCAGAGTATGCTCGGCTTGCACCTTTCCGGCCGCGGAAGGTCAGGATGTGCTCAACAACACCAAAGACCTGAATGACGACCGGCAAAAAATCACCCAGATGCTGTTTGTTGAAGGCAATCATTTTTGCCCATCCTGCGAAAAAACCGGCAACTGCCAGTTACAGGCAGTGGCTTATTATTTGAATATGCTCGACGATCATTTCCCTCTGTTTTATCCCAATCGGAACATGGATGCCTCGCATCCGGACGTGTTGATAGACCATAACCGCTGCATTTTTTGCACGCTCTGTGTTCGCGCCAGCCAGCAAAAAGACGGCAAAGATGTCTTTGCAATCAGCGGTCGAGGCATCAACAAACACTTGATCGTCAATGCCCAAAGCGGCCAATTAAAAGACACCGACCTTGAAGCAACCGATCAGGCTGCCCCTATATGTCCCACCGGAGCTATTTTGATTAAACGTACCGGCTATACCGTGCCGATTGGCGAGCGCATTTATGATCATAAGCAGATTGATGAAGTTAGCCTTGCACAGGATCTAAGCCATGACTAAAAAAGTCAGAATCGCCACCACCTCGCTGGCCGGTTGCTTCGGCTGCCACATGTCATTTCTTGATCTGGATGAACGCTTGGTAGCGCTGGCCGACCTCGTCGAATTCGACCGCTCGCCGATCACCGATATAGAACACTGCACCAACTGCGACATTGGCCTGATCGAAGGCGGCGTCTGTAATTCCGAAAATGTCCATACCCTGCGTGAATTTCGCAAGAATTGTAAAATACTGGTCGCTGTCGGCGCCTGCGCGATTAACGGCGGCTTACCGGCCATGCGCAACTTCATCCCGCTTGAAGAATGTTTGTCAGAAGCTTATTTAGATGGCATCGGCGTGGAGAATCCGCAAATCCCCAGCGATCCGGAACTGCCGTTGTTGCTGGATAAAGTGCGCCCGATTCATGAAGTCGTGAAAATCGATTATTTTCTCCCCGGCTGCCCACCGTCCGCGGATGTGTTCTGGGCGTTTTTAACTGATTTGTTGGAAGGCAGAGAGCCTTCGTTGTCTTATGAACTTGTGCATTATGATTAATCCATCTGAAAAACGAGTTCTCTATGCCTGATAATTTGTACGCAAAAAATCTATACCTTACTGTTTGTGATAGCGAAAACTGGCCTTCTTTTGAAAGACCCAGTTTCTTAGATGAATTAGACGAAGTAGCAAATGAAGCACTTTCAAAAAACAGCATAGAAGGGTATTTGGCTTCTTTGCTCATATTCCATCAGTTATCAGAAGAACTGATTAGATTACTTCTGAAAGATGCTCAATTTTTTATTCAACTATCTGTATTTCCAGCAGAGATTGTTTTTCCTGAAAAAAGGAAGCTCATGTTTGGACAATTAATTGAGGAATTGAAATCTACCATTTCTTTTGAAGATAAAGATAAATTCATAGAAAAGTGTATGGAGTTGAATAAACATAGAATTGATATTGTTCATCGTCTTACCACGCGTAGTTCTCTAGCCAATCTTGAGATCCAACTCTTAAAGGTCAAAGAATTATATGATGCGATTTATGAGTTGTTCGATGACATACACGATTCGTTTCGTCTTTGCTTTAAGGATTTTAAGAAAGATATATTTTTAGATTATTCAATTGATGAGTTTGAGTCATAAAAATAAAGTGCGTAGGGTGGGCAACGCTTTTCTGCCCACCATTTGCCATAACCGAATTTATTCCGCGTGGGCACGAAAAGCATGTGCCCACCCTACAAGAGCTTTTGCATTGATGAGGAAAACATGAAAACAAAAGCCCGTAGGTTGGGCTGAGATACGAAGCCCAACACAATTCGGATAACCCTGTTGGGCTTCATTGCATTCAACCCAACCTACATTTTCATTAAAATCGGTTAAGCTCAAAAGTTATGAGCTCAACCCAACAAAAGTTTTTTACCGAAAATTTTGAGTGAACTATCGTGAAACCCATATTGAAATCGACCAAACTTTCTAACGTCTGCTACGACATACGCGGTCCGGTGATGGAACGCGCCAAGCAGATGGAAGAAGAGGGCCAGCGCATCATCAAGCTGAACATCGGCAACCTTGCACCGTTCGGCTTTGATACCCCCGAAGAAATACAGCAGGACGTGATCCTGAACATGCCGAACGCCTCGGGCTATACCGATTCCAAGGGCATGTTTGCGCCGCGCAAAGCCATCATGCATTACTGCCAATCCAAACAAATCCGTGGCGTCGGATTGGATGATATTTACATTGGCAACGGTGCTTCCGAGCTGATTGTGATGGCAATGCAAGGCTTGCTGAATTCCGGCGACGAGGTGTTGGTGCCTGCCCCCGATTATCCGCTGTGGACAGCGGCAGTTACGCTGGCGGGCGGCACGCCGATTCATTATCTGTGCGATGAAGCCAACGAGTGGAATCCCGATCTGGCCGATATGAAAGCCAAGATCACACCGCACACACGCGCCATCGTGGTCATCAATCCTAATAATCCGACCGGTGCGTTGTATTCGGACGAGATTCTTAAGGAGATCATTCAACTCGCACGCGAACACGGACTGATCATCTTTGCCGACGAGATCTATGACAAGATGTTTTATGACGATGCGTCGCATACCGCGATGGCATCGCTGGCGGACGACGTGTTGTTCGTGACCTTGAACGGTTTGTCGAAAAATTATAGAGCCTGCGGTTATCGCGTTGGCTGGATGGTACTTTCCGGCGAGAAAAAGCACGCACAGGATTACATCAACGGCCTGACCATTTTGGCCTCGATGCGCTTGTGTTCTAACGTGCCGGGACAGTTCGCTATTCAAACCGCGCTGGGCGGGCATCAAAGTATCGACGAGTTGGTCGCCCCCGGCGGACGTTTGCGCAAACAACGCGACCTCGCGTATAAATTGCTTACTGCAATTCCCGGCGTAACCTGCGTGAAACCCAAAGCGACCTTGTATTTATTTCCACGCCTGGATCCGAAAATTTATCCGATAAAGGACGATCAGCAATTCATTTTGGAATTGTTGGAAGCCGAAAAAGTCTTGGTGGTGCAAGGTACGGGTTTTAACTGGAAAACCCCCGATCATTTCCGCGTGGTATTTTTGCCCAACGCCGATGACCTGACTGAGGCGATCGGCCGCATCGCACGGTTTTTAGAAAGTTACCGCAAGAAGCACGGCACGAATGCAATTGAATCAGTTGATAAACACAATGTTGTGGAACTGAGTAAGAGTGCGTAAACCGACAAATCGAGGCACCAAATGTTGGGTTTCGTTATCACTCTACCCAACCTACAAACTGGGGCATTATGAATAAGTCTTTAATTGCGGAATCTGTTTTAGAGTCAGTATTAAAATGTCCCGAGTGTGGATTTGAAAAACAAGAAGTGATGCCGATCGATTCCTGTATTTATTTTTATCAATGTACGAATTGCCAAGCTTTATTAAAACCTAAACAGGGAGATTGTTGCGTCTTTTGTTCTTACGGAACAGTTGCCTGCCCGCCGAAACAATCGGCTCATGATTGTTGTATTGGTTGAATTGAAGAGAAGCCTATGTATGAGCATTTAGAAACAGCCGAACAGACGGAAAATCTGAAACGCGTCGTGGTTGATCCTGTTTCGAGGGTCGAAGGCCACGGCAAGGTTACGTTATTGCTGGATGAGAATAATAAAGTCCAACAGGCCCGATTGCACATCGTTGAATTCCGCGGCTTCGAGCGTTTTATTCAAGGCCGCCCCTACTGGGAGTTGCCGGTGCTGGTGCAGCGTTTATGCGGTATTTGTCCGGTCAGTCATCATTTGGCTGCTGCCAAGGCGATCGATCAATTGGTCGGTATCGACCCTGAAAACTTGCCGGTATCCGCGGATAAATTAAGACGTTTGCTGCATTTTGGGCAGGTGATGCAATCGCATGCACTGCATTTCTTTCATTTATCCAGCCCGGATTTATTATTTGGATTTGAAAGCGACATTGGTAAACGCAACATTATTGCGGTATTAACCGACTATCCGGACATTGGCCTGCAAGGCGTTAAGCTGCGTAAATACGGGCAGGAAGTGATCCGCATGGTGTCCGGCAAGCGCATTCACGGCACCGGCGCGATTGCCGGGGGTATGAATAAATCGCTGACCAAAGCCGAACGCGATTATTTGTTGGAAGACATCGATCAGATGATTGCGTGGGCGGCAGGTTCGGTGGCGCTAATCAAAAAAGTGCATTGCTCCAACCTGCCGTATTACGATGATTTCGCGACTATTCGCACTAATTACCTGGGCTTGACCAAGCCTGATGGCGCGCTGGAGCTTTATCACGGCGGCATTCGCGCCAAAAATGCTAACGGCGAAACCATACTGGATCATTTCGATTACTGCCGTTACAACGACATTATCCATGAAGAAGTTCGCTCCTGGACCTACATGAAATTTCCTTATTTGCTGTCATTAGGTAAGGAAGACGGCTGGTATCGTGTCGGCCCGCTGGCGCGCGTGAATAACTGCGACTATATCAATACGCCATTGGCGGAAGCTGCCCGCGTGGAGTTTAAAGCTCACACGGGTGAAGCCATGGTGCATAGCACGTTGGCGTTTCATTGGACACGCTTAATCGAAGTTCTGCATTGCGCCGAAAGCATTAAGGAATTGCTGCATGATCCCGACATTATGGGCCATGATTTGGTGGCTCAGGGCGAACGGCGTTTTGAAGGCATCGGTGTAATCGAGGCCCCGCGCGGCACGTTGTTTCATCATTACCAAGTCGATGAAAACGACATTGTTACCAAAGCCAATTTAATTGTTTCGACCACCAGTAACAACATGGCGATGAACGAATCAGTGCGGCAAGTGGCGGCGGAATATTTATCCGGGCGGGAACTGACCGAACCGTTGTTGAACAACCTGGAAGTGGCCATTCGCGCTTACGATCCGTGTTTATCCTGCGCCACCCATGCCGTCGGCAAAATGCCGTTGCAGCTTGAACTGGTTGATGCGCAAGGCCAGTTGATTGATAAGCTGATTAAGCACGATGACGGTCAAATCGAACGACTTGATGGTTAAGCCAGTTTTGCTGTTTGGCTACGGCAATCTCAGTCGGGGCGACGATGCACTGGGGCCGTTGTTTTTAGAATTTGTCGAGAGTCATTTTGACTTGAGCAATATTGAGCTGCTAACAGATTTCCAGTTGCAGATTGAACACGCTCTGGACTTGGAAAATAGAGAGCTTGTGTTGTTTATCGATGCCTCGGTAGCCTGCGTTAATGCGTTTGATTTTTCGGAGCTTAAGCCAGCCAAAGACGACAGTTACACTACCCATGCAATGAGTCCCGCCGCGGTGTTGGCAGTGTATCAATCGATAAAAAAACAGTCGCCGCCACCGTGTTTTTTGCTGGCAATCAAAGGCGAAAGCTTTGAGCTTGGCGAGGGCGTGAGTGCAAATGCTCAAAACAATTTTGCGGCTGCCTGTCAGTTTGTTGAAAGATTATTAGACAGCCCAAGTCCTGATGCATGGAGGAATTTCATCAATGTATGACAACAAATTAGCAGGGAGCATACTTGCCTATAATCTAAGGTTCGCTGCCATTAAGATTATTTTTTTTCCGTTCGCCCTGAGCCTGTCGAAGGGTGAATGGAAAAATCCTAGGCGATTAAGTTAATCCGATCATGCTTCGACAAGCTCTCGGCAATTGCTCCATGCATAGCTCTACCTCCTGCCTCCATGCAGTCGAGCACGAACGGCTTAACTTAATTGCATTTTCCCGAAGGGTGCCTGGCAGGGATAGCCATGCATGAGCTCTCTTTGTTAGAAAACGTGCGGGAAATTTTGGAAGACCACGCGCAAAGCCAGGAGTTCAGCAAAGTAAGCCGAGTGACTTTGGAAATCGGCAAGCTTTCCTGTATTGAACCTGATGCGTTACGTTTTGGCTTTGATGTCGTGATGAAAGGCTCATTGGTGGAAGGTGCGGAACTTATGATTACTGAGCTCAATGGACTGGGACGTTGTCAGCAATGCGGACAAAACACCAGAATGGACGCCTTGTACGATCCTTGCAGCCATTGCGGCAGGCCTCTGACAGTGGTGCAAGGCATGGAAATGAAGATTAAAGATTTGGTTGTCATTTAACGGTGGATTAATTATGTGCGGAATATGCGGTTGCAGCTCCCCTGAACAAAAACAGAGCCATAAGTTCGTTTTTAAGCGCGAACATCACCATCATCATGACGAGTTGGACACGGGGCGTCTCATACAACTTGAGCAGGATTTGCTCAGCAAAAATAATAGCTATGCCACACAAAATCGGGAATATTTTAAACAGCATAATATTTTTGTACTGAATCTGGTTTCAAGCCCCGGTGCCGGTAAAACGACCTTGCTGGTCGAGACCATCAAAGCCTTAAACGGTCAATTCCCAATTGCAGTGATCGAAGGTGATCAACAAACCGAGCATGATGCCGATCGCATCAGGGCTACCGGAACACCAGCGCTGCAAATCAATACCGGCCGCGCCTGTCATCTTGAAGCGCTGGGTATTGGTCAGGCGTTAATTGAGTTGGGCGTAAAGGACAATAGCCTGCTGGCTATCGAAAATGTCGGCAATTTGGTCTGCCCGTCTTCGTTTGATTTGGGCGAGGCGCATAAAGTGGTGGTGCTGTCGGTCACCGAAGGCGACGACAAGCCGCTTAAATATCCGGATATGTTTCACGCAGCTGATCTAATGCTGATCAATAAAACCGATTTATTACCTTATGTCGATTTTGATGTCGAGCGCTGTATTGGTTACGCAAAACAAGTTAATCCTGAGATAAAAATCATCAGCTTGTCTGCGACTAAAGGCGACAACGTTTCAGTTTGGACGGATTGGCTTTCTGAGCAAATACGGTCGCTTTCGTAACCATTAAGTGACTGTATATTTTGGGGGGAATGTAAGTTAGTATCGTCAGCCAAAATGTTAGTCAGTGGCTGCTTAATAGTTGCCACTGATGCCGCTAAATTCCTAGACAACATCCACATCTATGTCCTTACCAAGTAGCAATACCGTCTGGCATCGCGCCTCAGTAACTCGCGATCGAAGACACCAGCTCAATCAACACAAATCCGTCATCTTATGGTTTACCGGTCTATCCGGTGCAGGCAAATCGACACTCGCCCATGCGGTTGAAGAAAAATTGCATCTGTCCGGTTGCCGCACTTTTGTGCTGGATGGTGATAATGTCCGTCATGGTTTATGCGGCGATTTGGGCTTTAGCGATCAAGACCGACGGGAAAATATTCGCAGAATTGCTGAAGTAGCAAAATTGATGCTGGAAGCCGGCGTTATTACGTTCACAGCCTTTATCTCCCCCTTCAATGCCGAGCGGCAACAGGCCAGAGAATTGATGCCGACAAACGATTTTATTGAAATTTATTGCCAGTGCGATATTGCCGTTTGCGAACAACGTGATGTGAAAGGACTCTACAAAAAAGCCCGCAGTGGAGAAATCGCGCAATTTACCGGTATTTCTTCACCTTATGAACCGCCGGTTAATCCTGAGTTGATTATCGACACTGATTTATTCTCGCTGGATGAATGTGTTGAACAGGTTCTGGCGTTGCTTAAGCAGCGTGGTGTTGTGGCTGAACAATAGAGGTGAATAATGAACATTGATATTTTTAATGGCGACGCCGATGGCATTTGCGCATTGATTCAATTGCGCCTGGCGTTTCCGGTCGACGCCCAGCTGGTAACTGGGGTTAAGCGCGATATTAATTTATTAGGCCGGGTATCGGCGCAGCCGGGCGATCAACTGACTGTGCTGGATATTTCCTTGGACACCAATCGCGCGGCGCTGCTGGAGTGTTTGCAAAATCAAGCTAACATTTTTTATGTCGACCATCATTTTTCGGGTGACATTCCAGAACATCCTGGCTTGACCAGCATTATCAATACCGATGCCAACGTCTGCACCAGCTTGTTAATCAATGATTATGTTGACCAGCGCTTTTCCGGTTGGGCGGTGGCGGGCGCATTTGGCGATAATCTAGCCGACAGCGCGCGCTTGGCGGCAAAGCCGCTGCAACTTTCCGATTCGCAACTGGCGCAATTGCAGCAGTTGGGTATTTGTATTAATTACAACGCCTACGGTGCCACGCTGGATGATTTGCATATTGCGCCGGGCGATTTATATCAACAATTGAAGGTCTATCCATCGCCGTTTGATTTTATTGCTGAGCAAGGTGTTCTTTATCAACAATTGCTTGCCGCTTACGACGATGACATGGGCCGCGCGCAATCTATTCAACCTGAGTATCAAAATCACCAGATTGCTGTATTTATGTTGCCGGATGAAAAATGGGCTAGAAGAGTCAATGGCGTCTGGGCTAATAAGCTAACTAATCAATATCCCGATAGGGCGCATGCGGTTGTTACTTATAATAATCGAGGCGGCTATCAAGTAAGCGTTAGAGCGCCACTCAACAATAAAACCGGCGCTGACGAGTTGTGTAACCGTTTTCCAGAAGGCGGTGGGCGCAAAGCCGCTGCTGGAATCAACCATTTAAATGCGCACCAACTTACTGAGTTTATTGATGCTTTTAAACTCCAGTATCGCTAACGCCTTATAAATATCAGTTAGGCACTTCTAAAAGCTAAATCAGTTCCACCATCTTTTGCATTGAAGCTCAGCCTTAATAACACAGCTTTTTTTTGTGGATAAGGTAGGGCGGCTTTCAATCATTTAGAACCTCGAAAAAACCTGCACTCCAATAAACCCAGTGTTAACTCCGTATTACAAGTTTGAATTCTATAGGTATTCTTACTAATTGTAGAATTTAGTTAAAAGGACTTAAATCAATCCAGTGGTAAGTGTTTTACAGAATCAAACGCCAAAGTTAGCGTTAAATAATTTTGAAAGTTAGTTTTTTACAAAAAACGAATTGATTTTTCTTTTTGAATTTTCAGAAAATTAAGATTAAGTATATTTGTGACGCAACTATTTTTAATAAAATAAAATTCCAAGGAATAATATTATGAACATGAAAAACATACTTAAATTGGTCGGAATTACATTTGCGCTGCTGGTCAATACTGCCGTTCAGGCTGATATAACTTACGACTACATCTACAGCTATAAATTTGATAACGGAGAGATTGTTTCCGGTTCTTTCACGGGGTCTGAGAATGGAAACTTGATTACTAATCTTTCTAATATTACTGCAAGCCTCAATGGAATCGAATTTACTACCAATGCTAGCGGGAGCCTTTACGCCTTCTCATACGTTCCAGATAATTTGAGTCCCGATTTAACATCACATACAAGCGGAGTTATCGGGCCTAGAGCCGCCTGGGCTTCTGGTAGTGCAGTTGCTTCTTTTGATGGTACGGCAAACAATTTCTTGTTTATTGATAGCATTAATCCAGATGGCATTTTTGTGAATTATTTTGCCATTGGTAGTGCTTTTGGGGAAGCATCTAGCGTTGCTAAAGGCTCTGACGGTCATTTTGTTAATGAAATTTTTAGTCCGGCCAGGTGGAGTATAGCTCAAACACCAGTTCCTGTTCCTGCTGCAGTCTGGCTATTTGTGAGCGGATTGTTAGGATTACTGGGGGTGAATAAGCGTCGTCACCAAACCGCAATTTAAATAATGGATTCGCTTTTAGCTTACAGACCTTACGTACTTAATAAGGACGCCTCGAAATATTGCCAATTTAGCTTCATCTCTTGCTGATGGTGGTCAATAATTGGCATAGATTCCCGATTCCCCCCTCTGCTTTTGTATTCCGCCCATCGTTGATGGCTTTATCTACACTGAAATCACCTTTTAGGTGATTTCAGTCGCATCCTTGGCTGTTTAAAAGCCCCCTTACGCAAATACGTGTTCAATCAGTGCGTTCTTTCTTGGGGGCGGCTACATTGCATTGCCATTCATTTGGCTCTTCTATTCACTAAGATTAATACCGCTGTTTTAGTTAATAGCGATTTCATTTACTTGGCCGTATCTCGGTAAATACTCCTGTTCCTGTATGGAATTACCCGGTAAGCATTTATGTTGTATCTCATCAGTTGTTCCCCTCCAATCTAAGATTGATGCAATAGGTCAAGCATTTTGCTATGCCAAATTGAGAGGCCTTAATTGCTCGATCTATAAGCCAAAATAATATTCTGGAAAGTAAGTAGTTCTACTTATTTAAGTGGCAGAAAAATATATTTAAACAGCCAATCAGCGGCCAATAATCAGACATTATTGGCCGCTGATTGGCTGATTTATCTTATTAGTGTTGTAAAAATAACTTTAAATTCAATATGTAATAAAAATAGGTAGAAATACTAATAGTAGTTATACGAATTGTTATTAGATTGTTTTCATGAGAAATTTAAAAAAGTAAGGAGGTAATTAGACGTAATTTTATATGCATAACAAGCATGCGCATTTTAATAAATAAATTGATTATAAATTAGTAAGTTACGCAATTTAAACTCGGGGTTGGTATAACTACTAATAGTAGTCATACGTATTGTTTATGAAGTATTCCTGTGAGAGATTATGCATCGGCAAGGATGAATAAAGTGGAGATTATAGATATGCAAAAAAAAGCTGTAGTGCATAATCTATAAGTAGTAAAAATCTAATTATTACTAATATTATTTATTTTTTATTTAAATAAATGTTTTTCTTAGCTTGGTTTGATAGAAGAAGCATGGAGCATGCTGATTTACAATTAGTTATTAACTTGATATGTATTAGTAATACTACTAATGGTAATGATGCTAATAGTTTTTAATTTTAAAATTAAATAATATTATCTCCAGTGCTTGGGTTTTTTAGTAAAGCTTAGGCTGAATAGAATAAAAATGATCTGGTGAAATTAAAGTAATGCTTAATGAATAGCTCATATTTTAGGAGAGCAATAAAATGAAAAAATATCAAAAGCTTGGTGCAGTATTAACCTTAATAATAAGCGGTTCAGCGGCAGCAGCAGAAGCAGCTGTACCAGTGACTCTTTATAACAATATACCTGCAACTTTAGACATGTATGACGGACTAGGTTTGTCAGGCACCAGTTTTATTGCAAATAAATTCTCTACAGGCGGATGGTGCCCAGCAGGTTGCATATTGGGAGATATTACTTTGAATTTGACTGATGCGTATGCAAGAGGTAGCTCAGTTGGTTACAAGTTGGAAGTTGTTTCCGATAACTCAGATGCTCCAGGTATTACGTTGGCCACGTACAACAATCCTGCGGCAATCAGCAGTAATTTCGGCAATGATGTATTCACTCCCGGCGGATCATATACGTTAGCTGCAAATACTAATTATTGGGTGAAATTAAGTTCCACTATTGATGGCTTAGTCTATTGGGATTACACCAACAACACCGCGCCAGGGCAACAGAGCAAATATGCTTATGACTTAGGCGGCTACACAGGTGGTTCTTTTCCAGGTGCTCATAATTTATTGATGACAGTGCAAGCAACCTCTCTTGGCGGAGTAGTTGTCCCGCCACCAGCCAGCGTTCCTGTTCCAGGAGCAGTATGGATGATGGGATCGGCATTAATTGGGTTGGTGACTACTTGGCGTAAAAAATCGCGTTAATCATTTCGCTACAGTACTGAACTGAACTTAGTGCGAAGCGGGGAAGATAAAGAAATTTTTGCTACAGCTTCGCCATCGCTGGTGGTGATTAATAGCGATTCCGAATACTCATCAGGAATTAAATTGACGTGCTGTAGTTACTGAATTGAGCTTAGCTCGATAAATAGCCAATGCGGTTGTCATGTCTACATTGGTGGTTGAAAAATCACATGACAATAATACACTTTAATTAAGGAGTTTTATTATGAACATTAAATTAACAGCGTTAACTGCAGGCATTTTAGTTGGGCTTTCTAGCACTGCGAGTGCGGCTCTTGAAGTTCCAGTGCCGCCAACGGCACCTAATATGTATAACTCAGGCCCACAATCGCCTTTATTAAACACCACCAATTTAAGCGCTGCTGAAAGAAGTGCATTTTCACTTTTTGAAGGTGTTTTGCAGGTGGTAGAAGCGAAAGTCCATGCGACTTCGTGTGCTGCAGCAAGTTTTGATGTTGAAGTCTATGCCGACGGTAGTGTGAATTCCAACGTTCCTGCTAATGGCGGCAACTCAATATTCAATAAAATCAAAGTAACCGGCGCTAACGGCTCACAAGCACCGCAATTTGAACTCAATGCGAACTTGGGTCCTAATGTGGCTGGTAGAGGCCAACAAGTAGTAGTGACCTTAGCAAACGCAGGTTTCCTCGGTTCATCCAGAGTAACGCAATTTGCGGCAACATATGCGTTTAACAATGTCAACAATCTGTTTGTAACTAATAGTGTCAATATTGGCATCGTTGGAATTAATGGCGGTTCTCCTGATATATACAGTGGTAATGTAATTAAGGATTTCTACCATGGTTCGGTAAATTCCAATGAGAGAGAATATTACAATATTTACGATTGGGGTCTGCAATCAGTCTCCAAATTGGGCTATCCAGTCAACAAATGGTGGCAACGTTCTAAAACCCATCGGGATGATGGTGTTGTAGGACATACAGTATGGGTTAAGGATCGCCTGGTAGGTGCATCTTCATGCCGTATAACCCTTGATACTACTGGCTACAACAACCAGAGCTATTTTTGGCAAGGCGGCAGTATAGGCGATGGCAAACTGACCATCTCTCCAGTAGCGCCATCTACTCCTGTTAATGATTCAAATGGTCAATTAGTTTGGACTGGTTATCCGTTCTAATTTTTAAAAAGACTGTTTGAATCAAAATGTTGTATTAAAAACCGTCCGGGCAAAGCCGGGCGGTTTTTTAAAATTCAAATAACCTCTTTTACAAAGGTAAGGACTTAGGTCAAGTAGTTTAAGATTGAAACATTATGGTTCGTTAAACAATGTGAGTTCTCAGCAATAAGTCGTTACGTGGCACTGGTTTTTACATAATGTCATGGTGTAAGTTTCAGGCAAACGGATGCAGCCTATTTATTGCTAAGAATTTATATCATCAATAAACGGTACTAAGTGGTAACGGCGTACAAAAACTAATAAATCCGAACAGAGGAATGTTTAGAATGAAAAGCGAACTCCTTACTACTATATTACTGACTGGATTTTGTAACATTGCCTTTTCAGCGTCCCCGGTAGAAGCACCAGACATCTACTCTGGAGGACCGACCTCTCCATTGCTATCCAATACTGGTATCTTCGCCTCGGAAAGAGCCGCTTATGCCCTGTTAGAAGGAGCGCTACAGCAGGCTGAAACGGTAATTGCCGCTACAAGTTGTTCTAAGTCCGTGGGTACCTTTGATCTTTTCGTTTATAGCGATGGTTCATTGAATAACCCCGCGTTCAATTTCGTGACGGTAGACTCCCCCGCATCCACCTTTACACTCAGTGCAAAAATCAATGCTAATGTTCCATTTAGGGGCCAAACGATGAGCCTCAATCAGACACAGCAAGGGGCGTTCAAGCGCGTTACACTTTTTAATTACAATGCTAATGTTTCCTATAATGCACAAAACTCGATAATGGTCATGGACAGTAATATTTCAGTCAAAGGTATTAACGGATTACCTGAAAGTTATCAGAGCAAGGTGATAAAGGATTTTTACGTTGCTACCGACAGTGTTACCGGGTTGCCCTATATTTTCGATTGGGGAGTGGTATCTCTTTCTAAGCTAAGTTATCCGGTTCAACAATACTGGCAACGCTCAAAAGTGCTTCGAGACGACGGTGTATTAGGCAGAACTGTATTTGTAAAGGACAGGCTGGTCGGACCCAATGCATGCCGAATTATGATAGATACCTACGGCGATAATAATGCAGATTACTTTATGCAGTACGGTAGCTTAACTATATCCACTACCCCGCCAATGCCGGAATATCAATTCGATTTCTGAACAGCAGACTTGGTGTAATTTTGAAAACAGCTTTGTTCGCAGCCAGTTTAGTCAAAGGCTGAGGGTTAACTATGGGACACCTCGAAAAACCTGGCGCTTCGACAGGCTCAGCGCGAACGGATACAAAATAATCAATCAGTTACGTTCGTGGTCGACTGCACGGATGCAGGAGGTAGCGCACCAACAGTAGGCGCTTTAGGCGACGCAGGAGCAGTTGCCGAGAGCTTGTCGAACCATGAACGTAAACGGTTTTTCGAGGTGCCTGTTAGTCTCCAAGTAACATTAACCATCAGACGTTCAAAAAACAGCGTATTCCTTGTGCAACCTGTGTAATTTGTTGAAATCCCCTATCTATGAACAATAAATTGAATATGCTGACCGTGGCTATGGTTCTTGGATTTACAAACATTGCCGTGGGCGTGGAAACACCAAATGTCCCCAGTATATTTGCTAATGGTCCGATACCCATGCAGATGTCAGCCACGAACATGAGTGCCACTGAGAGATCTGCCTACGCGCTCTTTGAGGCCACTATGTTGGTCGCTGAAGATGTGATTCACGCTACCAGCTGCTCAGCAGCGGTGGGTAAATATACGTTCAATATTTTAGCTAATGGGGCGGCCGGAGACCCTAAAAACAATGTAATCAAAGTTGTTTCGACAGAAAAAAACACTAAGACGTTGGTTTTTAGAGCCAATCTCAATACTCAAGATGAGTTTCGGGGGCAACAGCTTATTGTTGAACAATCTGGTATTGGCTCATTGAGTGGGTCTGAGGTTTCAAAATTTGTAGGCGCTATATCTTTTAACTCAGAAGGCACTCAAATGACCTTGAAAAGCAGCGTAGACGTACAAGGTATAAATGGCCAGGCGGACACTTTTCAGGGTGAAATGGCCCAAAATTTTTACCTTGTGGCGAATCCCAACGACACTAACATCTATGGTTGGGGCCTGCAGTCCATATCCAAGTTTGACTTCCCAGTCGAGAGGTATTGGCTGCGTTCTAAATCGCGCCGCGATAATGGGATTGTTGAACGCACGGTATTTGTTAAAGACCGGCTGGCCGGTGCCTCGCCCTGTCGCGTACTAATCTATGGTTCGCGCCCAAGTCCGTATAACCAAAATCTCTTTGCACAGGCAGGTACGTTAACCATCTCTGCTGAGACACCAAATGCCCCAATACCTGCTTTTGATTTGTTCTGATATGGCAAAGGGTATAAGCAATATAAATATTTAAAAATAGGTATTTGTACGCATTTATTTGCGTTGTCTTTTTAAGTACTATCGGAAAATATTATTCCATAGCTAGCTCGATATAATTAATCAGAAATAGCGGATTATAAAATAGTCACAGCCATTTAATAAATCGACTTACTTTTAAGGCGGCATTATGAGAAAAACTCTCTTATTACTTATCGTTTTTCAAACGCTTATTACAACTGTTTTAGCAGAAGAAAATAAACATTCCGCTAATACAGAAGTAGAAGATTTAGCGCCGCCCAGCAATACGCCGGTTAGTTATTTTTGGTCAAAAGAAATTAGTAGTGCTAAAAAGTCGGTTATTAGTATAAAAAAATCGACAATTAATACGGGTAATATAACCGGCTATTTAATGACCCCACATACCAATCCAGTTAACGTAATGTCTCATGTAAATTCCACGCCTATTTTTTGGGGGGCTTCTTGGTATAACCCAAGATATTACAGCGATAAAATTTTTGGATTGATGCATTTTTACCAAAATTTTCAAGGCTCAACTTACGCTAGTATCATCGATGAATATCTGCCCACTGGACTATCCCATCAGTCCTCCAGCTCGATAATTGATACTTCTACTGCAAGCGCTAATCCAAGTAACGTCCTCGCCAAGATTTGTTCTGTTGTTAACTCTTCAATTAATTCCAAGTCTGATTACTATCCTGTGTACACCGATATAAAACGCGGAACTGCTAATTACTGTGCCTATCACAGTGCGGGTATTTGCAATGGGGTTCCTGTGCAGTTTGCTTTCTTTTTCGATCTAAATGATGATTTTGGATGTGATCCAAGTAGTCCTTACGCTCCACCTATCCGGACCATGAAATCACAAACGCCTGGTGCTGTTGCAGGAATACCGTCGACGCATCAACAATCACAAGGTCTTGCTGCATTAGCAAATGTTACTGCACACGAATTGTTTGAGGCAGTCACTGATCCTGGATATTTTCCATCTAATGGCTCATCTCCTTATTGGGGGGGATGGTTTGACTCATTTCATGATGAGGTTGCGGATAAGTGCTCATGGACATTTGGTCCATCAAATACGGGTTTGTCACCAGGAACAGTATTGATTGGAGGATATTATTGGAAGCTTCAGGGCGTATGGTCCAATGAGGCTCAAATAACAGGCACGGGTGGGTATCCAACCCAAAATGGCAACTTGGTGGGCTGTGTCACCGGCTCGTAAATTGAATATTTAGACGGATTGCTTGAATCTCTCAAGCAATCAATTTTTGTAACTATTCATCGCGAAGCACAACAGCCCCTCTCCTTTATGCCCTTTAGGGTACGCTGGGAGAAGGGGCGAATTGTCGCACTGAATAGTTACCATTTTTTCTACGACACATTTCTTAGATACTGCAAAATGCGCAAAATAATAAAGAGAGGCTATTTAGCCATTACGTTATTGTTGTCAATGCCGGCAATTTGCCAAGAAATGGTACTGATCCCGCCGGAATTAAGTGCGCATACCGTAACCCGAGATGTCACCGAATACACTGCTCGGGAACAAGCGTTGATAGCAATTATTGGTGATAAAGAAAATCAGCAGATGCCTTTATTAGCCGATGATTTTGAAGTTTGGCCAGATAAGAGCCGAGATTGGCAATCCAAGGACGATTGGTTGAAAACAGCAAGACAACAGACCAACTTTAATATCCGTAATCTTTCTGTTCGTCAGATGGATGATTTTGCCATAGTGAATTTTTTGCTTGAAACCACTGATAGACAGGACAAAAAACGGTCAACGCAATTTGTGGTCGATATTTGGCGTCAAAGCACTAACAAACTAAGTGTTAGATATATCTCTGATGTAGAGCCATCAGTCCAGCTTAATCCTATTGATAGAAAGTTTTAATTGGCTAGTAATGGCCGTTGTGGCATCAACACTAGTGATCTCGTGCCAACATTTAATGCGTTTTAAATGGTTCTCTGCTAAAGCTTGGCGAATTGCTATTGAATTTCCCCCGGTGCAAACGCGTTGTTCAATAGTTCGTAGCTCATCACCATGGTGACCAATGCCGCTACATTGTCCGCCTGCATTTTTTCCATTACCCGGGCTCGATGTGCGTCGATAGTGCGAGGGCTTACATCCAGTATTTTTGCGGCTTCTTTGTTTGAATGGCTGTTGACGATTAGCTGTAATACTTCTTTTTCTCTGGTTGTTAATCGGTTGAAACAGTCTTGAATACTGGCCTTTTCAAGCAGTTGTTGCCTGGCTTTTAGGTCTTTTTGTACGGCTTCATCAATACGCTCCAACAATATGCTTTTTTCAAAAGGCTTTTCCAGAAAATCCACGGCACCGGCTCTGAATGCTTTTGCCGAATCTGGAATATCCGCATTACCACTAATAAATATAATAGGAATGTTAATATTTCTTTTAATTAATTCTTCCTGTAATTCAAGTCCACCCATAACGGGCATTTTTACATCCAATATTAAACAACCTGGAAACTCGTGATAATAGTTGTTTAAAAAGTCTTGAGCACAGTCAAAACTTTTAACGGTCCACCCTGATGCTTTAATTAAAAGTGCCAGTGCATCACGCACTGCAAATTCATCATCAACTAAATAAACAAACACATTTGCTGAGTTAGGTTCCATTGTTAATTTGCTCTATAGGTAAAGTGAAATAAAAAGTTGTACCTTTGCTGGGCTCGCTATTAAAGCGTAGTGCGCCCTTATGAGCCTCTACGATTGAACGGCAAATGGACAAGCCCATGCCCATACCTTCTGATTTTGTGGTGTAAAACGGAGTTAATATTTTATTCTGTTCAGTTAAATTAATACCTGGACCATTATCTTTTACTCTGATTTCAATAGCGTTATTTTCATTGACGGCCGTCTGGATACTTAAATTTCTTGGTGTTGAAATAGGTATATTGGTTAATGCTTCAATACTATTTTTAATTAAATTTAATATTACTTGTTCTATTTGAATGGCATCAATACATAAGGTTGGAATGGGATGTTTAAGTTGTAACTGTAGATTGATGCTGTTTAGCTTAAAGTAAGATTCGCATAAGCTAATAGCATCATTAATTAAGGCATTAATATCGATGGTCGAGCGATGTATTTTTTTAGATTTAACAAAATCCCGCATCCGGTGAATGATTTGGCCGGCTTTTAACGCTTGCGCACTGGTTTTGTGCAAGGTTTCCGCGAGCAGCGTTTGATCATAGTTTTTATCTTCAATTAACGTTAAACACGCTTGGGAGTAAGCGCTGATAGCGGTCAGTGGTTGGTTAACTTCGTGAGCAATACCCGAGGCCAATTCGCCCATTAAGCCCAAGCGGGTAACATGGGCAAGTTCATCAATATGCTTCTGGTCGCTTTCTTCTTGCAATTTTCGGGTAGTGATGTCGCGGATAATAATGCTTAGATAGCGGGTGCCGCTCATAGCAAATTCAGCAATGGAAATATCCAACGGCACCGTTGAGCCATCTTTGCGTATACCGGTGACTTCTTGAATTTCGCCAATAGCATTAGAAAAGCCAATGCCCGAAATATTATTGAGGTATTGCGTAGGATTGTTCTGCCGACCTAAAGGAATCAGCTTGTTAATGTTGCAATTAACCAAGTCTTCTTTGCTATAGCCCAAAATAGTTTCAACTGTGTTATTGGCGTAAACGATTCCCCCAGATAAATTTACGGTAATAATGCCTTCCACGGCCGCGGTAAATATGGCGTTAATCATCACCTCCTGTTCGATTTTTTGGAGTTTGTATAACTTTAGCTCTTCAATTCTGGTAACTAACTCTTTATTAGTTTCAATAAGATCTTGGTTTTGTTGAAAAACCTTTTCTTCTAATTTGTGATTGAGGCAAGCAATGGTCGCGTGGGCTTTTTTGGTGGCAGTAATGTCGAATATTGACAGGCATATCCGTTCATCGTTGTTTTCATCAATATTATAGTGGCCTCGACATTCCACATAAATTGCCAGATCATTGTGTAAGCAGTTTTCCGGAGGACAATTGAAATACTTTGTATTCTGGCAAAAGAATTCGCTATGGGTATTAGAAATAATATTAAGACGCGCCGATAATGCTTGCTCGGAGTGATTGACTAAAATCTTGCGGATAAAAAAGTAATACTCATCCTGGTCTAAGGGATTAATTAATTTCCCTAATGCTATATTTTCTAGCCCTTCGATAGTTGAATTTAGCAATTTTGCCGCTGCAGGATTGGCTCGTTTGATAATTCCAGTGGTATCTAAGGTCAGGAAACCAATGAGTGATGAGTTATAAAGCCGTGCAAAGCGGTCGCGCGCGATCATTAATTCGTGTTGCGAATGTTTAAGCTCTTCGTTTTGCAATTCCAGCTCTATCTGACGCACCTGTAATTCGTACAACATCTTTTGAATGTCTTCCTTGGACATATTCGTAAAAGCACTGCCTGATGAGTTAAGCAGGGCTTCGGCTTTTTTGCGTAAGTTTTGGCTATCAGTCATCAGCTTGCCACCTAGGTTGCATCTTCAATTGCCAACAATATCAAAATAGGCACGCCAGGTAATTGATTCAAAATACGGCCATTGATATTTAGACGTTTTTTGCCAATATCGGCAAACTCTGATTCAACACAGAATTTATCAAAGGCCATATTGCCAGTCTGAAATTCACTGCTCAGCGCTTTGAAGGGCTCAGTAGATGATTCTTGCGCGATAAGCGGCATTGAGCTGAGTTTTGATACAGGAAAACGTACGCGGATATTTTTGCGTTGATAAATTTTCCATTTTTTGTCGAGAGTTAAAAATCGGTCTTCAAAATTACCAATAGATTCTGATGAGCCTAAAAGTAAAATACCGTCCGGTTTAAGGGCGTAATGAAATTGCGGCAGAATTTCTTTTTGCAGGTCTTGATTTATATAAATCAGTAAGTTACGGCAGCTGATTAGATCAATGTGAGTAAAAGGCGGGTCCTGAATTAAATTTTGGGTGGCAAATATCACGCGCTCGCGGATCTCTTTATTGATGCGATATTGATTGTCATCCAGTTTAAAAAAACGTTGCAGACGAACCGGTGAGACATCCGCCGCAATGCCCGCAGGATAGATGCCATCTCTGGCTCTGTTAATTGAAGACTCATCCAGGTCGGTGGCAAAAATTTGAAAACTAAAGCCTTTAGCCTTTTTTTCTATCGCTTCTTTGAACAATATGGCAATTGAATAAGCCTCTTCACCGCTGGAACAGCCGGTCACCCAGATTCGAAATTCGTAATTGTCAGGCTTTCCGGCAAATAATTTGGGTAAGGCAGTTTCACTTAAGGCGCTAAATGCGTCGGCGTCCCTAAAGAAATTGGTCACATTGATCAGTAGCTCTTTTGATAACTTATCGATTTCCACGGGATTTTCTTGTAGAAAATGCACATATTCATCCGCATTGCTGAGTTGATGAATATTCATACGTCGGGCAATGCGTCGTTTGATAGTAGTGGGCTTGTAGGTCGAAAAGTCGTTGCCGGTTCTATTGCGCAGTAGAGTAAATATTTTTTGAATAGGCGCGGGTGCTACTAATAACTCAGGTTCAAATGAAGGTATTTTTTTAAAATAAGGCCCTTTACTGTATTTAATGAGCTGTTGGCCCATTTGTTCGGGTGGCAATACAAAATCCACATCCCCCATCAAGATTGCGCTGCTGGGCATACCGTCAAATTTTGCTGTTTGAGGGGTCTGAACCAGCGTCATCCCAGATACGCCTTTGATGGCTTTTAATCCTAAGGTGCCATCGGTTCCGGTACCCGAAAGAATAATGCCGACACTCATTGCTTGAATATCTTCAGCCAGGGAGCGGAAAAAATGGTCAATCGGTAAGTTAGCCGCGTTGTATTTTCCAGGGTCCGACAGATGTAGACGGTGCTTAAGCACGGCTAGATTTTTTCCAGGTGGGCACACAAAGACATGGTCTGATTTAAGTATTGCGCCGTCTTCAGCGCTTATCACCGGCATATTCGTAAAATGATGCAGTAACTCTGGCAGCAAGCTAACGTGATCAGGCTGTTGGTGGGTGACGACGATAAAAGCAAAGCCAGTATTGGCCGATAAATTAGAAAAAAACGCTTCCAGTGCATCTAAACCGCCTGCTGATGCACCTATGCCGACGATGGGTGGTGTGCTGCTGTTAATGTTGGAAGGCTGGTGGGCTGCTTTAATAGCGGGCATTTAATAATCCTATTTTTTGTAGGTAACGCAAATTTTGTAAATACACGCATGGCTACAAACAATCTCTAAAAATGGCCTATCGAGTTCTTGAGCGGCTTCATCAATAGGTATAAACAGTTAATTTTAGAGTTTTCCAAACAGACTTTGTCAGCACTATACGGCACGATTAAGTAGAAATACATAGGTATAAATACCTAGGCGTTCATACGAATTTCTTGGTTGGTCTATTTACTATAATCTGCGCCACAAGTCATTTTTTATTGAAGAAAACTAAGCAATTCACCCCTGTAATTAATGTTGTAGCTTGAATCAATGTGGAGAAATAATATGGCTGTTAATATCGGTAATAAAGGTTTTGCAACTCATTGGAATTTTAAAATTGATGACGCTGATATTGAGATAAAAGAAAATAAATTTATTAATGATGAATGTAATTATTACAAGGCAGCTAAAACAAAAATAAAAAAATATTTTGGCGATAACAAAAATTACAAGCCGGTTCGTGAAAAATAAGTAACTAATACTTGGAAATCTAGCCCACATACTTAGATAAGCTCAGTAAAGATAGGGCGTTGTGACTCCTATAAATCGAAGGGTTTTCGATGTTCCTATTGGATTTTAACTAGGGTATATATTCAAATGAAAAATTCATTTAATCAGAGTCAGCCAATACCCCCAGGATTAAGTAGTTGTAGTTTTGATACAGATAGTTCAAAAAAATATCGTTATTTATTTAATCGTTATTTATTTGAAAGGGTTGATCAAGGCCTCATTTATTTAGATGCCAATAGTGTTGTAATTTCAGCTAATCATACCGCTGAGCAGTTGTTGGGTGTGCCTCGTAATATCCTAATTGGACGTAAACTACTTGATTGTTCACCTGCAGTGATTAACGAGGATGGCGTTCATTTAGCTAATCATCAACATCCAGTCATGATTACCCTGCAATCAGGGAAACCTTTAAAAGATGTGGTGTTGGGCTTATTTAATGCTGAAAAACACAAATATATTTGGTTGACAATATCTTTGTTTCCCGAGATTAGAGATGGAGAGTATAAAACTCATCGAATATTGATGACCTTAAAGGATGTTACCAGTCAAAAGATGGCCGAAGTTAGGTTTAGCATGGCATCAATTATTGTTAATAATATTAATGAAGGTATATTTGTTACTGATAAAGAGGGGCGCATTATTTCAATTAATGATGCCTTTACCAGATTAACCGGATTTACCTACCAGGATGTATTTGGTAAGAGTGATTCTATTTTAATTACTGATATAAATAAAAATAAATCGGTTAAATTGAATACTAATATTGATAGCGTAGTTAATTGGCAAGGTGAAATTTGGCGGCATCACAAGTTTGATGGAGGATTTCCTTCATGGACTACGATTAATGTAGTGAGAGACCCGAATGGTCAAATAACCAATTATATTCATGTATTTATGGATATAACCTGTCTTAATAAAACTAATAATTATCTGAGTTTTTTGGCTTATCACGATCCTTTAACAAAATTACCAAATCGTTTACTCGTTACTGATAGAGTAACGCATGCCTTGCAAAACTCGAAGCGTGAAGGATCAAAAATAGCCGTGTTATTTCTTGATCTTGATGGATTTAAAAATATTAATGATATATATGGACATGATGCGGGTGATTTATTATTAAAAGAAGTGGCTAAGCGTATAACAAACTTGGTCAGAAGAGAAGATACCGTATCACGTTACGGCGGCGATGAATTTATCGTGGTGATGGAAAAAATCCCCGATATAAAGAATCCTGCAACACTTGCACAAAAGCTGATCGACTCTTTTAAAAAGGCTATTAATATTAACGGCAATAAACTGTCTATTTCTACCAGCATTGGTATAAGTTTATATCCTTCAGATGGTAGCGATACTGGCACCTTAATAAAAAATGCGGATACCGCGATGTATCTCGCTAAACATAAAGGCCGGAATAATTTTAAATATTACAATGCCAGTTTAAATACTGAAAAAGTTGATCAGGTACTCTCAGAGAATGCTTGATAAATCATAACAATTCATCGTTGTTTGGCTTTGAAGAGTTCAGGTAAGTAACATTGTGACGTAGGGGCGAATTCATTCGCACGGTCGGACAGCATCGAAATTCACGAGGCGAATAAATTCGCCCCTACATTGTATTCGGTACAGTTACGATAAATCATTTAAATGTGCTCAGTACGCTGAGTTTACTGGCGTGTTTAAAAACTAACTTATAAAAAATAAAAAACCCGCAGAAACTGCAGCTTCTGCGGGTTTTTTGAGACAAACTGCTTGCCGATGCAAACAGCTTTAGTGCTTAAATGATATTAAGCAGCGCTTTTGCTTTTACGACGTCCAAAACCAATCAAGCCAGCCATGGCGCTACCGAATAGCCAAACAGCGCCGGGTACCGGCACTTGCGAAACGGTTAATTTATAACCGTCGGTGGTGTCGCCCCAGTCGCCGTTCCTGTAGCCACCCACAAAGATGCTATAGATTTGACCTGCTTCGGCGTTGAAGCTGATGGTGTTCAGGTTACTAGAGGATGCTCCGCCGACGCTGTACGCGACAATATCGCTTATAGGTAGGCCGCCAGCTGTGGTATAGGGTCTGGAGGCGGATGTGATTCCTGCGCTGTTGTTACCCGCGTTCCAGGCACCATGATGGTTGTAGCTGGTGGCGGTGTCGACGCCCTTAAAGATTGTAAAGCCGAAGGCGGTGCCGCTTTGTAAAATGCCTTGCGCGCTTAGGGTAACTAGGCCAGTGCTGTCGGATTTGAATAAGCCTAGGTCCAAATCATGCCTCCATCCTGACGCTCCACTAATAGCGGCATCACTCCAAGCTCCCTTGGCCACGTCGATGTCGGCATAAACGCCGTAACGATTGAAGGAATCAACAGTGGAAATTTCGGCAGTGCCGCCATTACCGCCAGTGATGTTCAAGCCCCAGTTAAGGTGGGCACCAGTGTAGCCGAACGCTACGTTATTAGCGCCTGAGGTGCCAGCCCACTTAGACGCGCCTGTGCCGTTACCGACAGATGGTCCGATAGCGCCATTCGTCCAACCGTCCGTACCGCCGGACAGAGCCCAGATACCGCCTGTGGTTGGGTTGGTGGCATTGGTGCTGTTATCGTCACCGCCACTTGTAGACAGGTTGTACATGGTGGTCGCCGCCGCCGATGCGTCTGAGATTGCTGCAACTGAAAGGGCACTGCCAGCAATGGCTATTGCCACTGCTTTAGCTAATTTGGTTTTGGTAAACGACATAGAATTTCCTCATTAAACAATAAGTCAAAGTTTTAATGCGGGGGTAGCATGGCCGTCTTAATTAAAGACCCCTGACTTTCCGACCCCGCCTCGCGGCGGGTTAGGCTTTTTCCCAACACTTAATGTGTAAGCGGTACAGATAAATCCTGTTTTGCTTGCACTGCCCAAATAAAGCAGGTTCTATGCCAAATATTTATTTGTAATTAATGAATTCTATATGACTGTGATAAATCAAAATAAGGAAGTGGTTTTAAGTGGTATTTAGTGCATTTTAAGGCAAAGGGGATTGGGGTTTTCGCAAAAAGTAATTCGCATATTTCCTTTAATATCAATGATATATGTTTTTTAGCGCTGATATTTTAAGCTCTTGTTTAATAGCTTGCAGCGCTATCGCTTGTTACTTGTCAAGGGATTGATCAGTAAATACGTGCAGTATTTATTCGCTGATTTGTTTGAGTGAACTTTACGGGTAATTAATTAAACTGTGTTATTTAACACGCTTTTTATAGGCAAAATTCATTGCGGGTTTGCCGTTAAAATCATGCGGAATAAATTTGCTGATTGATGCTTTAAAACGGTCGGTCATTGTAGATAGTGCTTTTGTAAGCCTAAAATTTTCAGCGATGTAGCTTGAAGGCGTGAAAGCAAAAACAAGCGAGTCGCTAAGTTTTGAAGGGTAATTTCCTTGCTCCTGCGTGAAATCATCAAAACTTAGCGACGGTTAGATTGCTACGCAAGCCCCGGCTGTCCTGCTCCAATATCGTTTATCCACGACAAGGTGGCTAAACATCGCAGCAATGACGTTACGCTATCGGCATCGACCGATTGCATTTTTCCATCACAAACAGCGTGCTCGAAAAAACACCGGAACGATATAGCTACCGGGGACTAAGATTCACGCACCTTCCGACTCCGGTTCGGTGCATTCCATGAATCTCAGCGAGGGTGGCACTACAACTTATAGTGCCACCCTAAGAGTCATTATAAAAACGGCTAAAATTTATACAGATTTTTTGGATTTTTTAATGCCGGAAATGGCTAATAATCCCGAAGCAAATAACCATAATGCAGAAGGAACAGGGACTGCTGCTGGTTGATCGGCATATCCAAAAATACGCGCACTGACAGAAAGTCCTGCATAGCCTGCAGCGGCAAGATCGAAATTAAAATTTTGTGAATAGGATAGCTGGGCAGGGCTTAACTCTTCCCAGTTGGTACTAACGCTATCTGCCCCACTAAAAGCGGCGCCATTAAAAGTAGCATCTCCAAAAGTGCCATATTCGATGTTGGCGTCGGTAATCGCAGCGTCACCGGCTGCAGCAGCGCTTAGTGAGTAAGAGAGCGTGAAGTCAACATTGTAGTTATCAGTCGCTGAATTGTTTAGGAAATCAAGGTCAAACAGCGCTAGATAACTTGCCGAAATATCACCGCCAGTGTTGGTTGAACCATTCAGGCCAAAGGTTCTGGAATAGCTAACTGGAGCAGGGGGGAATAGGAATGTAGGGCCTTGATCTACCAGAGATAAAGTTGCAGTGCCATCATCCCCAGCGATTTCAAATTGCTGGTTTTCATCCGGATCAAGACCAAACGTACCAAGAATATCCAGCTCTAAAGGATTACTTGGGTTAGATAAATTAGTGATGCTGTTAATCGTATAAGTAACAGTTGCGTAGCTGTTAAATGTTGCAGCAGCTTGGGCATTTTGCATGGTGAATGGAGCAAAGCAGGCCATCGCTAATGCAGGTGCCAGGCGTCTTTTTGTGAGGTATTTGTTCATTGTTAAATCCATTTCGAAATGGTTAATAGTTGGTAAGAGTTTTGTTAATTAGTTGAGCATCTTCTGGTAACTGGCTGAGTAAACCCGGCAAAAACCGGGTTTACTCACAACGCAGAGCCACATACGAAATTGCTTATGTTTTAACTCATGTTATTGCGAAGCCGGAGCCAGTCGTTGATCAAACGGTAGCAATGGATCCTGTCTGCCATTTGCACCCACCGCAGGAACAACCAGCAGTTCATCTTTCGCCAATACAGGACTCAATGGATTGCCGGCTTCAATAAATACATCATCACCGACATGACCGTTGGGCACAATTACCTCGGGATGATCGAATGGCGCTTTTTCATAACGCACCCGTTCATCGGTAAATGTTTTTAACAGCGCGATTAAGTCGGGCATGCTTGCGCGGGATTCAGGGGTATTAGCCAAGCCAATGTTATTTATAAAATCATTCAACTCGGGGTTAAAAAAGTTGCCATGTCGTGCATAAAATTCCACAACTTGCTGCAAACTAGCCAGGCTGCCGTTATGCATATACGGGCCAGTCAGTTCTACGTTGCGTAAACTTGGGATTTTAAAGGCCGCATGTTTAACGGTAGCCAATTTGCTGGGATCTTCTGCTAATGCTGTATTAGCTGCAGCAATTGTTGGAATAAATGCCCAATTAGATTGCAGACAGTTTTGAGTGCGTGATGAACCTTCTCCTCTGCTGCCATCAACTTGAATGCCATCTGCAGTTGTAAAGTAGGTGGGATAGGGGCCGTCAGGGTCATTGATTGCCAACGGAGCTTCAAAATCGCAAGTGCGGATTTTTTCTACGCTACTTGGATCAACTATGCCTGAATTTTGTCCTAGCAAATAACTTACGTATTGGTCCGCGAAGGAAAGTGGATTGCCAAAATCATCGACACCGCCAATGCCAGGGTCAGCGAGGGGATCACCGACACCCGTATTGGCAAAGCCAACATCGACTAGCTTAGGGCCATCCACGGTATTTAAACGATTAACCACAATGGCGAACGGCGTGATGCCGGCATATTGTGCTGCGTTATTTAAGCCAAGCGCATTCGGTCCATAAGGGATACGGAAATGTGCCGGACCAAAAAATTTGCCTGCTGTTGGTGTTACCAAGATGGCGTTAGTTTCTAACGTTGCAGTCGTCATTAATGGGCCTGAATGACAGAGTAAGCAATGGCTAGATTCAAAGGCTTCAATGCCGCGTTTTAGAGAGGCGATTTCCTCAGGCGTTTTACCCATGCCTTCCCAAGTCGGCATCATGTCGGCGCCACGCGGCGTTAAATCAATTGGTGCTTGATCAGAAATCAATGTTGATTGATACATCTGTAGAGCAATGCCGAAGAATAGCGAGAAGTTAGCTTCGACCTGGTTATAAGGCAATTGACCAAGCGCAGGAGCGCCAAAGGGACCTAGACCGGTATATGACCAGTATTTTTGATTGAAAGCTTTGGTAATCAGTGCCTTGTAAGTAGTGTTTAAACCGGGTTTTAAGTCGGTGGCGGTGCTTGAGGTTAAATTTAGCGGGCCAAACACACTGTCTTGATGATGCACTTTTTGATTTTGTAAGGGCTTGCGTAACAGCAGTTTTCGGCCTAACGCGGCCAGATTACGGCCACGGCAACTCATTTCGGTAGCGTTAAGAGGAGGTCCCATTGCCAGCGAAGCCAGCGAGGAGTTTTCCAGGTGTAAAGGTTGCTTAGCCACTGAACGTGTACCTGTTTTAACCCACACGCCTGCTGAAGTATCACGATCTCCCCATGGCGTACTGCCGTTAAAGATGTTGTTGGCACGACCATCCCAGAAGTTGCGGTAATTAAAACCTACGTTGATAACAGTCGGTGCATTTCTTGGTTCTACACGGCGAGTGCCGGTGGTGCCAATGTGATAAATCGGGTCGGCACTACGATCACAGAGGTCATTGGTGCCGCTCAGTTGATTGACACCTTTAAAATCACCGCTGAAAGTGCCTGATGATGACACAACGTCGTCGGTGCTGGAGAGTATCGGGCTGGTGTTATCCAGAGGATTGGCGAATTTATGTAAAGGAAAATCGGCAAGGCTTAAGGTATGGTTGGGGCCGCCGGAGCCGGAATTTAGTGTATCGAAAACTGTTCCGCTGGGTTGGCTGCTTTTTTCACCGGGGTTAATTTGGTTTTTAATTCGGCCATCAGCACCTGCCTGAAAATGGCAAGAGCCGCAGGACATGCCGTCACTGCCGACGTTCATATCCCAGAATAGCGCTTTACCTAAGGCAATCGCCGCGGCTTTATCGACCACGATAGGGCTGGCTCCATCTAAGAGGCCTGGCACTGGCGGGACTGGTACATCTATTAAAGGCATGGGTTTAGGTCCATGAGCAAATGCAGCTTGTGCTATTAACAAGCTACATCCCAGAACCAATTTATAGGTAAAACGCATTTTCCACCTCGTAAATCATAATAGTTAACTTAATGCTCCCTGCTGTAATTGAGCTTTGATCAACTCCCTTGTTAATGTTGTTAAGGGAGTTGAACAGGTAGTGTTTAAGCCTGTTTCTTTCTGCGACCGTAAGACATTAAACCCAATAATCCACTACCAAATAACCATGCGGCTGCCGGTACTGGCACGGGAGATGTGGCAACGTTTAATTGATAAAAATCTCGTCCTGTATTCCAGCTATTCGAGCCGCGATACCCGCCCAGATAAATTGAATAGATTTGTCCTGCTTGAGCGGTAAATTCAAAAGCAGTGCTGGAATCAACATTAATTTTGCGGTCGGCATAGATGACGCCGGTGGTGCCAAAGGGATTACTCTTGGTGTATGGAACAGCAGGTGGATTGTTCCAATTTACGTGGTGGCTGTAGCCAGTGCCTGTATCCATGCCGGTAAACAGAGTAATGCCGAATTTAGCGGTCGGGTTATTTAGAAAGTTTGCCGTTAAGGCAACTTTTGTAGTGACATCGGATTTAAATAAACCTATATCAACATTATGTGCCCAACCTTTTGGTGAGCTTGAGGTGTCTTGCCATGCGCCCTTGCCAGAGTCTATGTCTACTTGAACGCCGTTGTATCTGGTCGCCGCATCTGCTGCCGAGATAGTTAAAGAGTCGCCAGCATTGGTGATATGTGCTGCCCAGTTGAGTACTGATGCACCGGTATACCCGAACGGACGTTCCCCGCTAGTTGTTCCTGCCCAAGGCACAACAGTTGCACCGTTAGCTGTTCCGCTTCCAAAGTTATCTTTGCCATCGCTATAAGTCCAACCGTCGGTAGCAATAACTTCTGGATTCAGGTCAATTACAAAGGTGTTGTACATAGTGGTCGACGCAGATGCTGTTGCCGCCGCCATGGAAAGTGCTGAGCCGGTGACGACCAAAGCAACGGCTTTGGCGATAGTGGTTTTTTTCATGGTGGTACTCCAAGTTAAAATCGAATTGATAACGCGTAAAAGGGTGACAATCTGGCGAAGATGCGCCATTCAATTGGTCAGTTCATCGCGAGAAGCAACCCGGCTTTCTTGCATGACAAGACCCGTGGCTTTCCGAACCGGCCTCGCGGCGGGGGTGGCGGTTGAGCGGCTGACAATTGAGTTAATAATTTCTAGTAAATGAAACCGTCAAAACAAACTTGTATTGCTCGACAAAGCTAAAGCAATTACCAAGCCATTCTTGTATTTATTTATGGGTAATTATTATGAACAGAGCTGTTGCTGATTTTTACAAGGGGATATACAGGGGTTAAATCAGCGATTAATCACTGATAAAAAGGTAGATCACACAATGCTTATAAGGCTGAATGAGTTGATTTTGACGTTGCTGAAATCCACTTTGGTCTGGATAAGTGATTTTGTGGATTTCAGTCTGAAATATCGCAGTCGCTAATTACTAAACGAGGGATATGGCGAGAATAAGCAAAAAAACTGTGTTAAATAACACAGTTTAATTAATTGTCCTGTAACCAAATATATTTATATAAGGCTCCAGTAACGGCGAAATGGACGTGAATTCGGGTTGATAACGCTGCCATCGTGCTACGGATGTTGCATACAGTGGCTGGGTAACTTGGTTAAAACTAGGGCTGACAATATGTTTTTTGGCAGCGCTTTGGTGAAAATTGATGACGTCTGGGTGCCAATCCAGCCCGAGAAAATCAAATACTTGTCGGTAAGTGCCCTCAAAATCGGTGACAGCATCTTCATAACGAAATTCAATAAAATCCATGGTGGTCAGTTGTTTGAAATGCAACCACCAGTCCATGGTTAAAGCATAAAAACTGGCTGTGTTTTGCCAATTGAGTAACTGAATAGTCGATGCTGTCGGTGTCATGATTTGCATATAGCAGCTTAAGCAAATGTCACGTGGATCACGGATGACAAATACCACTTTGGCATCGGGAAAAATACAATTGATTAACCCTAAGTCGATCGTATTCATGGTGGTTTTATCCAGATAAAAGCGTCGCTTAGCATTGTCGCCAAAGCGTGATCTGGCCAGCTCCCAATAAAGCTGGCGTAAATGCAATACCCCGGCAAAATCGATATTTTTAAGTTGGTCTATGGTCGAACCCACATTACCGGATAGTTTTTTAAGTTCGTTGCTTAAGGCGGGAATGAAATCTGTTTCGTCAGATACAAAGACATCAGGATGGGCACCCAGTACTTCTTGGGTCATCGTTGTGCCGGAGCGCAGAAAACCCACTAAGAAAATCGGTGCAGGCGAGTCGGGAAATTCAGCATCCGCCCAACGGCTTAGCAGTGCATGATCAAATCCGGCTTTATTGGCTTTAATCATATTCGGTACCATTTGTGCGTCTTGATTTTGTACTTCCGGTATTAAGGCAGACGCTTCTGCAGCGGCATGCAGATGGGGAAATACGTCTGAATACTGGGCTTGCTTGTCCAGGATTAACGCCAATTCTTTATGCGCTCGATAGCTTTGTTCTGGTGAGAGCTGACCGTTAAGCACTTTTTCCAAGCGTTGTTTAGCAACATCTCGTTGACCGTCGGCGGCCTCAAGTGGCGCGAGCAGGATATTAATCACGGCATTATCGGGAGCCAGTTTTAGCGCCTGGCGCGCCGCCGCTAACGCTAATTTATTTTGGTTTAAACGCAAATAAGTGACAGCCAGCAGCCTAAAACCACCTAATTCGGCGCTGTTGATTTGCACCACTTGTCTCGCTAAATCCAGAGCTCCCGGATAATCCTCCCAGTACTGCAACTGTTCGGCCAATAAAATCGGCAGCGCTACATCTTTGGTCTTTTTGGCGCTTTTTAGTAATTGCTTGCCGGCGTTGCGTAAATGTACCAAGCCTTGTTCACGTTTCCCCAGCCAGCATAAGGATTGCCCCAGACATGATAAAGCCTGGGCATTTTTGGGTTCTTCTTCGACCAGTTTGGTAAACCAGGTGACGGCTTCTTCAGTGTTACGAGCTTGAATGGCCGCTTGGCCGAGTTGCATGTAAGTAGACATGATGTGTTTTATCTAAGACTTCGTTGAGTTTATCGGTTTTACTTTGGGTGTTTATGAGCGGTAGGTAATGGCATGTGGTTTAACCTGAGAATTAAAGCAAGAACTGTTCCTTATTTATAGAGATTGCGATAATTAGAATTGGAATATACCGCATGAAGGCAGAATACATTTTTTCTAAAGCAGTAAATAAATTCCCAATCCGATCATGACGACCCCGCTGATTAATTTAAGCCAGCGGCCTTGTTTTTCCTGCAAACGGCGCTGACTTAGAGTGATGACACCGACACTCAGTACCAGTAAGTCATCAAACATGTAGGCGGCATTGTAAAGCAGTAAATAGCTGTAATAACTAAAGCCACTCAATTGGTTAAGTGTCAGAATTCGTGTGTATAGCGCCGGAAAGCCTGAGGTGCAGACTAGCTCGACAATTTGCACTAACACCGCCAGCACTACGGCGGCGATTATTGCTCCTGTTAGACTCTCAGCCAGCAGGATTTTGCGGATGCGGCTATAAATGCCCGGTTTTGCGGCTTCTGGAATAGAGAGCGATACGCCCCAGCCATACGCCCAAAAATCTTTAAGATTGATTGCGCCAGCCAAGAGCGCAATACCGGCGATAATAATTTCCGACAGCCGCGACAGACCAATCAACAAAAACAAATTCAGCCAGGCAGTCATAAACACAAAATAGGCGATGCCTTCCACGGCCACAAAGGCACCGGCAACCGCCAGCATCCGCGGGCGATTTTGCATAGGCGCTAATAATGAAATCATTAGAATCAGTACCCACATTGAGCATGGATTAAAGCCGTCTAATAGTCCCATGACGATGGTGAATAATGGCAAGCCAATTTGTTCAAGCGAAAGTGAATAGCCTAAAAAATTGACTTCAAAAGGTTGCGTTTTAGTATCGTTTGTCGACTCAGCTCCGGCTTCACAAGTAAGTGTTGTGACAGCCTCGCAACTGCCGGCAGCGTCTTTATTGTGTGGGGCTTGCTGTTGGCTTAATTTCAGCGCTTCGCGGATTAACAGTCCCGTGGTTAATTCATCTGAATAGCCGATGATTAACTGGTCGTGCACATAAAAAGCCGGCACTCTGACAGCGTTAATACCATGGGCATCGGCAAGTTGTTTAAGTCGATCAAGCGCCGCCGGGTCACGGGAAATATCTTGTATGACAAATTGCAAATCAGGTTGTTCCAGTTTTAACGCCTGCAAAAATTCTTCAGCCTTTGCGCAGTGCGGGCAACCCTCACGAGTAAATACTTCAATCGCGTTATCGGCCATCGCTGTTGGTATAAACACCAATATTGTTAGTAACAAACAACGTGTAAAAATACTCATCCAAGACAGGTTAGTTGCCGCAATGTTAGCTTTCATGCGTTAATCCTTTGGGTTTTTGTGAAAACAATAAACACAGTCTGTAAACGCCAATTAATCATTGCTAGGCGTTAGGTTTCGTTAATACAACCATTGCGGATTCCTCAATGGCTTCTGCTCGATACAATATTAAAAAGGATATTTTTATGCAAAACATGCTGCCCCGCGTTACTTTTCTAATAGTTCTATTGTGTCCAACGTTATCGTCAGCGATGGCGGTTAGCAATATGTTTGTTTTTGGCGATAGCCTTTCTGATGGTGGTAATGTTTTCAACGTCACTGGCGGACTGTTTCCACCATCACCGTATGCGCAACGCTTCAGTAATGGCCCGGTGGCGGTTGAACAATTTGCGAAACTGGCCGGCGTCACTCTTACTCCTTCGACAACTGGCGGTAACAATTATGCCTATGGCGGTGCAGCCACTGGTGTTGTTGCGGGCACTGCTGATACTGATAACTACTTGTCTAAATCAACGCAAGGGCTGTCGTTTCTAAATGGTACTGGTATACAAAATCAGGTTGATCAATTTATTGCTTCCGGAAAAGGATTTGATCCGAACCAATCGCTATTTGTGGTCTGGGGTGGTCCAAACGATATATTTACATGGTTGGATGGATATGCAGCAGCAACTATTGACGAAGTGATTGCGGGTGCTGTTACTAATATCTTTAACTCCATCAGCGCGCTTGCCGCAAATGGCGCCGAAAATTTTCTGATTCCCAACATGGTTGATTTAGGTATGACGCCTTTTGGAATAAAACAAGGCGGTTTAGCGCAATTTGGTTTGACGCAGATTTCTAATGGTTTTAATGCCTTTTTAGATCAAAGTTTGGATGCCATTGTTGGTGCTAATATTTTTCGGCCCGATGTTAACAACCTGTTACAACTGGTTCAGGCAGACCCTGCTGCTTATGGATTTGATAATGTGACGGATACTTGTTTCGACAGGGCTTCTTTTACAACATGCGCTCATCCTGATCGCTATTTATTCTGGGATGACGTGCATCCTACCGAGCGTGGTCATGCGTTGATTGCCGGGGAGTTTTATGCCACCGCGATTCCGGAGCCATCAATTATTATTATGATCGGTATCGCCGTTTTAATAGGTTTTGGAAAATTATCCTGGCAACATAAGTTTTAAAACGGCTAGCTTCGGTTCGCCATTTACACCGTCATCGTATCCTGATCGTGTAAATGGCGTGGCTAAAAACCGCAGTTATATTTTGCCATCCAAGCCCATTTGAAAATACTTGTGGGTAATTTTGTCTTGGTTTTCCAACAACCAATCAATATCCGGGGTATTGGTCATGGCCTTATGAATGGCTAATGCCATGGCTTTACGGTGAATATCAAAAAGAATCTGATGATCCAGATTGTCGTCGGTGGCAACGCTGGGATTTAACCAAACCGAACAAATAATCCCCAAATCGTTGGCTTTTTCTTTAGGAATATCGCCGGCACGCACCGCATCCAACACCCCATTGGCAATTGCCGCTTGCACGGTGCCCATTAAAATATTGGTATACCGACTATTGTTGACGGTCACTTTACTTACCATCAATGTGACCGGACGCACCTGAATGTCGGTATTCAAAATGGCAAATACTTTTGAATGCCCCTTTGCCTGGTTACCGGTTAAAGTCGCCAATGCCACACCCACCGGACCATCTAATTCGCCGATGATTACTTCCGGCTCAGCCGCCGTGCCTGCCGGGCCGCCTGCTACTAAGGCTTCGCCTGTGCGCATAATGATTCGTTCGCTCATTTTTTCTCCTCGATATAATATTGATGTAAGTGGTTAAAGTATCATGGATAGTGGCAATCTTTAGGCCATTAGACGTGCGTAGTCTTTAGCTTGTAAGGTTGGAATGCTGGAAACGCCAATATTGCGCTATGCTTTGGCGGTTTCATTCCGGCTCAGATTAAATTTAACAAACGATGTCATGACACTCAAATCAACCCGCTTCAGCTTTATTATCGCCATCAGTATTATTGGATTATTAAGCACCTTTTTAGAAGTTAGCCTTTGGTGGCTGGTATTACCCTGTGTCGTTTTTCAACTGTTCATCATTTACGGTTCGGTAATCATTCAATCCAATTTTCACGGGCCAGCCTATTGCTGTGCGGATGTTTCGGAAAAATTAATTGCCTTATCGTTTGATGATGGTCCAAATCAGGAATACACGCCCCAGGTGCTTTCTATATTGGCGCATTACCACGCAGCGGCGACTTTTTTTGTTATCGGTAAAAACATTCCGGGCAATGAAGGTGTTTTGCAACAGATTGATGCCGCAGGACACAGCATTGGCAATCACAGTTACACACATGGTTTTTTTGTGGATTTTAAAAACTTGCCGGGCTTTTTGGATGAGCTAAATCAGACTACAGCAGCTGTCTTCGACATCATCGGCAAACGAATGAAATTATTCCGGCCGCCTTACGGAGTCACCACACCCAGCTTGGTAAAAGCTGCAAAACTATTGGATTACAGCATCATCGGCTGGACTATTCGCTCGTTTGATACAACTGGTGATACCGCCCAAACCATCACCCAGCGCGTACAAAAAAAAATAAAGCCCGGTGCCATTATTTTGTTTCATGATACTTCGGATAAAACCATTCAGGTGCTAACGCAAACGCTTAATTTTGCGCAAGAACATGGCTATAAAGTCGTCAGTGTTGATAGACTTTTAAAGATTGAAGCTTATGAATAATGGGCAGTAACTTTAAGCCATTCATGATGCAATACGCCCATCACGAACGGCTTAACTTAACGATATTGAAGGTTAGGTTGAGAGGATTAAGGGACTAGTATTACTTTTCAACCGCATCCAGAACGCACAATGCCGTCATATTTACAATCCTGCGCACGGTCGCAGACTGCGTAAGAATATGTACCGGCCTGGCACTTCCAAGTAATACCGGACCGATAGAAATGCCATTGCCTGCAGCGACTTTGAGCAGGTTGTAAGCGATATTTGCGGCGTCGATATTGGGTAAAACCAACAAATTCGCGCTGCCTTTTAACGGTGAACTTGGCATCAGCTGTTTTAAAATATCAAAATCCAGCGCGGTATCGCCATGCATTTCACCATCAACTTCCAAGTCCGGGGCCTGTGCCTTGAGGATGGCAAGCGTAGCTCTCATCTTTTGCGCTGATTCGCTGTTACTCGTGCCAAAATTTGAATGGGATAACAACGCAACCCGTGGGCTTAAGCCAAAACGGCGTATCTGTTCCGCGGCTAACAAGGTTATTTCGGCGAGTTGTTCGGCACTGGGATTTTCATTGATGTGGGTATCGACCAAGGCAATCTGCCGGTCTGGCAAAATCAGTACGTTCATCGAGGCGTAGACATCAACTCCTGAGCGTTTACCCAGCACATTGTCGATATATTGCAAGTGCAAACTGGTTGAGCCAAAGGTGCCGCAAATCATGCCATCGGCATCACCTTTATGGATCATCATCGAGCCAATCAAGGTATGCCGACGACGCATTTCCAGTTTGGCATATTGTTCGGTGACGCCTTTACGCTGGGTCATCTGCAAATAGGTTTGCCAATAATCCCGATAACGCTCGTCAAACTCAGGATTAACGATTTGAAAATCAATGCCGGGCTTTAGACGTAAGCCGAACTTTTGGATGCGTTTTGCCAGAATGTTCGGGCGGCCGATCAAGATTGGATTGGCAATTTTTTCATCAACAATAATCTGCAGTGCGCGCAGTACATTTTCTTCTTCGCCTTCAGCAAAAACGATACGTTTCTTATACGCCGGCACGTCTTTGGTCAGTTGAAAAATGGGTCGCATGAAGGTGCCGCTGTGATAGGCAAATTGTTGTAAGTGCTCGATATACGCTTGCATATCGACAACCGGGCGGGTGGCAACACCGGAAGCCTGCGCCGCATGTACGATGGCTGGCGCGATTTTGGTCATCAGCCGGTGATCGAAAGGCATCGGAATCAGGTAGTCGGGGCCAAAAGACAAGTTATTAACACCGTAGGTTTTGGCCACAATATCTGATTGCTCGGCTTGCGCTAATTCTGCAATTGCCTGTACTGCGGCCATTTTCATTGCCAGATTTACCGTGGTCGCGCCGCAATCCAGCGCGCCTCTGAAGATGTAAGGAAAACACAACACGTTATTTACTTGATTGGGATAATCGGAGCGACCGGTGGCAATAATTGCATCGCTGCGAACTGCCTTAATGTCTTCCGGAAGAATCTCGGGATTAGGATTGGCTAACGCAAATATGATCGGCCGATCGGCCATGCGTTTGACCATGTCTTGCTTCAATACGCCGCCTGCTGATAAGCCAAGAAAAATATCCGCACCGATGATAATTTCGGCCAAAGTACGGGCATTGGTTGTCTGTGCAAAACGGGCTTTGTCAGGATCCATTAATTCAATGCGACCTTGATAAACCACACCGCCCAAGTCAGTGACGAAAATGTTTTCGACCGGAAAGCCGACTTCAACCAGCAAATTTAAACAGGCGAGCGCTGCAGCACCCGCACCCGATACTACCAATTTACAATGCTTAAGATCTTTGCCGACAACTTTTAAACCGTTGATTAATGCCGCTGCAACGATAATAGCCGTGCCATGTTGGTCGTCATGGAACACCGGAATATTCATGCGCTCACTGAGTTTGCGTTCAATATAAAAGCATTCCGGCGCCTTAATATCTTCTAAATTAATGCCGCCGAAAGTAGGTTCTAAGGCGGCGATAATGTCACACAGTTTGTCCGGGTCAGATTCATTCAGCTCAAGATCGAATACATCGATCCCGGCAAATTTTTTGAATAATACCGCCTTGCCTTCCATAACCGGCTTGGCTGCCAATGGGCCGATATTGCCCAAACCCAGCACCGCCGTACCATTGGTAACGACGCCCACCAAATTGCCACGGGCGGTATATTTAAAAACGTTGGCGGCATCGTTGACGATTTCATCACACGCCGCGGCCACACCAGGCGAATAAGCTAAAGCCAGATCGCGCTGGTTGGATAGATGCTTGGTGGGCGTGACACTGATTTTGCCAGGCGTCGGAAACTGGTGATATTCAAGAGCGGCTTCGCGTAAACGTAAGTGTTCGGGTTCTTTAGGATCGATGGGTGATGTCATGTTAAGTGAGATTTTTTTAAGTTATTGATGTTACGCGCAGCGTAACTAAAACTCCCATATACCGCGCCGAGCACTGACGTTGTTATCGGGAACAGCCCGTAGGGGCACGGCATGGATGCCGTGCGTTGACAATGGGGCAGGAGCCCCATTTGGCAACCTCCGATGGCAACGGCAGCGCGCAGGAAATAAGCGGTGTCCGGGCGGCTTTTTCTTTGGATACTTTCTTTTCGACTGCATGGATGCAGGAGCTAGAGCAACGCAGGAGCAGTTGCCGAGGCCGTGCAAAAGAAAGTATCTCGCCTTCGGGTGCGAGAACCCGTTTAAATTTACGTCGCTTGCGACACATTAACTTTCTAATCAAAAATTAGTAGCATTAATAAATTAGCGTTTGCGGACAGCATCCAGAATCAGGTCTTGATCCAAGACAATAAGCATTTTTCCTGGGATGTCGCTTTCTGGGATATTGACTAATGATTTGACGTAACCGCCGTCGCCGCTCAGCAGTTCATTCACGTCTTGTATTTTCGATTTTTCAAATGTGGCGATCGCATCAAGCTCATCAACCAGTAAACCAACCGGGCCTTTTAGTGTTCGGACTACAATAATCGCCCCGGTGGATTTTTCTGTTCGTTCCACATCGACAGGCTGACCAGTCAAGATTCTACCGTCAATTACCATGGTCGGGAGTTTTTCATTGATTCCGTCGGGACTGTTATCGCAATACATCACGCTACCGACGATATAAGATTTAACGCCCGGCAGCGTGTTGACCAGCGTAACATCAACGGCTTCAAGCACATCGCAAGCAAAAAATGCATAGATTTCGTTGCCGATATAAAACGTTGCCAGATCGACTGTTTCAGCGCCTATCGGCTCTTGCGGGTAAACGATTGTTTCTCTCTGCTTAGCATCGGTGGCTTCAGTTTTTTCGCCGATGGGTATAAACACGAAGGCGGCGACATCATTTTGGTAATCGCCGGTAGTTTTAAACTCGCGGTAGCCGCGTGACGAGTAACAGCCGACCGCATAATATTTTTTGTTATACAGCACGATTTTGGATTTTCCGGAGCCTGCTTTGATTTCAAAAAACTCAGGATCGGTGCAAAAAACTTCCCCCACTTTGAAGTTGAAATCGTCGGTTGAGGCAATAATGTGCCCGCTGGGACGTTCGACAAATAACCCAAACGAGCCGGGTTTGTCGGGCAGGCAATCTTTCAGCATGTGTTTAAATTCGTGAGTGGAGTCAAACACGATGCCGATCCCGCCAACGACGTTGTTCAGGTCATCGATATGGCGAATGGCCGCGTTATAAACATAAGTGGGATTGCCTTCATACAGCCAGGAATCTTCAAATAGTGAAACTCGGTATTCTTGCGGCGAGCGCAAGGAAAAACTTTCTTGTGCATAGCTGGCATGTACCTGCCGACCAACCGCATTGACGGGGTCATTATGCAGATTGGATTCAGCCACGATAATGCCTTTGATGTCATAGATAAAAAGGCGTGTGTAGACGGTATACAGCTTGTTGATATAGCTCAAAATGTCGGTGATTTTCGCCACATCATCGGTACTTAGACGACCTTCAGAAAGAATGCGCCGGACTTCAGATGTCAAAGCCCACCAACGGCAATCATTACTCCGCTCATAGAGATTGCGATCCTTAATATCGATCATCAGTCGCGCGATAGACTCGGCACTACGCAGTTCCGAGGTGATCATCGTGGTATGCAGCTTGTTGCTTGAGTCTGACAGCGCTTGAGCGGTGCGTGCGCCCATCGAACGTATTTGTCTGAGAATGGCTTTGAGCGATACCAGATTGCCATGGTCGTTGGTGGCCATGACTTGGCCGTTCCAAATAACGCGGTGTAAGAACTGGTTGATGCCCTCGGCCGCACCGGCGATCACACCGGATTGCTGCGGTGACAGCGAGTCACCATGTCTAAGGATGTCGGCAGTGATTTCCCGTTCAGAGGCGGAAGCCGTAAATGCCGAATGCAAAGGAATCATTGCATGTCCGTACCATTCTTGGCCGGCATAACCTTGATAAGGACGACCTCGGTGTGTGACAGACAGATATTCGCGGCCGGCAAATTGAGTGACACCGTAGACATCACCTTCTCGAACGGCTTCAATGACACGACCAAGCGGTACATGGTCAGGATCACTGGTGGCAATCACTACAGAATCTGCGTTCAGCAACAACATGGCCGCCTTGTCACCTCTCTTTTGTAAGCTGCGAAATACCCCGTCCATTTCATTATCAAATCGAAACGATAGGCACAACACGCCAATAACTGAGTCATCGAGCGGGTCGAGGATACGTTTTGAATAAATCAGCGCCCGGTCGACACCAGGCCGGAGATTGGTTTTACCGAAGGTTTCAACATAGTCTTCCAACGAATGTAATGTCTGCTGGATAATCGGGTCTGAGATGCGTTGATCGACGATTCCCGTGTTGCGGTCAAGTCTTGCCAGGATGTGGCTGTCGGCATCGAGAATAATGATGTCGTCGTACACGGTATATTTTGAGCCGTATTCGTCGAGCAGTTGATTAATCGCATCTATATAGATGCGCTCACCTTTGGTAGAGCCCTGTACGAAATCGCAGATGTCGGCGTTAGTCGCCAAAAAACCGATGTCGGCAGTACGTTCGTACAGGTTACGCACCAAAATATCTATCGATACTTGCGCCTTGGATTCCAGCTCCAGACAGGTTTTTTTGATTTCTTCAGACACCAGCTGATTGGTCAACGTGCTTTCCAAATCGCCAAAGCCTTTTTTGGTGGCTTCCATTGCCGGCAATATGGAGGCGGCTTCTTTGGGACAACTGATTTCCGCAATTGCAGAAATCAGTCCCCACGTGCCATTCAACTCACGGAGAATTTCCTTGCACTGGGCAACGCTACGAATATAGGGGGAGAATGTTTCAAAACGGTCAGCCTCTGACAGCATGTTATGTTTCCTTGTTATGCGTTAAAAATGAAACGAGACATTGATGGCAACAGCAAGATGTAAGCCATATTGTCTGGTTTGCTACAAATTAAGGTTTGAGCGGATATTGTTGGGCTTGTGTTGAGGCAGGCGATTTAATCTATGCACATTTTTAGTGCGTTAGGCGGTGGTCATTCACTAATCTTGTGCAGGTTGGAGCGTAAATGGGATGTCTAAATCGGAGTCAAAGTCATAGCCATGCGGCGGCAATATCAACTAGTAAGATGCGTTTCTCGTCCAGCCTGAGCGATAACGTTTTGCAAAGCACATCGGTATTAAAGTCCCTATAGCGCTCTGAAGTGACCAGACGATAGTTGTCATTTTCAGACTCAAGTGCCAGTAATTGATAAAAATAAGGTCGCCAGGCCCAGTTAAAGCCAATTTGTGCGGGATCTTCAAACCATTTGCCATCGGCAAAATTAAAATTTGACGAGACTTGCTCGCCATCGTTATTGCACAAATAAAACCTTAGAACACCACTTTCCTCAAAGGGATGGGCTGAGAGATGGTTTAAATTGAAATCGGTTGCTAATGCTTGCTTAAGTTGTTCACAAAGAATTTTAATTTTGGCGATATATTGAATTTTGTGTTGTTCTTTGGTCAAGGTGTTGTCTAGGAAGGTTTTTCTTAACTCGCTGATGTGCGTTTGATAATGGCTTGAATGTTTAAATTCAGCCTCGGCTGGAGCAAACAAATAGCCCTGCATATATTGAGCGCCACAGCTTAAGCCGAAAAAGAATTCCTCGGCCGTTTCCACGCCTTCACACACAATGCGGCAACCGGTGCGTTTCGCCAAGCGAGTTAGCAGGTGCACTATATCGCTGGCGATGCCGCCTTTAGTGGCCTGTTTAAATAGCCGCATATCCAATTTAATAATGTCAGGTTGGATGGCCATGACTCTTTCCAACTGCGAAAATCCCGCACCAAAATCATCAATAGCCACTTTCAATCCATGCTTTCGATAGACGTCGACAACGTCAACCAGTTTGTCCAAGTCGCCTTTGGATTCAGTGATTTCGATAATGATCCGGCTTCGGTCAATATTAAATTCATCCAGCATGAGCAAGGTCGGTAATGAATTTACATCAGAGACATAGTCAATCCATTGCGCGGAAATGTTCAGTGTTAAGTAGCCGTTACAATCTGAGGTACTGAATTTTTGCAGTGCTTGCCGCCGAACAATACGATCCCATTCAATCAGTTGTTCATCAGCAATATGCGGCGAGGAGAATAACTCGCCTGCCGAAATGACGTTGCCGTCGATGCCCACTTGTCTGGCTAAGGCTTCATAACCAATGATTCTGCCGCTGGCAATGCCAACAATAGGCTGAAAGTAGGGGAATAGTTTTTCTTCATTCATGTGTGGAAAGCATTACTAAGTTTTGCACTTTTGGAGTCGAATTCGCGCAATGGGTTAAATCACACTTAAAGATAAGCAAACTATTTGCCCTAATTTAAGTGAATATAAATTGTAGAATTTGCAAAGATTGTCAGGCAAAAAAAAGCGTCCTATCGGAGAAAGATAGGACGCCCAAGGTACCAAGCACAGGGATGAACAATCAAAAGCATGTTCATTAATATAAAAGCATTAACAATGCCAAAAGTTAAAATGTAACTATTTCAATTGGTTGTGTATTGTTTGTTGTTTTAGTTCGTAATAGATTGCACCAAAATGAGGCGATGATGTAGGGGTCGTGTTCTAAATTAGTGCGTTGATCCCCTGAGAGTTGGCTGATTATTCAAGACGACCATGGTTTTTGGTATATCAGGCAAACAGTCAATTTTGAGGTTGTTGAAAAGATTGAATTTAGGGCTGCATCGCTAGCTCGATTACACCTTACCGCGTTCGAACCCATTATCTATAGTGGTTGACTGAAATGGTATGCTAGTTCAGGATCCTGCCTTACTAAACACTTTCACCTAAGTTACCAAAACTCATGGCCAGCTTACTTCAATCCTTACAGCAGAAAAAACAGCAAATTCTCGACATTGCCGGTCAATACCATGCCGCTAATGTGCGTGTGTTTGGTTCGGTAATACGCGGAGAAGAACGAGAAGACAGCGACATTGATTTATTGGTGGATTTTTTGCCTGGAACAACGCTGCTGGACCAAGTCGGTTTAAGTTTGGCGCTATCCGAAGCGTTAGAACGCAAAGTCGATGTTGTCAGCGAAAGAGGTTTAAATAAATATTTGAGCCAAAGGATTCTTCAAGAAGCCATGCCATTATGAAAGACCGTTTTATCTTCATCGCTGCAGCGCTGGAAAGCATCGAGTTAATCCAATCCTATACTGCTGATTACGATTTAACCGCGTTTTTGGCGGACAGAAAAACTCAGGACGCGGTTATTCGTAACCTGGAAATAATTGGTCAAGCACTTAAAGATTTTGGTGTGGAACAGTTGCTGACTTTGCAACCAGGCATCCCTTGGCGGGAAATTGCCGGAATGCGCAATGTGCTGGCACATGAATATTTGGGCGTTGACCCGGTGATGGTATGGGAAACGGTGCAAATCAATTTGGAACTCTTACAACAAGCGTTGCAAGAAATGATTGAGCAATTATAGTAGGCGGGATAAGGTCAACCTAGCTAAGCTTAGTGTGAGCGTTTCCGGCAAAGTTGGCGGAATGCTTACTTGGCGTATAAAAAGTTGCGCAGAAAAATACAATAACTTGTTAAGCTTTAAATATTGATAAGTTAAAAAAACAGTAAATACAGGAAGAATATATGGGCAAGGTAGAAGTAAACGCAAAAGGTATTAAAAATAGACTGAAGGGGGTTAAGCCGTTTAGATCTATTGCTGAATATATTTGGAACGGTTTTGATGCTGGTGCAAATACAATTAATATTTCCTATGGAATAACAGATCTTAATAACATCAATAACCTGTCAGTAGAAGACAATGGAAATGGTATTCCACTCGATCAAATTGCTAATAAATTTAAACCGGTTTTGTCATCAGAAAAACGTGATAATGAGGTTCAACATACGCTAGTACATGGCAAAAACGGACTTGGACGTTTAACTTTTTATCATTTTTCACAATCGGCAACGTGGATTACTTGTTATAAATTAGGCAATAAATATTACCAATACGAAATATCTGTTGATGGGTCAAGACTTGACCGGTATGAATATTTAGATCAGAAAGAGGTTGATGATACTTGTAAAGGAACAAAAGTTATTTTCAATAATATTTTTGGTCTTTCAGAAGTCGATTTTACGGACTCTATACTTGATTTTTTGGCAAAGGAGTTTGCTTGGTTCTTAGAAGTAAAGAAAGTATTGGGTTATACAATTAATATTAATGGTGAACCTCTATCATATTCTTCACTGATCAAAGATAGCGAAGATCAAGAGATTGATGTAAATAAAATAAATTTTAAAATAAAATATATACGTTGGGCTAAAAAACTAAATAGGCATTTTTCAAGGATTTACTGTGTAGGATCTGATGGGGAATTTAAGTATTCAAAACCAACAACACTTAATAATAAAGGTGACGAGTTTTATCATAGTGTATTCATAGGTGGGGAGTACTTCGACACATTTAAAATTGAAAAAAATGATGGGCAATATGATCTACATAACGAACATAATGATCGTTCTGATGAGTTTAAAGAGTTAGTTTTAAAAATTAACTTATTTCTTAAGGATAAGAGAAAACCTTTTATTGTTAAATATGCGAAATCATTAGTTGAAGACTTCGAAAAAGAAGGTATATTTCCAAGTTATAATTCAAAAAATAAATGGGAAACATTACGTAGCGAGGATATAAAAGAAACTGTAAGACAGTTATATCAAGTAGACCCTCGAATATTCTCAAATTTAAATACGACACAAAAGAAAACATTTGTTAGCTTTATTTCTCTAATTATTCATTCAGGTGACATCGATGATATTTTTAAAATTTTAGATGGTGTTGTTGAGTTGTCGTCATCAGAACGAGAGGTATTTGCTAAACAACTTAAAGCCACTAAATTATCTGCAGTAATCCGAACAATCGAGCTAATAAGTGACCGTTATAAATCTGTAGAAGAATTTAAAAAGCTAGTTTTTGACCCAAATATGTACGCTGGAGAGGTTCCACACCTTCAAAAAATGATGGAGAAAAATTATTGGCTTATTGGTGAGGAGTATCAACTGCTTACTGCCGCAGAACCAGATTTTGAGGAAGCTTTAAGACGGTTTACATATTGCCTAAACGGTGAGGCTAAGAAAACGACCATTAATCACCCAGACAAAAACAAAGAAATGGATCTATTTCTTGTTCGCCAAGGAAAAAGGAACAGCCAAATAGAAAATATTGTTTTAGAACTGAAACATCCACAAAACGTTCGATTAGGAAAAAAGCATATAGACCAAGTATATGACTATTATCAGGTCATTAAATCTGAAGCCAGATTCAATGCTTCAAATATGTGTTGGAAATTTTATCTTATTGGCAATGAGTTTGATGGCAGCGATTTTGTCCAAAGCCAGATAAACAACCTCAAGAATCATGGTGAGTCAGGATTGGCCTTTAAAGGTGAGTACAAATTATATGTTTTCAAATGGAGTGAGATATTTGCCGAATTTGAATTAAAGCATGATTTTCTTAATCAAAAACTGAAGCTTGAACTTGGTCGTCTTGCTTCCGATGAACATGATTCAGCAGATGATATTGTAGAGAAAAATAGGAGTTCAGATGCTCCTGTCGAGCTTTTGGCTCCTGCAGCTTAAAATGAGGCTCAAGCGCATTTTAAGCTGCAGGAGCTCGTTGGGCTAAATGCAATGAAGCCCAACGTTTTTATTTCACAACTGGCAATTTCTTAATATGAACATAAATGAACTTCATAACTTGTCTGCAGTTGAAAAACTTAAGATTATCGAAGCGCTTTGGGAAGATTTGGTAAGTGACGAAAGCAGTTTTCCTAATATGGCTTGGCATGAAACAGAGCTTAAAGAAACTGAAGAAAAATTCTTAGATGGCAACATCGAAGTTCTGGATTGGCAGCAAGCCAAAAAGGAATTACGTTCTAAATTCGAATGAAAATCCAAGTTCTCCGCTCAGCCATGGAAGATCTGTCGATAGGACGGAAATTCTATGATCATTAAGAAGCAGGTGTTGGCGATTATTTTTTCGATAGTTTATTTGCTGAGATAGGTTCATTGGCTCTCTACGGAGGCGTTCATTCAGTTCATTTTGGATTTTTTCGCTTATTAGCAAAACGTTTTCCTTATGCCATTTACTATAAGATCATTGATGGCAAGGCTACCGTTTTTCGCGTTCTTGATTGTAGGCGTAACCCAAGTGGACTTGGTAAGGCTCTTAAAAGCAAATAATCCAAAATTCGGAGCATCAAATGTTGGGCTTCGTGCCTCAGCACCAACCTACGCAAAAGAAGCAATCAATCCCAAAACGCCTGGTTCCGCAGATAACCATACGGTTAAAATAACCCCAACCACATTTTCCCAATTAAGACTTAACGTCCAACTCTCCAACTAAATAACCACATGAAAATAATCTCCTGGAATGTTAACGGCATTCGCGCTGTGCAAGGTAAGGGCTTTGCTGAAACGCTCGCTCAGCTTGATGCCGACTGTATTTTGTTGCAGGAAACCAAGGCGCAGGCTGACCAGATTGACAAGGCGCTGGAGGGCATCGACGGCTATCATATTTATTCCAACTGCGCGGATCGCAAGGGCTATTCCGGGGTGACGATCTTATCCAAGCAGGAGCCGCTGCAAATTATCCATGACATTGGCATTGACGAGCACGATAGGGAAGGGCGCGTAATTGTTGCCGAGTTCGAGCATTTTTATTTGCTTAATGTGTATGTGCCGAATTCTGGCGAGGAATTGGCCAGATTGGAATATCGGCACACCTGGGATCTGGAGTTTTTGGCCTATTTACAGCAGCTGCAAAGCAAGAAGCCGGTGATTGCTTGCGGTGATTTTAATGTCGCGCATCAGGAAATCGATATTGCCCGTCCGAAGCCGAATTACAACAAATCATCAGGCTATACCCAGGTTGAAATCGACGGTTTCAGCCTGTTTCTCGACGCTGGATTGGTCGATACTTTCCGGCATAAGCATCCAGACACGGTGTCTTACAGCTGGTGGAGTTTTCGTGCTGGAGCTAGGGCAAGGAACGTGGGTTGGCGGATTGATTATGTGTTGACCAGCCAAGCGTTGCTCGGCAAGGTCAAGCAGGCTTTTATTCTGCCGGACATTACCGGCTCGGATCATTGCCCGGTGGGTATCGAGCTTGATCTTTAAGAATTCTGGATGAATGCTGTTTGGACTTCCCCTCACCCAACCCTCTCCCGCAAGGAGAGGGCTTTAGTTTAAGACGACCAATGTCTAACCGCGAACAACTTATACGAGACCATCGCGCTGCATTAATACATTGCAGCAAATGTCCCGCGATGATCGGCCCTGTGGTCAGTGGCAGTCCGGTGTTATCGCCGATTTTATTAATCGGTCAGGCGCCCGGCGATAAGGAAGGCGGCTTTGGTAAACCCTTTGCCTGGACGGCGGGTAAAACGATGTTTAAATGGTTTGAACGCATCGGGCTGGATGAAGAAGCATTTAGACAGCGTGTGTACATGGCGGCCGTGTGTCGCTGTTTTCCCGGCAAAAATCCCAAAGGCGGTGATCGTGTGCCGAATCCTACCGAAATCGAATACTGTGCGGGTTGGCTGCAAGCGGAAGTCGATTTACTTAAACCAACTCTGATCCTGCCCGTCGGCAAACTGGCCATCAGCCAATTAATGCCGGTGAAAAAACTTAACGATGTGATCGGTACACTTCACCCTGTTACCTTTCATGGTCACAGTGCCGAAGCAATCCCATTGCCGCATCCGTCCGGTGCCTCGACCTGGCACCGCACCGAATCGGGACTTGCATTACTGGAATCGGCATTGTCGATTTTGCAACAGCATCAGGCTTGGCAACACGTCTGCAATCAATAAGCAGGGCTTGATCAAGTCCTAGGCCTTTGTGGCTTGAATTTTCAATCTCGCGATAATCTTCTAAGTGTTTGTACGAATTGTTTAGGGGGTGGTGTTGGTTAACAATCGCACAGGTCATTTTAGGATCTAGTTTTGTTGGCTAATGACAATACTAAAATTCAGAAAACTGGCGTTTTCAATTCTCCCTTTAAATGCAATTAATAGTTAGAACAAGAAGAGGTGAATATTTATGCAAATTCCACTACAAATCACTTTTCTCGGAATTTCCCCATCCGAGGCAGTAGAGGCGAAAATTCGCGAGAAAGCCAGCAAGCTCGATAAATTTCATTCGCATATTATGAGTTGCAGAGTGGCCGTAGAAGCCGAACATCACCACCATCATCAAGGTAATCTTTACCACATCCGTATTGACATCACTACGCCGCACAAAGAATTAATCATTAGCCGCGAGCATCATGACAACAAAGCTCATGAAGATGTTTATGTCGCGATACGCGATGCCTTTGATGCCGCGACCAGACGGCTTGAAGATTATGCGCGTATTCAGCGCGGCGACGTGAAAACGCATCCCGTGCAAGATGAAGAAGAATCATAACTATTAAACGCTTAAAATAGATCGTGGTTTTGTTGAGAAAGTCGATAAGCGCAGGCTTTCTCAATAAAAAAACGTAGGCTAAATGCATGAAGCCCAACATTGCCATTCATCGCACCAAACTTGTGTAATCAATTCATCTTTTGCACTAAAAACGCCCGCAACGCCTCCTTTCAATCGGTAATAACTTTTTTCTAAACGTCCACAACCCGCTGCAATCCGCACTCCAGGCCCAAACCTGTAAGTAAATCGGCATATTGGTTCGAATATTGCTGGTTACTGTTTGAATGACATTTAACATCAAACAAGGGTAATACTATGACTGGAAATACTGCGCGCGTTCAGGCTGTTCAAAACATCACCAATCGTCAACCCATGCCAGCCAAAGCACCCGAATCGCTGACCAGCTTATGGGCGAGTGACGTGTTTACGTTAGCTAAGATGAAGGAAAGTCTGCCTAAAGAGGTGTTTAAATCGGTCAAGAAAACTATTGAAGCCAGTGCTGAGCTGGATGTATCGATTGCCGATGTGGTGGCATTGGCGATGAAGGACTGGGCTTTATCAAAGGGTGCGCTGTATTACGCCCACGTGTTTTATCCCTTAACCAATGCCACCGCAGAAAAACACGATGGCTTTATCTCCGTGCAAAACGATGGCTCGGTGATTTCTGAATTCAGCGGCAAAGTGTTGGTGCAGGGCGAGCCGGATGGGTCGTCTTTCCCGAACGGCGGCATCCGTTCCACCTTTGAAGCGCGCGGCTATACCGCTTGGGACGTGACCAGCCCGGCTTACATCATGACTACCGACAACGGTGCAACGCTGTGTATCCCCACGGTTTTCATTTCCTGGACCGGCGAAGCGCTGGATAAGAAAACACCGTTGTTGCGCGCCAATGCGGCGATGAACAAAGCCGCGCAACGTGTGCTGTCCATTCTTGGGCATGCCGATATTGCACCGGTTAATTCCAGTTGCGGAGCTGAGCAGGAGTATTTTCTGGTTGATGCTAATTTTGTTAACAGCCGCCCGGATTTGTTGTTGGCGGGCAGAACCCTTTTTGGTGCATCGGCGGCCAAAGGCCAGCAATTTGATGATCATTATTTCGGCGCGATACCTGAACGCATCCAAGTGTATATGCAAGATGTCGAAGAACAGCTATACCGCTTAGGCATTCCAGCCAAGACCCGCCACAACGAAGTCGCACCCGGACAATTTGAAATTGCACCGTTTTTTGAATCAGCCAACGTTGCCACCGACCACCAACAACTGTTGATGACGGTCTTGAAAAATACCGCCAAAAAACATGGCCTAGTTTGTCTGCTGCACGAAAAACCGTTTAAAGGCATTAACGGCTCCGGCAAGCACGTTAACTGGTCGGTCGGCAATGCCACGCAAGGTAATCTGCTTGATCCAGGCCATACGCCGCATTCGAACACGCAATTTTTATTATTCTGCGGCGCGGTGATTCGCGGCGTACACAAATATGGCCCGTTGTTGCGCGCGGCTATCGCGACGGCCAGTAACGATCACCGTTTGGGTGCCAATGAAGCGCCGCCGGCGATCATGTCGGTGTATTTGGGTACGCAACTGGATAATGTTTTCGAGCAAATCAGTAACGGCAAAATCACCGGCTCGTTAAATGCCGGGGTGATGGATTTAGGCATCAACACCCTGCCAACGTTTAATAAAGATGCCGGCGACCGCAACCGTACCTCGCCTTTTGCTTTTACCGGTAACCGTTTTGAATTCCGTGCCGTGGGTTCCGGGCAATCGGTCGCAGGACCGTTGGTGACTATGAATACCATGCTGGCGGATTCACTCAACTGGGTTGCCGATAGCCTGGAAAGTCAAGTGGCGAAAGGCGCTGATATTGATACAGCAATCCTTAAAACGCTGAAAGAATTAATCGATAAGCATGGCGCGGTGGTCTTCGGCGGCAACGGTTATTCGGCTGAATGGCACAAAATGGCCGTTGAAGAACGCGGTTTGCGCAATCTAAAAACCGCTGCTGATGCCTTGCCGGTATTAAAAGAACCGGCTGTCCAAGAGTTATTCGACAAGCTGGGTGTGTTATCTCCCGTTGAACTGGCCAGCCGTTTTGAAATCTATGCTGAGCAATACATCCTAGCAATTGAAGTGGAAGCCAAACTGGTCGTCAGCATGGCAAAAATCGGTATTTACCCGGCCGCGGTTAAATATCTATCGGATATTTCTTCTACCTTAAGCAGCCTTAAAAGCAATGGCGTTGAACTGGGTAATGAACGCTTAGTTCAGATTGCGGCGCTGTTGTCATCAATGACTGAGAAAGCCGGCAAACTCAGTAAGGCACTTACACAACATGATTTTGCAACGGTCGAAGAGCACATGCAGTTCTGCGCAAAGACCATTCGCCCGTTAATGGATGAGGTTCGTCATTTTGCAGACGCGCTTGAAGGCGAAATTTCCGATGAATTGTGGCCGTATCCGACTTATCAGGAAATGTTGTTTATTAAATAGCTTTAATTTTATTCGCTTTCGTTACGGCTATAAATTGCACTTCGACAAGCTCAGTACCCATAGGGCATAAATGCGAACGGTTACTTTATTAAATCAGTAATTTATTAGTACGTTCGTGCTGAGCTTGTCGAAGCATGAAGGTTTTTTAGAGGTTCAATTACAAACTTAGGTGTCTCATGCATCCTGACAAACATCCTTCACTGTCGAGTTCCAACATAATTATGGACAATCCAGCCCTGGAGATGAGGTATCGCCAGACCAAAATCATATTCACCATCGGGCCTGCAACCTCCAGCGATGCCGTGCTGAAAGAATTGATTAATGAGCGTGTCGATATTTGCCGCATCAATATGGCCCATGCCAGCCACGCCTGGACGCGGGGGATTATTCAGCAGATCAAAAGAGTGTGCGGAGAAGTCGATCGTCACATCGCCATCATGATGGACATTAAAGGCCCGGAAATCCGCACCGGTGATATTGGCGAACCGATTTATCTGGAGCAAGGGCAGCTATTCGATTTTCTGATGGCTGTGCCAACCGGCGATGCGAGCCAGGAGGGCATTCGTTGTGTGAATGTGAATTATCCTAACCTAATTAATGATGTCTCGGTGGGCGACACGGTTCTGGTCGACAGCGGCCTGATACGCATGCAGGTAATGGCAACCTTGGGTGACCGGATTCGTTGCAAGGTGATTATTCCGGGTCAATTCGGCAACCGGCGACATATCAATCTGCCCGGTGTTCGGGTAGGCCTGCCATCATTAACCGAAAAAGACCAAGGCGATGTCGCAATTGGTTTGGAGGAAGGCATCGACTTTTATGCGCTGTCCTTCGTGCGCGATGCCGAGGCATTGCACGAGTTGCGCGCAGTGTTGACCGAGCATGGCTCAAAAGCACGGATCATTGCCAAAATAGAAGACCAGCAGGCGATCAGCAATATCGATGAAATTATTGATGCCAGCGACGGCATTATGATTGCCCGAGGTGACTTGGGTATCGAATGCCCGTACGAAGAATTACCGATTATTCAGCACCAAATCATCAAGTCTTGTATCAAGAAAAGTCGGCCGGTGATTGTGGCAACGCACATGCTGGAGTCCATGATCGAAGCACCCGTGCCGACGCGCGCCGAGGTATCCGATATAGCCCATGCCGTGCTGGAACGGACCGACGCCATAATGTTGTCGGGCGAGACCACGACCGGCAAATATCCGGTTGAATGCGTCAAAGTATTTAAGCGGATTTCACAGCGCATTGAGAGTTTGCACGATGATGATCCCACCAAAGAAGTGTATTTGCCGACTCCGAAAGGCAAGATGCTGCGTTCTGCGGTTTACCTGGCTAATGACATTGAAGATTCCGGACTGGTGGTATTTTCCCGTAGTGGCTATTTGGTGCGCATGCTTTCATCGCTGCGACCCAAAGTGCCTATTTATGCTTTTACTGACATCCCCGAGTTATTCAGAAACCTGTTGATTTTATGGGGTGTTGAGCCATTTCAAATGGATTTTTCCGAAGATCCGGAGACCACTATTAATGATGCGTTCGCTTATCTAAAGCGCAAAAAATGGGTGAAAGAAGGGCAGACGCTGATTGTCATAAGTAATGCGCTTGCCAAGGACAAGGTGATAGATACCTTGCAAATTAGAACCGTAGAATAAATTGGTTTGCTATGGTGGATGGGCGATTAGCCACTTCATAGCAGCATTAGATTTTCGTTATCGACTTTCAATGGTCGTATCGACAACCACATTCGTGCGTCCATAAGTGGCTTTAAGCCAATGGGCGTTTTTAACATCGAATAGCGTCAAGCCATAGTCGCTAGATTCTGGGTCGTAACCATCTAAAGAAATGAAGGCCCCCGTGTCAACGCAAAGATGTGAAAGTACTTGGCGCGGATTTTTGGCAACAGTATGACCACAAAACGTGGTTGAAAGCCCTTGCTGGACAGGCCCATGGTCTGTGCTACGCATCAGTTTACGGCCCCAAAAAAATCGATCCTGGGTGTTGGCTGCGATTTCTTCCCCGGCAACCCAGCGGTCAATATCACTATCCAACCAAACGGTTTGTCCGGAATGGCGATAATCAGGTGTTACCAACTCTGCGTGGACCACATGAAAACGGCTTGCACCGGTTCCAACTACTAACAAAATCGGCATATCCAAAGCCATTGCCAGGCCGTTATTAAACTCATCCGACATGCATTCCCGATCAGCTTGAAAATATTCTTTAACCCAATCGCCGCCGTATTCCAAAAAACCAGTTCCCCTGATGTCATCCAGCGTCTGCAAGTTGCCGCTAATAAGATAAGGCATGAAGAAGTTGATCATCATGAGCTCATGATTGCCCTGAACCGCATAGAACCAAGGTTCATTGAGCAGCCCAAGGCAACGTAGCGAGTGCGGTCCGCGGTCGATCAAATCGCCGACGGAGAATAATCTGTCACAACGGGTATTAAAATTTACGTGCGCTAATAATTGCTCAAGCAGATCGAAACAGCCATGCAAATCGCCTATGACATAGTCTTTGCCCACGGCATTGTTGGGTAATTTTCGTATTGACGAGGGGATATTCATAATTCGGGCTTTACGATATTAAGACTGTCTGTAGGAAAATCAGCTACCGGTTATACCAAAGGTTACACAGCAAGCGCTTCACGTAAGTGACGTTGCGAGCATTCTGATGATGCGGGTTCACGTTAGCCTTATTCGGGCTAACGTGGTTTTTTGTTACAACAGCACGCGCTCGATACCGCCTTTTGAGGCTTGTTTGATATAGGTTTTCATCCAGTCTTTGCCCAGCACATGCTTGGCAATTTCTACAACAATGTAGTCTACGTCCAGTTGGTCGCCGTCATCACGGAAACGCTGCAAGCCTTGTACGCAAGAAGGGCAGGAGGTCAGCATTTTGACTTTGCCGTCGTAGCCGTCGGCGCGCAGTTTGCTGGTATCTTCTGCCAATTCGGCGGCTTTGCGGAAACGCACTTGCGTGGAAATATCCGGCCGCGCCACGGCTAAGGTGCCTGATTCACCGCAGCAACGCTCGGATTTATTAACCGGTGCGCCGATCAGCGCGTTAACGGTCTTCATCGGATCTTGTTGCTTCATCGGGCTGTGACAGGGGTCGTGATACAGGTAACGGGTGCCGTCAACACCTTCTAGTTTTACGCCTTTTTCCAGCAGGTACTCATGAATGTCGATCATGCGGCAGCCAGGGAAAATCTTATCAAATTCGTAATCCAGTAACTGATCAAAGCAAGTGCCGCAACTGACTACCACGGTTTTGATGTCCAGATAATTTAAGGTAGTAGCGACCCGATGAAACAGCACGCGGTTATCGGTGGTGATTTTCTGCGCTTTGTCATATTGACCGGCGGCACGTTGCGGATAGCCGCAGCACAAATAGCCGGGCGGTAACACCGTTTGCACACCTATTTCATATAACATGGCTTGGGTGGCCAGACCGACTTGCGAGAACAAGCGTTCAGAACCGCAACCCGGAAAATAAAACACCGCTTCCGAATCAGTGCGGGTTTTGTTGCGGTCGCGAATGATCGGCACGATTAGATCGCTTTCAATATCCAGCAGCGCCCGCGCTGTTTTGGATGGCAGTTTGCCGGGCATTTTTTGGTTGGTGAAATGAATCACATACTCACGCATTGCTGGTTTGCCGGTCGATGATGGCGGCTGGGCAAGTTGTTTGCGGCCCCAGGGCTTAAGGAAAAAATTGCCCAGCCGCTGTGCTTTATAAGACCATTCGATGAGCAACTTGCGCATCACCTTAATACTGTTGGGCCGACTGGTCGATAAAAAGGCAATCGCCGCCGCTTTGACTGGGTTAACGCTTTGCTTACCCATTTTGCGCAACAGGTTGCGCATGTTCATGGAGACTTCGCCAAAATCGATGTCGACCGGGCAGGGGTTGAAGCATTTGTGGCAGACGGTGCAATGTTCGGCTACGTCTTCAAATTCTTTCCAATGAGTGATGGAAATGCCGCGCCGGGTTTGCTCTTCGTACAGGAAGGCTTCAATCAGTAAGGAAGTCGCCAGGATTTTATTGCGCGGCGAATACAATAAATTAGCCTGCGGTACATGGGTTGCGCACACGGGTTTACATTTTCCGCAACGCAAACAATCTTTTACCGAGTCCGAAATTGCACCGATGTCGCTTTGTTGCATGATCAGCGATTCATAACCCATCAAGCTAAATGACGTGGTGTAAGCAGCTTTTAGGTCGGACCCCGGCATAAGCTTGCCACGATTAAAACGGCCTTCCGGATCGACTTTATGTTTGTAAGCATGAAAATTCGCCAGCTCTGCGTCGGTCAAAAACTCATATTTGGTAATGCCGATACCATGCTCGCCGGAGATGACGCCGCCTAAGGAGCGTGCCAGCGTCATGATGCGCGCTACGGCTGCGTTGGCTTCTTGCAGCATCTCGTAGTGATCGGAGTTGACTGGCAAATTGGTATGTACATTGCCGTCGCCAGCGTGCATGTGCAGCGCCACAAATACGCGGCCGCGCAATATTTCTTTGTGTGTCGCTTCAATGCGCTCGATCACCGACCGAAAATTGTCGCCTACGAAAATTTCCTGCAAGCGAGGTAGTATTTCCTGCTTCCAAGACACGCGCAGCGAATGATCTTGCAGGCGGTGAAACAGCGTTGGTTGTTCGGTACGGTTAGTCAGTTCGCCGACGCTAATGCCCTTTTCGTTGAACAGCGCTTCGGCTTGTTGCAATGGTAAATCCAGATTGTTGTAAAGCCACTGCCAGCGGTCGCTTACTTCGGCAATCGCAGTCAATGCCAGGCTGCGCCGGTCACCAACCAGTTGGTCTTTATCGACGTTGTCTTCGTAGAAACGTAGCGGCAAATCACCTGCCAAAAATTGACCCAGCGCCTCGCATAAACGCAATTTGTTGCGTAGCGATAATTCGATATTGATGCGTTCGATGCCGTCGCAATAATCGCCCATGCGCGACAACGGAATCACTACATCTTCATTGATTTTGAAGGCGTTGGTATGTTTGGCAATGGCGGCGGTACGTGCGCGGTCCAGCCAGAAAGTTTTGCGCGTTTCGTGGCTGACAGCAATAAAACCTTCAGCATCGCGGGCGTTACATAAACGCACAACTTCAGACGCCGCCAGCGCGACTTGTTTATCGTCATCGCCGACAATGTCACCGATCAGTACCATTTTTGGTCGACCGTGATGCTTGGCTTTACTGGCATAGCCCACGGCTTTGACATAACGCTCGTCCAAATGCTCAAGCCCTGCCAGCATGACCCGTGTGCTGCCGCTTTTTGGCAATGCCGCCAGATAATCGCGAATCTCGACAATGGCCGGTACCGCCTCACGCACTTGACCGAAAAACTCCACGCAGAAGGTGCGCGTAAACGCGGGCATTTTGTGCAAAATCCAGCGTGCCGAGGTAATAATGCCGTCGCAGCCTTCTTTTTGTATGCCCGGCAAACCGCCAAGAAACTTGTCGGTAACGTCTTTGCCCAGCTCGCCCTTGCGGAATTCTGTGCCGGGGATCATCAATTGTTCTTCGGACAGTAACTGCCGTTTCTTGGCATCAAAACGTCTCAGAACAAAGGTGACCTGGTCTTGATCATGAATCTTACCCAGATTGTGATTAAAGCGTTCAACCTCCAGCCAATTACCATCCGGCGTTACCATGCGCCAGGAGACAAGATTGTCCAGCGCTGTTCCCCAAAGCACCGCCTTTTTGCCACCGGCGTTCATCGCGACATTGCCGCCAATGCAAGAGGCATCCGCCGAGGTTGGATCGCAGGCAAATACCAGTCCGGCATTTTCTGCAATTTCCATTACGCGTCGAGTGACCACGCCGGCGCCGGTATTAATCGTCGCATAAGTTTCTTCAATACCCGGCAAGCTAGATGCGGTTTCGATGCGGCCAATGTCAACCAGCTTTTCGGTGTTAATCACTGCGGAATAAGGCGTTAGCGGCACCGCGCCACCGGTATAGCCGGTACCGCCGCCGCGCGGAATAATGGTCAATCCCAGCTTGATACAGTCGCGCACCAAGTGGCTGACTTCTTCTTCGTTACACGGGTACAACACCACAAACGGGTATTCGACGCGCCAGTCGGTGGCATCGGTCACATGCGATACGCGGGCAAAACCGTCGAAACAGATATTGTCTTTACGCGTATGTTTGGATAGCAACGTCAATGCTTTCTTGCGCATTTCCCGGGTGCGCTCAAAATGCGCTTCAAAAGCATTAATGGCCTGTTTTGCTGCTTCGATTAACAACAAAACCCGCCGCGCTCGATCAGGATGTTCGGCCTCAAGCTCGTTATGACGCTTCTTCATTTGCCGAACACGATGACGTAACGCGTCAAGCAAGGCTTTGCGGCGTTTGCGGTTATCGAGTAGATCGTCTTCTAAATACGGATTGCGTTGAACGGCCCAAATATCGCCGACGACTTCAAAAAGCATTCTGGCGGAGCGACCGGTGACGCGTTCGTCTCTGAGCGATTCCAGAATCTGCCAGTTCTCTTCACCCAGTAAACGGATGATGATTTCACGGTCAGAAAAAGACGTGTAGTTATAGGGGATTTCGCGTAGTCGTGTCGGCGACGTGTTGGGGGACAAAGAGGGGGATTTTGTATCCACTGATATTTTGAATAATGAAGTGGTAAAAGTTTATTGTAACACTCGTCTCTGTCTGTAAAGACATCAAAAAGATGTCATAAAAGAGTCATATTGGCAGCTTGTGCTTTTAAAAACGTTGGCGTAGACCCATGCCAACGATTTGATTAAATTTGTTCGCAAGCAAGGTCTGTTGATACAGTTTTTAGTACAAGGAGACTGTTTTTGTTAGCCATGATCACCCCGCCTACGGTTGGTTTACGCCGGGTGTTACAACACGCCTAACGCCCGGCGTAAACGCAATGTCGCCAACGCTGCATCATAATTGGCGTCATTAAAATTGTCATGGGCCGAGATACGTAAATCTTCAGCTTTGAGTACATCGGTGTTGGTGGAAAGGCCTTGTTGATATTGATCGGTGGTGACCTTCATGTTTTCATCCGCTTGATCAATGGCCTGCTGGGTAACTGCGATACGTTTTTTGGTTTCTTGAATATCCAGCCAAGCTTGACGTACCTGCAAGTTGATCGTACTGGTTAAATCATCGCGTTGTTCTTTTAAGGACGCTGCTTGCCGACTGATGGCATCGCTTTGGTGGTGTGAGCTGGCATCAAGTTTCCATTCCATGCCGACATTGGCCATCCACATGCCTTCAAAGGCTTGATAACGGTTTTCTTGATATTGGTAGCCGCCTTTTACGGCAACTTGCGGTAGTAAACCTGCTTTGACACTTTTTGATTGATGTTCCAGCGAGTCAATTTCTTGGGCGAGTGTGACTAATTCGGGGCGTTGTTTTATCGCATTGCTGCTTAGTTGGTCCAGATCGCCTTTGGGCGTTTCAGGGAATTTGTGCTCCAGCTTTACTTGGTCGGCAAGGTTTCTATCCAGTAATTGGTTATAACGAGCTTTGGCAATATCCAGTTGATTGCCCATTTGTACAACCAATTGCTGGGCATTAACCAGTTCGACATTGGCGGCTAATAAGTCGTTACGCGCGACTACGCCTTGGTCAAACATGTTTTTTACATCGCGATGGTGTGAGTCTAGGCTGTCAACATGGCTTTGCGCTACTTGCAGTGCGCTTTCAGCCCGTAATACGCTGACATAAGCTTCAGCCACCTGCATTTTGATAGTCAGGGCAGAAGTGATTTCGTTGGACTGGGCAGCCTGCAACGACGCTTCCGCGGCGCTGATGTTGTGGCTGATACGACCGCTGGTAAAAACCGGTATTGAGGCAATGGCCTGGGCTTGAACGCTGCCGGGTTGAGCGGTATTAAAAATTACAGAGTTGCCGGATACTTGGGTTTTTGCGGCCGGTGTTTCGCTGTATTGGGTATAACCACTTTTAACAGATAAATCAGGTAATCGCTGACCTTCGGCTGCTTCCAGTTGCTGCTCCGATGCTGAGGTGTCGGCCTTGCTAGCCTTAATTTGATGGTTATTATCAATGGCCCGGTTCCAGGCATCATCAAGCGATTCGGCAAAAGTGTTCGCGGATGAACACAAAAATAAACAGCTGATAGTCTGGGAAAGTAGACGATGTTTGTTGCTTGGCATAAATGTGGTCTCGTAAATGAGTGTTGAGAGACTGAAAGTTTTAAGTTTTGATAATGCCGTCTTCAAGCTCGACGATGCGATCAGCAACATCAAGGATGCGGTAATCGTGCGTCACCAGCAAGATAGTGGTGCCGGTGTCTTGAGCCAGTCTTTTTAAAATATTAACGGCTTCGTGACCGCTTTGTTTGTCCAGTGATGCGGTGGGTTCGTCGGCCAGTACAATTTTGGGGCCGCCGACTAGCGCTCGGGCAATTGATACACGTTGCCGTTGCCCGCCGGAGAGCTGGTCGGGTTTGTGATGGATTCTGTCGCCTAAGCCGACAGCAATCAGCATTTCTTTAGAACGTTGCAGGCGTTCTCTTTCGTTAAAGCCTGGATGCAGTTCCAGCGCCATACTGACATTTTGTACAGCAGATAGTGATTTAAGCAGGTTATGTTGTTGAAAAATATAACCCGTTTGCTGACGAACTTGAACTTTGGTTTGTTCTTTGCTGGCTACCAATTGCTTGTTGAGCACAGAGACGCTGCCGTGCTCTGCATGTCGCAAGCCCCCGATAATCGTTAACAGGGTGGTTTTACCCGATCCTGATGGCCCGGTCATAATGACGATTTCGCCTTCACCGATCTGTAAATTAACTTGTTTTAAGACTTTTTGTTGCAACTCGCCAGTACCGTAGCTGAAGTTCAGGTTTTGTACGTTAATCATTGCGCTCATCAGAACATATCCGCCGGGTTGGCTGCTTTTAGTTTACGCATGGCAAGCATGCCCGCCGTTGCGCACATCGATAATATGAACAGAAAAACGGTTACCAGCTTGGTGTAAGTCATCGGCATAGGGATAAATATTGCCGCCTCGGCAACTTTGTAGAGGCCGACGGACATGAGATAACCAGGCACGAAGCCTAACACAGCCAGATAGAATGCCGATGCAAATACGACTTTTATAAAATAGCGATGTTTGTAACCCATGGCTTTTAAGGTCGCAAATTCATTGAGATGGTTGGTGATGTCAGTGAACAGAATCTGGTACACGATCACCATGCCTACCACCAGACCCATGATAGTGCCAAAGCCAAAAATAAAGCCAATGGGGGTCATGTTGTCCCAGTAGAGTTGTTCAAATTTAACTAATTCGTCATAGGTGAATAGGTTGATATTTTCATTTAGCCGTTGTTTTAAAGAGGCTTGTACCGCTTTTAAATCCGCGTCCGGGGTGAGCCGAATAATGCCGAGATCAATTTCAGCGGCATTTCTGAGTGGAAATATACGCAAAAAATTTAATTCACTGGTGACTACGTTGCCATCCGCTGCGAACGAGGCGCCTAGCCGAAAAACACCTATTATTTTGATTTTGTAGTCATTTATCTCAGTGCTGTCTTTGCCCTCAGCCAACAACTGGCGCACCGGACCAAATTCAGGACGCGATGCTTCATCGAAAAGGACGGTGTCTTTTAGGCGGAGTAGTTCGTGATTAGCTTTGATTTCAGGTATATCAAGTATGTCCGCGTCTGGGTCATATCCATAGACCATTAAGGTACGCTTGGTTTGTGTGGCCGGATTTTTGAATTGCGCCAACGACATGTATAAGGGATAAGCTTGTGCTACTTGAGGATGCGCAAGGGCTCGCATCAGTTCGGTGCGGTTGAATCGTACCGGTCGCCACATGGCTTCGGTTTGTTTATGTAAAAGAAAGAGATCGCCATCCATTTTCATAGGCGCCGATGCGGCACTGGCGTACAAGGCATCTTTAAAGCCGATTTGCATAAACACTAATACCGTAGCGAATAATACCCCGCAGATAGCCGCTATCAGTTTGGTCCGATCATAAACCAGTTGTCGCCATGCCAGGCGGCCTGGAAAGATGAAAGAAGTCAGTAAATTCATGGCATTATCCGCAGATGGACCTGGCGATAAATTTGATGTTGCAAAGCCTCAACGGCTTTGTGTTCCAGTGTTAGGCGCACTTCGATAATACGGTTATCTCTGTCAGCGAGCGGATCGGTGTCATTTAAATCATTCTTTTTTACTTGAAAACCAAGCTCTCTGACTTGCGCGGCGAAGGTTTGTGTAAAACCCGGTACATTGATGTCGGCCTTTTGCCCGACTTTAACTTTGGGCATGTCTGATTCATAGACTTCAGCGACGACATCAAGTTGCGTCAAATCGGCCATTTCCAGTAGACCGTTGTCGCCAATCCGCTCGCCGGGTCGGGCGTGAATTTTGATAACGGTGCCGGAGATCGGTGCTTTGATGACGGTTTTAGCCAGATTTTCTTCTGCTACTTTTTGTTCGGCTCTGGCATTGGCTATTTGGGCTTGCAAGGCAGCAATGGTTGCTTGCGACTGTAAATAAGCCAATTGTTTTTGGTCGGCGGTGGCTGCGCTGGCAGTAGCGGTTTTGGCAAGAGCTTGATAGCGCTGGTATTCTTTATTATTGTAATTAAGTGCTACCCGCTCGACAGCCACTTTTGCTTCAAGAACTTTAACTTGAGTTTGGGTAACTTCAATAGCGGCTTTACGCCTGGAATGATCGGCTGACAACGCCAATACATCCCCTTTATTGACTTGGTCGCCTTCTTGAGGAAACAGTTGCTCAAGATTGGCACCATCAGAACCCGCGTCATGTGAAATACGAATAACACGGCTTAGCGGTTCAATACGGCCCAAAGCGCCAATACCCATGGGTTGATCGGCGGCAAACACCGGTAGGGGAGCAATAAGAATGAGTCCCAAAAAAATACAGAACTGAAGATAACGTAATTTAAAGTACATGCTGACGAGCCTATGACAAATGAGTCTGTGGTTTTTTGTTAGTTTAGCAGTGATAAAAATTCTTGGCGTAATCAATGTTCGCAATGATGTTGATCTGTTTAATGATCAATCAACAAGATTCCGCGCATATAAAAAGTGAGGGCATTATCTACCAATTGTTGTTTTTCCTGACTAGTAGGCAATGGTTTTTTAGCAAGTAAGCATTGCAGATGTAAGTCACCTTTTAACAAGCTGAAAAAGGCGTCGGCGGCAAAGGTCGGGTTGGTAATTTTTAGTCGGCCGCTGTCATTAAGCTGGTACAAGTAGGTTTCTAATTGCAGCAAAGCCACTTTCGGACCGCTGTCATAAAATAATTGGCTTAATTCTGGAAATTCGCGGCTTTCGGCAATTGCCAGGCGAAATATAGCTAGCGCATCCGCTGAGAAAATTAGCGCAACGAAAGAATCGGCAATTTTTCTTAGGCTATTTTCAACATCGTCGGAATCGACTTTAGCTTGTGTCATGGTTTCGAGCAGGGCGTTGCATAGTTTTGATACCACCGCCGCTAGCAATGCTTCTTTGTTGTCAAAATGATTGTACAAAGTTGCTTTGGATACCGGAGCTGCTTGGGCAATTTTATCCATGCTGGTGTTGCGATAGCCGTGGGCAAGGAACATACGGGTAGCGCTATCAATAATGTTCAGACGTTTTTGCTCAGTAAGTTCTGTAGACATAATTTAGAAACGCTTGCTAAAGAAAAAGGATAAGTTAGACTAAACCGAACGGTTTAGTTTATCAAGGGACTTTTATGGCGCGCTTTCGAACTTTTATCATCAGTAGTTTATTTGTAATTCCGGTTATTGTGACCATCAGCTTCTGGCTGATTGATCGGCAGCACTATGAAAGCACCGACAATGCTTACTTAAAAGCCAATATTATTTTGATCAGCCCGAAAGTGCAGGGCTATGTATCACAACTTTTAGTGGATGATAACCAAGCTGTTCAACAAGGTGAATTGCTACTAACGATAGATGACCGCGATTTTCAAGCAAAAGTTGTTCAGGCCGAATCTCGGATTAATGAAGAAAAAGCGCATATCCAGCGCTTGCACGCGCAAAAAACTTCACAGCATAGTCATGTCGCGGCAGCCACTGCCAATATTGCTGCTGTGCAGGCCAGGCGTGAGCAAATCCAAAAAGATTTACGCCGCTTTGATGAGCTGATTAATCGAGGCTCTGCCTCCAAGCAAACGCTGGATAAAATTCAATCCGAGTCTAAACAGTCTGCTGCTGAGCTGGCAAGTTCGCAAGCCACAGCAAGCGCAGAGCAGGGTGCATACGGTGCTTTTGATAATGAGATTAGCGAAAGCGCTGCTAAGTTAGAAATTGCCCAAGCAGAGTTACAACTAGCAAAGCTGGAGTTGGAGCATACCCAAATCAAAGCGCCGGTGGCCGGTGTGATCGGTAATAAGGGTGTGCAATCGGGGCAGTTGGTGCGACCTGGAATGACGCTGGCGCATTTAGTAGAGAGCCAAAAAATTTGGGTGGAAGCCAATTTTAAGGAAACCCAGCTTGAATATATGCGTATCGGACAAGCTGCGACTATTAAAGTGGATGCTTATCCAGATCTGGAATTGACTGGGAAAGTAGATAGTTTTGCGCCGGCCAGTGGCGCCGAATTCAGCTTATTGCCTGCAGAAAATGCTACCGGTAATTTCACTAAAATTGTGCGTCGGGTGCCGGTCAAAATAGTGCTTGATGCTGGTTCTGATGTCAGCTTGTTAAAGTCAGGGCTGTCTGTCGAAGCCAGAGTGAAAGTTCATTAGCATGAGCGCCATTCCAATTATTGAAGAAAAGCCAATTCCAAGGGCTTACTGGATTGGCTTTTTCAGCATGGCAATTGGTGTATTCATGGCGGTATTGGATATTCAGATTGTCGCCAGTTCACTGTCGGAAATACAAGCGGGTCTTTCTGCTACCCAAGATGAAATTGCCTGGGTACAGACGTCTTATCTGGTTGCCGAAGTCATCATTATTCCTTTATCCGGTTGGCTGGGCCGGGTGTTTTCTACGCGCTATTTATACGTGTTGTCTGCCGGGGGCTTTACCTTAGCAAGTTTGGCCTGTGCGTTTGCCTGGAATTTGCCATCTATGGTCGTTTTTCGATGCCTGCAAGGTTTTTTGGGTGGTGCGATGATTCCCATGGCGTTTGCGGTTATTTACACAGTATTTCCGACACGCTTGCAATCGACCATGACGATTGTAATGGGCTTGATTGTCACCATGGCGCCGACAGTGGGACCAGTATTAGGCGGTTATTTAACCGAAACTTACAGCTGGGAGTTTTTATTTTTAATCAATGTTATTCCTGGTGCAGTGGTGTGTACATTGGTATGGCGCTTTTTTGATATTGATCAACCGGATTGGTCGTTGTTGAAAAAAATCGACTTTGTCGGTATTGGCTTGATAGCACTTTGCCTGGGTTGTATGCAGTTTGTGCTCGAAGAAGGTGTGCGTAATCAGTGGTTTGAAAGTGATTTGATTTTGGCTTTAACTTGCATGGTGGTGTTAAGCGGCATCGCAATGGTGATTTGGGAATTAAAACATCCGCATCCAATTATCGATCTGTACGCTTTTCGTAATATTAATTTTGCGGTGGGTTGCGGCTACAGCTTTGTACTGGGTGTCGGACTTTATACTATTATTTATTTGACGCCGATTTACCTCGCGAGTGTCAAAGGTCTGAATAGTCTCCAAATTGGCCATTATTTGATGGTGGTAGGATTATTCCAATTGCTGTCGGCCTTTGTTGCTGGGCCATTGGAGAAAAAAATTGATTTACGTTTGATGCTGGCAATCGGTTTTGGTTTATTTGCGCTGGGTTCGTGGATGAATTCCAACTTAACCAGTGAATCGGGATATTGGGATTTTTTCTGGCCTCAAGCCGTTCGCGGTATGGCTTTAATGTTGTGCTTTGTGCCGATCAATACTTTGACATTAGGTTTGTTGCCGCCTGAGGAAATCAAAAATGCCAGCGGTCTATACAATTTAATGCGTAATTTGGGTGGTGCGATAGGTTTGGCTGTTGCCAATACCTTACTGGTTTATCTCAGTAAGGCGCATTATTCCAGTTTGCGTGAATCCATTTCGGCGACAAATTATCAGGCACAAGAATTTCTGGAAGGTCTTACTGATATTTTGCGCCAAGCACAGTTGCCAGATCCTCAGTTGGCTGCGTTAAAACAATTGACCGGGCTAGCCTGGCGAGAAGCAGAGGTGATGACCTTTAATAATCTCTTTCAAGGCATTGCCTTAATATTTTTTATCTCGTTGGTAGTCGCGCCATTTTTGCGAAAAGTTGATAAGCAAAAAATGGCAGCAATTCCGTTGGAATAAAGCTGCACTTTTATCGTTATGCAGGCCAGTGTCTACTCCTGACCTTGGAATATTAATTTAGAGAATTTACTCACAATGCGTCATGCACTAGTTGTCAATCACCCTGATCATTTAACCAAGCAATGGGCTCAACGTATTGTTAATCAAAATGATACTCACGTTGTGGTGTCAAAGGTAAAACCTATCTCAGTTGATGTTGGTACAACTACGCGTGTTCGTATTGAAGTTGAGCATGATGGGCCGGCAACAATCCCCCGATTTTGGTTTGTCAAAATGCCGTCATTAGCCTGGCGGGCGCGGGTGATTACTGCATTACCCAGATTATTACCTACAGAAGTGCGATTTTATCGGGAAATAGCGCCGGTAGTACCTATTAATAAACCCAATGTGTTAGCGGCGACAAGTCGCTTAGGCTGTGGTTCTACCTTGGTCTTAAGTGACGTGACTGAATGCGGAGCCAAGCCAGGTCAGCCAAGTGATGCGTTGACAGTAAGTCAAGCTGAATTGGTGGTCGAGCAGTTGGCGCAGTTGCATGCGAGATTTTGGCGAGTTTCTAATGATGTAGCCCATTATCCCTGGATGTCAGGCCCGACAAGGCGCTTGGAAGATCATTTGGGTACTGCTTTCGCAGTGCCTTTAATGAAACAAGGTTTGCAACGATCGCGCAGTATTATTTCCAATTCATTACAGCGCTTGGCCCTGCGCTATGCCTGTCATCGTCGTCGCGCTATGCATTTTTTAACACAGGGACCGCAGACTGTTGTCCACCATGATTGCCACCCAGGAAATTTATTTTGGCAACATTCACGACCCGGCTTATTAGATTGGCAATTAGTGCGAACCGGGGAGGGTGTCAGTGACGTAGCTTATTTTCTGGCAACGGCACTGACACCTGAAGTTCGAAGACGACATGAGCTGGAGTTGCTTGAGAAGTATGTTGCGGTATTAGCAAGTAGAGGCATTGATGTTGAGTTAAATAAGCTTATAGAACGCTATCGTGCGCATTTGGTCTATCCATTTGAAGCAATGGTCGTGACGCTTGCTGTAGGCGGCATGATGGCTAATGATGATAATTTGGAACTTATTAGACGAGCTGCTGCTGCAGTCGAAGATTTAGATGCCTTCGCAGCTTTACCAATATAGTGCGTAGAACTATCAATGCGAGAAAATGCCCTATAATGCCCACAACTTTTGATTGTAAGGTCTGTCATGCAATTTAATTCAGTTCAGGATTTTCTTAATCATGTTCAGCAAGAACTTAATACTAACCGGCTGGTGTTACCGGTTTTGCCAGATATTGCCTTAAAGGTTAGAGAAGCAGTTGCTTCGGGCGATGCATCTGCTAAAGAATTGGCTGATATCATCGTTACCGATGCGGCTCTTTCAACACGTCTTATTTATGTTGCCAATAGTCCCTTGTATCGTGGTTCGATGGAGATTAAAAACATTCAAATGGCGGTATCAAGGCTAGGGCATAAAATCGTTGGTGCATTGATTACCAGTTTGGTGATGCAGCAAATGTTTCGTCCAACCTCAAAATTGCTGGAGATGCATTTTAGAAAAACCTGGGAGCAGAGCATTAATGTATCTTCTATAAGTCGTGCGCTGGTAGCCTTGGCTCCACATCTTAATCGCGACGAAGCTATGCTGGCTGGTTTGATTTATCAAATTGGTAAATTGCCCATTTTGACGTTGGTTGAAAATATTCCTGAGTTCAGAGACAGCCCATCCAGAATGGATAAACTTTTGGAAAAAGCGCATCCTGCCATTGGCAAGTTGATTATGGATACCTGGTCGTTTCCAGAGGCGTTAAAGTTGGTTCCATCGCAATATGTTGATTTTCAGCGTGATTCAGGCGCAGTAGCTGATTATGTTGATGTGGTGCAAGTTGCTTTCTTGCAGAGCATTGCCGGCACGGATCATCCTGCTTGTCGAGTCGATTGCTCGACAGTTCCCGCATTTGCCAAACTAGGCTTGACGGCGGGTATTGAGGTGTTAGAAATAGAAGGCATTTCTGATGAAATTGAGCTTACCAAAAGCATGTTTTCCTAAACTGAGCACATCTAAATTATGATTGATTCGCAAGCAGCACTTTATTTTCGTCGTCTTGGTGTTATTACAATTTTTGCTGTCTACTTAGTTATTCTTGCAGGCGGCATAGTAAGAGCCTCCGGCGCCGGTATGGGCTGTCCGGATTGGCCAACCTGTTTTGGTCAATGGGTGCCACCGACTGATGTGTCACAGCTACCGAGTAATTATCATGAAATTTATGCGCAACGTGGCTATCAGGATACTCAGTTTAATCCGGTAAAAACGTGGACCGAGTACACCAATCGCTTGGTTGGCGTAAGTATTGGATTTCTAATTTTTCTGACCGCGTGGTCATCGCGTATTTATCTTAAAGCCGATAAAACAATCTTTTATTTGGCATTAAGTGCATTTTTATTGGTTGGGTTTCAAGGCTGGCTGGGTTCTACCGTGGTTGCCTCAAATCTTAAGCCTGTGATGATTACCATACACATGTTGTTGGCACTTTTTATCGTCGCTTTGCTGATTTATACCATAGCAAGGTCGCAGCGTGAGTACATCGCAAAATTGGATGTTAGCGTTTTGCCTGAAAATTTTAAAACGGTATTGATAGTTGCGATGGTCATGACGCTGCTACAAGTGGCCATGGGGACTCAAGTAAGAGAAGCGGTAGATTTTATTGCTAACCAGCAAGGTATCGAAAGGCAATATTGGCGCGAAGATTTTCCGATTATTTTCTATATACACAGATCTTTTTCGTCGATTATTTTATTTACCAATCTTTGGCTGGCGTGGAAGGTTTATCGATCGATTGCTAAAGAAAGCATAATTTACAAAGCTGGTTTAGCGGTTGCAGGGCTGGTCGTTACGGCGATTTTGGCGGGGATTTCTCTGGATAGGTTAGGAATGCCGGCAGTTGCACAACCTATTCATTTGTTAATGGCGAATCTTATTTTTGGCGTGCAATTTCTACTTTTTATTTGCTTGAGTTACGCTGCAAATAATCGGCAATCTTATTAAAACATATAAAAAATAAGGGGCTGGGGCATTTAATTAATCAAATGTCCCAGCCCCTTATTTATTAAATCGAACAATACTTGCTTAACACCAGAAAGGTATATTTCGATTTATTATTTTTGTTCTAATTGGGAAACGGCCTTTTTAGAAAGTTCGCTCAGTGCTGAACCATCTTGATGCAAATAGGCAACTATTTCATTGCGCATTCTCGGATCCCAAGATCTTAAGAGGTGATTTAACATTCCTTTTGCGGCGTCTTCCTTATCAGCTTCGGAATTAAAAAAATCGCTAATATCATTAGCCATTTTGATAAGTGTTTCTATTTTCATTGTGTAAATCAGTTAAAGTTGTTGGTGATATGGGTTAATCGTTGCGGATGGGCATAAACTACATGCTGATCATCCCGAGCGAAGCCGATCAAAGTAAGACCTGCTTCATTGGCTAGGCGTATTGCCAAGCCGGTCGGAGCAGATATTGCGGCCAATAGAGTGATGCCTACGAATGCCGTTTTCTGAACCATCTCATAGCTTGCGCGGCTAGTAACAACGACAAAACCTTCAGTTAAATCTCTACCGCTTCTCAATAGCAAACCGATCAGTTTATCTAGTGCATTATGGCGGCCTACATCCTCGCGTATATCTAAAATACCTTGCCCAGGAACAGCCCAAGCAGCTGCATGGACTGAGCCGGTTATTTTATTTAGCTTTTGTCGCTGTTTAACTTGGCTTAATGCAGTTAGCAAATCCTGACTAGTTAATTTAAGGCTGCCATGGACAGGAGCAGGTTGGCGAATTGCTTGCTTCAGGGTGCTGGCTCCACACAGGCCGCATCCAGTGCGCCCGGTAAGGTTTCGGCCCTTATCACTCATGCACACAAAGCGTTCATCAGGGATTTTCAGTTGAACTTCAATGCCATTCGCGTGATTGTAAATTCGCGTAGATAACAGTTCATTCGTTTTCTTAATAATACCTTCGGTAATACTAAAACCGAGAGCAAATTCCTCTAAGTTGGTAGGAGTTGCCAACATAACTACATGCGGCACTCCGTTATATATCAAAGAAATAGGTACTTCTTCAGCAACAAAATCAGCTTCCTGTGAATGCTGGCTTCCCTGCCAGCGGTCGACTGTAATTTGCTGGTAACTCGGCCAGCCTAAGTCTAGTGCTAACGACTGCATTACTGCATTGTCGTTAGCCATTACTTATACCTTGTTCAAGCAAATCGAGTTGTTGTTCTGAGAAAGCGCTGTACTCTTTTTGCCATTCAGAAGGTTGGGTTACTTTAGTCGCTTGTACTGCAGTTACCTTATATTCAGGGCAATTAGTCGCCCAATCAGAATTGTCAGTAGTAATGACGTTTGCACCTGATTCTGGGAAATGGAACGTAGTGTAAACAACGCCTGGTTGGACCCGATCACTTATCAATGCGTGGAGGACTGTTTCACCGGCACGGCTCTTAATGCCTACCCAATCACCGGAATTGATGCCTCTATCTTCAGCATCATGCGGATGGATTTCCAACAAGTCTTCAGAATGCCATGCTACGTTGTCGGTGCGACGAGTTTGTGCGCCAACGTTGTATTGGGACAAAATTCGGCCGGTAGTCAATATCAATGGGTATTTACTGTTGACGCGCTCTTGAGTTGCAACAAACTCAGTCGGCATGAATAAGCCTTTACCATTGTCGCGCATGAAAGTGTGCTCATGCATAATTGGGGTGCCTTCCGGCGCTTCATCATTACAAGGCCATTGAATGCTGCCGAGTTGGTCAATTTTTTCGTAACTAACACCTTTAAAGCTAGGTGTCAGGCGAGCGATTTCATCCATTATTTCCGATGGATTTTGGTAATTCATCGGGTAGCCAACAGCATTTGATAGCAATTGGGTTACTTCCCAATCTTCATAGCCAGCTAACGGCGTCATTACTCTACGAACTGGAGAAATACGGCGCTCTGCATTGGTGAACGTACCGCTTTTTTCTAAGAATGACGCGCCAGGTAAGAATATATGAGCAAACTTAGCCGTTTCATTGAGGAATAAATCCTGAACAATCACGCACTCCATGGCGCGTAGGGCGGCATGAACATGATGAATATCTGGATCTGATTGGGCAATGTCTTCACCTTCGACATAGAGACCCATAAAGCTTTTGTCCATTGCCGCATCAAACATGTTTGGAATACGCAGACCAGGCTCTGAACTTAATTTCGCATTCCAGGCGTTTTCGAATAATTCATGAGTTGCTGCGTCAGATACATGGCGATAGCCAGGGAACTCATGCGGGAATGAACCCATATCGCAAGAGCCTTGTACGTTATTTTGCCCGCGTAAAGGATTGACACCTACACCTTTGTGTCCGAGATTGCCGGTTGCCATAGCAAGATTGGCGATGCTAATTACTGTTGTTGAGCCTTGGCTATGTTCAGTTACACCTAAACCATAGTAGATGGCGCCATTACCGCCGGTCGCGTAAAGTCTTGCTGCAGATCTAACGTCGCTAGCAGGTACACCGGTTATAGATTCAGTTGCTTCCGGTGAGTGGCGTTCTTGGGCTACAAATGTGCGCCATTTTTCAAATGAAGCCACATCGCAACGTTCTTTAACAAAGTCTTCTTTGACTAAATTTTCGGTAACCACTACGTGTGCTAATGCATTTAATAAGGCAACGTTAGTGCTTGGACGTAATTTGAGATGGTAATTAGCCTTAATGTGCGGGCTTTTGTTAACCAGATCAATTTCACGAGGATCGGCAATTATCAGCTTTGCACCTTGACGCAGGCGCTTTTTCATTTGTGATGCGAATACCGGATGACCGTCAGTTGGATTGGCACCGATAATCAAAATAACATCTGAATCCATTACCGAGTCAAAGTCTTGTGTTCCAGAAGACTCGCCGAAGGTTTGCTTTAAGCCATATCCAGTCGGGGAGTGGCATACTCGTGCACAGGTGTCGACGTTATTGTTGCCGAAGCCTGCGCGAATCAGTTTTTGCACTAAATAGGTTTCTTCGTTGGTGCAACGAGAAGAGGTAATGCCGCCTATTGAATCTTTGCCGTATTGGGCTTGAATGCGTTTTAATTCAGAAGCTGCATAATTAATGGCTTCATCCCAGCTCACTTCTTTCCAAGCATCTTTAATGCTGGCACGAATCATCGGTTTGGTGATGCGATCTTTATGCGTGGCATAGCCAAATGCAAATCGGCCTTTGACGCATGAATGACCATGGTTAGCTTTACCATTTTTGTCCGGCACCATGCGGATGACTTGTTCGCCTTTCATTTCTGCTTTGAACGAGCAACCCACGCCACAATAGGCACAAGTGGTGATGATAGAATGTTCTGGTGTACCGTTATCGATAACCGATTTTTCCATTAATGTAGCTGTTGGACATGCTTGCACACACGCACCGCAAGAGACGCATTCGGAATCCATAAACGATTCATTTTGTCCTGGCGATACTTTCGAGTCAAAGCCGCGGCCGTCTATGGTTAAAGCGAAAGTGCCTTGCGTTTCTTCACAGGCTCTAACGCAACGAGAACAGACAATGCATTTGCTCGGGTCGAAAGTGAAATAAGGGTTGCTTTGGTCTTTAGTGGCTTTTAAGTGATTCTCGCCTGGTTGATAACGCACTTCCCGTAAGCCGACTGCGCCAGCCATATCTTGAAGTTCGCAATCGCCGTTTGCTGAACAGGTCAAACAATCCAGAGGGTGATCGGAAATATACAACTCCATTACGCCACGACGCACGTCGGCCAAGCGTTTATTTTGCGTGACCACTTTAAGACCTTCGGCGACGGGCGTAGTGCATGAGGCAGGCATACCGCGCGCGCCTTCAATTTGCACTAAACAAAGTCGACATGAACCAAACGGCTCAATGCTGTCAGTTGCGCATAATTTTGGAATCTCGATGCCGATACTGGCGGCTGCGCGCATGACCGATGTGCCCTCAGGTGCAGATACCTTAAAGCCATCAATTTCTAACGTAACTAACTTTGTGCTTGGGCTGGCAGGGGTGCCAAAATCTTTTTCATTATTGATCGACATTGTAATCTCCTATAAATCGGTATTTAGGCGCCGGCTTTTGCATCTATCCCGAAGTCTTCGGGAAAATGGTTTAAAGCGCTGAGTACTGGATAAGGTGTCATGCCACCCAAAGCACAGAGTGAGCCGTTAAGTAAGGTGTCGCAAAGATCTCTTAGTAAAGGGATGTTTTTATCCAAATCGCGACGATTGATTATGTCGTCCATTACCTCGTAGCCACGTGTAGAGCCGATCCGGCAGGGCGTGCATTTGCCGCAAGATTCAATGGCGCAAAACTCCATGCTGTACTTTGCCATTTCAGCCATATCGACAGTGTCGTCAAATACCACAATGCCACCGTGACCAAGTACCGCCCAAATAGCGGCAAAGGCTTCATAATCCAATGGGGTGTCAAATTGAGATTCGGGCATATATGAACCTAATGGTCCACCAACTTGCACTGCTCGAATGGGCCTACCTGATGCAGAACCGCCACCGAAATCATAAAGCAGCTCTCTTAGGGTTAGACCAAACGCTGACTCAACCAAACCTGCGTGTTTAATGTTTCCAGCTAATTGAATAGGTAATGTGCCGCGTGAACGACCCATGCCGAAATCGCGATAATAGTCGCCTCCCTTGTCCAAGATGATGGGCACAGAAGCTAGAGAAATTACATTGTTGACAACTGTAGGCTGACCAAATAAGCCTTTGATTGCAGGAAGAGGTGGTTTAAAACGTACCAAGCCACGCTTGCCTTCTAAGCTTTCCATGAGAGACGTTTCTTCACCGCAAACATAAGCGCCAGCGCCTAATCTAACTTCCAGATGAAAGGCTTTGCCGCTACCTTGGATGTTTTCGCCCAAATACCCTTCTTTATAGGCGGTATCAATTGCAGAGTTGAGCACTTCGAAAGCATGCGGGTATTCAATACGCAGATAAATGTAGCCTTGTGTCGCGCCCACAGCCAGACCGGCAATGGTCATGCCTTCAATCAGCACGAACGGGTCGCCCTCCATTACCATCCGGTCGGAGAAGGTGCCGGAGTCGCCTTCATCGGCGTTGCAAATAATGTATTTTTGTTCGGAGGGAGTATTAAGTACGGTATTCCATTTGATCCCAGTTGGGAATGCTGCACCGCCACGACCGCGTAAACCTGAATCGGTCACGGCTTTGACTATATCGGCTTGGGGCAGTTTCAACGCATTGTTCAAACCGCGATAACCGTCATTATCGAGATAATCTAAGAGGCTGATTGGATTGGTTTTGCCAATTCTGGCAAAGGTCAATCGTTGCTGCTTTTTTAGATACTCAATTTCTTCAGTTAAACCCAAAGAAAGAGCATGAGCTTCACCCGTAATAAAGTTAGCATCGAAAAGGCTAGCGACGTCAGGAGTTTGCACCGGACCATAAGCAACACGGCCTTTGCTGGTTTGTACTTCAACAAGTGGTTCCAGCCAATATAGCCCGCGTGATCCGTTACGGATTAGTTCTATCTCTATGCCACGCTTGTTAGCTTCCAGGGCAATAGCTGTTGCAACACGATCAGCACCTAGGGAAACTGCACTTGAATCGCAAGGAACATAAATTTTTGTACTCATGCAGACTCTCCTAATTCCACGATGGTTGCGTCAAAGCTATTGGTCGATACTCGACCGTAAATATCCTTGCCTATTTGCATGGCTGGAGAGCAGGCGCAATTCCCAAGGCAATAAACGGGTTCAAGAGAAAATTTGCCATCAGCAGTAGTTTCGTGGAAATCAATATCCAGTTTGGTTTTGATATATTCTTCCAGCTTTTTTCCGCCCATCGATTGGCATGATTCAGCACGGCACAGTTGAATAGTGTGTTGGCCGGGAGGCGTTTCACGAAAATAATGATAAAAACTTACTACGCCATGCACTTCAGCCCGAGAAAGACTCAGCGCTTTGGCAATTTCAGGAATGCTTTCAGCAGGGATATACCCAAGCGCATCTTGCACTCCGTGCAGAATAGGCAGTAATGCCCCCGGTTTATGTTTTAAGCTATTGGTTATTTCTTGCACAACTGCGTGCGTAGTAACTGATTCTGTCATGATTGTCTCGAATGGGTGCGTCCTTCCTGATTAAAACAACAGTCGTCCATAATAGTTGTGAATAAACAAGCTCGCGATAGGATAGCACAGGTTATTAGCTGTAAAAATCACTAAAACACACTAGAAAATGTAAGTGATTTAATTAAAAAGCGGTATTTTCAATTAATCAATAATCCCATTGGTTGCGTTTATCATGATGAGAATTATTGTCAATAAGATTGTTAGTCTTGTTTTAAAACTTATCCATTCATACCCTTATTATTAAAATTTTTATTGCTCAAGCGCGAACGGTAGGTTACTGATTTATTGTGGTAACCGTTTGCAATGAGCGAATCGAAGTGTGATTTGTAAAAAAATCTAATAGTTTTAAAGGGCAAAAACGTTGCGTTTTATTTCACAAAACAACTTTTTTCTGCATAGTCTTCGGCTTCTTTAAGCCGCTTTCTCAAGTCCTTAGCTTGGTTTGGATCACGAAATGCACTTCCCGCTTCTCCGGCTGTGGTACGTAAATAACCAAATGTTTTGGCCGCTTCAAATTCTTCAAAAGTGAGTTTTTCCGCAATTTTGTCTATTTTGCAACCGCAAGCATATTGATTAATGTAAGAAAGTCCGCCTTTTTGGGCGACGCAGTTTAAAACGTATTCGACTCGATCGCGAGTTGGGTAGTTATTCATTACAGGCGCCTGATCTGCGGTCTTTTCGGCTTCAACGGGCTTTTCTGGTGTGGATGTACATCCTGTGATAAAAGCCGCCAAAGCCAGGCTTGACATTAACGCTGCATAGTTGGTTTTCATGAATATTTCCTTGTATTTCAGAAGTCGCAAAGTAAAAATTTGTTTAAATCGTGATTTGGTAGACAGCCTATAGAAAAATCAAATCGACTGATGGGAAATAGACTTCCAGCATCGATTAATAAAACCTGCGCATTTTAACTTAAAATCAATCCAGATCATTTGCTCATCACACTATTAAATTTGCGGCTAACCATGAAAACAAAACTCACCGGAGTGATTCTTGCGGGCGGACTGGCCCGACGTATGGATTTTCAAGATAAGGGGCTCATTTCTTATCAAAAATACCCCATGGTGAGCTATGCGGTAAAAGCCATGAATCAGGTGGCTGACGAAGTGATTATTAACGCCAATCGCAATATCGAGCAGTACCGGCAATTTGGTTGTCCGGTGATTTCCGATCAAACCGACAGTTTTGATGGGCCTTTGGCGGGCATATATTCGGCAATGGTTTACGCAAAAACCGGTGTGTTATTAGTCATGCCCTGTGACTCACCATTATTTAAAGCCAGACATCTACAAAAATTATTGCAATGTCAAATAGACCAGAATGTCGATATTGCTGTTGCTTGTGATGGCGAAAAAATACATCCAGTATTTTTAGCGATAAAAACAACTCTGCAAGCTAATTTGCAAGACTATTTGGGGAGTGGGCAACGCAAGTTAGCTGGGTGGATATTTCAACAAAATACGGCAACAGTCGATTTTCGTGATGAGCCGGAAATATTTGCCAATATCAACACCATGGACGAATTAACAACATTGGAAGCATCAGTTTTTCAATAGCTTTAAAACCAGCGCAATACGGGTTAATTCCGCCACTGTTGCAACATTCAATTTATTTTTGATTTGCGTACCGTAGTTGGCGACCGTTTTGTAACCCAGACATAATTCATCAGCGATTTTGTGGGCAGTTAAGCCTTTTGCCAACAATAAAAAAACATCGAACTCCCGGGCCGAAAAACCGCTGATGACAGCCTGATAGTCTATATCTCCGGTCGTTGCAGGTGTATTCCTGGTCAAGCCCTGTTCGATATAGATTTCACCTTGGGCAATTTTTTGTATGGCTTCAACAAGAATGGCAGGCGCGCTGTTTTTGGTAATGAAACCTTTGGCGCCGGCGTTGGCTGCTCTGTCCACATAAACCATTTCATCATGGACGCTGAATACCAGGATTTTGGCATTGGCATTGCGACTGCAAATTCGCCGGATAGCCTCCAAACCGCCGATACCCGGCATCGATAAATCCAGCACCATCACATCAGGTTGTTTTTCCAGATAAAGCTGACAAGCTTGCTCACCACGTTCGGCCTCGGCAATAACTTCAATATCCTCACAGGTCGATAACAACAATCTGAAGCCGGCGCGGACAACCGCGTGATCATCTACCAAAATTACTTTAATCGGTTTGTTCACAAAGGAATGCTCGCAATAATTGTCATGCCCTGTTGCGGGCTGGTTTGAATGGTAAATTCGCCACCCAAGCTTTTGATACGTTCACGCATCCCTAACAATCCAAAGCCGGTTTTAATTTTATCGGCGGCACAACCTTGGCCATCGTCACTGACTTCCAGCCAAAGCGTTTTTTCAGCGCTATCACTGTTTTTAATGATCAGCTTGATCTGTGCTTGCTCGGCTTGCGCGTGGCGAACAATGTTAGTCAGACATTCTTGCACTACCCGAAAGACCTGAATGGTGATTTTCTGCTCCAGATCATCAACTTCATCTGGGCAATCAATAGTGAGGGCCAATTCCGGATTCCGGACTGACCAATGGTTTAATAAATCTTCCATTGTGGCTTTTAAGCCAAGCTCGGTCAGCACTAAAGGATGTAACTGATGCATCATCGAACGCACCACCTTCATAACATGATCACAAATGCCGACAATGGTTTCCGTGGTTTGTTTTATATCCGCTTTTTTATGCGCGGCTGTAACAGCCATCACTTTGATTGCAGTAATGGATTGTCCCAACTCATCGTGCAATTCTTGCGATAAACGTTGACGTTCATCTTCTTGGATTTCAAGAGAATGTTGAGTTAAGGCGCGATTTTCTTGCTGGGTGATATGTAATTCGTGACCTAAATGATTAACAGCTTTAGCAATAATGTCATATTCAGTAATCGCAAATTCCGGCACAGATTGTTGATAGTGGCCATTTTCAATGGCTTGTAATGCTTCCACGATAGTGGTTGTTGATCTTATTGCCTTGTTAAAAACTAAATTAACAGTCAAAAAAGTAAAGAGAGTCAGGAAAAAAAACGAGCCGAAAAAAGCCAGGCTTTCCTCCCATACTTCGGTGATTTCATCTAGCGGATTGGCCTGAATAATCAGTGTTAACGGTACGCCATTAACGGCGGTAATCTTATGCTCGGTTTGGTAATGACCGTCTTCAAGCAAATTAATAAACCAATTTGGCGGGAGATTATCATGCTGTTCGGCGGTATTGTTGGGCGTTAATTTGAGAATATTGCCGGACGGTTGCCGCAATTGAATATGCAAATGCCGAGTTTCTTTCAGCGTATTAAATTGCGCTAGCCAGTCTGTTTCAGGTTGTGCGTTTTGCTCAACCTGGGAAAAACCAAACGCTATCAGCTTGACGGCCAAATTGATGGACGACTCGACTTCTTTGTCCACCGCAGCGCGTGCCTGCCATATCGCTATCGAACCGCCCAAAATCAGAATGCACAATGACGAGAACAGAATTCTCAGGTTGATTTGATAACGTAAACTCATATTGCCGAAGGTTGGTAAAAGGGCCGCTAGTATTGACGCGCACCGGCTCAACTAGCTATAGGAAAAAATCCTTTTTAGGCATTAGTCACGGCAATAAATTTAAGTGTCATAGGATAGTGTCGTTCACGTGACCAGTGGCTGATTAATTTCGATACATAAACCATCACCGATGAACGACCAGAGACAAAGCGTTGGTGGAGCGGCGTCGAAGCAAACAAATAGCTCCCTGCTAAATGTCGACTCCGCTCCACCAACGGTCGATTTTTAGAACGCAGAGCCCGGTTTAATCCCCATTTTTTTCAAAACAATTACCATTGGACACCAACCGGTAAATGCCGACTGGAATAAATTGGCACCGACAAATGCAGTAAACCACAGCCAGTTGGGATGATGAAAATGCGCTAAGGTCAGGCTGATTAAGATAAAGCTGCCAGCAACAGCCATCACTACTCTATCTATAGTCATATTAGTGCCCCTTCAAACGAAGTACGCCCATCATTTTAAGCATTGCTCTTTCATAGAACGGTTCACTAATGCCTTTTCTGATTTTACGCATGAAATATTTTTCAAAGCCGATTTTAGCCAAATGCACCCATTTACCTTCTGACGACCAAGTCGTGTTGCGTGGTGGAATTTGCGGCATTGCTAAGAAGGCTACGCCGGAATCACCAAAATCAGCCAGACACAAGGCATTCAACGTTGGGATATGGGAAGGTTCTTTACCCGCTAATTCGTCAGCAATATTGTGAGCGGTGGCAGTGACCATGGACTCGATCATATAACCGGTTTTTGGGGTGCCGGTAGGCACGGGGGTAGCTTCAACTGGGGGAAGGGCAACACACACGCCAACTGAGTAGATGTTTTTAAAGGTTTTATTGCGTTGATGTTCGTCAACGATTACGAAGCCGCGTGGATTGGTAAGGCCTTCAGCGCCGGCATGCCGCACTGCATCAACACCGGTGAAGGCAGGCAACATCATTGAATGTTTGAATGGCAATTCGTGTTTTTTCTTTTCTTTGCCGTCTTCATCGACTTCGGTCACGAACATCATGCCGTCTTCGATTTTATCCACTTTGGCATTTACGACCCATTTGATGGATTTTTCACGTAACGCGCTTTCCATCATGCCTTTGGTATCGCCCACGCCGCCTAAGCCTAAATGGCCAATGTAAGGCTCGGAGGTTACAAACGTCATTGGTACTTTGTCGCGAATTTTACGTTTACGCAGCTCGGTTTCCAGAATCATCAAGTATTCATAAGCCGGGCCAAAGCAAGAAGCACCCTGAACGGCGCCAATAACGATAGGGCCGGGATTTTCCATAAATTTGTCCCAGTCTTGTGCAGCAACTGCGGCATGATCAACATGACAAACTGATGAGGTATAGCCTTCGGGACCCATGCCCGGTACTTCGTCGAATGCCAGACGTGGACCGGTGGCGATAATAAGATAATCGTAGGCGACGTTAGAGCCATCAGCGAGCTGTACCTGATTGTTGGCGGCATCTACTTTGGTGGCTGCTTTTTGAATGAACTCGATACCTTTCTTTTTAAAGACCGGTGCCAGTTCAATTTTTAATTCTTCTGGGGTGCGCCATTTAGGTGGTACCCAAGGATTGGACGGTACAAAATGGAACGTAGGGGAGTCGGAAATCGCGATGACATCGTGATTTTTGCCGACAGTTTCTTTCATTTCATAAGCCATCGGTACGCCGCCGATGCCAGCGCCTAACACTACTATTCGAGCCATGAGGTTGTCCTCCAGTGGTTTTATTATAATTTACAACAGGTTAAAACATCATCTAGGCTAAAGCTTTAAGACAACATTTGAAAAGTATATTAGCATCTGCTAAATTACACGACAATAGATTTTATCGACAAATTTAGTCGGTATTGTGCGCGCATTAAATTCAAGGCGGAATCATGCTTAAACCTACATTAAAACAACTGCTTGTTAGCCTACTGGTTGTTGGTTCGATAACCGCCGCCAGCGCCAATGAGCCGGTGCAGAAAGTCGCCAGTGGCCATGCCTTTAATCTGGATCAAGCCATTACTTACGCGCTTGCCAACAATCCCGATGTGCAGATTGCCAGTGAACGTATCGGTCAGGCAGATGCGCAATTAGGCGAAGCCTTATCGGCTTTTTACCCACAAATATCCGCCAAAGTGGGTTATCAGCATTCCAATAACCCGGTTCAAGTATTTTCCATGGCGGTAGCGCAACGGCAGTTTGATCCTGCATCTATTAATAGTATTAATAGTCCCGGTTACCGGCAGAATTTTCGTCCGGAAATCATCGGTAAATTATCTTTATTTCGTGGTGGGCAAGATTATTACCAAAGCAAAGCGGCAGAATTAGGGATTGCTGTTGCCGAGTTGGAACACGCGGCCATACGTAACAGTTTGGTAGAGATGGTTACAGCGGCTTATTACGGTTACTTGGCTGCCATTGAGGCGCACAAGGTCGCCAATGATTCTATTACTGCGGTCACCAGCGAGCTTGATCAAACCCGTAAACAATACGCAGCGGGCACTGCGTTGAAGGCTGACGTGCTTTCGCTGGAAGTAAAACTGGCAGAGGCCCAGGAAAATCAAATCAGAGCCGCCAATGGCATTGAGTTGGCGCTGGTCAGTGCTAAAACTTTGCTAGGGTTGGCAACTGAGGAAAACTTTAGCTTAACCGCACCGGCAACATTGCCGGTTCCGGTCGTATCAACCTCGTTTACCGAGTTGCTCAATCAAGCGTTGGCGCAACGTCCGGAAATACAAGCGGCGACCAAGCAAGTAGAAATAAGCGAGCGGCAAATACGCGGCGAGCAGGGTGCTTATTTGCCTAGGGCCGATGCGTTTGTCAGTTACGGCCAGGATAGTCAGGATCCAGGCTTTTCCAGTAGTCAAGACAATGTGACTGCCGGAGTGAGTGTGGAAATGGATTTATTTTCCGGTTTAAACACTAAAAATCGTGTCAGTGCGGCGGAGCGTAAAGCCGCTCAAGCGCGGGAAACAGAGCGCAAAACCCGATTGAATATCGAGCAAGAAGTGAAAACCGCCCATCTCAAATTGCAAGAAGCGCTGGCCAGATTGCGGGTGACCGAAGCCTCGGTAAGCGCGGCAGATGAAGCTTTGAGATTGGTGAACGAACAGCGCCGCGCCGATACCGTCACCGTTACCCGTTATCTTGAAGCAGAAGCGGCCCGTAACAAAGCGCATGCCAATACCATCACCGCTCATTATGATGCGTTAACGGCAGAAACCGCATTAAAACAAGCCATTGGCGAGCTTAATCAATAGAGAGGTAGGAGCGGGCCATGCCTGCGAACGATACAAAAAATCGCAGGCATGGCCCGCTCCTACATTATCATTGCCTTATCCGTTAGTAGTGAAACGAAAACAGAACGCAACACTTAACTGGAATCTTAAGAATGACTCAACCTGCAAACAAGCAAAAACTTTTCAGTCTATTAGCCGCTGTGCTTGGATTAGTGCTGTTGCTGATATTTATGGAAGGCGGCTTTAACGACAAAATCGCACCGGGTCAGCGACAATCTCAGTCCGGGCCAGATTTGGCCGGCTACACAACCGCGCTGGTCGAACAAAAACAACTGGACGACATACTGGCTTGGCCAGGCAGCGTGCATTCACGAACGGTAGCGAATATTGCCCCGAAAATGATGGCGCGAATTATCGAAATCAAAGTTAATGCCGGGGATAAAGTGAAAAAAGGCGACCTGATCGCCAAGCTTGATGAACGAGATATTCACGCTCAGGCAAATGCTGCTCAAGCCGGGTTAGCTGGAGCGATGGCACAGGCTGAAAGGGCTAAAGCCGATGAGCAACGCATTAAAAGCTTGTACAGCAAAGAAGCTGCCACTCGGCAGAATTATGATATTGTGGTTGCCGCAGCTAAACAGGCGCAAGCCGCAGCCAATCAAGCCGCCAGTGCTGCGAACGAAGTCAAAACGCATCTGGATGACACCAGCTTGCGGGCACCGTTTGACGGCATAGTGAGTAAACGTCTTCAAGAACCCGGCGACATGGGCTTGCCGGGTGTGCCTGTTATAACTATGCAAACTACCCAAGGTTTGCGTCTGGAAGCGGCAGTTCCGGCAAGTTGTGCCGGCAGCTATCAAACAGGTATGGATGTCAATGTACGCATTGATACGTTGGGGCAAAAACTTACCGGGAAAATCGATGAAATCACCCCGGAAATCGACCCGCAAACCCGCACGCAACTGATTAAAGTCGCTTTGCCTGCTACTGAAGGCCTACAACCCGGCCAATACGGCTGGCTGGAACAAGCCTGCAGTCATCATGAAGCCTTATTGATTCCAAGTAATGCCGTGCAGCATATCGGTCAATTAGAGGTGGTTAAAGTGTTGGTCGAAGGTAAGCCGGTGATGCGTCATGTCCGAATCGGCAAGACTTATGAAGAGCAAGTCGAAGTGTTGTCGGGCTTACATGCCGGTGAAACCGTGTTGATTTCAACCGGTGAGGTGAATTAATGGATGAGCTAGATCTGCAACAGTCCAAAAAACGCGGCTTGACGGTTAAGATTGTCGAGCTTTTTACCACCTCGCAATTGTCGGTATTATTTCTAATAATTTCTCTAATGGCGGGGGCGGCGGCGCTAATTTTGACCCCGCGCGAAGAAGATCCGCAAATTGTCGTGCCGGTAATGGATGTGTTAATTGAATATCCGGGCGCGTCCAGTGAAGAAGTCGAAAAACTGGTGGCAACGCCGCTGGAAGTGCTGTTTAAACAATTGCAAGGTGTGGAATATGTGTATTCCGTCTCCAAACCCGGTAGTGCTTTGGTCACCGTGCGTTACTACGTCGGTGAAAATCTTGAAAATAGCCTGACCAAAACCTGGGACAAAATCATGTCCAATCAGAACATTATTCCAGCCGGTGTGTCCGGTTGGAAAATGTCACCGGTTGAAATTGATAACGTGCCTATCGTGTTGCTGACGCTTTCATCGCAAGGCCAGGATAATGACTCCTTGGCCCTGCGCAGAGTCGCCGATGAATTGATTAACGCATTCAGAAGCATTGATGATGTCGGTAAAAGCTGGGTGGTTGGTGGTGAGCCGCGACGAGTGTCCATTTACGCCGATTCGGCTAAATTGACCGCGCATGACGTTACGCTGCTGGAAATCAGTCAGGCGCTGGCGAATGCCAATATCAATCTGCAAGCCGGCAGTTTTGCGCGTGGCAATCAACAATTGGTGCTGGAAGCCGGACCCCATTTTGGTTCCGCCGATGAAGTTGGTGCAACCGTGATCAAAAGTATTGCCGGTAAGTCTGTGTATTTGCGTGACGTGGCGCGTATTGAAGATGGTCCGGCGGATGTCGATCATTACACCCGTATCGGCTTTGGTCCCAGTGTTGAGGATATGCCGACCGCAGGAGTAGCAACCGGTAACAAGCCGCAAGTGGGTGAAGAACGGCCCATGGTGACGGTGGCCATTGCCAAACGCAAGGGCAGTAATGCCGTGCAAGTGGCCGAGGCCGTGATTGCCAAGGCAGAGGAACTGCACGGCACCTTGATTCCTGAAAATATGTTGTTAAGCATCACCCGGGATTACGGCGAAACCGCCAATCACAAAGTCAATGAGCTGGTTAAGCATTTGAGTTTTGCGATCGTCATCATCGTCGTATTACTGGCATTTACGCTGGGTCCGAAAGAATCCTTTATTGTTTCTATTGCCGTGCCGATGGTGCTGGCGTTGACGCTGTTGCTGGATTATTTGTCCGGTTACACCATCAATCGCGTGACTCTGTTTGCGTTGATTTTGTCCTTAGGCCTATTGGTTGACGATCCCATCGTTGATGTCGAAAACATTCATCGCCACTACAAAATGGCGAAAGAATCACCCTTGCAAGCCTTGTTGACGGCGGTGGATGAAGTCAGGCCGCCGACCATTTTGGCAACCTTCGCGGTGATCGTGTCGTTTTTGCCGATGTTTTTTATCACCGGCATGATGGGCCCGTACATGGCGCCGATGGCGTTTAACGTGCCGATAGCGATGATTGTGTCGTTGATTGTGGCTTTTTCGGTCACGCCCTGGGCTAGTTATAAATTGCTGCAAGGTGAATACGGCAGTCATGGTGAAGATGAAAGCACCGATATTAAGGACAGTACTATTTATCGCTGGTACCAAGCTTCGCTAGGTCCGCTGATTGCAACACCCGCCCGCACCAAGTGGTTTTTGCTGGTGGTATTTATCGCTTTTGTCGGCTCGGCCATGCTGGCAGTGACTCGTGTGGTGCCGCTTAAATTGTTGCCGTTCGATAATAAAAACGAGCTGCAAATCGTCATCGACATGCCTGCCGGCACCACACTGGAACAAACCGATGAAGTGGCACATGCACTGGGCAGTTATTTGGCCACCGTCAATGAAGTTACCGATTATGAAAGTTACACCGGCCTCGCGTCGCCGATGGATTTTAACGGTATGGTGCGGCATTACTATCTGCGATCCGGCGGCAATGTCGGCGAGGTAAGAATCAGCCTTTTGCCTAAAGATAAACGCGAGCAGCAATCGCACGAAATCGCGTTGAGAATTCGGCCTGAAGTGGAACGCATCGGCAAGCAATTCGGCGCTAATCTAAAAATTGTCGAGACGCCGCCTGGGCCGCCGGTGCTTTCAGACCTGGTTGCTGAAGTCTATGGGCCCCCGGAAGCGGGTATAGCCGATTTGATTACCGTATCCAAACGACTGCGCGCGGATATGGAAAAAACCGAAGGCGTGGTCGATGTCGATGATTATTCGGAAGCGCCTCATGACAAAGTCCACTTTAAACTGGATCGTGAAAAAGCCGCTTTATCCGGCATCAACGTTGCTGAAGTCGCACAGACTTTGCGTATGGCGGTAGCTGGTCAGACTGTCGGTATCGTGCATGAGGACAGCGAGCGTCAACCCTTGGAAATTGTTTTGCAAATATCTCGCGCTCAACGTTCCTCGGTAGAAGATTTACTGGCCTTACGAGTGAAATCCAGCCAAGGTAATTTAGTGCCGCTGGGGGAAATCGGCACGGCAACCCTTGAAACCGAGAATCAGCCGATTTTTCACAAAAACCTGCAACGGGTGAATTACGTGATTGCCCAGATGGCCGGTCGCAGCCCGGTGGAGGCGGTGTTTGATTTGAATGATGCGATGGATCAACGGCCATTACCGGCAGGCTATCGTGCCGAATTGGCAGGCGAAGGCGAATGGAAAATTACCGTCGATGTGTTCCGTGATTTGGGGCTGGCGTTTGCTGCGGCGTTAGTGATGATTTATGTACTGTTGGTCGGTCAAACCGGCTCGCTGACGGTGCCGCTGGTAATGATGATTGCGATACCGCTGACGGTTATCGGTATCATGCCTGGTTTCTGGCTGCTTAATTTATTCGCAGCGCCAATCGGGGACTACACCAATCCGATTTACTTCACCGCCACCGCGATGATCGGTATGATCGCCTTGGCCGGTATTGTGGTGCGTAACTCCATTATTTTGATCGATTTTATCGAGCGTATTCGCACCCGGCCCGATACGACATTGACTGAAGCGTTGATTGAGGCTGGTGCAATCCGTTTAAGACCGATATTTTTGACCGCAGGCGCGGCGATGTTCGGTGCGTTGGTGATTATTTTGGACCCGATTTTTTCCGGATTGGCCTGGAGTTTTATTTTCGGAATCTTTGCTTCAACATTGTTTTCTTTGTTGGTGATTCCAGCGGTGTATTTTTTGATTAATCGGGATAAACAAGCCGGATAATTCTAGGGGTTGGATCGTTTTCCAACATTAGGCAAAGCGCCTAATGTTGGTGTATTTGTTTCAACCCAACCCCCAGATTTAGCTTTATTTGATGTCTTGGCTGCTTAGATAATCTTCATAGTTACCATTGAAATCAACAATGCCGTTGGGTGTTAGCTCGATGATGCGGGTTGCTAGGGATGATACAAACTCGCGGTCATGACTGACGAAAATCAACGTGCCGGGATAATTTTCCAAGGCGGTATTGAGTGATTCAATCGATTCCATATCCAAATGGTTGGTCGGTTCATCCATTACCATGATGTTGTTTTTTTGCAGGATCAGTTTGCCAAACAACATGCGGCCTTGTTCACCACCAGAGATGACTTTTACAGACTTATAGATGTCATCTGCGCTAAACAATAAGCGCCCTAATGTACCGCGTATAGCTTGGTCGTCGTCTGTTTCTTTGCGCCATTGCCCCATCCATTCAATCAAGGAAATGTTTTCAGCAAAGTCTTCGGCATGATCTTGCGCAAAATAGCCTACTTCAGAGTTTTCTGACCACTTTACTTCACCGGTATCTGGCTTTAAGTCGCCGACCAGCGTTTTCAGTAGGGTAGATTTACCAATACCGTTTGGGCCAATTACCGCTATGCGTTCGCCAACGGCCAGCATTAGATTCAGGTTTTTGAATAATGGCGCATCGCCATAACCTTTGCTTACGTTTTTCACTTCCAGTGCTAAACGGTGTAGTTTTTTGGTTTGGTCAAAGCGGATAAATGGGTTAACCCGGCTGGAGGGCTTAACTTCATCCAATTTGATTTTATCCAGTTGCTTGGCGCGCGAGGTGGCTTGTTTGGCTTTGGAAGCATTTGCCGAGAAGCGGCTGACGAAAGTTTGCAGTTCGGCAATCTGGGCTTTTTTCTTGGCGTTGCCTGCCAGCAAGCGTTCACGTACTTCAGTAACCGCAATCATGTAATCGTCATAGTTACCGGGATAAACGCGCAGCTCGCCATAATCCATGTCGGCCATGTGAGTGCAGACGCTGTTTAGAAAGTGGCGATCATGCGAGATGATGATCATGGTGCAATTGCGCTGGTTCAGCATATCTTCAAGCCAGCGAATGGTATTGATGTCCAGGTTGTTGGTGGGCTCATCCAACAACAAGATGTCAGGATTTGAAAATAGGGCTTGAGCTAATAATACGCGCAGTTTCCAGCCTGGTGCTACGGCACTCATTGGGCCATTATGTTGTTCCAGCGGAATGTCCAGGCCTAGTAATAGTTCACCTGCTCTTGCTTCTGCGGTATAGCCGTTGTATTCGGCAAATACGGCTTCAAGTTCCGCGGCATGCATGTAGTCGTCTTCGGTGGCTTCCAGGTTGGCGTAGATGGCGTCGCGTTCAGACATGGCTGCCCACATCTCGGCGTGTCCCATCATTACCACGTCCAGCACGCGTTTATCTTCATAGGCGAATTGGTCTTGGCGCAAGTTACCCAAACGCTCATGAGGGCCAATGCTGACGTTGCCGGCTGAGGGTTCTAAATCGCCGCTCAAGATTTTCATGAAGGTCGATTTGCCACAACCGTTGGCGCCGATTAGGCCGTAACGATTGTTGTCGCCAAATTTGACAGAGACGTTTTCAAACAGGGGCTTTGCCCCAAATTGCATGGTGATATTAGCGGTAGAAATCAAGATAGTGTCCGAAGATTAAAGGTAAATAAAATTATGTAAGTGATTGTTAAATGATTGATTTAAAGTAACAGCTTGTGGTCGATAGGGATGAAGCGATTCGCCGCGTTGATCAGTGAAGGGGCCGTTAATCCCGGCACACCATACACTTCCGTAGTGATGCCATAGACATTACGAGCTTTGCTCAGCAGTAGGTCAAAGTCACCATCACCCGATAATAGGATGATGGTATCTACTTGGCTGGCATGATCAAGGACATCAATGGTAATGCCAACATCCCAATCGCCTTTAGCGGTGCCGTCACTGCGTTGAATATAGGGTTTTAGTTTAACTTCAAAGCCGATATTTCTCAGAATCTGTTGAAAACCTTGCTGTTTGCTGTCGCCCTTGTCGATGGCATAGGCATAGGCCGCTATTACGATACGATCGGCAGTGGCCTGAGTCCAAAATGCGTTGTAGTTGAAATGGCGTTGGTAGCTTTGCTTAGTGGTGTAATAAATATTTTGTACATCAACAAAAATGGCGACTTTTTCCACGCGCCTATTTTATGAATGAGCAAATATAATCGGTTGGAGTTTTGATCTTTACAGTGAAAGCGGCATTGGCCGGTACATCAAAAGATTCACCGCCTTTAATTGCTTGCCATTCTGAATTCGGTAACAAAACGTCCAAGTCACCTGCTGTTATTTCCATCAGTTCTTTGTCAGCGGTGTTGAAGGTGTACTCGCCAGGCAGCATAAAACCTAAGGTTTTTGTAGAGCCATCGGCAAATTTAATAGTGCGACTTGAAACGTTGCCGCCAAAATACACATTAGCTTTTTTGATTACAGAGACGTTGTTAAATTCTGACATGGTTAAACCTTGAAAAAGAGACGATAAAAAACCCGCAATGATAGCAAATGTGCTGATTTTTGGCGTGCGATAAAACGATTTTTAATGAGAAGTGGTCAGTTCAGCGAGAGCGTTTAGGACTTCTTGGCAATGCTCTTTGACTTTTACCTTGCGCCATTCGCGGACCAGCACGCCTTCTGGATCTATCAAGAAAGTACTGCGTTCAATCCCGCGTACTTGTTTACCGTACATATTTTTCATTTTGATGACATCAAAGAGCTGGCAGAGCTTTTCGTCTTGGTCTGAAAGTAAATCAAACGGAAATTCCTGTTTGCATTTAAAGCCTTCGTGAATCTTAATGCTGTCCCTTGATACACCAAGGACAACTGAATTATGTTGGGTAAATTGATCAATATTATCCCGGAAAGCTTGACCTTCTTGAGTGCAGCCAGGGGTGTTGTCTTTGGGATAAAAATACAACACGACGTATTTGCCGCGCAAATCGGCTAACTTGATGGTTTTTTCACCAGTGCTTGGAATTTCAAAATCAGGCACGGCCTGGTCAAGTGCTATTTGGGACATAGGGTTAGCGTTTTATAGGTTCAATAATGGCATCAATGTTGGCTTGATCGCAAAAATCAAGAAACTCTTCTCGAAGTGATATGAGATGAATGTCTGGTGGGATCAGCAAAATAAATTTGGTAGAAAATACCGAGGTTTGAATATAAGGGGCTTGATAGCAACTGCCGCTAATGTCTTCAATCTCTACTCCTCGATCTAATAGAAAGGTGCTGATGGCTTCAATGACGTGATCACGATCCAGCGAAATAGTTTCCAGGGAATAAGGTAAGCAATCACTGGATTTATCTTTTGGCTCGGGTCGCAAACTACTAATTTTAATATTCAGTCGTTTACGTAACAGTTCGAGTGTATTTTCCAGTTTGGCTATCTGATTCCAGTTGCCTTGAGCCAGCAAATAAACAGCAGTTGCTTGTGCTAAACGAGAAGACCGGATTTCTACGACGCTGCATTTACAGTCGCTTATCGCAGGAAGCAGTTCAGCGATGAAATTGGGATGAGTAGGACCTAGAGCAGTAATAGCTAGTTGCATAATAATTTTTAACTGTTTTTTTGCCAGTTTATCATTAAATCATTGAAACTTTGCCAACAATACTATCTCTGTTGAGATTAAAATGAACGCCAATACGTTCCTTTTTAATTTTCAATACTTATGTCAGATTCAACAAATAACACATTAAAAACTAAACGGAATAGCCTTGATGACATGCTTGATGACGCAGTTTCGTCGTTAGCTGCAAAATCCGAATTAGAGGATCAAGATGCCATTGATAAATTATTAGTGAATACCGGATTTGATAATGAAGACAGTGCCCAACTCAGCGATGAGGCACAGGACAGTTTTGATGATTTTGACGATTTTGGTGATTTTTCCGAACCTTCATTAAAAGTGCAGCCAATAGAGCCAGAGTTGGAACCGGCTGCCGATAGCATCCAAATTGATGATGAGTTTTCAGAGCTTGATGATTTCGGTGATTTTTCCGAACCTTCATTAGAAGTGCAGCCAATAGAACCCGAGCTGGAACCGACTGCCGATAGCATCCAAATTGATGATGAGTTTTCAGAGCTTGATGATTTCGGTGATTTTTCCGAACCTTCGTTAGAAGTGCAGCCAATAGAACCTGAGCTGGAACCGACTGCCGATACTGTCCAAATTGATGATGAGTTTTCAGAGCTTGACGACTTTGGCGATTTTGCAGACCCCTTACTGGGCAAGCTTCTTGAAGAAGAACCTGAGTTGCTTATTGATGAGGACGTGGATGAATCCGAACAAGACGCCATTGATAAGCTGTTGACTGAAACTGGGTTCGATACAGAAGTTGCTTTACCGGATGATGAAATACTGTTGGAAGATTTTGATAATTTCGGTGATTTTGCCGAACCAGAGTTGGATGTGCTTTCTACAGAAGAGGCCAAACCGTTGATTGATATAGTCGAGAATGATGAAGTTCCAGATGATCAAGATCCGCTTGATAAATTATTGGCTGATAGTGGCTTTGATAAGGATGACTCGCCACAACTCGATAATGAGTTGTTGGATGACTTTTCCGGCCTTGATGAATTTGGCGACTTAGCTGAACCTATTCTTGATGCGCTTCCGATAGAAGAATTGTCTTCAATTGATGATGCCGTTGACGTAAAAGATGAAGTCTTGGCGCAAGATAACACCGATAGCTTGCTTGCTGATGCTGACTCCGATGAAGTTAGTTTGCCATCGGATGGGTTAATAGATGATGAGTTTGCGGACTTCCCATCATTTGACGAATTTGTTGAGAATGTGGCGCAGGCAGAAGTTATTGATAATAACCTGGCTGATGAAATAACAACGCCAGCCGAACCAATTTCTGAATTTGACGAAGACGCGCAAATAGCCGCACAGTTGGCGTTGATGAAAGAAACCGGGGCTACTGTCAGCGATGAGTTTTTAGCTCTGGACGAAATTGGCGATGACGTTTTTGCCGAGCCTGCTGTTTCAGAGGCGCAAGGTGACGACGACTTTACGGAACAAACCGTCGCTCGAAACTCTGATGGCGAGGATGATTTTCTGCTTGCTGATTTTGACATTACCGCTGATAGCGATTTTCCCGGTATGTCCAGCCCTGTTGAAAATGGTGATGATTTTGCCGTAGAAGATTTAGATTTGTCGATGGATCAGGTAACTGATGATGCACCGAGCGCAATCCTAGATCCTGTTGAGCAAAGTATTGCCGCCCCCATTGCTGAGTTAGCCGCAGCTGCCGCAACTAATGGCTCGGAAAATGATGCCTTGGCGCAGCTAAAAGCTGAACAAGAGCGTATGGATAAACAGTACAAAAAACAGTTGAACGAAGCCGAAGCCAAAGCTAAAAAAGCCGCTGTTTTTGGCTATGTAGCCTTAAGTACCGGCATTCTTGCATTGGGGCTTGCTGGCGGTATGGGCTGGTTAGCGTTTAGTGCAAAATCTGAACTGACACAACTTTCAGAGTCAGTAAAAGCAACTAAAACCGATGTGGATAGTCATTTGGGGCAAAAGCCTGAAGAAGATTTAACAGCAGTTAAAACCTCCGTAGAGCAGCTAAATCAAAAGCTTGACGGCGTGATTGGGCAAATCAACGGAACACCTGCGCCAACTCAGGCTGCAGACGTTAAATTAGAGCCTGGCAATAAAGTCAGTGAGGTGACGCCAAAAAAAGACGTAGTCAATAAGTCCTTGGACATCGCGCCAACGAAAATTGCCGATTTGCCTACACCCAACGCAACGGAAGCAAACCCGCATGCTGCCCCAGCTGACCATGCTGCAATCAAGCCTATTGAACCCGCCGCAAAAACCGATGCTGCCGGTAAAGCTGCTGATAGCGCAAAATCTAATGCAGAGTCGGCAATAGAGAGTAAAAATCAGCCTGTAGTTAAAGCTGTTCCTGAAAACAAAGCCGCGACCAAAAAAAAACCGGCAAAAGTTATTAAGCCGACAATAGATAAAAAGCCTTCGGTCAGTGCCGATTGGTCAGTCAACCTCATTGCCTATAAACAGGATTGGTATGCTAAAAGTAAAGCCGCCGAATTTGCTCAAAAAGGCGTTCCGGTTGAAGTTATTCCGGTAGAGGTTAATGGCGTGACTTGGTATCGGTTGAAAGTAGGGGGGTTTACTAACAAAGCCGAAGCGGATGCCTATGCCGCCAGAGTTAAAAAAGCGTTGAACCTGAGTTCGGTTTGGGTAGGTGATATTTAGGGCTATGTCAAAATAACCGCTCTGATTTTTTCAGATCAATAACAGAGCGGTTTTTGTAATTTTGTTCGTACAATTATTTGGTAACAGTTCTATCAACGCAACGAAAGTCCAGCTCAGCACTTGCAGGTTTAATAAACGTTATTCCATCTCTAAGCTTAATATCCAAGGTTTCTACATCTCTATTCGCGCTATTGCAAAACCTGTTTGCGTCTTCATAAACCTCGGCTTTTTGTCCCGACCCTGTTCTAAAAATCGTAAGATGCGGCCAATTTGAAACTGACGCAACCATATAAGTACCTTTGTCCATAGAAACAATGCCGGTGCTACATCCGGATAACAAGCCAATACTGATAATTAGAAGAAGTTTTTTCACAAGATTTCCTTTTGAGAGCTGAACTAAAAAATAATCAATTTAAATTATAACAACAAAACAGAGGCGCAAACTATCTCGGCTAGCCAAGATGATTGATTTTTAGCGCGGTGCTGCCATGTTGTTAATGATTGCAAACGCCCGGTCAATTTCGTCAAAAGTATTATAAAAATGCGCTGAAAAACGAATGCCGCCGCCACGTAAGGCACACACCACGCTATTTTTCTGCAAATGGTTGTATAAAATATCGTTGGTAATGGTCTGGTGTTTGAAGGTAACAATGCCTGACTTCAGCAGATTTTGCTGCTGTGACAATAAACTTAACTGATCGTTTTTAGCTACGGCTTCCTTAATATAATCCGACTTTTCAAACACTAGCGCTTCCACGGCAGCCATGCCGGTTTCCAGTAATAAAGATAAGCTGGCGGAAAGAGCATGGATACTCAACATATTGGGACTGCCGCATTCAAAACGACGGGCGGTAGGGTGAACTTCCCAAGGTTTGTTTTCATAATTATGAGTATCTTTCATCATGTGCCAGCCGTATTGGGTCAGCTTTAACTTATCTCTTGCTTCGGGCGTGGTGTAAAAAACACCGAGTCCTTCTGGGCCGAACATCCATTTATGCCCATCCGCCATGACAAAATCGGCATGATAAGCCCGCACATCAAACTGCACGGCACCCAGACTTTGAATGGCATCGATGCAAAACAAGATGTCGTGCTGTTTGCAGAATTCGCCAATCCGTTCCAAGTCCATGCGCAGTCCCGAGGCAAATTGAATGGAGCTGATGGTCAATAAACGGGTGTTGTTGTCGACCAGCGCAAATAACGCATCCTCTGGCGTTTCAGCGCTGGCAAGATCAGCCTGACGAAATTCTACGCCTTGATTCGCTAACGATTCCCACGGCAACCGGTTGGAAGGGAACTCCTGATTGCTGGATACGATGTTATCGCCCGCTTGCCACGGCAAACCGTAAGCGACAAAAGACAAGGCTTCCGAGGTATTTTTGACCAGCGCAATATCATCAGCACAAGGGGCACTTAACAAAGCCTGCAATTGAGTTCGCAATTCATTTTCTTTCTTCATCCAGTCCAGATAAAAGTGCGAACCGTAGCGAGTGTTTTGTTCTGCAAACTTGATCACCGCTTCGCCAGTTCTTTTCGGCCAGGGCGCGACGGCGGCATGATTAAGGTAAATTAGTTCGTCGGTTAAAGGAAATTCGGGATGTTTCATAGTGTTGATACCGGAGTTTTAAATTTAAGTCGTGTTAACAAACAAAAGCAGTCATATCTGGTTTTCAGTAATCCTATATGATGAGACGCGGAAGGCACTACTTTTTAAGTACCTATTTCCATACCATCCGGTAATTACCCAAGGAATATATGAATATCATTAAAAAAACAGCGTTAACTTTCTTTATGGCAATTTCTTTAGGTGCGCTTAGCGCTACTGCTTTTGCCGAAGAAGCCGCTGATAGTTCAGCAACAAATGAGACTATTGTGCATGTTGAAAAAGCATTAGCCGAAGTTAACAAAAGCGATTTTTCTGCTGCCAATTTACATTTTAAAGCGGCACGTGCTGCTTCTGAAAAAATCACCGGCCACGAAGACATTGTGAAAAAAGCCAACGCCAGTGTTATCCAAGGTCAAATAGAGTCTAAACGTGGCGATGTCAAAAAATCAGCCGCCGAATTGAATAAAGCATTAGAGTTGTATAAGTCGTTGTAAAAAGTCGATTTGCCACAGGGTTGGCATTGTCGACCCTGTTTTACTACCCGCTAAAAAGCAGAATTTATTTCAAAAACCCCTTCAAATAGACGCGCATCATCAAAGTGACGTCGGCCGACAAATGCGGTCGCGTGATGTCCCCATTGGCGCATGGCGCCGGGCTCTGCAATACCCATCGGCCAAAATAAAAGCCTTTCACCACGTTCAGTACCGGCAACAATGCCGTCTTGGCCGAATAAGCTGCGCGGAGCGCCATTATTTGTGCTTAAAGATCGTAATTTATCCGTATTATCTAAGTGATATTGAATAGCTTGACCGGTCTGACTTGGGTCAAAAGAAACACGTTCAATATAGTGTGTCGTTGCGGCAATACGCAGTACTGGCTTCATGTCCTGTTTGATGACAAGCGCGGGCTGTGGTTGAAAGTGGGTTTCACTAAATATCGTGGTTTGCTTGATGGTGCCGGCATATTGGGTAGGGAAAAATAAATGATAACAGCCGCAATTGTGGATGGTGTCGAATAGCCAAGGTTTGCCATTTGGCAGTAGCGTAACTCGCCAGGTAATGCCGTCCAAATGGCCGCCCAGTAGATCGAAAGCTGAACTTTTAGGCCGGGCCGGAAACCAAATTGTGTAATTCAGCTGCAGTAAAATTTTATTGCCTAGCCGAGTATGCGAAAGATGCTGAAATACAGTTGGTTTATTTATGTTTATCTGAGGCGTGTTTTCCGCCTGTAATTCTGGGTAGCCGATACGATCGTTATTGGTTGCGACATCAATTTCAAATACGGGCGCAAAACTGTTAAACAAATACTGCTGATCTTCGGCAGAAGGTAAGGGAATCGTTAAAGGATTGTTTGCAGATGTGTTTATTATGTCAGCAACTTGGGCATCTGACAGCGCCATATTTGTAGACGGCTGATAGCGTGTCAATTGGCCTGACACGGGCAATTGCTGCAACGGTTGCTTATAAATAGCCAGTGTTTCTTCATGCCATTGCGCGATACCTGATTTGAATACCCAAGCCGTTAATGGATAAATGCCGATAATGCGTTTCCAGGTCTGATAATCATCAGTAACGGTTGCCAGCTTTTTCAGCTCATTTTGATTATTAGTTTCAAGTTGTAACTGCAGCAGCTTATCGCTGCAAGATTGCAACGCATCAATGGTTGCGGCTTTGCTAGATAAAATTGCCTGAATTGTTTGTTGCAGTTGTTGTGCTGAAGGTTCGGGTAGATTTTTAATCTCAACGCGCTGACCGGTATTGGCTAGTTGTTGGAGTTGCTTAAGCCAAAATACATAACTATCGCCATTTACTTCATCCCGAAAACTGGATAGAAAACGATTCACGCGTAGATACGGATAGCCATCAATGCGCCTGGCTTCGGTATCCATGACCTCGGCTGCAACAATTGACTGTTCGGCAGCGTTAAAGACAGCAAGACAATTATTTTGTATTGATTCAGATTGATGTGCTGTCTGCACTGAGCCGTTTATTACGCAGCCGGTTAAAACGCACGCTAATAAAACAGGCAGTAGAAATAGTCGGGGCATCATGATGAACACCTAAAAACGAGGCAGTCTATTGGGAATAGACGACAGCTTACAGCACCCAATGTATGGACTTAGCGTTAGAGGGGTTATGCTAACAAAGTTTTATCGAAATGATGAACAGGGCAAACGGATTAAATGCAGAGGTAAAGCGATTTTCGAACCAGAAGCCTAAAAGTAAAAAACTCCCAAGACTTGTAGGTCTTGGGAGTTTTTAAGTTAATTGATTAAGTTGATGATGGACGTGTGTCATTTCCATGTGATTTGCCCAGCTTTGCCTCTTTTACGATTTACGTTAAGGTTGCTGGCAATAGCTGCAGTAGCAAATAGTGTGGATGAAATAATAAACTCACCGGAGACAAAACCCAGTAAGCCAGTGATAAACACTGTTCCCGTTAATATATCTTTGTGAAAGTCATTCATGATTAAGTCTTCCTATAAAGTTGATAAATTAGTACCGCAACTGAACTATATGGAAGTCTTGCCTTATTAACAATAATACTAACGATACATGGATTGTTTCCTAAATCGATACGCCCCGTTCATAAACGATTCATATTAATCAAGTAAAAAGACCGGCTAGTGCCGAAAGTTCAAGACTGTTTTAATTTTGACCGTTATGAAACTATCCCAAGCAAGGCCCGTTTTTATGAAATATGAGCTAATTCTGATTAAGCAGCAATAATTTAATCTCAGGCACACACGAGCCGCAATTAGTACCCGCTTTAAGGCAACGCCCAACTTCTTGATGGGTTTTAAGGCTTTGTGCTTTGATGGCTGTTTTGATGGTTTGCTCGCCGACATTAAAACAGGCGCAAACGATAGTACCGGCATCGCTAACACCGGCGGGTGGTAAGCCTGTTAACAACGCCATACGTTCTGTTTTAGCCACTTCGGTTTTTTCAAACAGGCTTGTTAACCATCCTCGTTCCGGAAGATTGCTGTCGGTGGTGATGAAAATAACGCTTTGCAGTTGATTACCGACGAGCAGGGCGGTCCGGTAATTGCCCTTGGCCGGATCCTGATACTCTTGCCATTGGGATTGGCTATTATCGACGTCACCTCCATACTGTTTTGCCCATTCCTGCCAGTCTTCGGGCAAGGTGTCTCCGGCCAATTCATAACGATAAAACTGTTCGCCTTTAATTTTGACCCAATAGTCAGACGTGATTGCGGACAACTCATGACGCGATAAGATAAACCCCTGCCAGACTGGCAGATACGGCTTGATGCGCACTGGCGTATGTTTACTTTCCGGTTGTTTGGAAACAGGATCGACAAAGGGATTGACCAACGCGCCCATGCGGCCATGACTGGCATATTGCGCCGTCCAATGCATCGGCACAAAGACGTTGCCCGGAAGCTGGCTACCGGTGATCTGCACGCGGGCGAGCATTGATCCCAAGCTGTTTTCAATGCTGGCTAGGCCGTTTTGTATTAAGCCGTAACGTGCGGCATCATCAGGATGTATTTCTACAAACGGTTCAGGTTTGTGCTGATTAAGTTTTGCAGCAATGGCCGTGCGCGTCATGGTATGCCATTGGTCGCGCAAACGGCCGGTATTCAAAATCAGTGGATAGTCAGCATTCGGCAGCATGCCAGGCGCGTTAGGCGTGATGGCTATAAACTGGGCTTTGCCGGATGGGGTATAAAACCGGCCATCGTCAAACAATCGCGCTCTTCCTTGCGGGTATTGTTGATTAACCGGCCATTGCGTCGGTTGCAGGTGATCGTAATTTTCCGGACTGATGTCGGCAAACGCGGAGATGTCAAAATCACGGCTGCCGTTATTTTCAAATCCTGATAAGGCCGCGTGTTCGCGGAAAATCTCTACCGGGCTTTGGTATGGAAATGCCTGCTCGAAGCCCATGCGCCGCGCCACTTGAGTGAGTATCCACCAATCGGGTTTGGCATTGCCCGCGGGTTTAAATAAGGCTCGTTGCCGGGAAATGCGCCGTTCCGAGTTGGTCACCGTGCCGTCTTTTTCGCTCCAGCCTTGCGCTGGCAATAACACATGGGCAAGGGCAGTGGTGTCGGTATTGGCGATGCAGTCGGATACCACGACAAACTCGCAGCGTTGTAGAGCTTGTTTTACTTTATCGGCATTGGGCAGACTGACTACCGGATTGGTGCCCATGATCCACACGGCTTTAACCTTGCCGTCATAAATAGCATCGAATAAGTCTACGGCGGGAAGCCCTGGTTTGGTTGCTATCTGCCGACTGCCCCAAAATCGCGCCACGCGATCAATATCATCGACATTGGCAAAATCCATGTGCGCAGCCAACTGGTGTGACAAGCCGCCAACTTCACGTCCGCCCATTGCGTTAGGTTGGCCGGTTAATGAAAACGGTCCGCTGCCGGGTTTGCCTATTTTTCCAGTCGCAAGATGGCAGTTGATAATCGCATTGACTTTGTCGGTGCCGGATGACGATTGGTTGATACCTTGGCTGTACAGGCTCATGATCTTGTCGGTGGTTGCAAACCACTCGTAAAAGCGTTGCAGGTCTTCTATGTTCACTCGGCATTGCGCGGCAACTTGGCTGATGCCGGCATTTTCTGCCGCAGCTAGTGCTTCGGCAAAGCCTTCGGTGTGTTGTTCGATATAAGTTGGGTTGGTACGCGATGCGTGGCCTACGTAGTTTAATAGACCGTTAAATAGCCAGGCATCGCTGCCGCTGGCGAGCGGCAAATGTAAATCGGCAATATCGCAACTTGCGGTGCGGCGCGGATCGATCACCACAATTTTTAATGACGGATTGGCTTCTTTGGCCGCACGGATACGCTGAAAACTGACCGGGTGACACCAGGCGGTATTGGAGCCTATCAATATGATCAATTCGGCGTGTTCGTAATCTTCGTAACAGCCCGGCACGGTATCCGCGCCGAATGCGCGTTTATGCCCGGCTACCGAAGATGACATGCATAAGCGGCTATTGGTATCCATATTGCCGCTGCCGATAAAGCCTTTCATCAGCTTGTTGGCGACATAATAATCTTCGGTTAACAGTTGTCCTGAGCCATAAATCGCTACCGCATCCGGGCCGTATTTTTCGATTGTGCTGATAAATTTATCAGCCACTAAGTCCAGCGCTTTGGCCCAGATCGTCTCGCGCCCATAAACGCTGGGCTGTAGCAGCCTGCCTTTTAGTTCAATGGTGTCGCCGAGCGCTGAACCTTTCGAGCACAGCCTGCCAAAGTTAGCCGGATGGCTATCATCGCCATTAATGATAACGCGACGGTTGGTTGCATCAACCTGCGCGTTGATGCCACAGCCAACACCGCAATAAGGACAAGTGGTTTGTATGGTTTGGTTCATTGTTAATCTCGTAGGCCCTGCAAACAGTAATTTAACGTCCCAGCTATTGCGACAATTCGCCGCGCGGCAATTGGTCACATTTTCTAAGGGTGTTTTATTAAGTAGACTTTCAGCGACTCATAAAGCAGCACTTTATGAAATTTGTTCCCATCATCCAAAACCGGAGAGAAACAATGAAAAAAAATAACTTAATAATGTTGATCGTTGCTTTGGCTATCGTTGCAATCGCCGCTTTTAAAGTGACTAATGCTGAAAGTAAGACTGAAGCTGATAAAAAAGATGAAAAATCTGTTGCCTGGTTTGTTGCCAACACCAAAGATGCTCGTGATCAAAACAAACAATGCCATGATAATCCAGGCATTCAAACAACACCCAACTGCCTTAACTCTTTACATGCCTTACAAATAAGCTTTGCTGGTGGTAACAGACAGCGTTAAATTCTTCAGCTAACGCGGGCAAAATACTCAGCTTATTGCGCCCGCGTTAGGTTATAAGCCTTACCAAATACCAACACATCTCTTATCCCGGAAATATCCGCTTTTTTCTCCAGTAGTTCCTGATACCACGCACCATCGGCTGTGTCGCCATATAAAACCGCACCTACCAATTGATTTGCTTTAATCACCAGTTTTTTGTAAATCCCCAATCCGGGATCGCTAAACTGAATACTTTCACTGCCTTGTTCACCGATAAAATCGCCCACGGAAAACAGCTTGATGCCGGTCACCTTCAACTTGGTGGCAGTAGGCAGAGTGATATATTCAGCTACCCCATGCGCACTCAAATGATTGGCGCATACTTTTGCCTGCTCAAACAGTGGCGCAACCAAGCCAAAAGTAGCACCGCGATGCTGAATGCATTCACCGACCGCATAAATGCTGGGGTCGTAGCTTTGCAAGGTGTCATTAACGACGATGCCGCGTTCACAATACAGGCCAGATTGCTTAGCCAACGCCATATTGGGACGCACGCCGATCGCCATAATAAACAAGTCACAGGCCAGTTCACTGCCATCTGCAAACTGCACGGCGGTGATATGGTCATGATTATCTCCGCGTAATGCCTGTAATTTGGCAGCCATTTTAAATTTTATGCCGCGTTGTTCCAGCTCAGCCTGCAACATTTTTGCGGCAGGTTTATCGAGCTGACGGTTCAGCAATAGCTCATTGTTATGAATGACTGTTACATCCATGCCTCTCAGTGCCAATCCATTAGCCGCTTCCAGACCTAATAAACCGCCGCCCAGTACCACCGCATGTTTATGACTGTCGCTGTAAGCCAGCATTTTATTGACGTCGATAATGTCCCTAAAGCTAATTACGCCATCCAAATCACTGCCTGGCACCTCAGCGATAACCGCTTGCGAGCCGGTGGCGATTAACAGGCGGTCATAAGCGGCGACGCTGCCGTCTTTGGCCGTCACCGTGCGAGCGCTTCTATCGATACCGACCACCGCTTTATCGGCTCCCGCATGCAGGGTGATGCCATGATCGACATACCATTGGCGATCATTGATCACAATATCTTCGATGGTTTTATCGCCGGCGAGTACCGCAGACAGCATGATGCGGTTGTAATTGCCGTAAGGCTCAGCCCCGAACACAGTAATCTCGTATTGGTTAGGCGCGGCGGACAATAATTCTTCCACCGTGCGCATGCCGGCCATGCCGTTGCCGATCACTACCAAACGGCGTTTTTTTAACATGACTCAGGAATTGTCATGACGCCTTCGGCGACCATCACTGCTTCACCGCCGACCCGGATGGTCAGTGTTTCCAGACCTTTATGATCCATTTCCAGATTCAGCACACTGCGACGCTTTTTATCGTCGCCGCGATCCACGGCGAAGGTATAAGTGCCCTTCTTTAGATGCTCGAAGGAACACAGGTATGAAGCAAATGCGGGCATAGCGCTACCGACTGGCGGGTCTTCGTGAATACCAATGCGAGGTCCGAGCAAACGCGCGTTAAAATCAGAATCAACAAAAGGCGTTTTGGCTGAAAACAGCAGTACTTCCTGTGCGGCAGTTTGCGGCGCAGCGGATTGACTCCACGTCGCATAATTAAACTTGGCTTTTCGGACGGTTTCGTAATTCCAGACCGGTACAATCAAATAGGGAAAACCACAGGACACTAAGCGGGCAGAATACTTTTTAGTATCGATTTCAGAGGGATCAATGGCTAAAAAACTAGCTAACTCTTCACTCGTTGGCGCAAATCGATCAATGAAGGATGATACTTTGCGGGTGAATTGCACAAAAGTCGGTGTGCCGTCTTGAGCAGAAATATTGACTTCAAGCGCGCCGGCATTTTGTTTAAAAATAATCGGGGTTATCGGGTTAGTTAAGTCAATAGCGCCAATACTGCCTAAGACAAAAGCGGTTGCGATAACCGGATGCCCGGCAAAATCTATTTCTGCCAGCGGTGAAAAGATCCGCATAACTCGCGTGCTGCTTCGACTGTCAGGATGAAAGACAAACACAGTTTCAGATAGATTCAGTTCTCTGGCAATCAGTTGCATCTGTTGAGGACTTAAACCCTTTGCATTAGGAAACACCGCGATTTGTGCGCCGCTGAAAATCTGCTTGGTGAAGACATCGGCAATAAAATATTTAAAGTTCATTACCGGACTCCTGCATGTTTATTTCAACTCGGTTCTGGTTAATGCGGCTGGCGTAGACGGGGATTTTTACCGTTTCATCTTCCAGGCAAACCCCGGTTTGCAGATTGAAATGTTGTTTATATAAAGGTGAAGCAACCACCGGCTGGCCATTGATGTCGCCGATCACACCGCGCGATAACACGTTGGCGTTGCCGAACGGATCGTAATTGTTGATGGCATGACACACAGCGCTGGGAGTTAGATAAAAAAGCGCCACTTGCTGGCCATCCACCAATGCGCACACGCCGGAATTAGGCTGTAAATCGTCAATGTCGCACACGTCTCGCCAACTCATTAGGCCACCTCTAGCAATTTAAAGTGTTTACGTTCGGCATCATCAGCAGGACGAATTTGCCCGCGTTCTTCGACAAATACCACATTGTCATCTTGTTGGTCGCTGTTGATAAAGTGGCGGAAACGTTTGAGCTTGGATTCATCTTCAATCGTGGTTTTCCATTCGCATTGATAGGTATCGATCACATGCTGCATCTGTTGCTCTAATTGCTCGCCTAGCCCGAGTTTGTCGTCAATGATCACGGACTTAAGATAATCCAGGCCGCCTTCCATATTTTCCATCCATACCGAGGTGCGTTGCAGACGGCCCGCGGTGCGCACATAAAAGCTCAAAAAACGGTCGATTAATTTGATTAAAGTCTCTTTATCCAGGCCGGTGGCGAATAAATCCGCGTGGCGCGGTTTCATGCCGCCGTTACCGCAGACATATAAATTCCAGCCGTTTTCGGTGGCGATAATGCCGACGTCTTTGCCTTGGGCTTCGGCGCATTCACGCGTACAACCGGACACCGCGAATTTGATTTTGTGCGGGGAGCGCAAACCTTTGTAGCGGTTTTCCAGCTCTATCGCCAGGCCCACACTGTCATCGACGCCAAAGCGGCACCAGGTACTGCCGACGCAGGATTTAACGGTGCGTAACGACTTCCCATACGCATGACCGGACTCAAAACCGGCATCGATCAGTTCTTTCCAGATATGCGGCAATTGATCGACCCGCGCCCCGAATAAATCCACGCGCTGGCCACCGGTAATCTTGGTGTAGAGCTTATATTTTTTACCGACTTGGCCTAAGGCAATCAGCATGTCTGGGCTGATTTCGCCGCCGGTGATACGCGGTACCACGGAATAAGTGCCGTCTTTTTGCATGTTTGCCAAGAAGGTATCGTTGGTGTCCTGCAAACCAAGATGTTCCGGTTCCAAGATGTGCTCATTCCAATAAGACGCCAAAATGTTGCCGATGGTTGGTTTGCAAATTTCGCAGCCTTGGCCTTTGCCGTGTTTTGCCAGAAATTCTCCAAAGGTTTTGATTTCACCTACCAACATCAGGTTGTAGAGGTCCTGGCGGGTGTAAGCAAAGTGCTCACACAAATCGGTGTTGACTTCAAAGCCTTGTTTGGCCAGTTCGCAATCCATCACCGACTTGAGTAATGCCGAACAGCCGCCGCAACCGGTGGCTGCTTTGGTGTCCGCTTTTAATGCACCCATCGTGGTGCAACCGGCTTCAATGGCCGAACAAATCGCGCCTTTAGTGACATCGTAGCAAGAACAGATTTGCGCGGAGGCGGGCAGGGCATCCACGCCAAGACCCACCGATTCATCAGAGCGGTGCGGCAGAATCAGCGCATCAGGATTCTCCGGCAGTTCGATACCGTTCAAGCAATATTGCAATAAGGTGCCGTAGCCTGAGTTATCACCGACCAACACCGCACCCAATAACTGCTTTTTATCCTGGCTGACAACCAGGCGTTTATAAATACCGTTATCGCCGTTTTGATAGCTATACACCAGAGCGCCCTGAGATTTGGCATGGACATCGCCAATACTGGCGACATCAACGCCCATCAGTTTCAGTTTGGTACTCATATCCGCGCCGGTAAAACTGGCGGATTCCCCCGCTAAATCAGCCACCACCGTGCGGGCCATCGCATAACCTGGCGCGACCAGCCCGAAAATTTTGTCATTCCACAAGGCACATTCGCCGATGGCGTAAATATCCGGGTCAGACGTTTTACACTGGTTATCAATGACAATGCCGCCGCGCGCACCAACATGTAGCGCGCAGTCTCTAGCCAGTTCATCGCGCGGACGAATGCCCGCAGAAAACAGCACCAAGTCAGTTTCCAGTTCATCACCATCGGCAAACACCATTTTATTGGTGCAGTGCTTACCATCGGTGATGTCGATGGTGTTTTTGCCGGTATGCACGGTGATGCCGAGCTCTTCAATTTTGCGGCGCAGCATCGCGCCACCGGCATCATCCATCTGCATTTCCATTAAGCGTGGTGCAAATTGCACAACATGGGTTTTTAAGCCTAAATCTTTTAACGCCTTAGCGGCTTCCAGCCCCAGCAAGCCACCGCCGACCACGGTGCCGACCTTGCCGTTTTTTGCAGCAGCGGCCATCGCTTCAAGATCTTCAATGGTTCGATAAACCAAGCACTGTGGACGATCATGTCCCGGTACCGGCGGTACAAACGGGTAAGAGCCGGTCGCGAAAACCAGTTTGTCGTAAGAGATACTGACGCCTTTTTCAGAGAGTACCGTTTTTGCTAAACGATAAATTTTTGAGGCTTTATCGCCGATATGAATGGTGATGCCATGTTCTTCAAAAAAACCGGGTTCAACCATGGACAGGTCTTCTGCCGTTTTGCCGGAAAAAAATTCCGACAAATGTACCCGGTCGTAAGCGGCTCTGGGCTCTTCGCAAAAGGTGACGATTTGATAGTCGTTTTTAATTGGGCTGGCGACTAGGCTGGCTAAAAAGCTTTGCCCGACCATGCCATTACCGATAACGACTAATGTTTTTTTTGTGGTCATGATTAAACCTCAATCTGCATTATTTGTAGGGTGGGCTAAAAACTAATATTTCCCTGAATCCAAATCTTTTGAGTATCTGTCGTGGTAAAGGCGCCGGCAGCGGCCGGGATAGAATTATCCGCGCTGTAATAAGCGTACTTGGCCAATAACGAATAATGTTTGCCGAATTTTTTGGTAGCCTGAAAATCCCATTCCTTGCCGTACTGATTTTGTCCGGTATCGTCGGTAAAGTTATGGAAAACACCGCTCAAGACAACTTCACCTCGATCAAATG
>Ga0208752_100013_pt1 | contig 119135 bp, 138 predicted proteins | sample LakWasMet27_LOW6_2_FD_183871 | JGI IMG/M metagenome (GOLD analysis project Ga0208752, IMG submission 183871) | Freshwater sediment methanotrophic microbial communities from Lake Washington under simulated oxygen tension - Sediment Metagenome... | ecosystem: Environmental > Aquatic > Freshwater... | reverse complement strand
ATTATACAGATCCAATTCAGCGTGTCAACATTTATTTTCAACGTCCTTTTTAGCTACCCGGTCATCCTGACCCTCTTCCAAACCATCTTTCCCCGGAAGAGCCGACTATTATAGCTACCTGATACTAACTGTCAAGCCCTTGTTTCGATTTTTAACTACTATTCTTAATCTGTATTTTTTTGTTTTCGATACGAACTGGTATGCAGCTAATATCCTCGTAGGCGGGTGGGGACATAACGGCACCAGTTTTCACGCAAAATCGGGCACCATGTCGGGGACAGACAATTTCGTCGCCGTCCAATATACCGCTGGCAATCTCGGCACCATCGTGAGTGCAAGCATCCTCAATTGCATAATATTCACCGTCTATTTTAAAAACTGCGACTTCCGTTCCCTCTACATCAACAACCACATGCTCGCCATTTACTAACGCAGATTCATCAACTACATCCACCCACTCAGACATGTTTTGATCCTTTTAAATAAACGTCATAACGTAACAATTTTCCGGAAAAACTTTCGCTTGGCTCGCCTAGCGGCCCCGCATGATCTGGACTTTTTACCACAACACGCTTGCCGGTTGCAGCCATTGCTGCGGCAAATAGTTGTTCTTTATCCTCATCATCACCCAGTAAATCGCGCAATATCGTCATTGATTTTTTGGCGAGTGCGGATTTTTTTCGTTTTGGAGGAAACATGGGGTCTATATATATACAGTCAGGCGCGTTTTCCAAATTAGCCATTAGCTCTATGGAATTGCCATGGAGCAACTTAGGCGGCTTCAAACTTAGCATCTGCACCCAATCTTGTTGAGACAATCGAATAATTCCATCAGCTAATAGCTCTGCCATCAACGGAGAGCGTTCTATGCAAGTCACTTCGTAGCCCATCCGAAACATATGCAAACTATCTTGCCCCCAACCAGCCGTTGCATCCAAAATTGTCCTAGTTTTACGCCCGACTGCTTGAGCCAAAGCGCCATCTTTGGGTGCCGGCCATGAACGCTGCTCACCTGCGCGTGGTGCAACATCAACTGTTAAGCCACCTTTTTTGAGCAACTCTCTATCTAATAGTTTTAAACAGCCATCACGCCAAGTTATAAAAAAATCTTCCGATACATTTACGTCCAGGACACTATATAAAGGTACAGACAACCTTATCGCAAGCTGTTGATAAGATTCAACATCACCATTACCCTGATAAAGAACCGCCAGCTTTCCTAAATATTTATGCACTTAATTTATTCTGTAGAAATAGCGTTGGCTTCGTTTTTTAGCGCCGCATCTAATGTATGCCAAGCTAAGGTTGCGCATTTTACCCGTGCAGGATATTCGCGAACGCCCGCCAATACCGCCAACTTGCCCAACGCTTCCAGATTGATATGTTCTTCTTTGCCTGTAGTCATTTCATGAAACTTCGTGAACAACTCCTCTGCTTCAGCTTCAGTTTTGCCTTTGACAATTTCGGTCATCAACGACACAGAAGCTGTTGAAATAGCACAACCTGAGCCCTGAAAACTGGCATCAGTTATGACATCGCCATCCATTTTCAAAAACAGAGTCAACCGATCACCGCACAACGGGTTAAAACCTTCCACCTGTCTGTCAGCATTTTCCATGACCCTGAAATTGCGGGGATTACGGTTGTGATCAAAAATCACCTCTTGATATAGGTCTCGTAAATCTTCAAACATTAGCCAAATACCTCTATTAGCGATTGAATGCCAGCCATTAATACATCGATTTCTTGCTTGGTATTATACATAGCGAAAGATGCCCTCGCCGTGGCCGGCACACCGTAAAAATCCATCACCGGCATTGCGCAATGATGCCCTGCTCTAATTGCAATACCCAAGCTATCGAGCATGGTGCCTATGTCGTGCGGATGAATTTTGTTCAGCGTAAAAGACAAGATCGCGCCTTTTTCTTCCGCCTCGCCGATTATCGTCAAGCCATCTATTTGCTTGGCTTTGGCGGTGGCGTAATCCAGTAATTCAGATTCATAAGCAGCTATATTTTCCATGCCGATAGCAACCAGATAATCGATTGCCGCGCCTAATGCAACAACATCAGCAATCGCCGGAGTCCCTGCTTCAAACTTGTAAGGAAGCACGTTGTATTCGGTTTCTACAAACGTGACCTTGCGAATCATATCGCCGCCGCCTTGGTAAGGAGGCATCGCTTCCAGCAAACTTTGCTTGCCGTATAAAACGCCGATACCGGATGGCCCGTACAGTTTATGGCCGGAAAACACATAAAAATCGCAATCCAACTCCTGCACATCGACAGCCATGTGCGGAATCGCCTGAGCACCGTCAAGCAACACCGGAATACCTTTGGCATGCGCTGCGGCAATAATTTTTTTGACCGGATTGATAGTGCCCAAAGCATTGGACATATGCACCACCGACACCAGCTTGGTTTTATCACTGAGCAGTTGTTCAAACTCGCTATAAATCAGCTCGCCCTTATGATTCATAGGGGCCACTTTCAACACCGCGCCGGTTTGCTCACACAACATTTGCCAGGGCACGATATTGGAATGATGCTCCATGGCCGTGATCAAAATTTCGTCACCGGCTTTTATATTGGCCTTGCCATAAGTTTGCGCAACCAGATTGATCGCTTCAGTAGTGCCTCTGACAAAAATAATTTCTTTGTCGCTGGCAGCATTAATAAAGCTTTTGACCTTGGTTCTCGCCGCCTCAAACTTATCGGTGGAACGCACACTTAACGTATGCACTCCTCGGTGTACGTTAGCGTAATCGTGGCTATACAACTGCACGATGCTGTCGATAACCGCTTGCGGCTTTTGGCAGGTCGCAGCATTATCTAAATAGACTAAATCTTTGCCGCGAATTTTTTCCGCCAAAATGGGGAAATCCTGGCGTATTTTATTGACATCAAAACCACTCATAACCATTCCTTATCGACGCCTTGCTGTGGAAAGCGCGCCAATACTTGTTCTAAAACATTATCGTGCAAACTTTTAATGCTGATTTTATCGACCATCTCGTTAGCGAATGCGAAGGTCAGCATGTTGCGAGCGGTCTCTTCATCGATGCAGCGCGATTGCAGATAAAAAACGGATTTGTCATCCAATTGCCCGACCGTCACGCCATGCCCACACTTAACATCATCGGCATAAATTTCCAGCTGTGGTTTGGTATCGACTTCGGCATCAACCGATAACAACAGATTACGGTTATTCATTTGCGAATCGGTTTTCTGCGCATCTTCGAAAACAATCACTCTACCCTGAAATACCCCACGCGCTTTGTCATCGAGCACGCCTTTGTAGGTCTCACGGCTAATGCCATGCGGTTTCAAATGGTTGATGCGAGTGTGGTTATCGATATGCTGACGCTTAACGCCCAAGTACAAACCATTCAACACACACTCTGAGGCATGATCTAAATCGGCATGAATATCGGACCGCGCCAACAAACCGCCAAAGGCAAAGTTATGATGAGTAAAGCGGGCATCCCGCTCTTGCTTAATGTAAATGCCGCCGAAGTGATAAGCCTTTTCAGACTCGCTTTGCATTTTGTATAAAGTGAGATCGGCATTTTGGCCGACAAACACTTCGGTGACCGCAGCCGTCAAATAAGCGTTGTCAGCACCGACAAAGGTTTCAACAACGTTAGCTTGCGCAGACTCATCGACGATGATGATGTTACGCGTGGTCGCCAAGGCATCGGCTTGGGTGACGACATGCAATAACTGAATCGGCTTTGCCAACACCTGTTTGGGCGGCACATGCACAAATAAACCGTCACTAAACCAGGCGGTATTGAAGGCAACAAAACCGTGCTCTGCATTGTTAACTGCCTGCCCCAAATGGCTTTGCACTTGCTCTGCTTGAGTTGTTGCCAGCGCTTCCACCAAACTCAGCACAGACACACCATCCGGCAAACCGCTCAACGCCGAAAGCTCGGAAGAAAATCGTCCATTCACCAACACTACTGACCAGGCATCCGGCAATTGATATGCCTTCAACCAATCGGCAACATCGCTGTCCGCTTGATTTGCAGGCACTGAAAACAGCTTTTTCTCAATACCGGAGACATTGGTATAACGCCATTCTTCTTCACGCGGCGACGGAAAGCCTGTTGCAGAAAAAGCCTGCAATGCATCGATCCGCAACTGCTGTAACCAGGGTAGATTTTGCCCAGGCAACGACGGGGCGATCGCTGGATAGTCAGCCGTGTAATGGCTCGCAGATACCGCAGACATTACGCTGCCACCTGTTCTTCGAGCCAGCTGTAGCCTTTTTCTTCCAGCTCCAAGGCCAGCTCCGGCCCGCCGGATTTAACGATTTGACCATGCGCCAACACATGTACGTAATCCGGCTTAATGTAATCCAACAGTCTTTGGTAATGCGTAACCATCACAAATGAACGCTCCGGCGAACGCAATGAATTAACGCCTTCGGAAACAATCTTCAACGCATCGATGTCCAGGCCGGAATCGGTTTCATCCAGAATGCATAACTTGGGCTCGAGAATGGCCATTTGCAGAATTTCGTTACGTTTCTTTTCGCCGCCGGAAAAGCCTTCGTTAACCGCGCGATAGAGAAACTTCTCATCCATTTCCAGCAAACGCACTTTCTCTTTAACCAGCGTTAAAAAATCCATCGCATCTACTTCGGGTTCGCCATGGTGCTTGCGGATGGCATTCAACGCGGCTTTCAACAAATACACATTACTGACGCCGGGAATTTCCACCGGATATTGAAACGCCAAAAACACGCCTTCACGCGCCCGGATGTCGGGCGCCATTTCAATCAAATCTTTACCTTGATAAGTCACCGAGCCTTCGGTCACGGTGTAGCCGCTTTTACCGGACAACACATGCGACAAGGTACTCTTGCCGGAACCATTCGGCCCCATAATCGCGTGAATTTCACCGGCTTTAATTTCAAGATTAATGCCTTTAAGAATAGGTTTGTCGCCAACGCTGACGTGAAGATTTTTTATGCTGAGCATGTTGTTTTACCTGAAATTAAAATTTAATTCGTAGGGTACGCATTGCGTACCATTATTAAGCTCCCGAAGGTACGCGGTGCGTACCCTACGGACTTGTTTAAAATTCTATAGGATGGGCTGACGCAGGAAGCCCATCGTTAGCGGTGTTGATAAGCTTCGCACCTCAACCCATCCTATTGAGCTGTTTTCACTTACAAAAAGCTTCTTATTTGCTCCTCTAATTTAGAGTTTTTATTTATTAAGTTACTAATTTCACTGTCAACTTTATCTAATCGAGAAAAATATTCCGTCGAATATCGTTTTATAGGGATTTCAGATTCAATTAATGTTCCCTGCAATAAAGAGGCTTTGACAGATTCAAGCTCCCTAATTCTCATTAAATTGAAATTAAGAAGGGCAGTCAGCGCCGCTAATTTTATTTGGTTCTTTTGAGCATCAGTTGACTCCTTTAACAATTTTCTTGTAGCTTCTAATTCTCTTTTTTGCAGCTCATAAGTTTTGGCTATCAGATAAAACGCAAATCCGGCAATAACAGGATTAAGTATCCCGCCAACGTAATCGCCGAATGTTCCCCAATCTCCATTATCGTTTGATAATCCGTAACGAAACTTGTAAAGATACAAACCAAGAACCACCAAACCTATTACGAGAAGTACCGCTACAACCTTTTTTGTCTTGATATTGCTTGGATCAGCGTCGCCAGTTCTATTTGAGTTTTCGCTCAATTTTTAACCCACCGACCCTTCCAAACTAAGCCCCAATAACGCCTGAGCTTCTACCGCAAACTCCATCGGCAATTCTCTAAATACTTCTTTACAAAAGCCGTTCACAATCATCGACACTGCATCTTCGGCGGACAGGCCGCGTTGCTGGCAGAAAAACAATTGATCTTCACTGATTTTGGAAGTGGTCGCTTCGTGTTCGACTTGGGCGGACGGCTGTTTGACTTCCACATAAGGAAAGGTATGCGCGCCGCATTTGTCGCCGACCAGCAAAGAATCGCACTGGGTATAGTTGCGGGCGTTTTCGGCGCTTTTTAATACTTTGACCAAGCCGCGATAGGTGTTTTGCGCTTTGCCGGCGGAAATACCTTTTGAGACTATCGTGCTGCGGGTATTTTTGCCGATATGGATCATCTTGGTGCCGGTATCGGCCTGTTGATAATTATTGGTCAGCGCCACTGAATAAAACTCGCCGATAGAATTATCGCCTTTCAACACACAGCTGGGATATTTCCACGTGATGGCCGAGCCGGTTTCCACCTGCGTCCAGGACACTTTGGAATTATCGCCACGGCATTCGGCGCGCTTGGTAACAAAATTGTAAATGCCGCCTTTGCCTTCCTTGTCGCCGGGATACCAGTTTTGTACGGTGGAATATTTAATGGTCGCATCTTTCATCGCGATCAACTCGACGACCGCCGCATGTAACTGGTTTTCATCCCGCATTGGTGCGGTGCAGCCTTCCAAATAACTGACGTGACTGCCTTCGTCGGCAATGATTAAGGTTCTTTCAAATTGCCCGGTGTTCGCCGCGTTAATTCTAAAGTACGTTGACAATTCCATCGGGCAACGCACGCCTTTGGGAATATACACAAATGAACCATCAGTAAATACCGCTGCATTTAAGGCCGCAAAATAGTTGTCTGTGTGCGGCACGACTGAGCCGAGATATTCTTTGATCAGTTCGGGATGTTCACGCAAGGCTTCTGAAATCGGGCAAAAAATCACGCCCGCATCTTTCAGCTTGCCTTTAAAGGTAGTGGCCACGGAAACGCTGTCGAATACTGCATCGACGGCAATCCCAGCCAGGCGTTCTTGTTCATCAAGAGGGATGCCGAGTTTTTTATAGGCTTCCAACACTTGCGGATCAATCTCATCCAGGCTTTTCGGACCGTCTTCTTTACGTTTGGGCGCGGAGTAATAGCTGATGGCCTGATAATCGATAGGATCGAATTTAACGAACGCCCATTCCGGCGATTTCATGGTCTGCCAGTGGCGGAACGCTTTTAGACGATATTCCAGCATGAACTCGGGTTCATTTTTAACCTTCGACAAGCGATGAATAACGGCCTCATCCAATCCCGGCGGAAAGGTATCGGTTTCCAACTCAGTCACGAATCCTTGTTTGTATTCCTGGCTGATCAGATTCTTAATTTCTTGTTCACTTGTTGACATAACAATCTCTTTATTTCATGGACGTGATGGATGGCAAGGAGCACATCTAAGGAGCGTTTTCTGCTTATCTATATAAACTGGCAACCGGAATCAACACTTCTTGCGGCACCGCAGTCGGCCTGATTAAATCGGCTAAGGTCACTGACTCCAGTGCATTATGAATAGTCTGATTAATCAAGTTCCAGTTGCCACGAATATCGCAGCCTGACGCCTGCTCGCACCCCTGCTGGGAAATACTGCACTCGGTTAACGCAATCGGTCCTTCCAGCGCACTGATCACTGTCGCAACACTGATTTTTCCAGGCTCTCTGGCTAACACATAACCACCTTTCGCCCCTCGCGTAGAAATCAATACCTCAGCATTCACTAAAAGTTTTAGGATTTTACTCACCGTCGGCAAAGCTATTCCGGTCGCAGCCGCAATCTCCATGGCTGAATGCACCTGTGTTTGATCCTTGGCCATATCACTTAATATAACTGTCGCGTAATCGGTTAATTTGCTCAAACGTAACATAAATCCTTCCCTACTCAATTAAGGACTATTTTAGTCCTATTTAAATTCATAGTAAAGCAGTAGGTTATAGAACGCAGATTATTTGGCATTCCAATAATGACTATTAATCTGGCGCATACTCGACACGCTTGCACCTGTATTTGCCAGTTTCACATCAATTGCGCCGCTGTCCGCGCTGTTTAACCAGCTGATGCCGGATTGTTGGTAACGTTGCAAAACGCCAGCATGAGGATGCCCAAACTGGTTGCGATAACCGGCCGGAATCAAGATGATTTCCGGCTTAACGGTCTGCAAAAATTGCATAGTCGATGAGGTTTTGCTGCCGTGGTGCGGGGCAACCATGACTTTAGCTTGCAATTTTTCGCCATAGTGCTCGACCAGCCAGGATTCTGCGTTTGCCTCGATGTCGCCGGTTAATAACGCTACGCCGTGCTTGCCTGTTACCATCAGCACACAGGAATTATCGTTATCCGACGCATATTCATGACTTGGTGACAACATGCTGAATTCAACTTCATCCCATTGCCATGCCTGACCGGCGGCACAAGGCTGTGGTGCAAAGTCGCTTAGTTTTTGCGGTACGCTGGTCAGCACTTGTTCGGTCGGCATATTGCTCAGCAACGATGCGGCACCACCGATATGATCGTTATCGCCGTGACTGACAATTAATGTGTCAATTTTATCAATGCCCTGCGAACGCAGAAACGGCAGCAGTACACTCCGTCCCATATCGCTTTCGGCAGAAAATTTAGCGCCAGTATCGAAGACCAGCTGATGATGCGCAGTTTGTATTACTGCCGATAAACCTTGGCCGACATCCAGCAAGGCCAATTCAAACTCACCGGCATCGCGCTGTTTGGGCTCGGTAAATACCAGCGGCAAGAACATCATCATCCCCAACCAGCGCCCCGGAATGCCTTTGGGGGCTAATAAGAGCAGAATGCCTGGCACCGCAAAAAGCAATGCCCAATAAGATGGCTGGGCGTGATTAATAGTCGCCATCGGCAACGCAGCCATGGTTTCCAGTAACCACATAACGCCACGTAACAAATAATCTAAAACTAATAACAGCGGCGCGGCCAACGTCGCAGAAATCGACAATACACCCACCGCCACCAAAGCCAGTGGCACCAATACCAGACTAATCAACGGCACTGCCAGCAAATTGGCCAGTGGCGAGATAATTGAAACTTGCTGAAAAAACAACAGCAATAACGGCGAAAGCCCCACCGAAGTCGCCCAATTAATTTTGATTGCCGACCAAAACGGCTTAAGCGCGCCTAAACGACCGGCGAGCACATAAACAATCAAACCCACCGCGATAAAAGACAGCCAGAATCCAGGCGATAAGACGGCCAGCGGATCCCAAAGCAAGACAGTAAACATAGCAACTGCCAAGGTGTGAAACGGCCGATGATTACGCTGCAAGATAATCGCGATCATGCCGATAGCCAGCATAATAACGGCGCGCTGAGTGGGCACAGAAAAACCAGCCAAGCCCGCATAGATAATACCGACCAGTAACGCCGACCAAGCTGCAACCACTTGCGGCGACCATCTTAACAAACCGGTCCACGCCCAACATTTCAGCACCAGCCAATACACTAAGCCAGCCACCAAAGCGATATGCGAGCCGGAAATCACCATTAAATGCGTGGTGCCCGTTTTACGAAAGACCTCCCAATGTTGCTGATCTATGCTGTTGCCGTCACCGATAGTGAGCGCTTTAATGAGCGCACGACTGTTCACATCAAGCTGAGGCACGGATAACTTATCGCTGATTAGCTGGCGCCAGACATCGATACTGGTCCAGGCGGATTGATTACCCAATAAAACGGGTACTGGACTGGGTCGGACATAACCAGTAGCACCAATCCCTTCCATGAATAACCAGCGTTCATAATCAAAACCACCGGGATTTAAACTGCCATGCGGACGCTTGAGTTTGACGGTAAACGACCATTGCTGACCAGCTTTAATCGTTTGATCTGGGTAATACCAACTTAAGCGCAGCTTTTTAGGGAGCTTGAATGAACCAATTGCCGTGCCGGTTCCAAGCTGGCTAAGAGGATGCACACCGTCCCTGGTGATCGCCGAACTTGCTCCCGGCAAATTTACGGCATACACACCGTCCCTGGTGATAAAGTCAAAGCGGGCTTGTTTTTCATCTTGCTCGGGCAAATCGCCGATAACGCCTTGAATGGGGATTTCGATGCCTTCGTAGGTTTCCGGCAACTGATCGGCCAATCGGGCCATCGCAAACACCAACGCCCAAAGTACGCCTGCAAACAAAAACAGCAGCCGCCAATAACGCAATGCGGCCAACACCACTACGATGATAGCCAGTGCAATCAGCCACTTAATACCAGGCAACACAACAAGCTGCTGCACTAATAATGTGCCGGATAAAAAACAAAGGGAATTAAGCAGCATTGGCGACCTTGTGATTTTTAGACCTGCAAAAACCTGATAGACTGGAGCCCAGTAGAAACCTAACCTTGAGTGCGATTAATGATGCCTAAAGAACTACTGAAAAAATATATGCCACACCCGGATACTATCAAGAGTCACAAGAGTCTACAGTTTCTAGGGGCAAAACTGCATGATCCGAACTTATGGCATTTAAATCGTCGCTCGGTATCGATGGCTTTTGCGGTAGGTCTGTTTTGTGCGTGGATTCCGACACCAGGTCAAATGGCAATCGCCGCGATTGCTGCCTTTTATATGCGCGCCAATTTGCCGATTTCGGTCGCGCTAGTCTGGCTCACCAACCCGATTACTATGCCGCCGCTGTTTTATTTTGCTTACTTGGTTGGAGTTTATGCGTTAAATCTCCCCACGGCAGACTTTTCAATGGATGCCATATTATCTGGGGAGCTATTGTTTCCGTTTCTTACCGGCTGCTTGATGTTGGGGATAATTTGTTCAACAGCGGGGTACTTTGGCTTTAGCTATTTCTGGCGCTACCACACTATTAATAAGTGGCAACACCGTCAACAACATCGGCAACAATTAGCCAGTACTAAAAACCCTTTTAGATCAATTGAATGGCGCTTATAAAATCACTCTAATTGCGATTTTATAAGCCACCTAGCTGTCAACTTACGATTAAACCATCTTCCATGTGCAGCACTTTGCCCATCTTAGCTGCCAATTCATGGTCGTGAGTCACCACCAAAAAGCTGACTTTCAGCTCTTGGTTAAGCTCCAACATTAACTGATATACCTGCTCAGCGGTTTTGCTGTCCAAATTGCCGGTAGGTTCATCGGCCAACACCACCGCCGGCTTGTTGATTAATGCCCTGGCCACCGCAGCTCGCTGTCTTTCACCACCGGATAACTCGCCGGGTTTGTGTTCAATTCGATGACCCAAGCCCACACGCTGCAATAACTCAACAGCTCGCACCCGCGCTTCTGTAACCGCCAAGCCTGCAATCAACAGCGGCATGGCAACGTTTTCCAACACGGTAAACTCGCCCAACAAATGATGCGATTGGTAAATGAAACCTAAGGATTTATTTCTTAATTTTGCCAACGCGCTTGAGCTAACTTGATCAAGATTAACGCCATTCAAAACGACCGAGCCGCTAGTAGGCTTGTCCAAGCCACCCAGCACATGTAGCAAGGTGCTTTTACCTGAACCCGATGCGCCCATAATGGCAACCCGTTCGCCCTCGCCAATAGTCAGATCGACGCCTTTTAATACTTCAACATCCAGAATGCCTTGCGTATAACGCTTGGTCACAGACCGGCATTGCAACATCGGCTTATTCATACCTTAATACCTCCGCTGGATTAACCTTAGCTGCTTGCCAGGCAGGATAAATAGTCGCCAATAACGATAACAAGAAAGCCATGCCGGCGATGGCATAGACATCTGACCACACAAGTTTTGAAGGCAGATCGCTGATGTAATAGACATCGGCTGCCATAAATTGCACCTGGAATAGTTTTTCAATCGCCGGCACGATAGTTTCAACATTTAACGCCAATAAAATGCCCGCGGCCGTCCCCAGCAAGGTCCCGACCACACCGATGATCGCGCCCAAGACCATAAAAATGCCCATCACTGATCCAGACGTCAGCCCCTGGGTTTTCAAAATAGCAATATCGCCGCGTTTGTCGGTGACTACCATTACCAAGGTAGAGACAATATTGAATGCGGCGACGGCAACAATCAGCAGCAAGATGATAAACATCACCCGTTTTTCGGTTTGAATCGCACGGAAAAAGTTACTGTGCGCCAGCGTCCAATCACTGACGAGATAATCATCATAGAAAGCATTCTGCATGGCGTGAGTGATTTGTGGAGCATTGAATAAATCATCCAATTTAATGCGCAGGCCGGACACCGCAGATTCCAGACGGAATAATTTGGCGGCGTCATCAAGATGAATCAACGCCATGTTACGATCATATTCATACATACCCACCTGAAAAGTGCCGACTACAGTAAATCTGCGCATCCTCGGCACCACGCCAGCGGGCGTAGAATTAATTTGCGGGCTGATGACGGTAATTTTGTCACCGGTAATTACCCCAAGATAATTTGCCAACTCAGCACCTAAAACAATGCCGTATTCGCCGGGAACGAGATTAGTCAATTTGCCGGTTTTCATTTTATCGGCAACTTCGGAGACCTTGCCTTCATAGTCAGGCAAAATGCCGCTGAGCATCGTGCCACTGACCCGGCGGTCCGCATTAATCATCACCTGACCGTTGATAAATGGCGCGGTACCCTCAACGTGCGGATAGTCTTTAAGTTTTTGTTCCAGAGCATGCCAGTCATCCAATTGACCATAGCGACCGGTCATGGTGGCATGGGAAGTCATACCCAGAATCCGCTCCCGCAACTCAGCTTCAAAGCCGTTCATTACCGACAATACGGTAATCAATGCCGTGACGCCCAAGGCAATCCCCAGCACGGAGGTTAAGGTAATAAAGGATATGAACTGGGTGCGGCGCTTGGCCCGCGTATAACGCAGACCGATATAAAAAATTAGAGGTTTAAACATGAATAGTAGCTTTTTGAAAGATCAGGGTTATTTTTTACAAGTAGAGCAGATGCCGTAGAGATAAAGGCTGTGATCAGTTAATTCGTATCCCAACCTAGCGGCAATTTCTTTTTGGCGTGTTTCGATAACTTCATCGGTAAACTCTTCAACCTTTCCGCATTTTAAGCACAGCAGATGGTCATGATGGCTTTCAGTGCTTAGCTCAAAAACCGAGTTACCACCTTCAAAATGATGGCGAGAAACCAGTCCGGCCGCCTCAAACTGGGTTAATACCCGGTACACCGTCGCCAGCCCTATTTCCTGATTTTCACTGAGCAGGATCTTATAAACCTGTTCCGCCGACAAATGGCGTTCATCAGTTTGTTTTTCCAAGATCTCCAAAATCTTCAGTCGTGGCGCGGTAATTTTTAAGCCGGCAGTTTTTAAATCGTGATTATCCAACATCAATCTCCGAGGGTAGCAGGTTTGGCATAGCTAACAAGTGCGCCATTGTAGCCGCTTTTAGCCATCAGGGGCATGACAGTTTTATAGGCTAATCCTGTCACATCCTGTATGATTTGGTTTTTTGTAGATCACCCAGCCTCATCATGAGAAAGCCGATTTTCCCTTTTAGCTTACCCGGCAACCGCTCCCTACGTTACATTCTTATAGCCACCGCAAGTCTGTCGTTCAGCGGCTGCACCACGATATTAAGTAACCTGCCGGGGGTGTATACCGTAGACGTACAGCAAGGCAATATGATTGATCAAGACATGATCGATCAACTGCGACCCAACATGACTAAACGCCAGGTGCTTTACATCATGGGCTCACCAATGCTGACAGATTATTTCCACCAAAACCGCTGGGATTTTATTTATTCAGCGCAACTGGATGGCGGTGAAAGACAGCAAAAAAGAATCACCTTATTCTTCGAAAATGATCAAGTAGTTGGGATTCAAGGCGATTTTAGACCCAGCGAATTGGCAGTTACCAAACCATCTCCAGAAACAACTATCGAGGTACCCAAACGCGATCTTGAAAAAACGCTCTGGGAAACCATTACCGGTTGGTTTGGCTTTGACGGCACTGATGTCGATAGCGCAACTGCAAAATCGCCAAAATCAGAAATTCCTTCAGATAAATCAAATGCCGGGAATTTACCTCTGTAACTAAATCGTTTTTTAGCCGCGTTTATTGTTTGTTTTCGCCCGTTGTCGCCTGGCATCTTTAGGATCATTTAACAGCGGCCGGTAAATTTCTACGCGATCGCCCGACACCAAGACTTGGTCTTGCTGACAAAACTTGGCGAATAAACCCACCGCCAGCTCTCCCGAGCCAAGCTCAGGTATCTTCTGCCTTAACCCAGAGGCATTAATTGCCTCGGCAACATTAGCGCCTGCGGCAAGACTCACAACCACTATTTCTTGCCTTTCCGGCGTGGCATATGCCACTTCAACTTCAATCATTGCCATATAATTGTTTGGCTCGTTCAGTAAAAGAGCTGACCATGGTGTTACAAATTTGATGAAATACCGCACCGAATGCCAAGTTTGCCAACAATCCAGACATTTCAAATTCTAAATCCAGGGAGATTTTGCTGGCGTCATCTCTTAGCGGCATAAAATTCCATACGCCATCCAGACTTGTAAACGGGCCGTTCAAGAGCGACACAGTAATTCGACCGCCCGGATCAATAGTGTTTCGGGTTGAAAACGATTTCTTAAAGCCGCCTTTCGCAATCATTAATTCAGCCTCAATTACATCACCTGTACGACTGATAATTCGGCTGCCGCTGCACCAGGGCAAAAATTGCGGGTACTGCTCAATATCGTTTACCAACTCAAACATACGTTGTGCAGAGAACTTAACCAACGCGCTTTTTTGAACCAGCGTCATGACTAAAGCACTCCAACTACATGTAAAAACACCAAAAACACTGCCGAGGGTGCGACATATTTAACCAATATCCTCCAGACTTTATAGGCTTCATCAGGCATGGCCAATTCTTTCGAGCTATGTTGCTGATGCATAATCCAACCGGTAAATACGGCAATACAAAAACCGCCAATCGGCAACATCAGATTCGCTGTTAAATAATCCAGTAGTTGAAACAGTGTCCGGTCGAATAGCTTCACGTCCGCCCACACATTAAAAGAAAACACAGTACCTAAGCCAAGCGCCCATGCCGCAGAACCAGCCCACACACAGGCTTGCTGTCTAGTTATATTTCTATTTTCAACCAACCAAGCAACCGCTGGTTCAATCAACGAAATAGATGAGGTTAATGCCGCCACCACCAACATTACAAAAAATAATATGCCAAATAACCAGCCGCCGGTCATATTGCCGAAGGCTAGCGGTAAGGTTTCAAAAATCAGCCCTGGACCTGAAGTAGCTTGCAGATTATTGGCAAACACAATCGGGAAAATAGCGATGCCTGCCAATAGCGCTACAACGGTATCCGCACCGGCAACAAGCATAGAAGTTTTAGCAATCGAGATATTGTTAGGCAAATAGGCTCCGTAAACCATGATGGCCCCCATACCTAAACTTAAGGTAAAAAAGGCATGCCCCATTGCGGTTAACACGGCATCAGCGGTTAACTTACTGAAATCTGGCGTGAATAAAAAACGTAGGCCTTCATTATAACTGCCAGTAGTCATTGCATAGCCAACCAACAAGATAAGCAATACAAATAGACTCGGCATTAACAAACGCACGGCTTTCTCCAAACCATTATTAACGCCGCGATTAACAATCCACATGGTGGCAAACATGAACAAGCTGTGCCAAAAAATCAGCTGGATCGGACTGGCAACAAAATCGCCGAATATCTGTTTAATCCCGGCTGCATCTTCGCCAGAGAAACTTCCCACAAAAGCTTTTAATACATAGGCAGAAGCCCAACCGGCAATAACGCTGTAATACGAAAGAATCAAAAATCCAGCAACCACGCCCAGCCAGCCCAAATAATGCCAGTTGTGATCAGCACCCGATTCTTCGGTTAATGTTTTAAGCGCATCAATCGGATTCTGCCGGGTATGCCGTCCCATCATAGTTTCAGCGATCATAATGGGAATACCGATCAACAATACGCACAACAAATACACCAAAACAAACGCGCCGCCACCGTTTTCGCCGGTAATGTAGGGGAACTTCCAGATATTACCCAACCCGACTGCCGAGCCCGTGGCCGCTAAAATGAACGCCAACCGTGATGACCATTCATTATGTGTTTTCTGTATATTCATTATGCGAACGCCTGTTATCTGTAGTTTAAAAGCTCTAGGCTTCAGAAAATCGGGTAAAATAACACAGTATCACCTCACGCCAGTCTAAAAAATCCAGCCCAACATCATGGCCGATAAAAAATCTAAAAAAAGTAAAACTCAGCAAAACGGCACTATTGCTGTCAATCGCCAAGCGACTCATGAATATTTTATTGAGGAACGCTTTGAAGCCGGCATGGTATTAGAAGGCTGGGAAGTCAAAAGCTTAAGAGAAGGCAGAATACAGCTCAAAGAAAGCTACGTCGTCATCAAACGCGGTGAAGCGTGGCTATCCGGGGCGCATATCTCTGCCTTGCTCTCGGCATCAACGCACGTTAATCCTGATGCCATACGCCAAAAAAAGCTGCTGCTGAATCGTCACGAGCTTAATAAATTAATCGGCGCAGTGGAGCGTAAAGGCTATACCATCATTCCGTTGTCGATGTACTGGAAAAACGGCCGCGCCAAGCTGGAAATTGGTCTCGCTAAAGGCAAGCAATTGCATGATAAACGCGCCACCGTCAAAGACCGCGACTGGCAACGTGAAAAAGCGCGGATTATGAAGCACGCATAAATTCATCAACTTAAAAATATTTAACCATGTCACTCGCTGCCTTTATTGAAAAAGCCAAACAACAGCAACCGATCAGTTTCAATGAAACCATCGAAGTCATCACCGCGCACTACAATTACCAACCGACTGAATTCAGCAACGGCTTGGGCGAGGACGCTTTAATCAGCCCAGCCAGCACTAATGAGGGCTCATGCAAAATCTTTGCGTTCGCCCGACTGCATCAGTTGGATCAACAACAAACCTTAAACTTATTTGGCGATTACTATCACGTTGACGTGTTAAACGATCCTAACGGCACCAGCCACCAAAACATCAGAAACTTCATGCGTGATGGTTGGCCCGGCATTCAGCTTAACGGCACAGCACTGACCCCAAAATAAGAGCCACATCAATTTAGTCGCCGTAAGCTGATGACAGTCGACTTTCTTATCATTGGCCAAGGCTTGGCTGGCAGTTTACTGGCTTGGGAACTGTTGCAGCGCGGCTGTAAAGTCTTAATAGTTGATAACAACCAGGAAAACGCCTCGCAAATTGCCGCAGGACTGATTAACCCAGTCACCGGCATGCGTTTGGTAAAAGCCTCTGAAATAGACACACTGTTACCGGTCGCACATCGCTGCTATGCAGAACTTACCGAGTATTTTCAGCAACCTTTCTATATCGAAAAGCCGATGCTGCGAATTTTGCGTAGCGAGAATGAAGCGACCTATCTTGAGCAACGCCTTGCCGACCCTAATTATCAAGATTATTTAGCGGCAATTGAACCAAGCCGCAGTTTTTCAGCCTCATTCGGTTTAGTTCAGCAAAAGCACACCGGCTACTTATTAACTCAGGCGTTATTAACCTGTTTGAAAAGTTTTTTTATTGCCAAAGACTGTTACCGGACAGCTGTTGTTGATTACGCGGACATTAAACTAGGTGCCATGCAAAACTGGCAGAACATCACCGCCAAGCACATTGTTTTTTGCGAAGGTTTCCAAGGAGCCAACAATCCATGGTTTTCTTGGCTACCTTTTAAACCGGTCAAAGGAGAAATTTTGACCTTAAGCCACCAAGCGGCCTTACCCGATAAAATCCTTAACAATGGTCATTGGCTGATTCCAACAACTAATCGGCTAATTCGAGTTGGTGCGACTTTCGTCCGAGACAATCTCAACACATTGCCGACCGAACAAGGTAAAAATGAATTATTGGCGGCAGCGCGCACGTTAACATCCGAGACATCTATAGACGTAATTGATCACAAAGCTAACATCCGTCCCTGCACCGCTGACCGAAAGCCTTTTATTGGCAGACATCCCGAGTATCCGCAGCTGATTATATTTAACGGTTTTGGCGCCAAAGGCAGCTTGCAAATCCCCTGGCACAGTCAGCAACTTGCTGAGCACCTGTTAGCTAGCCACGCACTCCCACACTCTTGCGATATAAAAAGGCATGAAAACACGCATTACGCTGGTTAATGTAGCCCACGACTTACTCGCCGAAAGACTACAGCCCGGCGACATCGCTATTGATGCCACCGTCGGCAACGGCTATGACACCCTATTTTTGGCAGAACAAGTCGGGGAGACAGGTATGGTATTCGGCTTTGATATACAACACGCGGCACTGCAAGCAGCCCAGGAAAAATGCCAGCAAGCCAATCTGCAAGATCGTGTCAGTTTAATTCAGGCTAGTCACGCCGATATGGCTAAGCACGTTCCCGAAACTCAGCATGGCTGTATCAGCGCCATCATGTTTAATCTGGGCTACCTACCCGGCGGCGATAAAACCGTCATTACTCAAACAGACTCCACGCTATCAGCCCTGGCAGCCGCCATCCAACTATTATCCCCGCACGGTCTAATCACCCTGCTCGCCTATCCCGGCCATCAAGGCGGCGACCAGGAAACCGAGCAAGTCAGCCGATGGTGCGAACAATTAGATAACCAGCAATTTAATTTCGACACCCATTACAGCAATACCGACAGCGTCTCAGCGCCTAGATTGTTTGTAATCAGTAAGCTCAACTGAACAGTATGAATCGCCAACCTGGTCACCCGTCTGCACAACCGCTAAATATCTGGTGTTTTACCGATAACAAGCCCGGCCACCGCAACCAATTACAGGGGCTAATCAATGCACTTTCAACCCGACGCACAGTAAACTGCAGCTGGCTGCAGGTAAATGGAAGTTTTTGGCAAAAGTTAAAAGAATTGCGCCAACACTATAAAGTGCATGCGCCTGATCTTATTCTTGGCGCTGGCCACACTACACATAAATACCTGCTGTTAAGCCGCTGGTTATTTGGCGTAAAAACAGTGGTATTAATGAAACCCAGTTTGCCTCTCAGCTGGTTCGATTTAGTCTTAATACCCGAACATGACGGTCGGCACAGCCAAGCCAATGTCATCGCTACACGCGGAGTTATCAACCAAATCAAGCCCGGGCAGCAAAAAAATGCGCGCAAAGGCCTATTTTTGATCGGCGGACCTTCCAAACATTACGGCTGGAATAATCAACAGCTGGCTGAGCAAATCACCGCCATTCTTTCGGCTTACCCTGAATTAGACTGGCAATTAACCACCTCGCGCCGCACGCCGGAAGATTTCCTTGCCTATCTTCCAAGCAAAACTAAAAGCCTAACCATCACCCCACATACAGAATGCAACTCCAGCTGGTTGCCTCAACAACTTAGCGATGCCGGGCGTGTGTGGGTGACAGAAGATAGCGTGTCGATGATTTATGAGGCGCTAACGGCCGAGGCAACAACCGGCTTGCTGGAAGTGCCGATTATCAAGCCGGGCCGTTTGCAGCAAGGTATCAAATCGTTACTGCAAGACGCGTTGTTATTCCGCTACAGCGACTGGCTCAAACATCCGGCAATAGAGCCGCGCCCCGTGCAACTTAATGAAGCCGATCGTTGCGCAGAATTAATTCTTAAGGATTTTTTATTATGACTGCCAAGCCACTTATCGTTATTCAACTCTTGCCGGCACTCAATGGCGGCGGTGTCGAGCGCGGCACTCTGGAAATCGGTAAATATCTGGTGCAACAAGGCCATCGCTCCATCGTGATTTCAGCTGGCGGCCGCATGGTCAAACAACTAATTAAAGAAGGCAGTGAGCACATTGAGGCTGATATTGGCGCCAAAAAACTATCGACCCTGCGGCAAATTTTTCGACTTAGAAAGTTATTTTTAGAACTTCGCCCGGATATTCTTCATTTCCGCTCTCGCCTTCCTGCTTGGCTGGGTTATCTGGCTTGGCTTAGCTTGCCGACAGCATCAAGACCGCGACTAATAACCACTTTCCATGGTCAGCATTCCGTTAACCGTTATAGCCAGATTATGACGTGCGGCGAACGCGTCATTACCGTCTCGGAGATAATGAAGGAATATATCTTAAGGTCTTATCCGACGGTGGATGCTAGTAAAATTCGCGTCATTCATCGGGGGGTCGATACTCGTGACTATTATCCAGGTTACCGTCCTGACGAACGCTGGCTTGAGCAATGGTTTGAGCAATTCCCGCAAACTAAAGATATTGCCTTGCTGACCTTGCCCGGTCGCTTGACCCGCCGCAAAGGGATTGAAGATTTTATTTCGATAATGGCTAAGTTACGCCAATCAGGCGTAGCAGTGCATGGCTTAATAGTGGGAGAAACGCATCCTAAACAAGCTCACTATCAACAGGAATTGGCTGATCTGATTGCAGCGCATGGCCTTGAAAAGGACATCACTTTTACCGGTCACCGGGCAGATTTACAAAATATTTTGGCAGTGTCACGAGTGGTGTTATCACTGTCAAAGATCCCCGAATCTTTCGGCCGCACCGCCACTGAAGCGCTAAGCATGGGCATTCCGGTGGTAGGTTATGCCCACGGCGGCATAGAGGAACAATTAAATGAGTTATTTCCGCAAGGAAAAGTAGCTGTCGGGGATGTGGCCATGGCGAGTACCAAGATAACCGAGTTTCTATTATCCCAACCGACTGTAAAAGCCAATCAGTGTTTTACGCTGGACAATATGTGCTCTAAAACGCTTAGTGTTTATGAGGATGTCATGCAATCGAGCCACAACATCCCCGGCTAATCGCTTTAAGCCCAATATTTTTCAATCCACCGGGCAGGCTTAAAATATTTCAATATCCGGCCACCATAATTGCCGACAGCTGCCTGATCCGGATTAGGGTGTCCGTGAAAAGCAAGTATTTTGCAACCTTCCGGTATTTTCGGCGTCAAAAAATAACGCAAAAACCCTTTGGGTATGCAGTGAAACTTAAAGCTGCGGCACCATTGTTCAGGCCAGTAGTTGATGTCGCCGATTCTTTTGGACAAATAAATCTGCTCGTTTCCGTATTCGTTAATGACCTCATCCATATGTTCTTCGTAGTTCTTAAGCACATCGACATGCTCGCCTATCCGGTAACAAAACACTGAAGAATTACCGATACCCCGGCCTTTCTGGGTCCAATTTTCGATAATGGTAAATTTTTCGGAATAATCAAAGAGTGCATCGATGTTGTCAACGATGACCACATCAAGATCAAGAAACAGAGTCTTTCCGGATAAATCACCCAATTGCTCGCTGAACACCGTCAACTTTTTCCAGCCAGATCTGGGCCTGTCGGCAGGCATGCAAATTTCTGGGATGGGTAGCGTTTCGATGCTTGCGTCAATACCATTAACGTCATCGGTAATACAGACAAACCGAAATTCGCGGGTTATGTTTCGCTTAACCATCGAATAAAGCTTGTTAACAAACTCGGGGCCGTAGAGATCGCCCCATTTAATACAAATTACATTTACCATTTTGACACCTTGAGAAGAAAGCCTAGCAAGTGGTTTAAGTAAATCTCACCTAGCAAGGATGTTTTTGTATACCGCCAATGTATTATTAGCCATTGCGGCAAGTGTAAATTGGCCTTCTGTTGCTGCAAATGCAGGTTGTGTCCTCTCTATCCAAACAGGTAGATTAAACGCGTAGTGCGTTATTTTTTGCGCTATTGATGAGGCATCTTTATCCATCAGTAATTCAGCACTAAGAAATTCATTCGCAACCGGAACGTCAGTAGCAAGAACCGGCTTTTTCAGCGACATTGCCTCGGCAAATACATACGAAAAGCCCTCATTTCTTGACGAAATAACAACGCCATCCACGCCTTTAAGAATATCCGCCACATCTTCTCTACGCCCAGTCAACACCACCCGGGATTGTAATAACAAGCTATCGATTTGCTGCTGCAATTCTGCTTTTAATTGTCCATCACCGATAATCAGCAGATTCACATCCACATTGGGCAACGCCGCTATTAATAAATCAAACCCCTTGGCGCTTACCAACCGGCCGATAGCACAGAGTAAAGGCCGTTGATTATCCAGCTTAAACTGCCCGCAAAGTTGCTCCTTGGAATAGCCCTGTCCAGCTGAAATTTCTTGAATACCGTTGTAAACGATAGATACGTTTAAATCACCCGTTACTCTACCAGCAGCTTCTTTACTCACAGCAATAACATGCTTTATTTTGCTGAAAATTCTGCCTTTTTTTGCGTGGCTGTTATGAATGGTGCCGACTATTTTTCCCGACACATAGCGTTGTAATGTTGCCAAAACACTCACCGCCTTATTGGCTTGGCCATGGATAATATCGTAATTACCTTTACGCAAGATCGTCAGCAACTCCCAAAGCAACAAAGGATTGTATCGACTGCGGCTGAAATTTAAGGGGATAAACCGCACCTTATCTGACAGATGTTGCTGCATTTCTATTGGCGCAATTAGGGTGACGTCTTCGGTTTTAGCCAATTCGTTACATAGCTCGAACACATGTTTTTCAAGGCCCCCAGCACCCGAGCTTGCAACTATTTGGCAAATTTTCATATTTTTTTACGTTCGGAAGATTGCAGTTCAAATAACCAGGCACAGGCAATAGCGGTCGCCAACCAGGCAATTTGACTGTAAAAACTTCCATACAAAGAAACATGTGTATTGAATGGAAAAAAGGTAACTGCGATAGTAATCGCTGAACCTGCCTGTAACGGTGTCCATTGATGCCGATTTTTCCAAGCCAATCTGACCAACAATACCGTAATCGTCAACAATCCTAGAAATCCTATTACCCCTGCTTCAACAAAAGCTTCCAGCAGGAAAAAATGCGGGTGCATAGCACCAGTCTCCTTGAATGGGTCATTCGGTCCCGCATAAGCTTTGTATTGATAACGAAAGCCTCTGACACCGACACCATTTAACGGGTTATCTAGCGCCATTTTGGCCGCTACTTCCCAAATCGGCAGACGCAAAGAAGTTGCTTGATTAACAGACTCGTAATCACCGGCGAAAAGTTTACTGGCACTATCAATACGATCTTTAAATCCTGAATCTATTACATATCCTGTGGTGCCAACTGCTATTGCACCAACGGTAAGCAAGACAAACATCAATATCGGTTTTTTAGCTGCGCTGAAGAATATATACCCGCTATAAAGTACCCCGGCGAGTAACAGCGCTATCCAACTGGCCCGGCTACCCGCTAAAAACAGAATCAATACACTTAAGAAGAACAGACTATAAAACAGATAGTTAGGCAAATAACGTTTAGTAAAAATCAGCACTAGCGTTAGAAACAGACTGAGAATAACCGGCAACGTCAAGTGATTAAATGGACCAGCTAAGCGAGTACCGATGTAAGACCTGCCCAATAAATCTACGCCCATAATCCATTGCAACAAGCTATCCAAAAGCCAGAGAGCCACTGTAAAACTGATCCCAAGCAATACCAGATTGCGGATTCTCGGCGATTTTAATAAATGAAGAATAAACAGCCCGGCAAAGAAAAAACGCAGGTATTTGAAACTAAATACAGCGGAATTTTTTAATGTCTCGGTACCAATAACACTTATAAGCATTGGCAGCCATATTAAGGCAAATAGCACTGAAAAAAACCTTGCGGATTGGTTGTTCAACAATGCCAACCTGGACTGATTCTTACAGATCAGCAGCAACCCACTTAGTGCCATTAATGCGGTTGATATTTCTACTACGCGGCCAATTGGCAACAACGCAAAAGAAAGAATAATTAGACTGGTACCAACAAGCTCCATCTTTGAAAGTTGGAGAATTGCTGACCAACTAAAGTTGTCAGCAATCCTTTCAGACATTCACACGCCTCATTGTTGTAGTTTGACGGCGGTTAATGTTAAACCTCCGCACTATTCAACCAAAGATCATGCTTGTTACATAAACTTAATGCGTAAATTGTTCCTTGATAGTTTTCCAAGGTAAATGTGGATACCGGCTCTTTATCCTTAGTGGGATCAAACAAATACTCATTTAAGAATTTGTAATCTTTATCAAGCAAAACATGTTTAACGATGTAGTGCTCATAACCTTTAACTTCATGAGCAGTAATCACTTTAACAGTGACTTTACCATCCGCTTTCTCCACTTGAATACTTGGCAAATGCGTGGCAACTTTACCGCTCCAGCGTCCTGGTGAATCTTTTGTATAAAAAATATCTGCCCCAGCAGGTAGTTGTTTTGCTGGTTCAGCTAATGCTAAAGATGGAGCAACAACAGTTGCACCTAATCCTGCTACAGTAAACTTTATAAAATTACGACGTTCCATATTGCCTCTCTTATTTAACATCCAAAAGACGAGTTGTAAGACCCGGTTATTTACTTCTCACTCGTTACCTGCACTCTGATAAGCATCTTCTTGACGTTACCAATTGTTAGTAGGTCTCGCAGTGTTTTTGCCGCTTTTAATAATGGCCCTGCCCCGCCCATAGCAACGGCATCAACGAGACAATACCACGCTGCCACGCCACTAGGAGGATTGCCTTGTGGCAATCCCAATACCGGGTCAATAACGGCCCAGCTCCAAGTGCTGAGCGCAGTGCCAATAAGCTCTAACCAGGTGGTTATAAAAAAAGCAGCGAGATATACCATAGGCGAACGGCCCTTAAAAAGATACCCCAAAAACACACAAAAAAGTAAGGCGCCAACCGCATCGCCACGTTCGGCAAAGCCGCTGATACCCCAAAGCGACCATGCTCCGCACACCAACACCACAAGCGCCGCAATAATGCGTCCATGGCGTAAAAACAAACCCGAGCGCCCCAGGGCCACTGCAGTCAAATACACTAATCCATGCCCGGGCGGCACATAGGCCGGGACATTTTCAAAGCGATAGGTGTATCCCCCCATAAAAGGTGACGCAAAGTGCTCGCCGATGGTCGCAAAAATAACTGCGATTACCACCTGCATCCTGACTTCGCGGTTTTCACCAAGCAGCCAGCCAATTAAAAACACCCAGCCGGTTACGCCTAAGGCATTTTGTTTTTCCAGACTTGCGGTTGCGTCACTGACAAGACATACAGCAACACAAAAAAACGTAAACGCGGCAATAAAATAATCCCGTTTTCGATGCGCATAGGCAACGTTAACTTTCGGAAAATGACGTAGCAAAATAACCTCTTGTGAATTTGTAGTGTGAGGGATTTAAGGCAATTAACACAACCAGTGGCAGGCTTGCTATTTCAATGCTTATCAATATAAATATTATCAACCAACTGTTTAAACCATCTTGGCCTAAAGATGACGATAAATAGGCCAATTGTACTGGTAATAGGCACCGGCCCAACCCCTAAAACAGCAAATACGATTAAAACTAAAGCGCTCATAAACCGGGCTTTCGTGGAAACAGCATTCATATTTTTGATCCAATCAATTTAATATAACGACTCATGCGAATGCCATAGCAACCACAACGTATCTTGCTAATTTTCCTATTAAGATCATCATTATCGCTGGCAAAATAGGCAGCTTTAGCCAGCCACCAGCAAAGCACAACCCATCACCAATAACAGGCAACCAAGAAAAAAGCAGCGTCCAAATTCCTTTTGACTTGACCATATCCAGAGCCTTTTGTTTTTTTTGTGGGAGAAGCGTAGCAACGGGAAACTTTTTTTCCGCCAACATGCCTAGCCCCCATGTGGTCATCGCCCCCAAAGTGTTACCCACTGTTGCGACAATAATTAATTCCGCAACATCATACCGGCCTGCCGCTACCATATAAGCCAGAACAGCCTCTGATCCACCTGGAGCGATTGTCGACGATATAAAGGCGCTCACAAATAGCGCCCCCACTTCAAGCCATGACTCTTGCATTTTTATCTCAAAAAAAAGCCCCTGCGATCAATGAACACAGGGGCCTTTATACTAGGTGTGTCTACCTTTCCGGTAGGATTTTATTTTTATTCGCGACAAGTAATTTGATCAACTTGGACACTAGATTTATTCCTAGGTCAATCAAGGTTCTAAGCAAATCAAAAACATACGCAACAATTTCGGCCGCCGTCATGCCTTTAAATTTTTTCGCTAAAAACGGCGCTATCAGTAAGCCAATTGCCAGTCCAATCACTGTAACACCTGAAACAAACGAGTCATCGGGTTGTTGCGGTGCGACAGGCGGCGCTTTGACTGCCGTTGCAACACTTGCGGCAGTTGCATCAGAAGCTACTTTAGCAGCAGCCACATCGGCCAAAGTTCCCTCATAATCATCGGGCACCACAGGCGCAGTAAGTCCAGGAATACTCGGCAAATCGCCATCGCCCTTACCTACTTTGAGCTCTGCTTTCATGCCCTTTTCCATATGTTGGGCAATATCACAATGCACTAAATAAGTTTTATCGCCGGGCGGCAGAATTAATGTTCCAGAAATTTTACCTGGGCCAGACACCTCCAAGTGGAACATGCCTTGCGGATATAAGTACTTAGGTAAACCGTGCATCATCCACTGATGACGAACTTTATCGTCATTGTAAAAATGCACCGTCAACTTAGTACAAGGCTTGAAGTTAAATTCCTGGGTATCAAAAGCAAACATTCTCCCAGGAAATTTTTCGGCAAACTTATGTCCGGCATGCACAGTAATCTCTTTAGTTTCAGAGATTTTTTCACATCCACCAGGCAGTGTTTCGGTGTTTTGCCCCATAACCATGCCGCCACCCATATCCATCAAGTGACCGTCACCATGATTCATGAGCATGCCATCATGATCTTCGTACTCTACTGCCATTGCCGGCAGAGAAAAAGCCAAGCTCATCAGCGAAGCTACAACAAACTTCAACATGCGTAAAACCTCCTTTGCCTAATAAAATTTAATTTAGGCTTAACCACATCAAACACCGACCCGACAACATTCATTATTTATTAAACTTCTTTAATTTTGCCGAGGGCTTTATCAACGACGTTTTTAAAACCAGCACTAGATAAATAAAGAACATACAAACCAGCAAAAGCAAAAAACACATAAAGCAACAGTCCAGCGGTACTGGTTGTTTGACCTTTTCCAGCAACAAAGCTCATGTGAGCATCCAAACGTTCACCTTGATCAGGTACCAAAGTGATGTGAATTAAATATTTACCGACGTCAGGCACTCCATTAGGTAATGTCAACATGATAGTACCTGATTTGTGCTTCTTGGCTGGTTCAAAAAATACTCGTGTTCCTTCTGGCTCTTTGGTTACTTCAAACTCAACAGCCATGTTTCTATAGCGCATGTCTTGATAATCAAATACGAGCTGTATCAGGGAATCTGTAGCAGGAATACTGCCGCAAAAATCTTCGGCTGGAAACGCTTTTGGTTGGTATGCAGTGTAGTGAATCCAGTGATTGGGTTCGAGTTCAAACTTGCATTGGTCAGTATCAGTACCTGCTGCGCCACCATGCGCCCACAGTGCTGCAGAAAAAAACAATCCTAAAAACGTAAGGAGACCCTTTCTTAAAATGAGTGCTGTGTTCATAATACCTTCCAGTTTTGATAAAATTATAATTATTAAGAGGATTGCGATGCTATTGATATGGTATTTACCTCGTCAAAAATCAATCTTCTTCTGCCATATTTTAACCAATAGCATCAAACAACTTTAGCATACCGGCCTAGCCAATATAAAGGAAAATAAGGGAATGACAATGTTCTAATGCTTTATTGTTACACCCTTCATTTTCGTAAATTTTAATTCATTTCATTAAGACGGAGTCCAGCCGCATGTCATCTTTGACTATCTCACCAGCTTGGAAAGCATTACAAAAACATTACCAAGAAATTCAAGACCTTTCCATGCGTGAGAGTTTTAATAGCGACACCGCCCGCTTCAACAAATTTTCCCTTCGCTTTAATGACATTCTTTTTGATTACTCCAAAAACCGAATAACCGATCAAACATTGCCTTTATTAATCGATCTCGCCAAGCAAGCTGGACTTGAAGCAAAAATAAACGCCATGTTCTCTGGCGAGAAAATCAACATCACCGAACATCGAGCCGTCTTACATACCGCGTTACGCAACCGTAGCAATAACGCTGTTTATGTAGATAACCAAGATGTGATGCCCAAAATTAACGCTGTGCTGACTAAGATGCGTCTCTTCACAGAACGTGTTCGCTCCGGCGCTTGGCAAGGTTATACAGGCAAAGCAATTACTGACATCGTAAACATTGGCATTGGCGGTTCTGATTTAGGGCCCAAAATGGTTTCCAAAGCCCTACGTCCTTATTCCGCAAAAAATCTAAATGTCCACTTTGTTTCCAACGTTGACCAAACTGATCTTGTTGAAACTTTGTCGACACTTTCGCCAGAAACCACATTATTTCTAGTCGGCTCCAAAACCTTTATAACGCACGAGACTATTACTAACGCCAGCTCTGCCAGAAAATGGCTACTCGATAGTGCTAAAGACCCTAGCGCAGTGGCAAAACATTTCGTCGCCATGTCTACCAGCGCCAAGCTTGTCGCCGAATTTGGCATTGATCCTGACAATATGTTTGAGTTTTGGGATTGGGTAGGCGGTCGTTATTCATTATGGTCAGCGATGGGCTTATCAATCGCTTTATACGTAGGAATGGACAATTTCGAAGCCTTGTTGCAAGGCGCGCACGAGGTGGATACTTATTTTCGCAGCACACCTTTTGAGGAAAATATTCCGGTGATAATGGCGCTATTGGGGATTTGGTATAACAACTTCTTCGATGCCGAATCCCACGCAATACTGCCTTACGACCAATCCATGCGTTGCTTTGCTGATTATTTTCAACAAGGAGACATGGAAAGCAACGGCAAAAGCGTCGATATAGATGGCAAACGCGTCAACTACAGTACCGGTCCAATTATATGGGGTCAACCAGGCACCAACGGACAACATGCTTTTTACCAATTGATCCATCAAGGCACCAAACTAATTCCGTGTGATTTTCTGGCTCCAGCCAACAGCCACTACAACTTGCCTGAACATCACGATATTTTGATCTCCAACTTCCTCGCTCAGCCTGAAGCATTAATGAAAGGCAAAACTCCGGCCGAGGTAAAACGCGACTTATCCGTTTCAGACCAAGCCGACGAGGTTTTAGTTGCATCAAAAGTATTTGAAGGCAATAAGCCGTCTAACGCTTTCTTGTTTACAAGATTGACACCCAAAACCCTAGGCTCATTGATTGCGCTTTATGAACATAAGATATTTGTTCAGGGCATCATCTGGAATATCAATTCATTTGATCAAATGGGCGTGCAGTTGGGCAAAATTCTGGCCAATGAGATTCTGCCGGAACTGCAAAATGATGACATTATTACCAGCCATGACTGCTCAACTAACGCATTGATCAACGCTTATAAGCAAGCCAGAGAATCCTAAATTTAGGAATATTGAAAAGGCTGCACAAGAAGATTGTGTAGCCTTAAGTCTTGCAGGAACGACTCACCGCCTGGCGCGAAAAAAATCTCGTAACAATTCAGAACAATCCGCTTCCAACACCCCACCCTGCCAGCCAATCCGGTGATTTAAAAAACTGGCTTCGGCAAGACTTAACGCATTACAAACCGCACCACGCTTAGGATCAAACGCCCCAAACACCAAACGTTTAATCCGTGCATGACTGATTGCCCCCATACACATTACGCAAGGCTCCAGCGTGACATACAAGGTGGCATCAATCAGACGATAGTTTTCCAGCACCTTGCCTGCATTACGCAAAGCCACCATTTCCGCATGTGCAGTTGGATCATGATTGATGATAGATGCATTCCAACCCTCGGCAATACACCGTTCATCCTTAACAATTAACGCTCCTACCGGCACTTCACCTTGCTGCTCAGCCCGTTGCGCCAGCCGAATGGCGTAACGCATCCAGGCCTCATCGGTTGTCTGGCTTACTCCCATTCAATGGTCGCAGGTGGCTTGCCGCTGATGTCGTAAGTCACGCGTGAAATGCCCGACACTTCATTAATGATCCGCCGGGAAATCAAATCCAGAAAATCATAAGGTAAATGCGCCCAACGTGCGGTCATGAAATCAATGGTTTCTACCGCGCGAATAGCGATCACATAATCATAACGTCGCCCATCACCCATCACGCCGACCGATTTCACCGGCAAAAACACCGCAAAGGCTTGGCTCACCTTGTCATAAAGATCATGACGATACAGTTCTTCAATAAAAATCGCATCGGCCTGACGCAACAAATCGGCGAATTCTTTTTTCACTTCACCCAGAATTCTGACGCCCAAACCAGGGCCAGGAAACGGGTGACGATAGACCATATCCGCCGGCAACCCTAACTCGACACCCAGCTTTCTTACTTCATCCTTGAACAGCTCACGTAGCGGTTCAACCAGCTTTAAAGTCATATTTTCAGGCAAGCCACCAACATTATGGTGCGATTTAATCAGATGCGCTTTGCCGCTTTTTGAGCCTGCTGATTCGATCACATCAGGATAAATTGTGCCTTGCGCCAGCCATTTGGCATCGGCAATTTTTGCAGCTTCTTCATCGAAGATTTCCACAAACAAATTGCCGATAATTTTACGTTTTTGCTCGGGATCAGTCACCCCAGTCAATGCATCAAAATAGCGCTGCTCGGCATTGACGCGAATCACCTTAACACCCATGTGCTCGGCAAACGTCGCCATCACCTGATCGCCCTCACGCAACCTAAGCAATCCAGTATCGACGAACACACACGTCAATTGATCGGCAATCGCTTTATGCAGCAAAGCTGCAACCACCGAAGAATCGACTCCGCCTGAAAGCCCCAAAATAACGTGATCGGTGCCGACTTTCTCGCGCACTGCTCGAATGCTGTCCTCGATAATATTGCTGGATGTCCATAACGCTTCGCAGCCGCAAATATCGACCACAAAGCGCGCCAGAATACGACCGCCTTGCTTGGTATGAGTGACTTCAGGATGAAATTGCAGCCCATAAAAAGCTTTATCTTCATCGGCAATGCCGGCTATCGGCGCGCCCTCAGAGCTGGCGATTAACTTAAACCCAGACGGCAATTCAACCACCCGGTCACCATGACTCATCCACACATCCAGCAAACCAAAACCTTCGGAAGACAAATGATCTTCTATACCGGCAAGTAATTTTGAATGACCGCGCGCCCGGATTTGCGCATAACCAAATTCCCGATGGTCCGAGCTTTCAACTTTACCGCCCAATTGTTCGGTCATGGTTTGCAAGCCATAACAAATGCCTAATACCGGCACACCCAATTGAAAAACAATGTCTGGCGCTCTAGGGGTGTCGCTGCTGGTAACGGTTTCCGGGCCGCCAGACAAAATAATGCCTTTTGGCGCAAATTGCTTAATAGCTTCTTCACTGCATTCGCAGGAATAAATCTCGCAATACACGCCGATCTCACGAATGCGGCGGGCGATTAACTGGGTGTACTGCGACCCGAAATCCAGGATAAGAATCTTGTCGTTATGAATATTGGTAGCTGACTGCTTCACGGTAGTACTCGATGGTGTTGACTAAAAAAATAAGGGGCTCTTTTGAGCCCCCGGCAATACAGATAAAAACCGGCCCGGACTTAGTCCACCCGGTAATTAGGCGATTCCTTAGTGATGGTGACATCGTGTACATGGCTTTCTCTCATGCCCGCACTAGTCACGCGTACAAACTGGGCTTTTTCGTGTAAGACACTAATAGTTTGCGAGCCGGTATAGCCCATACTGGCGCGAATTCCACCCAATAATTGATGAATAACAGCAAGTAAGCTGCCTTTGTAGGGAACACGGCCTTCTATGCCTTCAGGTACCAATTTTTCAACTGAATCGGCTTCTTCCTGAAAATAACGATCACTAGAGCCTTGTTGCTGCGCCATTGCCCCTAATGAACCCATGCCACGATAAGATTTATAAGAACGGCCTTGGAACAATTCAACTTCGCCGGGCGCTTCTTCAGTACCAGCGAACAAGCCTCCTAACATTACTGAGTGAGCCCCGGCAGCCAAGGCTTTAGCGACATCACCTGAATAACGGATACCGCCATCGGCAATCAATGGTACGCCAGTGCCTTTAAGAGCATCGGCGACATTACTGACTGCAGTAATTTGCGGCACGCCCACGCCGGCAATAATACGAGTAGTGCAAATCGAGCCTGGGCCAATACCCACTTTGACACCGTCAGCGCCAGCTTCAACCAGCGCTAATGCCGCTGACGCTGTGGCAATATTGCCGCCAATTACTTGCACATCCGGATAATTTTGTTTAACCCAACGCACTCTGTCCAGCACGCCTTGCGAATGTCCATGCGCAGTATCGACAATGATGACATCAACACCCGCCTCGACCAATGCGGCTACACGCTCTTCGGTACCGTGTCCAGTGCCGACTGCCGCGCCTACGCGCAAACGTTCCTGCTCGTCTTTAGAAGCGTTAGGATAATCCTTGGCTTTTTGAATGTCTTTTACAGTAATCATGCCGCGCAGATGAAAATCGTCATTGACTACTAACACTTTCTCAATGCGATGTTTGTGCAGCAGTGCAACGGCTTCTTTGCGATCGGCATGTTCACTGATAGTTACCAGCCGTTCTTTTGGTGTCATAACCGTAGACACCGGCTCATCAAAGCGCGTTTCAAAACGTAAATCCCGACTGGTCACAATACCCAGCAGCTCATCGCCTTTAACAACAGGTACACCGGAAATATTTTTAGATCGGGTTAACTTGATGACATCGCGAACGCTGGCGTCCGGCCCAACAGTGATCGGATCTTTAATGACGCCACTTTCGTATTTTTTAACATGCCTGACTTCGCGCGCTTGCTGCTCGACCGTCATGTTTTTATGGATAATGCCGATGCCGCCTTCTTGAGCAATCGCGATAGCCAAGCGCGCTTCTGTCACCGTATCCATGGCCGCCGCGACCAACGGAATATTCAATCTGATGCTACGGGTCAATTGTGTTGTCATTTCCACATCGCGAGGGAGCACTGTTGAGTGCGCGGGCACCAGTAAAACATCGTCAAAGGTAAGCGCTTCCTGAATAATTTGCATAGACCACACCTGATAATCGGTAAAAATAACGATGCATTATACCTGCTTATAGTGTTTTCTGTCAGGCACTTAAACCAAGTTGAGCCGTTCATTATAAATTTGGCAAGCGCACAAAAAGCGCCTTGCTTCATCCGTAAAACTTAACCAGGCCCGTGTTATTCTTACCTCAATTTTAACCACTCCGACTTAGTTGATGATTTGTTACCTCGTTGGCGGCGCAGTCCGCGACACCTTACTTGGACGACCTGTTACTGAAAAAGACTGGGTAGTCATAGGCGAAACGCCTGAATCCATGCTTAATCTAGGCTTCCGCCCGGTCGGCAAAGATTTTCCGGTATTTTTACATCCTAAAACCAAAGAAGAATACGCCCTGGCCAGAACCGAGCGTAAAACGGCTCCTGGCTACAAAGGCTTTTCTGTTCACGCAGCGCCGGACGTGACTTTAGAACAAGATTTATTGCGCCGCGACTTGACCATCAACGCGATGGCCATGACCCCTGAAGGCCAACTTGTCGATCCCTATGGCGGCCAACGTGATCTGGAGCAACGCCTGTTCCGACATATTTCACCCGCCTTTGCCGAAGACCCGGTACGAATTTTACGCATTGCTCGTTTTGCGGCTCGCTATGCGCAACTGGGCTTTAACGTGGCAGCAGAAACCAGGGGCTTAATGCAAGACATGGTCAACAATGGCGAAGTCGATCATCTGGTGCCGGAGCGTGTTTGGGCGGAATTAGTCAAGGCACTCAACGAACCCACACCGGCAGCTTTTTTTCACACCTTAAGAGACTGCGACGCGCAGGCCCGAATTCTTCCTGAATTAGAAAACTTGTTCGGTGTACCGCAACCGGAACGCTATCACCCGGAAATTGACACCGGCATCCATAGCCTACTCAGCCTGGAGCAAGCGGCGCTGTTATCACCCAAAACTGAAGTTAGATTTGCCGCACTGGTGCATGATCTAGGCAAAGCCCTGTCTCCCAAAGAACACTGGCCGCATCATCACGGTCACGAGCGAAATGGCCTACCCGTTCTGGAACAGCTTTGTAGCCGTTTGCGCGTGCCCAATGCGTTTAAAACCCTGGCGCTGCAAGTCATGCATTACCACACTCACAGCCACCGCGTGTCCGAGTTACGCGCCAGCACCTTAACCGACATGCTGGCAAACTTGGGCGCCTTCAAAGCCAATAACACCTTAGATGATTTTTTGCTGGCCTGCGAAGCCGATGCCAAAGGCCGGACCGGACTTGAACATACTCCCTATCCCCAAGCGGACTTTATCAAGCGAGCCGCCATTGCCGCTGCAAATGTAGATACCAGCGCTGTTCTGCAGAGCGGCCTTAAAGGCGAAAAAATCGGCGAAGCCATTCGTCGTTTACGTATTCAAGCCGTTGCGGGCATTGCACCCTAATGTTGGCAGCCGTTTGCCTGATCGACTTAACTTAATGGCATTGTAATGTTGGGCTCAAAACCAATTGCCCGTTAAAATAGCGCCAACGTTAACCACCTAAAGATTTAATCCTATGCCTTCTTTTGACATCGTTTCCGAATTTGATAAACACGAAATTAGTAACGCCATCGACCAAGCCAACAAAGAAGTCGGCACCCGCTTTGACTTTAAAGGCACCGACTCCAAGTTCGAGCTGACCGAAGATAAGCTGGTGATGATTTCTGAATCCAACTTCCAGCTGCAACAAATGTTCAGCATCGTCTGCGCCAAACTTAGTCGCCGTGGCATCGACATCGCCTGCATGGAAGTAGGTACACCTAAACCCGGCGGTAAAACAGTGCGTCAGGAAATCACCCTCAAACAAGGCGTAGATTCGGCATTGGCAAAGAAAATAGTCAAATTAATCAAAGACAAAAAGCTCAAAGTCCAAGCCGCGATTCAGGGCGAACAAGTAAGAGTCACCGGCAAAAATCGCGACGATCTGCAAGACGTAATCAAAATGCTACGCGAAGAAAACCTAGAAATGCCCCTACAATTTAATAACTTCAGGGATTAAAACTTTACCTGATTAGCCAACTAAAAATAAGACCGCCTCGATTGTCTACATGCTTAGTAAATTAGCAAAGCAGCCAATCCTTACAATCATGCTAGACTCATTCCCGGCAAGCCATTAAGGGATCTCAGATTCAGCCCTTCGACTGTTTTGAGCCTCCTTAAGAACATGCTGCCAATTAACTAAAATAACAACACGAGGATGAGTCATGATGAAAAGTTTAAAAATGATTTTGACCGCATTAATCATCGTCGCTTCTAGCGCCGTACTATCAACACCCGCATTTGCTCAATACCCACCAGAGCAAGCCATTGACCTGACGGTTGGCAAAGTACAATTAGCCATCGATGCACTAAAAAGCGGCGCCAATGCTGATGCCGTATCTGATTTAATTAAAGATGCGCTAGATGCCAGTAAAGAAATCAATGCTAGTGACACTGTGTTTGTTGCCCGTACCAAAGGCAGCAACACCTTAAAAAATGCCCGTAAACATCTAAAAGAAGGTTCAACTAAAGACGCCGAACAAGAGCTGGACAATGCTCTCAAAGCCTTTAGCAACCTGAAAAAACTGCTTTAACGCAACATCAACACCAGGTCGGGCAGAAATACTTGCCCGGCCTACCTCATTGTTCCAACTCAATATTTACTGAACCGATCTGTTAAATCCGACGCGACTAGCGAGCCAGGTTTAACTTTAATAGGTGTTGCAAAATTTCGCCATCGGCCATTTCCGACGTGTAATCATCCCAGCCATAAGCTTTAGCAACGGCTTTTCGAGTGCTAAGTGAGCATTGCCCAACCAGGCCAGCGATTGAGAAGGAGCCTAACTCACCTGTTTAGGCTCCGCTAGAAACTCGCCTGATGTTTTTTCGTGGGCGAAGCGATTTTGGCTATGTGAGTTGAATTTGCTGGGGCCGCTTGCTAATCAGCAAATATGTTGGTTGCAGGTATGTGGATACTCTTGGGAACCTCGAAAAACCCATTCCGTTCATGATTCGACAAGCTCTCGGCAACTGCTCCTGCGTTGCCCTACCTCATGCATCCGTGCAGTCGACCACGAACGAAACTCATTAATTTATATAGTGCCGTTCGCATTTATGCCCTGTGGGTACTGAGTTTATCGAAGTGCAGGGTTTTTCGAGGCTCCCTCTTATTCTGCCGCTTCCTTAGCAGCACCCGCGGAGCTGTGGGTAATAACCCATCCCAATAGTTGCAACTTATTGAGATGGGATAACGAAGGTTCTAACCTCGCAACTTGCCGCTTTTTTTAAGGTACCGAACACCTAAATAAGCTGCGGTCAGCAGCGGCACAATAATCACTAACAGCTGATCGCGCAGCTCGTCTTGATAGTCGGTTAATTCCGGATATTTAAATAACAGGATTAAGGTAATACCTAATAACCAGATGAATTGGCTGCTGTATTCCTTAACTAGCCAGCGTTGCCAGTTGAATTCCATGCTTTTAAAGGTCGCGCCCAAGCCCTTGAGCACAGGGACCCAGCGGTTGACGCGTTTGGCGTAAGCATCGAACTCTGCACCAAATTTACCGCGCAAAAAGTTCTCTTCCGCCAACACGATGCTTTGGAAAATAAATAAAAAAAGTGGAATGACCAATCCAACATACAGCAGCGAATTAGACAAAATACCAATCCCAACCAGCATCAAGATATTGCCGACATAGAGCGGATTGCGGCAGTGATTGAAAATACCTTCGGTGACTAAATTTGCTGCATAAACCTTTTTATTCAAGCCGCCGCGTTTGATGTATGCCAGGCCTATAGTCGCGCCGCGGATCGCTTGGCCGGAAATAGTAATCGTTAAACCAATAACCAGCACCCAAGCATGATAAGGCGTTGTTAATACTTCAGCTGAAGGAATGAACAGCGCTAAATATAAAGGAATGAATACCCAGTTGCGGTATTGAAAAAAGAAATTGCCTATTTTAATCATCATTATTTTTTTCTCGCGATGAGGCCGGAAAAGTTGTACCACTTAAAAAACACTTCGCAATTATCAAAACCAATGTCACGTAGCATTGCGATATTTTCACTGAGTTTATAAGGGATGAGGATGTTTTCTAACGCTTCTCGTTTTTGCGAAATTTCCATGTCGCTGTAATGATTGCGGCGTTTGTAGTTGTAATAATGCTTAATAAACTCGCGATTAAATACGCTATCTTCAGCCAATACTTTTTCAACCAGGATTAACACGCCGCCACTTTCTAAACCGTCAAAAACGTTTTTCAGCAATTTTTCTCGGTAGATAGGACGAACGAATTGCAACGTCAGGCACAAAACCACGACCGAGGCATTGGTAATTTCCACAGTTGAATTTAAATCGGCAACACGTAACTCAAACGGTCGAGAAAAATCGGCCTCTATCAGTTTAACTTGGCATTTATCGAGCATTTCCGGTGAATCGTCGATACCGATAAAACGTATATCTTTGGGGACAGCGGTGTTCATGCCTATTAAGGTGGTACCGGTAGCGCAACCCAAGTCATAAACATCGGTACCTGGTTTGGCGTAATCGGCCGCAAGCTCCGAAATCATTCGCTGCATTTCTCCATAATATGGCACCGACCGGCTAACCATGTCGTCAAAGACATTGGCAACTGTGGAGCCAAATTTGAAATCAGCGACGGTATTTATTTCTTCTTTAAAAACTTTATCTTCGTTGGACATAATAAATTTGATCCGTTATGAAAAGTTTTGCTCATAGAATTGTCAGATAAATTGAACTACCTGACGAAAAAATAGGGATTCTTTCATTTTTCTAGTGTGTCGTAAAGTTAAGAGCTCCATTACTTGGTCTATTGAGAATATCAAAAAAGCATTCCGCCCATGATTCAACATGATCACCACGAAAGGAACACTTTGATTTACAAGCTGCTCGCATTCATACCCAATGGCTACTGAGCAAGGTTACGCTGCAGACGCCTGGTATTTTTTATAAAAAATATAGCCAACCACCAGCGCAGCCAACCAAACGGTCGCCAGTGGACCGAGAATGCCACCGGAATGCCCTTCGAAAATAGCCAGGTATTCGGCATTTGGATTGGTGTTGAACAAGCTTTTACTCATCTTGATTTGAAATACCCAACCGGCATGACAGCCAATGCAAACAGCCAGGCTTTGTTTGTTGTTTACTCTGATGACGGCCAAGAAAATACCCACCATTAGCAAGGCACAAAAAGCTGCCACATTTTCCGGGTTGAATATATTGATAAATGCTTCAATAAGCAGTTGAAAACTGGCCGCCAAGCTAAAGTTATCCGCTGACAGGGAGCTTTTAGTATCCAAAAAATGTAGCAATGCGTAATACGTTGAAGTAAGTAATACAGCCGCAATTACGGGTAAATTACGCCGTAATCCCGCTAACAGCATGCCGCGAAACACCAGCTCTTCAACCACACCAATTAATGATGCCAGGACAAATGCAATGGTTATTTTTTTAAATACCAACCCTATCGACCACGGCTGGCTATCGTCAAACACATTAATCTCAAACAGGTATAAAACAATAAATATCGGCAACAAAGTCAATATGCCTAAGCCAAAACCGCGCAGTAACTGGCTGATAAAGATTTTTTTTTCGGCAAGCCCAAGATCTTCTTTAGTTAATTTAAGCATGCGCATCAGCGGATAAATACTCAGCAACAATGAGATTTGCGTGATGCGGATGATAAGTTTCCGGAGCAGCGACGGATCATCCAAGCCCCATGCAATCAGGTAAGCTAATAAGCACGCATTGGATGTAATCGCCAGTAGCACCAACAGCGGCATCAGCGCATAAATCACAATTCTCATAAGTGTACCGTTTCTTTGCCAAAATCACCCCAGCACATCTGCACCGCGGCCAAGGCCGCTAGTGATGCGGTTTCTGTTCTTAAGATGCGTTGCCCGAGACGCACCGGAATAAAACCAGCCGCTTTGGCAAGCTCACGCTCATGATCGGCAAAGCCGCCTTCCGGGCCGGTGAGTAAGGTAACGTGTGGAGTTTCAGGCGTTAACTCGTTAAGGTTCTGCTCGGCATAGGGATCAAGAAAGATTTTTAAGCCTTGTTGATTACCAACCCAGTCTTGCAAATGCTGTATCTCAGGTAATGGTGGCAACAATGTTCGACCACTTTGCTCTACGGCATGTTGAACAATTTTTTGCCAGTGCAGCAGCCGTTGGGGCTTTTTTTCACCTTTAAATTGCACCTGACAGCGCTCGGTGATTAAGGGGGTAATGTGATTAACACCCAATTCCACAGCTTTTTGCACCGACAAGTCCATGCGATCACCGCGCGCAATGCCCAGTCCCAAGGTAATGTGTAATGGGGATTCGACGCTACGATCAACCCATTGTTCAACGGCAATCAAGACGGTTTTACGGCTAACTTCAGCAACGGTGCTGACAAATTCGCCGCCCTCACCATTGAACAGAATGATGGCGTTATCCTTTTTTAAGCGCAGTACGGTTCTGACGTAATGCTCATTGTCTTCATCCAATTCAATGATTTTGCCTGATGCCAGTGACACCGACACATATAATCTGGAAACTCTCATAATTAGTCCTGAACTGCTTGCTGTATGCCCTGCCAAGCGATTTCGGCAAGCAATGATAGTTCGTCTTCGCTAATAACGTAGGGCGGCATGAAATAAATCACATTACCCAGCGGGCGCAATAGCACGCCTTTGGACAAGGCATATTGATAAACTTTAAGCCCTCGCCGCTCTTGCCAAGGAAATGGCTCACGGGTTTGTTTGTTTTTAACCATTTCAATGGCCAAAATCATGCCGGTCTGCCGAACTTCGCTGACATGCGGATGCTCGTTAAATCTAGCGCCGGCTTTGGCCATTGCCGCAGCCAAGCCATGATTTTGTTCGATGATACTGTGCTGCTGGAAGATGTTTATAGTCGCCAATCCGGCCCGGCATGCCAGCGCGTTGCCGGTATAACTGTGCGAATGCAAAAATGCTGTGCGTTTTTGGTAATCGTCATAAAACGCCGAATAGACTTTATCCGTGGTCAACACCGCTGACAGTGGCAGATAGCCGCCGGTCAGTCCTTTGGATAAACACATAAAATCCGGCGTGATGTCGGCTTGTTCACAGGCAAACAAAGTCCCGGTACGGCCGAAACCGACGGCAATTTCGTCAGCAATCAAATGCACGTTGTATTTATCGCAAGCTGAGCGCAGTAATTTTAAATACACCGGATCGTACATGCGCATATTGCCCGCACACTGCACCAGCGGCTCAATGATGACGGCGCACACAGAGTCGGCATGTTGCTGTAGAGTCTGTTCCATTAACGCAAAGCGGCGCGTGGAGTAATCGGCCCAGGTTTCACCGGGCTCCCGATGATAACAATCCGGCCCCGGCACGGTAATCACATCCATCAACAGCGGCGCGTAAGTTTCCTTATACAAAGCGACATTGCCGACTGCCAGCGCGCCGAGGGTTTCGCCGTGATAGCTGTTTTCCAGCGTGATGAATTTGGTTTTTTGCGTTTGCCCAAGATTGCGCCAATAGTGAAAACTCATTTTCAGCGCGACTTCTACCGCAGCAGAACCATTGTCGGCATAAAAACAGCGGTTCAGTCCGGACGGGGTAATTTCGACCAGTTTTTCCGCCAACTGGATGCCGGCTTCATGAGAAAATCCGGCAAAAATAACGTGCTCCAGGGTATCAAGCTGATCTTTTAACGCCGCATTAATGGCTGGATTAGCATGCCCGAACAGGTTAACCCACCATGAGCTGATGGCATCCAAATAACGATTACCGTCAAAATCCTCGAGCCAAACACCTTGGCCTTTTTTGATCGGGATAATGGGAAAGTTTTCATGGTCCTTCATTTGTGTACATGGATGCCACAAAACGGAAAGATCTCGGTTAGCTAAAGTTTGGTTGGTCATCATGTTGGGTACGAGATGTAAGACTCCAGCGCAAGCGCTCTGCTGAATACGCTGCAGAGCGGGCTAAAAGTACCTAATTAAACCGTTGTTTTTTGCAAATTAGCGAGGATAGCTAATGTTGGTGTGGCTTGATTCATGGTGTAAAAGTGCAATCCTGGCGCACCAGCATCTAATAAACGCTGACAAAGATCACTGACCACGTCCAAACCAAAAGCTTGAATGGATTCACGATCATCGCCAAAGCCTTCCAAACGTTTGCGCATCCATCTAGGAATGTCGGCCCCGCACATTTCCGAAAAGCGAAATAACTGCGCGTATTGGGTAATCGGCATGATGCCGGGCACGATGGGAATGTCGATACCGTTCTTTTCACAAGCATCGACAAAGTAAAAATATCCCTCGGCATTATAAAAATACTGAGTGATTGCGGCGTTAGCGCCAGCATCAACTTTGCGTTTAAAATTTTTGAAATCTTGCGCTCCGCTGGGAGCCTGAGGGTGTACTTCAGGATAGGCAGCAACATGGATCTGAAAATGATCACCGGTTTCCTGACGAATAAATTCAACCAGTTCATTGGCATAGCGGAATTCACCCGCTGACATCATGCCAGAAGGCAGATCGCCTCTGAGCGCGACAATCTTGCTTATCCCGTGTTGCTGATAATTATTAAGAATGGCGCGAATATTATCTTTGGTTGAAGCAACGCAAGATAAATGCGGTGCGGCGGTGACGCCTTTAGCTTGAATGTCGACCACCGCATCAAAAGTAAGGTCGCGGGTTGAACCGCCGGCACCAAAGGTTACGGAAAAAAAGTCAGGATTGAGATTTGCAAGCTTGCCTTGAACTACTTGCAAGCTGGCCGCGCCTTCTTCAGTTTTTGGGGGATAAAATTCGAAACTGTAGAGCTGAGGGTGTTTTTTTTGTGATTGCATGTTTGGTATCTGTAAGACCGGTGAAGCTCGCGCCTCATCCGGTCTTGAAAGTGTCAATCAATAACGGTAATGATCAACCTTGTAAGGACCTTCAACCGGCACATTGATGTATTTGGCTTGCGTATCAGTCAATACAGTCAAATTTACGCCTAGTTGAGCAAGATGTGCTCTCGCCACTTTTTCGTCTAGCTTTTTAGGCAGCATGTACACATTGTTTTCGTACTTATCTGCATTTGCCCATAGCTCAAGCTGTGCCAATACTTGGTTACAGAATGAATTGGACATTACAAAACTAGGGTGGCCAGTTGCACAGCCCAAGTTAACCAAACGGCCTTCCGCCAATATAATCAGGCGTTTGCCATCTGGAAAAATGACATGATCGACTTGCGGCTTGATGTTTTCCCAGGTGTATTGGCGCAGTGAAGAAATTTCGATTTCAGAATCAAAATGGCCAATATTGCAGACGATTGCTTGGTCTCTCATAGCGGCTAAATGCGTATGAGTAATTACATTAAAGTTACCGGTAGCGGTAACGAAAATATTAGCAATTGGCGCTGCATCTTCCATGGTCACGACACGGTAACCTTCCATTGCCGCCTGTAATGCACAGATTGGGTCGATTTCGGTAATCCAGACAGTCGCCCCAAGCCCACGCAAAGACTGAGCACAGCCTTTACCAACATCACCATAACCGCAAACGACGGCAATTTTACCGGCAATCATAACGTCAGTTGCACGCTTGATGCCGTCAACTAATGATTCGCGGCAGCCATACAGATTGTCGAATTTTGATTTGGTCACAGAATCATTGACGTTAAAAGCTGGCACTTTCAAAGTGCCTTTGGCAACTCGTTCATTGAGACGCAACACGCCAGTGGTGGTTTCTTCAGACAAGCCTTTGACTTCGGCCATAAGCTCCGGAAACTTATCGTGCATCATGTTCGTCAGATCGCCGCCGTCATCCAGGATCATGTTCGGACGCCAGCCATTAGGGCCAAGAATGGTTTGTTCGATACACCACTCGGCTTCTGATTCTGTTTCACCTTTCCAAGCAAATACCGGCACACCTGATGCTGCAATTCCAGCGGCCGCATGATCTTGAGTAGAAAAAATGTTGCAAGACGACCAACGCACTTCTGCGCCTAACGCAGTCAGTGTTTCAATCAATACCGCTGTCTGTATAGTCATATGCAGACAACCGGCAATACGCGCACCTTTTAAAGGTTGCTGTGCCCCGAACTCTGAGCGCAATGCCATCAAACCCGGCATTTCTGTTTCAGCGATGTTGATTTCTTTACGGCCCCATTCTGCAAGGGCTATATCGGCGACTTTATAATCTTGTTGACTCATGTTGTTTCCTGTAAGGATTATTAAAGACCTGCAGCATCTCTCAATGCATCGACTTTATCAGTTTTTTCCCAACTGAAAGTGTCTTCGGTGCGGCCAAAATGGCCATATGCGGCGGTGACTTGATAAATCGGTTTTAACAGATCCAGCGTGGCGATCAATCCTTTAGGTCTTAAATCAAAGTGATCCCTGACAATTTGAACTAATCTGTCTTCGCTCAGTTTGCTGGTACCAAATGTTTCTACGCTGATAGAAGTAGGCTCTGCAACACCAATAGCATAAGAAACTTGAATTTCACAGCGTTCAGCAAGGCCGGCGGCAACTATATTTTTAGCTACGTAGCGCCCCATGTAAGCTGCAGAACGGTCAACTTTTGAAGGATCTTTACCCGAAAAAGCACCACCACCATGTCTGGCCATGCCGCCATAGGTATCTACAATGATTTTACGGCCTGTCAAGCCGCAATCGCCAACTGGACCGCCAATAATGAATTGTCCGGTAGGATTGATGAAGTATTTGGTGTCTTTATGCAGCCATTCTTTAGGCAGAACCGGCAGGATAATTTCATCCATAACTGCTTCATGCAAGGCTTTTGCTGAAATATCAGGAGAATGCTGAGTAGAAAGCACTACAGCTTCAATTGCGACTGGTTTGTTGTTTTCGTAACGGAAAGTAATTTGACTTTTTGCATCAGGACGCAGCCATGGCAATGTTTTATTTTTACGTACTTCAGACTGACGCTTAACCAACAAATGCGAGTAAGTAATGGGAGCCGGCATATATACATCGGTCTCATTACTGGCATAACCAAACATTAAGCCTTGATCACCAGCACCTTGTTCGTGATCGTTAGCTTCATCAACACCCATCGCAATATCTGCAGATTGTTTGCCGATAGCATTTAATACCGCGCAGCTCTGTCCGTCGAACCCTATGTCACCATGATCATAACCGATGTCACAAACCACTTTTCTTACCAAAGCTTCCGTATCAACCCAGGCATTAGTGGTAATTTCACCCGCAAGAACAACCATGCCGGTTTTTACCAGTGTTTCGCAAGCAACTCGCGCACGGGGATCTTGGGCAATTATCGCATCAAGAACCGCATCGGAAATTTGGTCAGCGACTTTATCTGGATGCCCTTCTGAAACAGATTCTGATGTAAAAATGAAGTTATTGCTCACACTACCACCTTCTTAAAAATATAAAACTACTGATACACAAAAGGCTGCAATAAGCAGCCTTTTTAATTATGGTGGGCCCTGTAGGACTTGAACCTACGACCTGCCGATTATGAGTCGGACGCTCTAACCAACTGAGCTAAGGGCCCCTTGTTACTTTTTACTCACCATCCAAGAAGCATCTCAGTTGCTCTGATCTTGAAGGATGTCTTAATTTTCTTAATGCTTTGGCTTCAATTTGGCGGATACGTTCACGAGTAACGTCAAACTGCTTACCAACTTCTTCCAACGTATGATCGGTATTCATATTGATACCAAAACGCATACGTAACACTTTAGCTTCTCTTGCAGTCAACCCTGCCAATACATTTTGTGTCGACTCTCTCAATCCTGCAATAGTAGCAGCTTCAATCGGGGACAATACTTTAGCATCTTCTATGAAATCTCCCAAGTGGGAATCTTCATCATCACCGATTGGTGTTTCCATAGAAATAGGTTCTTTAGCTATTTTCAATACCTTACGAACCTTGTCTTCAGGCATTTCCATTCGCTCTGCAAGCTCTTCAGGAGTAGCCTCACGACCCATTTCCTGCAAAATTTGCCTGGAAATACGATTAAGCTTGTTGATCGTTTCAATCATATGCACTGGAATACGGATAGTTCTGGCCTGATCCGCTATAGAACGGGTAATAGCCTGCCTTATCCACCATGTTGCATAAGTAGAAAATTTGTAACCACGACGGTATTCAAATTTATCAACTGCTTTCATCAAACCGATATTGCCTTCTTGAATTAAATCTAAGAACTGCAAACCACGATTAGTATACTTTTTTGCTATGGAAATGACCAACCGTAAGTTGGCTTCAATCATTTCTTTTTTTGCACGTCTGGCCTTAGCCTCACCAATCGACATACGTCGATTAATGTCTTTCAATCCATTAACAGTCAAACCATAACGATCTTCTATTTCAGATAGTCTTGTTTGAGCTTTTCTAACCTCTTTTTCATGGACCTTGAATATATCGGCATAACTGTCGTTTGCATTCAAATATTGCCCAAACCACTCCGAACTGGCTTCATTGCCAACAAATGACGCAATGAAATCTTTACGTGGAAATTTTGCCTGATTAACAAAAACATCCAATATAATTTTTTCTTGTTCACGGACAGCGGCTACACCATCGGGAATGATGGCGGTCAATTTTTTTAGATATTGTGGGGTCCATTTAAATTCCATGAACAACCCGGCTAGTATTTCAAAGGCTTCTTCTGTCTTATCACTAGAATAACCATGCTTTTTAATTGCAGCCGAAGCTAATTTCAATTGCGCTCTAAGCGCCTCAACTTTTTCCTTAACTTCTTCATAGTTGAGACCTTTTGTCTCATCCTCTGCACTAGCTTCTTCTGTCTCACCCTCATCAATGTCATCTGCAGCTGGCAAGGATGCCACTAAATCTTCAGGCTCACTTAAATCGGCAAAACCAGATATAAGATCAGTCAAACGAGTCCCGCCTTCCTCAGCAGAAACGCTATCAAATGACTGCAAAAAATCCTCAACAACCACACAAGACCGTGAAATTGCTTTCACCAATTGCTGCTGACCTTCTTCGATTCGCTTGGCAATTTTTAGCTCATCTGCACGAGTGAGCAATTCCACAGATCCCATTTCGCGCATATACATGCGCACGGGGTCGGTAGTTCTACCAAATTCGCTGTCTACTGACGCCAATGCAGCAACCTCTTCAGCGTCCTCATCATCTGTCGTTACAGCGGCAGAATCAGTGATAAGCGAGTCTTCATCCGGGGCTACTTCATAGACCTGGATGCCCATATCGCTGATCATGCCGATAATATCTTCAATTTGCTCTGGATCAACAATGTCGCTAGGCAGATGGTCATTTACTTCCGCATACGTCAAGTAACCCTGAATCTTACCTTTGGCTATTAATTGTTTAAGCTGGGATTGTTGCTGTTCTTGATTCATATTTACTCACAAAGGTATTCGGCATCGGTACACAAGGCGCGGGATTGTACTACAAACTGCCGTTATTTTGTACTGCACCTTTTAATCGTCAACAGGCTAAGCCATCTTTCTTTCTCTTGAGGATTCAATCCTTCATTTTTTGCTTTAGCCTCTAATCTATCTAACTCCGCCTCCCTAGCACGAACGAGCAAGCTTTCCACTGCACCGCAAAACTCGGCCTCCACCCCTTCATCGGGAACAAGTAACTCTAAACTAGCCAGCGCTTTTATCGTTTTTTCTTCGGCTGCTCCACGATAAAGTTCCAACAAAACCGCCACATTAGCCGGCTTTTTATCTTGAATTGTCTCAAGCAAGGCTTTAAACAACTCTACCCCCGGAAATTCAAGCCGGGTCAAATCAATCTCTTTTTGTTCAACTACACCTGCAAGCCTAGGATTTTGCAGCAACAAAGCCATGGCAACGCGAGCTGGCGAAGGACGTCCAGTCGCTCTCGTAATTTTCCGATTAGGAGCTAGATTAGCTTTAGCCCCACCCAAAAGATTAATACTCGCAACTCGTGACATTTCTTCGAGACGCGCATACATCATTCCTTTAAACACACCTTCTGGTAATTTTTCGAGGAACGGCTTAGCTGTATTTACCAACTGCGCCCTACCTTCCATTTCTGTCAAATTCAAATCCTTAGCAACAGACCGAAAAAAATAATCTGATAATGTTTCAGAGGACTCAATACTTTTAACAAAGCCATCAACACCAATTTCACGAACTAACGAATCAGGATCATGATTTTTCGGCAATAACATGACACGAACTTGACGACCATCCCTTAGCGAAGAAAAAGCCTGCTCCATAGCTCTATCCGCCGCCTTTTGCCCAGCACTATCACCGTCAAAGCAAAATACCAACTCCGAAGCAAACCTAAACAACAAATCAATATGCGCTTGAGATGTCGCCGTGCCTAAGGTAGCAACTGCAGAATAGAATCCAAATTCAGCCAAGGCGACAACATCCATATAACCTTCAACAATCAATATTCTCTGCGGCTTAGGTTGCTTTTGTAGAAGCTCATAAAGCCCATATACTTCACGCCCTTTGTGAAATAAGGGCGTTTCTGGAGAATTCAAGTACTTGGGCAAAGAATCATCTAAGACGCGACCACCAAAGCCGATGGTTCGACCACGCTTATCTCGGATCGGAAATATAACGCGCCCACGAAAACGCGCATAAGTTTCGCCAGCATCGGATTTCCCCAGCAACCCTGCATCAAGCAGCGCCTGCTCTCCAAACTGATCAATCAAAACTTGCCATTTTTTGGGCGCATAACCCAGCATGTAGTCACGAGCTATACCGGTACTCACCCCTCTGTACTTGAGATACTCGGCAGCTTGCCTGCCCTCGGAACTGGTCCGCAGCTGCTCTACATAAAATACTGCAACCTGCTCCATAACCTTATAAAGGCTACTTAAATCAGCGGCCTTCTGCTGCCCCGAATAATCAACCGACTCTCTGGGAACATCAATGCCAATAAATGCAGCGAGATCTTCAACAGCTTCGACAAAATCAAGGTGACTATAGTTCATCAGAAAGCTAATGGCGTTACCACTAACTCCACAACCAAAACAGTGAAAGAACTGTTTATTGCGATTTACAGAAAAACTGGGAGACTTTTCAGTGTGAAAGGGACAACGAGCCACATAATTGGCTCCCGTCTTCTTTAAAGGAACGTGCGAATCGATTAGATCGACTATATCGACTCGCACCAAAAGATCATCAATAAATTCACGAGGAATTTTACCGGACATGCTTATGCCCCGAAAAAATGGTAGAAAATAATCTATTCCGCCAATGCGGCTTTAATTTTTCCACTCACTATCGACATATCGGCACGCCCCTGCATTTTTGCTTTCAGCAACCCCATGACTTTACCCATGTCTTTAACTGACTGCGCGCCAGAAGTAGCTATCGCTTCGTCAACCATAACATCGACTTCAGCATCAGTGAGCGGCTGCGGCAAAAATTCTTGAATAACAAGTACCTCCGCTTCTTCAATCGCGACCAAATCATCGCGACCAGCATCGGCAAACTGGCGAATTGACTCACGCCGCTGCTTTAGCATTTTATCAAGCACTTGCAAGGTACGCTCATTATCAAGGGTGATACGCTCATCTACTTCAATCTGCTTAATCGCCGACAAAATCAACCGTATCACACCAAGCCGTGCCTTCTCGCCGCTCTTCATTGCAGCTTTCATATCATCCTTAATACGATCGACCAATAAGTCCATTTGCCAGCCTTTATAAAGTTGGACGACCGCGACGCAAATTCTTTAACGCATAGCGCTCGCGAGCCAATTTCTTTAAATGGCGCTTAACAGCTGCAGCGCCTTGACGTTTACGTTCTGCAGTTGGCTTTTCATAAAACTCACGACGACGCACTTCAGCCAACACTCCGGCTTTCTCACAAGCGCGTTTAAAACGGCGAATTGCAACATCAAAAGGTTCGTTTTCTTTAACTTTGACTGACGGCATTAGGTATTCCAAGTATGTTAATATCAAATAAGACGTAGGCACGTTTACCCCGCGGGTAAACATAACCTTGAATTATACCTTCACTTTATATAATTTTCAAAAACCCAATGTACGTTTTAGGCATAGAAACCTCCTGCGATGAAACCGGCGTAGCCATTTATCACTCTCAACGAGGCTTAATTAAGGATTTTTTGTACAGCCAAATTGCGATGCACAACGACTATGGCGGCGTTGTTCCAGAGCTGGCTTCACGCGATCATGTTCGCAAATTGATTCCACTTATCCGGCAATGCTTAAAAGAAAGCCAGTTGACGAGCTCCAACATTAACGGCATTGCCTATACAGCCGGCCCAGGCTTGATGGGGGCTTTATTGGTTGGCGCTGTCACTGCCAGAAGCCTGGCCTGGACATGGCAAATCCCTGCCATTGCCGTACATCACATGGAAGGTCATTTATTAGCCCCTATGTTGGAAGCAAATCCACCAGTTATGCCTTTTGTAGCTCTCCTCATTTCTGGCGGACATACTTTACTGATTCAAGTAACGGGCGTCGGCAACTACCACTTATTAGGAGAATCGCTTGATGATGCTGCCGGGGAAGCTTTTGATAAGACCGCAAAAATGCTGGGGCTAGGCTATCCTGGCGGCCCCAAACTTTCAAAACTAGCCGAACAAGGCAGCCCCCAATTAAAATTTCCAAGACCAATGACCGACCGCCCAGGACTGGACTTTAGTTTTAGCGGACTAAAAACTTTCACTATGAACGCACTTAACGCCACCGGTAAAACCGACCAGGACAAAGCAAATATAGCCGCTGCTTTTCAAGAAGCCGTTGCCGACACACTCAGCATCAAATGCAAACGCGCCTTACAACAAACCGGATTAAAAAGACTTGTGGTGGCTGGAGGTGTTAGCGCCAATCAACACATTCGCGCAACACTTACACAAATGATTAAGAAAGAAAACGGTGAAATCTATTTTCCCAGACCAGAATTCTGCACTGATAACGGGGCCATGATTGCCTATGCCGGCTGCCAACGCTTACTCGCAGGACAACATCAAGACCTGGAAATACAGACACGCCCACGCTGGCCAGTTAATGAACTACCTAGCTGTTGATTTACCTTCGACACCAGCCAACAAGCGCTGAATGTTACTCTTATGCCGCCACAACAAAAGCACCGTCATTACTATTGCCACCTCTACGACGCGCACATCACCAACGATAAACCAAGCATAAACTGGCGATAATGCAGACGCACACAACGCCGCTAACGATGAAATTTTGCCAAGCTTGTAAACTGCAAGCCAAGTAATAATTACCGCAGCACCTAACCACCAAGAAAGACCTAACAAGACTCCCAGAGAAGTAGCCACACCTTTACCACCTTTAAAACCAAAAAATATGGGATAAAGGTGCCCTATAAACGCTGCCAAGCCGGTCGCCACTAAAATATCCACGGGAACTCCAAGTATTTTGGCTATATAAACCGGCAGTAACCCCTTTAACAAATCACCCAACAAGGTAATTGCTGCCGCTTTTTTGCCACCTATACGCATAACATTGGTAGCGCCTGGATTACCGGATCCCTGATCTCGTGGATCGGGCAACCCCATCAAACGACAAATTAAAATTGCACTGGAAATTGAGCCTATCAAATAGGCAGCAGGAACAAACAACCACTCACTCATGATATACCTTTCGTCATTCAGATCTTGTAAGACTAAAGCGTTTCCCTGATACTGGGCGCTTTTTTAACCTCCAGCATCATAACCGGAAATCATAATGGATATAATATTTTTAGGCGGATTGGAAATCCAAACCATTATTGGCATTTACGACTGGGAACGAGAAACCAAACAGACCATTATTCTCGATATTGAAATGGCATTTGATATTGAAAAAGCCGCCGAAACTGACGATATTCAATACACACTTGATTATAAAACCGTGTCCAAGCGTATCATTTCATTTGTAGAAGACAGCCAATTTTATCTAGTAGAAAAATTGATTGTTGAAATAGCCAGCATCATTCGCAATGAATTCAATGTTTCCTGGGTAAAAATCACCTTAAACAAAAAAGGCGCTATTCGTGGAGCCAGTGATGTCGGCATAGTGATTGAGCGCGGAGAAAAAATCTCGTGACCAGAGGGTATATAAGCATAGGCAGCAATATCGACAAGGAAACCAACATCCCTGCGAGTTTGAAGGCCCTTGAAAAATGTTTTGACCATCTAACTGTTTCCAGTATTTACGAATCGGAAGCTGTTGGATTTACTGGCGACAGTTTTCACAACCTAATTGTTGGTTTTGATTCTGACCTAGATGTCAAAACAGTTGCCAAGCAACTTCGTCAAATTGAGTTAGATCATGGTCGTAGTCGCAATAGTGAAAAATTTTCCCCTCGCACGCTAGATCTGGACTTAATTTTATACGGTGACATTATTATCAACGATGGTCGCCTGCAGATTCCTCGAGACGAAATTGAACGCTACGCTTTTGTGCTTGAACCCTTGGCAGAAATTGCCCCAACCTTAAAACACCCGGTCAGTCAAATTACCTATGAAGAGCTGTGGAATAACTTTGACAAAACCACGCTCAAGCAATGGCGACTACCGACTAAACAAGCTTCAACAAAATAATGTTCGCCCGCCATCTACAGACAAAATTTGACCGGTAACATATTCAGCATCCCTGACTAAAAATAATACCGCCTTGGCAATATCAGCGGGTTGACCGTGTCTACGCAAAGCAACACGCTGTAAAATTTCATTTTTGTCTTCTTCTGACATATCGAATTCTGGCCAAATAATTGCGCCCGGCGCTACGCCATTAACTCGCACAGAAGGCCCCAATTCTTTGGCCAGAACTTTGGTCATAGCGGCCAGACCAGCTTTGGCAATACTGTAGACAGGGTAGCCTTTCAATCCTCGTTCAGCATGAATATCGACAATATTAACTACACATCCTTGCCGCTCTAACAAGGCATTTGCTAATGCTTGCGTTAAAAAAAAAGGCGCTTTTAGATTGCTGCCAAGCAACTCATCCCATTGAGCCTCAGTGACGTCAGCCAGCGCAGTCGGATAAAAAGAAGAGGCATTATTTATCAAGACATCCAAACCACCCCACGCCCCTACCACCTGATGAGCTAGATTTTGCAATTGCTCTCGATTTAGCAAATCGGCCTGCATGACTCTTGCAGAATCAGGGCGTTCTTGGTTTAACTCAGAACAAAGCTGCAATGCATCTTGCTTCGATGCATTGTAATGCAAGATTACATTACAACCTTTTTCATGCAGTAACCGCGCACAACTTGCCCCAATACGCTTAGAAGCACCTGTAATTAGTACATTTTTGCGACAGAACTCAGTCGCCATCGAAATTTTGATATTCGACCGGATAATTAATTTCGCTATTCGGCTTGGGTACAAACAACCTAGAGCACAAAAGACCTATCTCAAATAACATCCACATTGGCACTGCCAACAAAGACTGCGAAACCGGATCCGGAGGTGTCAAAGGCATCGCAATAATAAACGCCCCAACAATCACATACGGACGTTTATCAGATAAATCCGCCGGTGTCACCAATCCCATCCAAACCAAAACTATGGTAACTATTGGCACCTCAAAACAAATACCAAAAGCAAAGAACATCGTCAGAACAAAATCCAGGTATTTGCTAATGTCTGTCATTACCGCAACACCTTCCGGCGCTGCCGCAGTCAAAAAACCAAACACCAATGGAAAAACCACAAAATAGGCAAAAACCACACCCAGATAAAACAAGAACGTGCTTGCAATCAGTAAAGGCAAAATCATACGCCGCTCGCGCCGATACAAACCCGGAGCAACAAACGCCCAAAATTGATGCAGAATTATCGGTACGGTAATAAAAACTGAGACGACCAGCGCCAACTTGAAAGGTGTAAAAAACGGCGACCCGACATCAATGGCAATCATGGTACTATTTGCCGGCATATGCTTCATTAACGGACCAGCCAAAATGCTATATATATCATTAGCATAAGTAGCCAACCCCAAAAACACTACTATTATGCACAAAACCACCTTTAACAGGCGGTCACGCAATTCAATCAAGTGACTTATAAACGGCTGCTCGATAGAGCGATCGGAGTTATTCTGAGTCATACGGGGATTTATTTTGAGCGGCAATCTGCTCTGAGCCTCGCTCGATAGAAGACTTTACGGCGTTAACAGAGTCAACAGTTTGATCCAAAGCCTTCGTTACTTCCATCTTAATACCAGATTGTTCTTCCATAATTTGGCGAATTTCTTCCGTTTCTAGTTCGTGTTTTATTTCAGCCTTAAAATTGTTGACCATATTACGGGTTTTACCTATCCAAAAACCCGCAAGTCTGGCTACTTTTGGCAGTCGTTCCGGACCAATTACTAATAAACTGACTAAGCCAACCATTACCAGCTCAGAAAACCCTATCTCAAACATAAAATTTAAACATTCTCGTTTTTCTTAGAGCTAATCTCGCCGTCTACGCTGTCACTATCAGAGTCGGCGCTTTTTTTGTCATTCTCACCATCTTTCACGGCAGTTCTAAAGCTCTTTATGGCACCACCCAAATCACCGCCAATATTTCGTAACCGTTTGGTTCCAAATAAAACCACGACAATAACCAATATAATTAATAACTCACTAACACCGATGCCCATTTTTAACTCCCTTTTAAGTTTCTATAAATTACGTTTTATTACGTTGCGCCTTTTCTTGCAGGCCAGACAAACCAAAGCGACGACGCAATTCCTGCAGTACATCGTCCGGCCCTAAATCTTGATCGGCAAGCAGCACCAAACAATGAAACCACAAATCCGCCATTTCATACACGATCTGCTGCTTATCTCCACCTTTAGCGGCAATAACAGTTTCGGTCGCTTCCTCGCCTATTTTTTTTAGGATAGTATCCAAGCCTTTACTGTACAAACTAGCTACGTATGACTTTTCGGCAGATTCAAGTTTACGCTGTTCGAGAATTTGTGCCAGTTGCAACAATACATCATTCATATCTTTTTATAAATATCTGCAGGATTTTTTAAAACTGCTTCAACAGCCTGCCATTGACCATCAAGCAATTGCCTATAAAAACAGCTCTCTCTGCCAGTATGACAAGCTATTCCACCTTGCTGTTCTATCTTAAGCAAAATCACGTCTTCGTCGCAATCCAAATAAATTGCCACAATTTTCTGCCTATGCCCGGATTCTTCGCCCTTACGCCACAGCTTGCCGCGAGAGCGTGACCAATAAACAGCATAACCTTCGGTGACGGTCAACGCTAAAGACTCACGATTCATCCACGCAAACATCAAAATTTTGCCGGTATCCGCTTGTTGCGCAATCACCGGAATCAAACCTTCTTCAGTCCATCGTATATCATCCAGCCAAGCGCTACTCATAATCGAACTTCTATGCCGCGTGTAGCCAAGTGCTCCTTCGCTTGTTGAATGGTGTACTCGGCAAAATGAAAAATACTGGCCGCTAACACTGCATCCGCTTTACCTTCAATAATTCCATCGACCAGGTGATCTAAACAACCGACGCCACCTGAGGCAATTACCGGCACGCTTACAGCTTCGCTGATCGCACGTGTTAAAGACAAATCAAAACCTTCACGAGTACCGTCACGATCCATACTGGTTAACAGGATTTCCCCTGCCCCGTAGTTGACCATTTTTTCTGCCCATTCAATGGCATTAATACCTGTGGATTTACGGCCACCATGGGTAAAAATCTCCCAGCTATCACCAACTTTTTTGGCATCAATCGCCACAACAATACATTGCGAGCCGAAGCGCTCCGCTGCTTCACGGACAAAATCCGGATTAAAGACTGCAGCGCTGTTAATAGCTACTTTATCGGCCCCAGCATTGAGCATTCGACGAATATCATCCAGCGTTCGAATACCACCGCCTACGGTCAAAGGAATAAACACCTCACTAGCCACCTGCTCGACCACATGAACGATAGTATCGCGATTATGATGGGTCGCAGTAATATCCAGAAAAGTGATCTCATCGGCACCTTCGCGATCATAGCGCCTGGCGATTTCAACCGGGTCGCCTGCATCACGAATATCGACAAACTTAACGCCTTTAACAACACGCCCGTTGTCGACATCTAGGCAGGGAATAATACGCTTGGCGAGTCCCATGAATTAAAACGGCTCCGCGTAGGTTCTGGCTTCGACAAAATCCAATGAACCTTCATAAATAGCTCGTCCAGTGATCGCCCCCATAATTCCTTCATGCGCCACCTCACTTAGCGCACGAATATCATCCATATTGGTGATCCCGCCAGAGGCAATGACAGGTATTTTAATGGCTCGCGCCAAGCGCGCAGTAGCCTCAACATTAACACCTTGCATCATGCCGTCCCGAGAAATATCGGTATAAATAATGGCTTCAACGCCATCAGCTTCAAAATGTTTCGCTAGATCAATGACATCGTGCTTGGATAACTTTGACCATCCGTCTACAGCTACTTTGCCGTCTTTGGCATCTAAACCAACGATAATCCGACGCGGATACTCTTTAGCTAAATCGCTGACAAAATGCGGCTCATTAACTGCTTTAGTACCGATAATCACATATTCGACTCCGGCCTCTAAATACGCTTGCACCGTATCTTCATCACGAATGCCGCCGCCAATCTGTACAGACACATCAGGATAAGCCTGGACAATAGCGTGAATAATATCGGCATTTACTGGTTTGCCTGCGAAAGCGCCGTCCAAATCAACCAGATGTATGCGTTTAGCTCCTGCGGCTACCCATCTACCGGCTACAGCGACAGGATCTTCAGAAAAAACAGTATCATCTTCCATGCGACCTTGACGTAAACGTACGCACTTTCCTTCTTTCAAATCAATTGCGGGGATTAACAACATAGCTAGCAAGTCCTCAACAGCGGAGTATAAATTTTAAAGATGACCATCCCAGTGTAAAAAGTTTTTCAGTAGCTGCAAGCCAGCTGATTGACTTTTTTCCGGGTGAAATTGCACGGCGAACACGTTCTTTTGGACCAAGGCACAAGCAAACGGCTCAGGATACTGGCTAATCGCCGCCACTCCAGATGCGTCATTAGGCTCGGCATAATAACTGTGTACGAAATAAAAGCGACTATCCTGGGCAATCGACTCCCAAAGCGGATGAGCTTGTGCTTGATGTACCTGATTCCAGCCCATATGAGGGATTTTCAACAGCTTACCGTCGCCATCTTGTAAAGGCTCTGAAAAACGCCGAACATGCCCAGAAATAATATTTAAGCAGGGAGTTCCGCCATTTTCCTCACTATCCGACAGTAGCGCTTGCATCCCTAAACAAATACCTAATAAAGGCTTAGTTTTGGCAACATTTTGAATAACTTCTGCCAAACCCGACTCATTAAGCGCTTGCATACAATCGCGTATCGCGCCTACACCAGGAAAAACTACTCGATCCGCGCGCAAAATGGTTTCGGCATCAGATGTGACTAATACCTTCACATCTGGCTCTGCATGTTGCAGGGCTTTAGCAATGGAATGCAAATTCCCCATTCCATAATCAATAACGGCTACAGAAGACATATTGTTATTTGGATAAATTAAAGACTACCTTTTGTGGAAGGCATCATGCCAGCCATGCGTTCATCAGGGGTAATTGCCATACGAATCGCACGCCCCATAGCTTTGAAAATGGTTTCAGCAACATGATGAGCGTTACTGCCTTTGAGATTATCAATGTGCAAGGTTACGCCAGCATGATTGACAAAGCCTTGAAAAAACTCACGAAATAAATCGACATCGAAGCTGCCAATTCTAGCTTTTGGATAAGTGACTTCATAAAACAATCCAGGGCGACCGGAGAAATCAATCACTACTCTCGATAAAGCTTCATCCAACGGCACATAAGCATGACCATAACGGTAAATGCCCTTTTTATCTCCGATGGCTTTTGCAAAAGCCTGCCCTAAGGTAATACCCACATCTTCAACGGTATGATGATCATCAATATGTAAATCACCTTGCGCTTGAATATCCATATCTATCAACCCGTGCCTAGCAATCTGATCAAGCATATGCTCCAGAAAAGGCACTCCAATAGCAAAAGACGACTTGCCAGTACCATCCAGATTGATGCCGATATTAATTTGAGTTTCAAGAGTGTTACGCTCGACTTGAGCAATGCGTTCAGCCATGACTGTGAATGTAAGGAGATTTAAAGACTGTCGGGATTTTACTATGAGTTACAGAGATTGCGCAGCGAATGTTGGAATAAGGTAGGAGTAGCGCTTTTATTTTCAGATTTTAGCTGCGCAGCTGGCACCAACAAATGTCAGTGCCAGCTTAACAGCTTGAGGATTAGTGTTTAGAGGCTCTCTTACGCTCGTTTTCGGTCAAGAATTTTTTGCGTAAACGGATAGATTTTGGCGTCACTTCGACCAACTCATCTTCAGCAATAAATTCCAATGCTTGTTCCAAGGTTAGCTTTTGAATTCGCGCCAATACCAAACTTTCATCGGTACCAGAAGCACGCACGTTAGTTAATTGCTTAGGTTTACAAGGATTGACGCATAAATCATTACTGCGTGAATGTAGACCCACCAACATGCCTTCATAGACCTCATCGCCATTCACCAATAGCAATTCACCACGCTCTTGCAGCGGATGCAAAGAGTAAGTTACCGCCTTACCTGCCACCATTGAAATCATAACTCCGCGCAGTCGAGTTCCAACATCACCCGCTTTCATGGGACCGTAATGATCAAATACGTGATAAAGCAAACCAGAACCAGAGGTAGCTGTCATAAACTCAGTTTGAAAACCGATTAAGCCACGTGAAGGCATCATGTACTCCAACCGAATCCGGCCTTTGCCATCTGGAACCATATTGGTCAAATCGGCTTTGCGTTCGCCCAACTTTTCCATGATTGTGCCTTGATGTTCTTCTTCTACTTCAATGGTAACCATTTCATATGGTTCACATTTCTTGCCATCAATTTCTTTCAAAATTACTTCAGGGCGCGACACTCCCATTTCAAAGCCTTCGCGACGCATATTTTCAATTAATACTGACAAATGCAATTCGCCACGACCGGATACTTTAAACTTGTCTGGGTCCCCAGTATCTTCAACCTTGAGCGCGACGTTATGTTGCAACTCTTTTTCTAAGCGATCACGAATTTGACGCGTAGTAACGAATTTACCTTCCTTACCGGCAAATGGAGAATTATTGACTTGAAAAGTCATAGTCACTGTCGGCTCATCTACTGACAATGGCGGCATAATTTCTACAAGTTCAGGACTACAAATCGTGTCAGAAATTTCCAGTTTCTCAATCCCCGCAAAAGCAATAATGTCGCCTGCACGCGCCTCAGTCACTTCCACACGATCCAAACCATGAAAGCCGAACACTTGTAACATACGACCTTTTCGCTCAACACCCTCTCTATTAACAACCACAAGCTGCTGATTTGGCTTAATAGTACCGCGCTGAATACGTCCAATTCCTATAATGCCCACATAAGTGTTGTAATCTAAACTCGATACCTGCATTTGGAATGGTCCATCGATATTCACAGGCGGCGGATTAACTTTTGCAACAATAGTTTCAAATAGCGGAGTCATATCGCCACCTGTAATGTTGTGCTCCAATCCGGCATATCCATTAATCGCTGAGGCATAAACAATAGGAAAATCCAGTTGTTCATCTGTTGCACCAAGACGATCAAATAAATCAAAAGTTTGATCAACCACCCAATCTGGACGCGCGCCTGGACGGTCAATTTTGTTGATAACTACTATGGGCTTCAGACCTAAAGCAAATGCTTTTTGCGTCACAAAACGAGTTTGCGGCATCGGACCATCAACTGCATCAACCAGCAACAATACCGAATCAACCATAGATAGCACTCGCTCAACTTCGCCACCAAAGTCGGCGTGACCCGGGGTGTCTACGATATTAATATGATAACCATTCCAATCCAGCGCGGTATTTTTCGCCAAGATAGTAATACCACGTTCTTTTTCAAGATCGTTGGAATCCATAATGCGCTCAGTAACTTTACTATGCGAAGCAAAAGTACCCGACTGTTGTAACAGCTTATCAACCAGGGTGGTTTTGCCATGGTCAACGTGCGCAATAATGGCAATATTTCTTAATTTTTCGATCACTTTATGAATACTCTACGTTTTAATAAACAGACTGACCAAGCCTAGTACAGGCACTGGGATTGTGCGGGGAGGAAGAAACAATGACATTAAGCCATTAAACTAACGGTTTAGATTGCGTTGGACGCGCCCGGCTTAGGTCCAACTTAAAAATGAAATTAACTTTGCTCCCAAGGCAAGCCAACAAAACGCCAGCCACCAAGATTGCCTCGATGCTTATTTGCATCCAAAGAGCCTTCAAAGCCATCAACGATATTAATCAAATGCTGATAACCAGCATTTTCAAGAGCCTTTGCAGCATCCAGCGAACGCTGTCCACTGCGACACAACAACAATACAGGGGCATTGGGATTAGTCGCCACTTTTTTAACATCAGCCACGAATTGATTATTAACTTGCCAGTCCGGAGCTTCTTTCCAGGCAATGTGAATTGCACCTGGCGGATGACCTACGAAAACATGCTCGACCTTACTTCTGACATCCAGCAACACAGCACCAGCATTACTTTGCAACACTTCCCAAGCTTGTTGCGGAACTAAATTTTCTATCATTGTAACCCTTGCAAACCTTTAAAAAATCAACGCCACTAAGCTTGATAAGGGCCTATTATCGCATTCATTAAGCCGCGGTCAAGAAATCACCATCTTGTCGTATTCAGTTGGACAATAAAAAACCCGCTAAGTCAGATAACTTGCGGGTCTTAGTATTTCTTTGAACGTCTTTGAGTGTACTCATGGAGGCTGCGGGCGGAATCGAACCGCCGTAGATGGCTTTGCAGGCCACTGCATAACCATTTTGCTACGCAGCCATATGTATGATAAATAAAAAAGCCGCGAAATTCGCGGCTTTTAAAATTTTGGAGCGGGAAACGAGATTCGAACTCGCGACCCCAACCTTGGCAAGGTTGTGCTCTACCACTGAGCTATTCCCGCGTCTTAACTTGTCCAGCTATTATAGTTTTTTTTTTGATCTCGTCAATATTTATTTTTTAATTATTGCACGTCAATCGATAAAACCCATCCTTCGCTACCTTTACAATCACCATCTTCGATTTTCACTTTGCTGAAGACATTTTTCTTGCCGTAAGCGTCTTGCAATTCTGTAAGCAGTACTGCTGTACCTTGTTGGATTTGTCTGCATGCTTCTTTTTTTGTTTCGTCTTCGCTGTCATCATAGGCAGCTATTGCACCAGGAACTGTGACTAGTCTTATTGGTGAAGCGACTTCGTAGGCATTAGGATTTTTCAATGTGTATTTCTGCCCAATCACCAGATTTTTAGGTGCCGCAGTAGGTATCGGATTAGAACCGCCACCACTAAATACAACTATTGCAACTAAAATTAAAATCCCACCAATTGCACCAAAAAAAACTTTCGGGTTATTTTCTTTTAGTTCTAACAATGAAGCTGTTAGCCCCTTTGAGCTAGCACTTGCTACATCTGGAGATTGATTAGTGTTTTGTTCATCAGCCATCTCTTATCCTCATAAGGTTATAATTTTTATTATATTTGGCAACTTAATATAAATTGTAAGCGCCACCAACAAAGTAAGCTTATCTATGTCAAACCAAAAAATACATAACCAGACATACAATTTGTGATTATGGATAAATATACTTATAGGGCTTTCAACTTACCACGATGAAAAAACATTTCAAGTGGAATCTGAATAACAATGATTTTTTTGATACAAATGATTCAACATGCCTACTTTGAAAATCCCAACGATACTACTAATTCAGCCAAGTTACGCAACAACTCTTCAGGCTCTGAAACAGCCAATTCTGCAATTACGTCAGCCCGCTGCTGACTATCCGCAACTGCATATAATCTTAGCTCATCGGCGTTTCCTGAAGGACGGATATGCGCCACATCGCCATTATCAAAGAAAATGCGTACACCGTCTGTGTAGTTGATCCGTTCAATATTCCCAAAGCCAAGTACGGGAGTAAAAACTTGAGCCAATTGCTGTTTAATGTAACTCAGTGCCATGTTATCTCCACTTGCTGATATTGTTTCCTGTTCATTCGCATCCAAAAAAACAATTTTTTCAGCTGAAAAAATCGCTGTCTTTATTGCTGTATCAGCTGGTGACAATTGTTTAACAACACTAAGGCCCAACGTTCTTGGAAATTGCTTGATTAAGCCAGCCCGGCTAAAACGCTTGGGCAAGCGACTAAACAGTTGGGGTAAAGTCACTCCTTCGCGCTTGGCTATGAATAATACTGCCACAATCGGCAACACCGCGTCGCGCGTGGGTAGAGCTGTCAGCAGGCGATTTTCCCAGCTTATATCAGAACCGGTAAGAAAACCGCCATTGGCTTCCCACCCACACACCGCCTGTTTACCGCGAGCCAGTGCCTGTTCCATTCCAGCAATTACATAAGGAGAACCGATGCGGGTTTTCGGTTCAACAATATCTTTCAGATTGCCTCTATCAATGCCGTCATTACTACTAATCGGTACAACCACCGCATCAGCACCCAACAATTCAGCCGTGAGCATGCCGACCAGATCGCCGCCAAAAAAACGCACAGCTAACGTTTGCTCATCGACACCCAATAGCAAAGGTCTATCGCTATCGCCATCGGTGGAAACGATAGCGTCAAATTGCCCATGCTCCGAAGAAGCTTGGTTATATAAGTTTTGAATAGCCGCCAATTGCTTAGCATCCATGTTTTCGGTGTCGATGGGTACAAATGTTTCGCTGCGCCCCACAGCAACAACCTCAGCTCCCAATGCGCGAAGAATTTCAACCACCAGATCTCGGCCGACTGCCGAATGCTGATAAACCAAAATACGCATATTTGACAACGCATCGTTGCTAAAAAAACTCACATAGCGCTGCCGATAAATTTCCGCAGCATCAGAATGTTCAGCTGATAATTGCTGTGATCCTGATTTAAAACGCCCATCCTCATCAAATAAGGAATCAGCAAACTCTTGTTGGTAAAACCGCTGCCTGACCAGATTGACTTTTTCGTTAATCGGCTGCTCGTGTTGTTTTAGCAACTCGCCTTTTGATGTGTTGGTTTTGTAGCCGTTGCGATCAAATGGGATATGACTACCGGTAATCATTATGCTGCCTTTATCTTGCAGCAAAGCGTAATGAGTGAGTGCCGGCGTGGGAATTTGCCCGAGATTGACTGCTTTCATCCCCGCATAGAGGATGGCTTGCTCGATAGCCTGCGCCAATTCGCCGCGGCCTTGCTGTTCAGGTACATATAAACTGGAACTGGGACGCAAATCACGAGCATAAAAAAACTCATCCCCTTTGACAATACCACCTTCTGATTTAGGTAGTGACTGCAGAAATTCTAGCTCGGCCACAGCATTAATAAACACTTCCAGCTGAGTCAGATGAATAACCTGCCCCCTTCTTCCGCTGGTACCAAATTGCAATGCTTCCGGCTCATAATTGAGACTCTGGCGTAGTGAATTTTGTGGAAACGTGGTCATTCTGATTTACTTGCTTGGGGAGACATAGAGACTCGTTTCCAGCCTTAGCCAAGAAACGAGTGAAATAGGACTTTTTTTTTACTGCGCTTTAAACTCGCCTTGATGGTCAAGAAACCAGCGATAGGTACTGACCAGCCCTTCGGCCAATTTTATATGTGGCTGCCAGCCGAGTGATTTGAGTTTATCGACATTCATCAATTTTCTAGGTGTGCCATCGGGCTTGGTGCTGTCCCAAATAATTTCACCTTGAAAACCCACCACTTCTTGAATGGTTTCCGCCAATTCGCGAATAGTTACATCTTCACCGGTACCGGCATTTAGGTGCGATAACATAGGCTCTGTGCTGGCTTGATATTGCTGCTTGCTCAACCCTAAAACATGTAAACAAGCAGCAGCCATATCATTCACATGTAAAAATTCACGCATGGCCTTACCGGTGCCCCATAAAGTAACGGTAGGCGTATTTGCCGCTTTAGCGTCATGAAATTTTCTGATCATAGCCGGAATGACATGACTGTTTTCCAAATGAAAATTATCATTCGGCCCATATAAATTGGTCGGCATCATCGAGCGGTAATCAGTTCCATATTGACGATTATATGACTCACATAATTTAATCCCAGCAATTTTAGCTATTGCATAAGGCTCGTTAGTGGCTTCCAGGGTACCGGTCAGCAGGGCATTTTCAGACATCGGTTGTGCAACCAGTTTTGGGTAAATACAGGAGCTACCCAAAAACAGTAAAGACGAACAACCTGCAGCCCATGACTGATGAATCACATTGGCTTCCATCATCAGGTTTTGATAAATAAATTCGGCCGGATATTCGTTGTTGGCATGTATGCCACCGACTTTAGCCGCGGCCAAAATTACATAATCCGGTTTTTCCTGTTGCATGAATTCACGTACAGCAGTCTGGTCTGTTAAATCAAGCTCAGCATGGGGCCGGACAATAACATTCTTGTAACCACTATCGTTTAATTGCGAAAGAATGGCAGCTCCTACCATGCCGCGATGTCCAGCCAAATAAATCTTTTTATTGGTTGCCAACATTGCCTTTATTCCCGGGTAATAGCGACGCTGTAGCCTTGCTCTTTAAGCAATGCGTGTTTTTTGGCCTGCTCAAGATCATATGCAACCATTTCGGCAATCATTTCCTGCAAGGTTATCTGCGGCACCCACCCGAGTCTTTCTTTCGCGCGTGTCGGATCACCTAATAAAGTTTCAACTTCTGCAGGTCTAAAGTAACGCGGATCAATGGCGACGATATTTTGGCCAATTTTTAAGCCTGGCGCATTATTGCCATCTATGGCTGCAACGAAACCTTTTTCATCGACGCCTTCGCCTTCCCAGCGCAAGGTAACACCGAGTTCTTTGGCAGACATTTCAATAAATTGCCTTACCGAATACTGTACTCCAGTGGCAATGACAAAATCTTCAGGCTGTTCTTGTTGCAACATCATCCACTGCATGCGCACATAATCTTTGGCATGCCCCCAATCTCTGAGTGAATCCATGTTACCCATGAACAAACATTGCTCAAGACCCATGGCGATATTGCTAAGAGCACGAGTAATTTTACGCGTAACAAAAGTTTCGCCGCGACGCGGTGATTCATGATTAAAAAGAATACCGTTACAGGCATACATACCATAAGCTTCACGATAATTAACGGTAATCCAATAGGCGTATAGCTTGGCAACAGCATAAGGCGAACGCGGATAGAACGGGGTGGTTTCCTTTTGCGGTATTTCTTGTACCAGACCGTAAAGTTCTGAAGTTGATGCTTGATAAAAACGGGTTTTCTTTTCCAGCTTTAAAAACCTGATCGCTTCAAGTAAACGCAACGTACCGATACCATCGACATCAGCGGTATATTCAGGTGATTCAAACGATACCGCCACATGACTCATAGCACCCAAGTTATAAACCTCATCAGGCTGAGTTTCACTTAAGATTCTGGTCAAATTTGAGCTATCTGACAAATCACCATAATGAAGATAAAACTTAGGATTTGAAGCATGAGGATCTTGATAAATGTGATCAACCCTCTCGGTATTAAACAACGAAGAACGCCGCTTTATGCCGTGAACTTCGTATCCTTTAGCCAGCAATAACTCAGCCAGATATGACCCATCTTGTCCGGTTATTCCGGTTATTAATGCTCTTTTATTACTCACTCTAACTCCTTTAGTTAGTTATAAGGGTTTTAGAATCGACAGTTTTTCCTGGTATATATTCAGGCAATTGAGGACTCATATCTTTTAAAAATGATTGCAACCGCTGATCAGCTTTTTCCACGTCTTCACCTGGCTTAACTGATGTTACTAATCTGATTAGTGTGCCATCAGTGCGATTCATGGTGATAGCATCGTAAAACAAATACCATTTAACTAAATATTCATTGGTAAGAGAGCGGCCACGCTGCTGAAACCAATAATAAACTAACTGCCTACTATCGCCTTTTTCAATAATGGCTCGATCGACTTCGATAGGCAAACCATCCAGTTTTATTTCCGGCAACACTCGTTGAGTAAAACTAGTAATTTGCCAGCCATCACCAGGAATACAAGATTTTGGCGAATGCACTGACGCACCGGTACGTTGTGACTGAAAATAGGCAATATAAAAATTAACTGAGTCACTAGTTTCTGGCTGCGCATAGTTAATAATCACATAATCGGTCAACTTGAGCTCATCCAAGTATTTTTGTTCAATGTAATCGTTGCGTCCCTGCCAATTGGCTACAGTTAGTGGAAAATTCAAGAATGGTTTACGCTCGGGAATAATCTCTTGTCGCCCTTGATAAAACTGCGATGCACTAGCCGATATAAAAGCAAGCAGTAACACAACTAACAATGATTTATTGTAAACAATTGTTGGTAATTTTGAGGCCCCACTACCCCATTCTTCGGGAATTCTCACCAAATCGGCCATCGCTAGACCTCGGCCGTTTAATTTTGAAAACAGCCACATTTCTATAAATAGCAACACCATGCAAGCCATGAAGATTATCCAGCCTTCAAAGTCATGGAGAAATCCTTCTGCCATTTCAGTACCCCAGTACTGCACCATGACTCCAATTACCCCAATGCGAAAGCTATTCATGAAAATGGTTAGCGGTATTGATGATAAAAATATCAATGCTTTTTGCCAAAATGGCCCTTTAAACAACCACGCGCAAAGGAAAGACAGGCTTGCCAAAGGAAACAAGTAGCGTAAGCCGCTACAGGCATCGACCACCTGTAACTTATAGACACCCAAATCAATAACATTACCTTCTAGATACACCATAATGTCACAGGCACGAATAAACTCGACCCCTATCCATGAGGAAACCAACTGTAGTTTAGATGACAAATTATTCAAAATGAAATTAGGAAAAGGCACCATAAAGAGTAAAAAAAACAACGGCACAGCAGCAATCCGCCCTCCCTTTAGTCCATAGACAGATAAAAATAGTCCTGTAAGAGTCAGGATGAATGCGTACTGCTCAATAGTTTTTAAGGTGGCTAAATTGCCCAAAATACCCAAAATCAAGCCGAGCAATACTATTACTAGACCAGGTAGCGACTGCTTGTATTCTCGTACACAAACTAATTCGTTACGTCTCAGCCAAATAAAATAGCCACTGATCACAGGAATAAAAAAACCATGCCCGTATTCTTCAACATTTATCCAGACGCTAACCATTTCGGCTAAGCCCACTCTAAATGTGTAACCAAGTAGTAATAGTAGAAGACTCCAAAAAGCAATCAAATAAGCGGGGTTTGTTGTCGGAGTTCTCAAAGATTCTTGATCGAGAGTAGTCATTTTTGTTTTACATGTTGAAAGATTGACGGTGTTCCAAAGAAAAATATTCTAACAGCTGAAGCTTTACCTTCGCGAATCCTATATAGATTTGGACTTGGCTTACGTGAGTTTTTATTAAAAAATGAGAACTAAACCATAATTGTGTTTTTAAATATGGCATTTAGAAATTGCAAATTCACCCTTAATTTTTTCAAAAAAACGGGAGTACATAACACTCCCGCTTCATTCACCAAATCAACCACAAATTAAGCGACTAATGCTTTGCGGCGAGCAATTGAAGTCAAGCCAACCAACGCACTACTGAACAACCAAACAGCAGCCGGAACAGGAACCGCTGTCAGCGTCAAAGTACCCGTCGTTGTTGCAACAAAACCTCCAGCAACAGAATGCCCCTGAACACTTGGAACCGCAGCAATTAATGGAGATGAGTTTGCATTCAAGGAAAATAATGCATTAGCACCACCAATGCCAGGATTATAAACGGCTGAGTTATAAGACCCAAAAGCACCTGACAAATTAAGGCTGTATTGACCCGCACCAATACCAAAGCTAGTCAATACACCATTGCCACCACTTATAACACCAGTCAGTAACAAATTACCGTTATTGAAACCACTATCTGCAGCAAAGCTGTAATCAGGCGTAGTGTCAAAATACAACGAACTAGTTCCCGAAGCATTACCAAAACTTACATTGCCAAAAGTATCAATGTTTGTCACTTTGAATGAAAAATTGGAAACCAGCGTTAACTCATAACCATTACCCAAACCAGAGGTATTTAGATTAGGCGCTGACACCGTTTGTCCGGAACTTTGTAACTTATGACTATCAACACTTGACTGAAACCAGCCGGAAATAGTGTCCCCGACAGTTGGGTTTGTAAGCGGAGAAGTCAGAATAATACCTGAGCCAAAATGATATTGGTTAAAAGGACCAACGGTATCTTCATCGCCATCAACCGTACCTGCATTGCCATAACTAGCAGTACCCGTCCACAACGTAGCCGCTTGAGCATTTTCAATTGGCACTAAAACAGCTGCTGAAACAGCAAGGGATAAACACCCCCGCAACATTTTTTTATACTTTAGATTCATAGACACAACTCCTAACCATTTAAATCAGATAAGAAAGAATGAGATAACTCGCAAAGCCCCTTGACTGATTGTTATAGTCAAGGGGCAAAACATATTAAGCAAAAAACAAACCATTCAATAAAATGCAACGATCGACTCAATATTTAATGCCTTATAAACACGAAAACCATGTCATATAACCATCAATAATACGTTAAATAACACAGTTCAATTAAAGCCACTGCGCGCGCAACTCTTAGCAGAGGCTAGAGCATACCCAAGTTTTGCTCTACACATTGTTACATTTGCATTAAATACAAAGCGAATCTTATCGAAAAGTGCAAACAGCATCCTTAAAAAAAGCCATTTTCCGTTAATGACCAACAGTCTTTTCACTAACAGCGCACATGAATTTACACTTATACAACCCAGCCCTTTTTAAGCCATTAGTACTTTTTAAAAGAGCCATGCAAAATAAATGCTTGAATGCTCGTTCAATTAATCGGCATAATCGTTGCATTAAATCCAACACCCCACATCATAACTAACACGATGCTAGGTATCTTAAAGTATTGATAAACTGGATTTACGCTAAATCATATTTCGGAAGTGATTCTCCTTTATCAAACAACAACGTCCAACTTGTCATATTCTTTAGTTATAATCACTAGAGTTCTATATTCATGAAATGTGAGCCAGCTTCACAAACCAAATTAAAGGTAATTCCCTTGAAATATTTTCTATTTTTGATCACTGTATTTCTTGCAGCCCCGCTTTTATCGTTCGCCGAAGATCAACCAAAACCCATAGCCGATGCACTTTACAAATTATCCCCCGGCGATGTCTTGGAAGTTTCTGTTTGGAAAGAAGCCGATTTACTAAAACAAGTTATTATTGCTCCAGATGGCACTATTTCGCTGCCATTAGTCGAGACCATTATGGCTGCGGGCAAAACAGTCACGGAGCTTAAAAAGATCATCACTGAAAAGCTGAATAGCTATATTGCCGACCCCGCTGTTAATGTGGCTCTCATTAAAAACGACGGCAACATCTTTTTTGTTATCGGAAAAGTTAACAAACCAGGTCCTATTGTTGCCAATCGCCATATTGATGTCTTGCAAGCATTAAGCCTGGCTGGTGGCTTAACAGTATTTGCCAAAGAAAGCTCGATTTACGTTCAGCGCCGCGTGGGTAATGAAATAAAATTATTCCCATTTGATTACGACGATGTGTTGGACGGAGACAACCTTAATCAAAACATTGTGTTACAACCTGGCGACACAGTGACAGTTAGATAACGTCTACAAACACCAGTTTTACTAAAACCAATGAATAATCCAAGCCGTTTATTCTGTTTGTGCGCACTCATAATGGCGACTTGCGACAGCACGGCCACTGAGTACTATCTGGAGCCTCGGTTTTCTTCAAACCAACGCTACGATACCAATATCAATATGCGCCAAACTCCACCGCAAGCTAACTGGATCACGACAGTTTCGCCAGCGGCAAATTTTGGCTTGCGCTATGAAAATGGCGAATTAAATTCCAACTTCACTTGGAACCAGTTGTTCTATAACAATCAATCAGAGCTTAATATTGACGAGCAATTGTTTGGCTTGGATTTCAAGCATAAAACTGAACGCTTTGATTGGGCTTTTAAAAACTCGTACAACAACCGCTCATCGCTCAACACTGAAGATACAGGCAGTGGCATACTTTTTAGTCAAGTTATGAGAAAGCAGTTCACCCTGGCCCCATCTGTTTCTTATGCCTTAGATGAACTTAATTCACTGGCGTTTGATTATTCTTATGAAAACACCAAATACGAAAAAAATCAGAATGCCCTTTTTCTTTCCGATTATGACTATCACCAATTATCTGGCACCTTTAATCATATGTATTCGGAACGCGATAAGCTTAACGCTGCACTTAGCACCTCCAGATATAAAACGCCCGTTCAAGATCAAACCACTTACAACACCGTTGCCCAATTAGGCTGGCAACATAGCTTTAGCGAGCAATTAGTCACATATATATCAGCCGGTTTAAATTATTCGCAGGCAGAGTCTGCTGTCCCCTCATTTTACTTGGATAACAACGGACAAATTAATTTCCTAGACCCTACAACAGGCGCTCTTACTCCTCAACCTGTAGGGCCACCTGTGTACTCTATCCCGAATACAGGCAGACTCACCCTAACGCCTCAATACAAAACCTTAGAAAGCAACAATTTTGGCCAAGTGTATCGGGCATCAATACAAAAATCCTTTGAGAAAGGTTCCGTTTCACTTATAGGCTCACAAAATCAAACCCCCACCTCACAGGGACTGCAAACACGCACTGAAATTTCTCTCAACAACGCCTATAGCATTAATGAGCGCTGGACATCAGGACTTACGAGCAGCTACTCAACCAATGAAATAACCGGCCAGCAAAATAGCCGATACAACAGAACTTACTATTCAATTAGCCCCAACATAAACTGGAAATGGACACCTGAAATTAACCTAGGGCTTTCATACACCTATCGACAACAAGAATTCCAAGGCAGCACACAACCAAGCCAAGGCAACATTGTCCAATTGCAATTTAATTATCAACCCCAAATCAATCGCCAGGTGAAATAGCGTGGAAAACCAAACCCTCGACATTAAAGATTACATAAACATTCTCAAACGGCGAATTAGATACTTATTAATTCCAGCCGCCGTCATTACATTATTAAGCATAATGCTGGCAGTTTTATTGCCCCCAGTTTACAAATCTTCTGCCACGATTTTGATTGAAGAACAGGAAGTGCCTAAAGAACTGGTTAAATCCACAGTAACCACATTTGCCGACCAGCGTATTCAAATGATCAGCCAGCGGATTATGACCCGCTCCAATTTAATGGAAATTATCGGTAAATTTGATTTATATGCTGATGACAGAAAGAGTAAAACACAGGAAGTTATTCTGGAAAAGATGCGTAAAAGCATCAAGGTTGAAACTATCAGCGCCGATGTAATTGACCCCCGTAACGGTCAACCCACTCAAGCGACGATTGCTTTTACATTGTCGTTTGAATACGAGTCACCAGCTATAGCTCAAAAAGTAGCCAATGAGCTGACAACGCTGTTCTTGAATGAAAACATCAAAAACCGCACTCAATCCGCAGAAAGCACAACACTATTTCTGAGCGAAGAAGCCCGCCGCCTAAAAGATAAAATCCAACAAATCCAAGCTGATTTAGCTGTATTTAAAGCAAAGAACTTGGATCAACTTCCACAAATTAGTCAGCTTAATCAGCAAGAACTCACTTCATTATCTAACCAGTTAATTGGCCTAGATAGCCAGGAACGCTCACTACAAGAACGCCGCTTTTATCTGGAAGGGCAATTAGCACAAATCGATCCCAATTCAATGGCAACAGGGTCTGATGGGCTTCGCGTACTAGACATGAAAGACCGTTTAAAGCTATTGCAGTCACAATATCCTTCGATACAGGCTAGTTATTCTGCCACTCATCCTGATGTCATCAAGATGAAAAGAGAAATTGAATCCCTGGAAAAAGAAATTGGCACTAATACTGACTTGAATGACCTAAATGCCGAACTTACCCGCAGAAAAACAGACCTAGCCAGTTTAAAAAAACAGTATTCAGATAAACATCCCGACGTTTTAAAACTGCAGAAACAAATCGATACGCTGCAGCAAACCATGCTGGAAACTAAAAAAAATGACAGCATTAAAAGTGGCATTGAGGCTGACAATCCTGCCTATATCACCTTGAAATCACAATTGGAATCCACAAATGCAGAATTCAAATCACTCCAGTACAGCCGCGATCAAATAAAAAGCAAAATCGAATCCTTACGTGAAAGTCTGCGTCAGGCGCCATTGGTTGAAAAAGAATACATGGACCTTATTCAAGACTTAGACAATAGCAATCTTCGCTATCGCGAAGTCAGCGCACGAGAAATGGAAGCGCAAATTTCTCAACAATTAGAAATGGAAAACAAGGGTGAGCGTTTTGCATTAATTGATCCTGCCCTGGAACCGGAAAAACCTGTCAGCCCTAACAGAGTAGCTATTCTCTTCCTTGGCTTTGTGTTTGCGATTGCCGTCGGTGTTGGTTGTATTGCCTTAGTTGAGATGATGGATTCGGCAATTTACAGTGAAAAAGCTCTTATCTCAATCTTAGGTCAAACACCTCTTGCCATCATTCCATACCTTGAAAGCAAAGATGAATTTGAACTACGCCGACGCCAACAAAAAATGTTCTTAATCATTCTTGCCGGCGCATTTGTTTTAGCCATTGTCGGCTTCCATTTCATTGTCATGCCGCTGGATATATTTTGGTACAAACTAATGCGTTTATTAGGCTTTAACTAACTAATACTGGAGTTTTATAAGATGGACCAAAATCAAACCACTATAGAAAAAGATCAATTCAAGCATGGTCAAGCAGTGATAGCCCAGATTGCAGAAACTGAAAACTTCACTTATACGGATACCAAGATACAAAAACCGGATCTTGGACAGCTCCGTACTAACAAGATTGTGTCAGCACTAACCCACAATGTTTGGCTTGAGTCTTACAAAATGCTGCGCACGCGCACATTGCATATCATGGACGAGAAAGGCTGGAATACCCTTGCAGTCACCAGCCCTACTCGAGATAGCGGTAACAGCTTAACGGCAGTAAATTTAGCTATCAGCATGGCCATGGAGCTGGATAGAACGGTATTACTGGTCGATGGCAACTTTCAAAACCCTTCCGTGCATACCTTGTTAGGACTAAAAGCCACCACTGGACTTGGGGATTACTTACTAAACAGTACGCCGTTAAGTGAGTTAATGATTAATCCAGGCATCCCCAGACTGGTTGTACTACCAGCTGGAAAACCTCTTATTAACTCAACTGAAATGTTGCGATCGCCTAGAATGATTAATTTTGTCAATGAGGTTAAATCTCGCTACCCATCTCGAATAATTATCTTCGATATGCCGCCGTTACTTACTCAAGTAGATACGTTAAGCTTTTCACCTTATGTTGACTGTGTTTTGCTAGTAACAGAAGAAGGCAATACCAAAACGGAAGATTTAAAAAATGCAGCCTCTTTATTACAAGATGTTAATCTAGTTGGCACCGTGTACAACAAATCTTCTGACAAAAAAATAAAATACACTGGATAAAAACACCTGAAGTCTATTGAATACTTGAATTAATCAGCAATCATTGACTAACAATCGCCGATGATTGTGTTGCTTTCTAAAAGCAGTTATCTTAATAAACTGTTATAAAAATAATAAGGAGAAATCGGATGTCAAAAGGCCAAAATTTACAGGACAATTTTCTAAATGCACTTAGAAAAGAACATACCCCTGTGTCAATTTTTCTCGTTAACGGTATCAAGTTACAAGGCAAAGTAGATTCGTTTGATCAATATGTCATCATGTTAAAAAACACTGTCAGTCAAATGGTCTATAAACACGCCATTTCAACCATCGTCCCCGGTAAGGCTGTTAGAATGACCCAAGACGTTGAGCCATCTCCTTCAAATGAAGAATAATTTAAGACCATCGCAAATATTTATTTTAATTTAATGGTGAACCTAGTTGTTTGACCGTCCAGATTCAGGTGAACGAGCCATACTCGTTCACCTGACGTTTTATTGCGGGCAAGAAGATCTTCTCGAATTACAAGAATTAGCCAAATCCGCCGGCACTATTCCTGTACACGTCCTTACCGGAAGTCGTAAAAGTCCAGACCCTAAATTTTTTGTCGGCAAAGGCAAACTTGAAGAGCTTAAATCAGCTATCGAAGCCTATTCAGCTGACATTGTCTTGTTTAACCATCCCCTATCTCCTAGCCAAGAAAGAAACCTTGAAACCGCTTTGGGGGTTCGCGTAGTGGATCGGAATGGTTTAATTCTTGATATTTTTGCCCAACGAGCGCAAACATTTGAAGGGAAACTTCAGGTTGAACTGGCTCAGTTGAAGCATCTTTCAACACGACTGGTTCGTGGCTGGACGCATTTAGAGAGACAAAAAGGTGGTATTGGCCTACGTGGTCCTGGTGAAACCCAGTTGGAAACAGATAGACGACTACTCGGTCTGCGTATTAAACAAATTCAGCAGCGCCTCGATAAAGTCGATAAGCAACGGCATCAAGGCCGAAGCAAAAGGAAGAAAGCCGAAATCCCATCGGTTTCCTTGGTGGGCTATACCAATGCAGGTAAATCAACTTTATTTAACGCTTTAACTGGCGCTGATATTTATGTCGCAGATCAATTATTTGCGACACTAGACCCGACGCTTAGGCACTGTCAATTACCTAATAATAGCGAAGTCATTCTTGCCGATACTGTAGGTTTCATTCGCCATTTACCTCATGAATTAGTAGCCGCATTTAAGTCTACTTTGCAAGAAGCTAGTGAGGCAGACTTACTGTTACACGTAATTGATGCCAATGCAGAAGATCGCGATGAAACTATCAATCAAGTCAATAAAGTCCTCACAGATATTAATGCCCACGAAGTCAGGCAATTAGAAGTATTTAATAAAATTGATTTACTGCCAGATATGGCACCTAGAGTAGATCGGGATGCCTCTGGTAAACCAATACGTGTCTGGCTTTCTGCTGCAACTGGTGCGGGTATTGAATTACTACTTGGAGTTCTGACAGAAATATTTTCATCCAGTAAAGTAAAAAAGCGCTGTTTTTTACGTCCTGATCAAGGTGACATTAGGGCTAAATTATTCACTTGCGCAAAAATAATTGACGAGCATATTGATGATCTGGGTGCCAGTGAGTTGGTTATTGAAGTGGATACGAAACACCTAGGTTTATTGAAATCGGTGCATACCGAAGAAGCCTTCTAGCCTTGGTTTGTATTAGCCCGGGTTTTTTAGGATAATCCCCAACCAATACAAATATTGGATTATTTTGAATAATCATAAGGTTGGCTTTGATTAATAAAAACCACCGAGTAAATACAATCAAATTAAGATCAATAATTATAATGTTACGTAACGTGGAGCAAAGGTATGTCCTGGAATGAGCCTGATGGCGACAAAAAAGACCCTTGGAGTGGTGGAGACCAGAAAGGGCCTCCTGATTTGGATGATGCCATTCGTTCATTACAAGAAAAATTGGGCGGCTTTTTTGGCGGCGGCAATCGGAATGAAGATTCTTCCGGCAATCCTCTATCACCAAGAACACTTGGTTTTATAGGTGCCGGTGCTGTTTTGTTATGGGGAGCAAGTGGTTTTTATATCGTTGACGAAGGTAATCACGGGGTTGAAACTAGATTTGGTAAATATATTGATACAACCCAATCTGGATTAAATTGGCATTTACCTGCGCCTATTGAGAGTGTTGATATAGTCAATGTCAAACAACAACGTTTTATTGAAGTCGGCTATCGTTCAGGGGGAACGGCACAATCCGCCGGTTCAGTTCCTAAAGAAGCCTTGATGCTGACCAAAGATGAAAATATTGTCGATGTTCGCCTAGCAGTGCAATACCAAGTTAAAGATGCCAAGCAATTCATTTTCAACGTATCAAATCCCACCGGGACATTAAAACAAGTCACCGAAAGTACACAACGGGGGGTAATTGGCAGCAGTACGATGGATTTTGTGTTGACTGAAGGTCGTAGCGAAGTAGTAACGCAGATCAAAAAGGAAATTCAGGACATTATGGATAGTTACCAAACTGGCATTCAGATTACTAGCGTTAACCTTCAAGACGCACAGCCTCCAGAACAAGTCCAAAATGCATTTGAAGACGCGATAAAAGCAAGGGAAGACGAACAACGCTTAATCAATGAAGCCGAAGCCTACTCCAATGACGTTGTACCTAAAGCCCGTGGAGCCGCTGCAAGAAAAATTCAAGAAGCTGAAGGTTACAAAGAACAAGTCATTGCCCAAGCAGAGGGGGAAAGCAACCGTTTCTCCAAATTGTTATCAGAGTACGAAAAAGCCCCGGATGTCACCAGAAAACGGCTTTATCTTGAAACCATGGAGACTGTTCTAGCCCAAACAAGCACAGTACTCGTGGATGTGAAGGGTAGCAATAATATGCTTTACCTTCCCTTAGATAAAATGATGCAACAAAAGCAACCAGTATCGCCTGTAACTGTTCCGCAAAATAATGCAGATCAAGTTGCACAACCGCTGAGTGACATACCGACACAAGCACAGCCGCAACCACAAGCTGTTTTGCGCAATTCACAACGTGGCCGTGACGCAAGGGGACGCCAATGACACAAAATAAACTACTGGTAAGCATCGCCGCACTGTTACTGGTTGGCTCAATGTCCTTTTTTACTGTTAATGAAACAGAAAAAGCCATCAAATTTGCTTTAGGTGCCATTGTTAAATCTGACTACACCCCAGGCATATACTTCAAAGTTCCGTTTTATAATAACGTCAAAAAATTTGATGCCAGAATTCAAACAATGGATTCAAAGCCCGAACGTTTTTTGACCGCAGAAAAAAAGAACGTCATTGTTGATTCATTCGTAAAGTGGCGTATTGGTAATGTAAAAACTTTTTACACCGTGGTCGCCGGCGATATAGATCAAGCTAACTTGCGGCTGGATCAAATTATTAAAGATGCATTTCGAGGTGAATTTAGCAAACGCAACATCAAACAGCTAGTTTCAACTGATCGGCAAATAATACGCGAAATCCTGATTAAAAATTCCACGGCACTGGCTGCAGATTTAGGTCTGGAAATCATTGATGTTCAGGTGATGCGCATTGATTTACCGGAAGAAGTCAGTAGCTCTGTATTTAGAAGAATGGAAGCAGAACGTGAAAGAGTTGCCCGCGAGTTCCGCTCTCAAGGTGCTGAAGCCGCAGAAAGAATACGTGCTGATGCAGATCGGCAAAGAGTTGTAACACTTGCTAATTCGTTTCGCGATGCTGAAAAACTTCGCGGTGAAGGAGATGCAAAATCAGCTGAAATTTACGCAAAAGCCTACGGTGCCAATAGCGAGTTTTTCACCTTCTATCGTAGTTTGAATGCTTACAAGAAAACGTTTACCGGATCAGATATGATGGTGTTAGATCCTGAATCTGATTTTTTTAAGTACTTCAAAAACCAACAGATAGTAAAATAACATTTACTCACTTGTTAACCCCCTAAAACGCTCCGCTCTCGCGGGGCGTTTTGTTTGAGTGGACATATAAAATATGCAACAAAAAGATTCCTGGCTTTTGCCTGACGGCATTGAAGAGCTGTTGCCGGAAGACGCCAAACACCTGGAAAGCTTGCGCCGTAAGATATTAGATACCTTCGCTTGCTGGGGATACGAACTGGTTATCCCGCCCTTTATCGACTATCTGGATTCATTATTAACGGGCTCTGGCCATGATCTTGAACTGCAAACTTTTAAGCTGACCGACCAAATTAGTGGAGAAATGTTAGGGATAAGATCTGACATGACCCCCCAAGTAGCTAGAATAGATGCCCACAACTTAAAGCATTCCTGGCCAACCCGTCTGTGCTATGTCGGAACAATTTTGCATACCCGTGGCGACCCTCTAGAAAAAACCAGAAGCCCAATGCAAATAGGCGCGGAGCTTTATGGTCACGCCGGCAAGGAAAGCGACCTTGAAGTCATTCGTTTACTCCTGGAAATGCTGGCAATAACAGGATTACAAAACGTGCATCTCGATTTAGGTCATGTCGGCATATACCGTGCTCTATCAAGACAGGCCGGACTATCCGATGCACAAGAAGCCGCATTGTTTGATGTCTTGCAACGTAAGGCCCGACCTGAATTGCAAGAACTACTAGACGGATTCAATCTTGATAGCAGCATTAAAAATATGCTCTTAAAATTACCGGAACTCAACGGTGGCAAAGACATTCTGGACAAAGCTCTCGACTTATTCACATCGGCGAATCAACACGTTAAGCAAGCATTGGCGGAACTAAACGCTATTGCGGACAGCTTAACCAAGACATTTCCGCACTTAGCAGTTAGTTTCGATTTGTCAGAACTAAGAGGCTATCACTATCATACTGGAGTGGTTTTCGCTGCCTTTGTTCCTTCTGTTGGTCGTGAAATTGCTCGGGGTGGGCGCTATGATAATATTGGTGCTGTATTCGGTCGTTCACGTCCTGCGACCGGTTTTAGCGCCGACTTAAAACTATTGGCAACATTAAGCAAAATAACTTTCAGTGCAAAACAAGCAACCTTAATTTTTGCCCCGGCACTAAACGACCCTGAATTGACCGAAACTATCAGAGCATTACGTGCCAACGGCCAAGCCGTGGTTCAACAGTTACCAGGTCAAATCGGCGGCGCCCAAGAGTTGGGGTGCTCTGCCATTTTAGAGCAAGATAATCAACATTGGGTCGTTAAGCCCCTATCCACAATAACTACTCCATGCGTTGCATAAGTACTATGTTCAGTGCGTTGCTTTTGCATCCAACAATTCTCGGCAATTGCTTCGTGCATTGCCCTACATCCGTAAAGTCGTAAATTTGGAATAATCATGGGAAAAAATGTCGTTGTCATCGGCACTCAATGGGGTGACGAAGGAAAAGGTAAGTTAGTAGATTTGCTCACCGAGCAAGCGCAAGCAGTTATACGCTTTCAAGGCGGCCATAATGCCGGCCACACCTTGGTAATAGGCGGCGTCAAAACCGTTTTACACCTTATTCCATCAGGTATCCTCAGAGAAGGAGTGCAATGCATGATCGGTAATGGTGTTGTGTTATCGCCCGCCGCATTGCTGGAAGAAATCGAGATACTGGAAAAGGCCGGAATTTCCGTTCGCGAACGTCTGTTAATTAGCGAAGCCTGCACCTTAATTTTGCCTGTTCACATCGCTATCGATCAAGCCCGAGAAAAGGCTCGTGGCAGCAAGGCTATCGGTACCACTGGCCGCGGCATAGGGCCGGCTTATGAAGACAAAGCAGCTCGCCGAGGTTTGCGCGCGGGTGACTTGCTCAATCCAGCTACTTTTGCCGAAAAACTCAAAGAGTTGGTCGATTACCATAACTTCATGCTCACTCAGTATTACCATGTCGATGCTGTCGATTATCAGCAAACACTGGACGAAGCGTTAAAATTTGCCGAGCAGATCAAACCGATGCTGACCGATGTCAGCGAGGAACTTTATCGACTGCAAGCAGCCGGTCACAATCTATTACTGGAAGGCGCACAGGGCGCATTACTAGACATAGATCATGGCACCTTTCCTTATGTCACATCCTCAAGCACAACTGCAGGTGGTGCTGCTACAGGATCAGGTCTTGGCCCACTTGATCTTGACTACGTGTTAGGAATTACCAAAGCCTATTCCACACGTGTCGGCAATGGCCCCTTCCCTACCGAATTGCATGATGAAAACGGTGATCATTTAGGTGTCAAAGGCCATGAATTTGGCGCTACTACTGGCCGCAAAAGACGTTGTGGCTGGTTTGATGCAGTCGCCATGCGTAAATCGGCGCAAATCAATAGCTTAAGCGGCATTTGCTTAACCAAGCTTGACGTACTGGACGGCCTGGAAAAAATCGGTATTTGCACCGCCTATCGACTTAACGGCAAAGTCACTGAAACTGCGCCTTTAGGTGCAGACCAATACCAAGGCTGTGAAGCGATTATTGAGGAATTGCCCGGTTGGTCTGGCACAACAGCTGGCATTACCGATTTTAATGCGCTCCCTGACAACGCTAAAACCTACATCAAAAGAATCGAAGAACTGGTGGGCGTCAAGATTGCTATTTTGTCTACTGGACCTGACCGAGATGAAACCATCATTTTGGAACATCCTTTTGCTTAAAACAGCAACGTGCATCCCCCACAGACAATTATCCTAAGGCAGATTTAATATGGCAGAAACAGTAGACGAATTAACGGTAACTTACGAAGATGGCGGTATTGAAACCGTTAAGGAACTGGATAAAAAAGTGCTGACCAAAGGCGCTTGGGCGACGGTAATGTATCGTTATCAAGACTGGGATCGGGCCAAAGAGCAATATGGCCCAGATAAATACACTATTCGCCGCTACCAAAAGCGCAATGGCGAATATCAGCAAAAATCAAAATTTAATATTTCCAGCAAAGACCAAGCGAAAAGTATTATCGCTGCATTGGAAGACTGGACGAAGGAAGATTAAGGGATTGTCAGAATGGCTGGTTATTCCAGCCATTCAATAATGTGATCTTCCAGATCATCAACCTCGGATTCTTTCATTGCATAACTTCTAATTGAAACCCCCGCTTCATGCACGCTATTAGGGTCTCCCGAAACTAGCGGATGCCATGAAGGCAAATCCTCGCCGTCAGTCAATAGCCTATAAGCGCAGGTAGCCGGCAACCAATTGAATTCGGCAAAGTCATGCTGCTTTAAATCCAAACATTCAGGAACCAGCTTAGTTCGCTCGGTGTAACGAGTACATCGACAGGCATCAAGATCGATAAGATCACAAACGACACTGGTGAAATAAATATCGCCTGTGTCTTCATCTTCCAGCTTGTGTAAACAGCATTTACCGCACCCATCGCACAATGACTCCCATTCCTCGGTAGTCATTTCGGACAGCTTCTTTTCTTTCCAAAAACTCATGGGGCTTATGCGTCCTGTAAGCGCACAGCCAGCACATCGCAGCGGGCATGGTGTAATACGGCATTAGCCGTTGAGCCCAATAACAATGCTAGGCCATGCCGCCCATGCGAGCCCACTACAATTAAATCTGCCCGCATTTGCTCGGCAAGCTCGGTAATTTCCTGCTTGGGAGCTCCCCAAATCAACCAGCGGTTAGTCTGAGCAACCCCAAGCTGATCAGCAATTTCGATAAATTTGGCCTTTTCAATCTCCAATAACTCATTGTCTGAATCTTCAGTCAGCGAAATGATAGTGCCGTAACTGGTATCCGGCATTGGAATGTTATCCAGTACATGGACAATACTTAAATCTGCCTGATTTGTTTTTGCCAGACTTTTGGCTTTACTGGCAACTTCGTTACCATGCTCGGAAAAATCGATCGCCAGTAATATATGTTGGTACACGCTCATTCGCTTTAGACCGACTCAGTGAGTTCTTATAAATTAGACTTTATGGTAAATATCTGCGCCTTCTTCAAGGAATTGCTTAGATTTTTCATCCATTCCCAGCTTAAGCGCTTCAGTTTCGTCCTTAATACCTTTAGCAGCTGCGTAGTCACGAACATCCTGGCTAATTTTCATAGAACAGAAATGTGGTCCACACATAGAGCAGAAATGCGCAACCTTTGCTGAATCTTTAGGCAAGGTTTCATCGTGAAATTCACGGGCTTTTTCAGGATCAAGACCGATATTAAATTGATCTTCCCAGCGGAATTCGAATCGCGCTTTAGACATCGCGTTATCACGCGCTTGTGCCCCTGGATGGCCTTTAGCCAGATCGGCAGCATGAGCAGCTATTTTATAAGTCACAATGCCTTCACGCACATCCTGTTTATTAGGCAGGCCTAAATGTTCTTTTTGCGTGACGTAACATAACATCGCACAACCATACCAACCGATATTTGCCGCACCGATGGCTGAAGTAATATGATCGTAGCCAGGGGCAATATCAGTAGTCAGAGGCCCTAACGTATAAAATGGTGCTTCGCCGCATTCTTCCAACTGCTTTTCCATGTTGACCTTAATCATGTGCAACGGCACATGCCCTGGACCTTCGATCATGGTCTGCACATCGTGTTCCCAAGCAATTTTGGTCAATTCGCCCAAGGTTTCCAGCTCACCAAATTGTGCTTCATCATTGGCATCGTAAATTGAACCCGGACGCAAACCATCGCCTAACGAGAAAGCCACATCATAGGCTTTCATGATTTCGCAGATTTCTTCAAAGTGCGTGTATAGGAAACTTTCAGTGTGGTGAGCCAAGCACCATTTCGCCATGATCGAGCCACCACGCGACACGATACCGGTCATTCGTTTAGCGGTTAACGGTACATGATGTAAACGGACTCCAGCATGAATAGTAAAGTAATCGACGCCCTGCTCAGCTTGCTCAATTAAGGTATCTCTAAAGATTTCCCAAGTCAGGTCTTCCGCTTTACCATTTACTTTTTCCAAAGCTTGATAAATAGGCACTGTACCGATTGGCACAGGTGAATTGCGTAATATCCATTCACGAGTTTCGTGGATATTTTTGCCTGTCGACAAATCCATAATGGTGTCACCGCCCCAGCGGATACCCCAGAGCATTTTTTCCACTTCTTCATCTATAGATGAAGTCACCGCCGAATTACCCAAATTGCCATTGATTTTAACCAGGAAATTACGCCCAATAATCATCGGTTCCAATTCTGGATGATTGATATTGCATGGAATAATCGCTCGGCCTCTGGCGACTTCAGATCGAACAAATTCCGGGGTAATCACATCAGGGATGGCGGCACCAAAAGAATCTCCTGGATGCTGGTCTTTCCATAAATGGCGCATTTCTTCCATTTTCTGGTTTTCACGAATGGCGATATATTCCATTTCCGGCGTGATAATGCCTTGTCTTGCATAGTGCATTTGCGAGACATTCTTGCCCGCTTTGGCGCGACGCGGTTTACGTATATGCTCAAAACGCAAACTAGCAGTTGCTGGATCGTTCAATCGCTGAAGGCCGAATTCTGAACTCGGACCGGATAATTCTTCAGTATCATTGCGCTCTGCTATCCAAGCTGAACGGATGGCGCTCAAACCTTTTTTAAGATCGACTTCTACATTTGGATCGGTATAAACGCCAGAAGTATCGTATACATACAAGGGCGGATTTTTCTCTGCTCCAAAATGTACGGGGGTATCTGACAAGGTAATCTTACGCATCGGAACCTGTATATCAGGACGAGATCCTTGAACATAGATTTTTTCCGATGCAGGGTACGAATCGATTTTTACGCTACTGTTATCGGTAGACGTATCTTCTTTAAGAACAGCGCTCATGTTTATCTCCAGAATTCAAAAACAAGGCGCAGGAGGAAGTTTGGGGGCTTTCCTACGCCGGTATTAACCGGGCTCAGGTTCAAAGGGTTTCTCTCAGCCGACAGTTAACATACAAGCCACAACAGTCAGCACCCCTAGCCTTTACGGATGTAGCGCTAAGTTAAAGGATAATCCAGGTGAATGCAAGCTTGCCTGGGAACAGATAGAACACAAATACTTTCAAAAACTCCTTGAAACAATCATCAAAACTTATCCAAAGAAATAAAAATATCAACAAGGTATTTTTACAAAATCGTTACAGAAACATGCTTAATTTATTAACTGCATCCTATTATGCTCAGGCGTGTGCAAGGAATATTCAAAATAGACACGCTTAAAGCAAACATCGCAAACTGCAAAAAACCCAGAAAAATGATTTTTCACACCAGCAATGTTAGAATTAACTCAATTTCTGACTAGCCTGACTTAACGGATGCCGACAGATTCTCAACACTCAAACTACCATCCCCCAGCTTTGGAATTCAAAAGCACCACTTTCTCAGTGCCTGTTTTGGTATTAGCTAACAACGACATAGTAATTATTGAACACCAATTACAGGAAAAAATTCAGTTAGCACCAGAGTTTTTTAAAAACTCCCCAGTGGTTATCGACTTACAGGAACTAAATAAGCAAGATTTAAACATTGAGATTAGCGAGCTCGTTAATATGCTGCGCAGCTTAGATTTTTTACCCATAGGCATACGTGGCGCAACAACCCAGCAACTTAAAAAAGCTTTAGAGCTTGCTATCCCAGCGCACACTGGACAGAATCAAGCATCTTTAACTACTGACAATACAAAACCACAATCTGCTCAGCAAGCACCAGTAGCCAAACCTTCTACCAGCACAGAAAGCACCACACTAATTACCCAACCTATTCGATCTGGTCAGCGCATTTATGCTCATGGCGACTTAATTGTGCTAGCTCAAGTCAGTGCCGGCGCAGAAATCCTTGCTGAAGGCAATATACACGTATACGGCTCATTAAGAGGCAGGGCCTTAGCCGGTGTTCAAGGCAATATCGAAGCGCGTATTTTTTGCTCGGACTTACAGGCTGAGCTAATCTCTATTGCCGGAACATACAAAATAAGTGAAGATCTTACTGAAACAGTCCGCAACCGTCCTGTTCAGATCTGCCTACAAAACAATACCTTAACTATTAAAGATCTTTAAAAAACCATTACCACGGAGAAAACAAGTGGCGCGAATTATAGTTGTAACATCAGGCAAAGGCGGCGTTGGTAAAACCACAACAAGCGCCGCTATCGCCATGGGCCTTGCTAAAAGAGGACATAAAACAGCAGTCATAGATTTCGACGTGGGTTTACGAAATCTCGATTTAATCATGGGTTGTGAACGCCGAGTAGTTTATGATTTTGTTAATGTTATCAATGGCGAAGCCACACTTAACCAAGCATTAATACGCGATAAAAACTGTAATCAGTTATATATCTTGCCGGCATCGCAAACCCGAGATAAAGACGCACTCTCTCAAGAAGGTGTCGGTAGAATTCTGGACGAGCTAAAAAAAGACTTTAAATATATCGTATGCGACTCTCCTGCCGGTATCGAAAGAGGCGCATTTTTAGCAATGTATTATGCCGACGATGCCTTTATAGTAACTAACCCCGAAGTATCTTCGGTTAGAGATTCAGATCGAATGCTAGGCATTCTTTCCAGCAAGTCGCGCCGTGCAGAACATAATGAAGAACCCATTAAAGAGTACTTATTACTGACTCGCTACTCCCCAGAAAGAGTAAAATTAGGCGAAATGCTAAGTGTCGATGATGTACAGGAAATATTATCATTGCATTTATTAGGCGTGATACCGGAATCAAAGTCAGTTTTAAACGCTTCAAATTCCGGCACACCAGTTATTCTTGATGAAAAAAGTGATGCAGGGCAAGCTTACGCTGACGTGATTGCTCGCTACTTAGGCGAAGACCGGCCGCACCGTTTTATTGATGAAAAAAAGGGTCTATTCGGAAAACTTTTCGGGAGTAAGTGATGAGTTTACTTGATTATTTTAGGACGTCGAAAACAAGCTCAGCGTCACTTGCCAAAGAAAGACTACAAATCCTAGTTGCTCATGAACGTACGTCACGAAATCAGCCATCATACTTGCCGCAATTACAAAAAGAACTACTGGAAGTTATTCGCAAATATGTCAGTATTGACCAAGATGCTATATCAGTAAATTTTGAGCAGGATGATAACCAAGAAACACTTGAGCTAAATATTGTCCTACCCGACACCAACAAAAAATCGTAACATTTTTTTCATTTAACTTAAAGGTACTCAAACATGTCTAATACAATTGGCGCAGCTGCTGGCAAAATATGGCATTTCTTGGAAAAGAATGGCCCCGCCAGCGTAACCAAAATTACTAATGAAACAGGCTTAGGAAAAAACGATGTCCAACGCGCAATAGGCTGGCTAAGCAAAGAAAATAAATTGGTTATTGAAACAGTAGGCAGAACAGAAACTTTGTCACTGAAATAATGCATGCAAGACACCACCAAATAAATTTTATGAGCCTAGAAAAGCCCTCTGCACTTCGACAAGTCGAGTGCGAACGGAACTTAACATATCAATAAGTTTCGTTCGTGGAGAGCCGATCGAACCATGAACAGAGCGGGGGGCTTCGAAACTTTATTTATCACGTCATAGAACACAAAATTCTCTAAGCAACGAGAAAAATTCAATAATAAATGACTAAAAAATAGAAACTCAGCTTTATTCAAGGAATTCCACAGCAAAACCAGAGCCATCATCTACACGTATTACAACAACCCTCCTGGACAAAGCATCTTCGATGCCTAAAACAATAACTTCCAAAATATCCCCTGGCAACGGAGCATAGTTAAATCCACCTAAGACATAAAGCCCACTCTCAGACAGGTCACGGGTATAGGCAATAACGACTTCATCTTTACTACACAATTGAATTTTTGCCCGATGCACCAGCCGTAAATGGCGTCGGGCCTCTACTGTAATTTCCATGAATATTTAAAGTTTTTTATTAAAAATAAATTATCAATGCCAAGACCAAAAAATAAGTTCAGATAATAGTAGATCAATCATAGCACTGCAAAAATCAAAAGCACCTGTATAATTAACAACAATAATAAGCGTTAAATGGAATAAATATGCACTACAAGCTTTTGAAACCACTTCTCGCCAACCTTCGAACCAAAAGAAATACCTACGGTCCCAAACCCAACCCTGTTATAAACATTTCATATCTCTTATACTTCAAAAAATCATTTTTTTAAGGAACATTCTATGGAAAAGCCATTTATCCTTCACATGCTAACAACCGCTAAAAATCTTAGTCCTTTTGATGTAAATATGGCTATGGATGCTGGATGGGTTTCTGCGGTTCCTTATATAAACGTGGAACCAAGTGAAGTTCAGGGCTTAGTTCAAGATGCTATTTTTTCACGCAGCTCAAAGAACTTGAAACGGACCGGGATATTTATTGGCGGGCGAGATACAAAACAAGCAATGGATATGCTTAAAATGGCAAAACGAGCAATGGTCCCCCCTTTTGAAGTATCGGTATTTGCAGACCCAAGCGGGGCATTTACAACAGCCGCGGGAATGGTTGCTGCTGTTGAACGCGAGTTACTTAAAAATTTTAATACAACCCTTACCGGAAAGAACGTTCTTGCATTGGGAGGAACTGGACCAGTCGGGCAAGCAGCAGCCGTAATCGCTGCTCAAGCGGGTGCAAACGTAAGAATTATTGGCAGACAACTGGAAAAAGCTCAGCATGTGGCAGATGTTTGCAACGACGAATTTGGTGATGGAAAGATTAAAATATTGGCTGGCGCTGATGCAGATAAGGCCGAATATATCAAAACAACCGATGTTGTTTTTGCGACGGGAGCTGCTGGTATAGAGTTATTAAGTGCAGAGCTTATTGCCACAGCGGCACAATTAAAAGTTGCCGCTGATGTTAATGCGGTACCACCTGCTGGTATTGCTGGAGTTGATGCTTTTCATGACGGAACTAAAATTGAGAACTCCGTTAGTGGAGCCGTGGGAATTGGAGCATTAGCGATTGGCAACGTAAAATATCAAGCACAAAATCGCCTTCTCAAAAAAATGATTGAGAGCGATAAACCCGTCTACTTACATTTTGAGCACGCATTTGAAGTAGCAAGGGAATATGTAAAATCAAAAACTCAGTCATAAGTTACTCAAAACCCTTTTTATACTCAGGATAAGCTCAATGGAAAAACGTAGCATTCTTCACATGCTAGACCCAATGCCTCATAACAGCCCATTTGATATAAATATGGCAATGGATGCTGGTTTTGATGTACTCATGCCTTATAGCAACGTTAAATTGGAGAGCGTACACGGATTGACGCAAGATGCAATTTTCTCACGCAGTCCGGCAGGTATTAAGCGCACAGCTATTTTTGTTGGAGGGCGTGATTTCGCGCTTGCTATGGATATGCTAAGTGCAAGCCAAAAAGCAATGGTCCCACCTTTTGAAATATCCGTATTTGCAGATCCCAGCGGAGCCTTTACAACAGCAGCAGCTCTAGTAGCTTGCGTTGCAAAACAACTTAAAGAGAAACACAATAAAGAACTAAAAGACTGTAAAGCCTTAATTTTTGGCGGAACAGGGCCTGTAGGGATTGCAACAGGCGTAATCTCATCATTAGCAGGCGCCGAAACCACTATAGTAGACCACTTATCCATTGAAACTGCTGAGGATGTCGCCCACGGATACAATCGTCGCTTTGCTTGCTCTCTGATAGGCGGTTATGCGGGAACTGATATCGAAAAAGCTAAGCTAATCAAATCTTGCGACATAATTTTTTGCACTGCAAAAGCAGGTATTCAGGTTTTAAATGCGAGCGCACTAAATGCGGCTATTAATCTAAAAGTTGTTGGTGATGTTAATGCTGTACCACCATTGGGTATTGAAGGAATAAAACGAGGAGACAACGGCGCGCCATTGCAATTGGCGCTCAACTCCAAGGGTCCAGTAGCCGTAGGTGCATTGGCAATTGGCGATATCAAATATCAATTACAACACAGCTTAATAAAGGAGATGCTGACAACCGACAAACCTTTATACTTAGACTTTAGAGATGCATTTTTAAAAGCTCAACAAATATTAAATCTTTAACTCGTTCATACGAACACTGTGACTCAAATTAACGCCATATCTATGTGTCCAAATTTCACAGCTAACCGTGTCAACTCGACATCATTTTTGATTTGCAATTTATCATACAAACGATACCTATAAGTGTTTACAGTCTTATCACTCAAACCAAGTAAATTAGCCATTTCCTTAATAGCCCTCCCTTGCAATATCAACATAACAATTTCAGATTCTCTTGGCGAAAGCTTACTAAATGGTGAGTCATTAACGCCCGGCAGCGCATTAAATGCTAAGTTACTGGCAACTTCAGTGCACAAATAACGCTCCCCAACAATTACTTTTTTAATTGCCTTTAGCATTTCATCAACAGGAGAACCTTTAGAAATAAATCCCAGTACACCTAGCTTTAATAATTGTTGAGGTATAGGCCCGTCATTATGGATAGACAACGCGATTATTTTAACACTTGGATTAAGTTGCAGAATTCTTCTACAGGCCTCAGTTCCACCAATACCTGGCATATTAACGTCCATCACCAAAACATCAATCGACATAGTTTGCACTGCTTCAATTGCCTCTTCACCAGATTTAGCCACACCTACAACCACTATATCGTCAGCGCTATTTAACAAAACTTCAATCCCTGTTCTAACGAGTTCATGATCATCTACAAGTAATACGCTAATCATTTGCTATCTATGTATAAAATTGCAGTCAGAAGGAATTTCGCCATATTAAGTGGCAAAATGGCATTTAAATTGTGTATTAAAATAATAGAGGTAGATATATTTCGGAATACAAGAATAAAAACAACTACATAATACCATTAATAAATAGCAGATATTTATAGAACATTATAACGAAATAATTTGGATAATAGTAACTACGACATTAAACATGACTGATCATCAATGCTTAATGTCAAATATGAAAATTTACCTGGTTTGTTTATAATATACAATTCCTAAGCTGATACTCCTCTCCTGGCCTTTTCCAATACTAACTGAGTCCTAAGGAAACCCCTATTTCTAACGGGAAATATCTGACTACCGCTTAAATCTCGTTCATGATAAAAGAATGAACCCTATTAGGGACATAAAAGACCTCAATAGCTCGAACAACTGGAATAGTTTTTTAACCTATTCTGTTCACAGTAGTAAGGAGGCGTGTTACCAAGGTATACAACGTACTCCGGTTAAATTCAGATACCTATGTTCAAAAGGTGTCGTGGTACGCTTTCTGATTAAAATAACGGGTTACTCAAGACAACAGACCAGTCGTTTGATTAAGCAGTACCGTGAGACAGGAAAGATTGAGCGACAACAAAGAGCTTATCAAGGCTTTAAACGCCTTTATACGACTTGAAGATGCGACCTGCTGACCTCGTTAGATGGGCGGCAGTATAGGGAGTCGAATGTGTGTTTTCAGGAGACCAACAATACTTGCTTACGTGCTTGGCAAGCGTAAAGACGAGGTGCTTAAACAGCTAAAGACTACTTTAGCCGTTCAATATCGCCGCCGCTGTTACACTGATGATTGGAGTGCCTACAAACGCCACTTAGCGCCTGAAAAGCATGAAATTGGCAAGGTAACCCCAGAAAATTGAACACAGAAAACAAATCTGCGCACCTGAATTAAGCTGTTGACCAGGAAAACAATTTGTTTTTCAAAGCGCAGGTTTTGATGCAAAATACCGTCATCGGATTGCTGATAAACAAGGTGGTATTTGGCATCGATATTCATGCCAAGTTACAAATTTAACTACTACCAACTAAATAATATTCATGAATTTAACGACACTAATATATTATCGACAAGAATAATTAATGACGGATAAAATATCCGAATAAATCATAATTAAAAAGGTTGAGAAAACCAAGTAATCTCAACCTTTTAGATGCCAAAAAAAGCAGGCATATTAATTCAATTTAACAAAGCTAGGCCATGTAAAGCATACAGAAAATATTACCTGTAGCTTAATTAGCTCTATCTACAAACTCCACATAAGCCATAGGAGCCTGGTCACCAGAACGGTATCCACATTTCATAATTCGTAAATACCCACCGGATCTATCCTTAAAGCGAGGACCTATCTCATTAAATAACTTTGAGACAACATTTCTATCACGTAATTTAGAAAAAGCTAGTCTTCTCTTAGAGACATCATCAACTTTAGATAAAGTAATCAATGGCTCAGCGTATGATCTAAGTTCTTTTGCTTTAGGCAAAGTAGTCTTTATTAGTTCATGAGTTATTAAAGAAGAAACCATATTACTAAAAAGAGCTTTACGGTGACTACTATTTATATTAAATTTTCTACCAGATTTACGATGTCTCATACAAATCAACCCTTAATTAATTATTTATTACAGCAGAATGATCTACTATATTATCCGGTGGCCACTTCTCAAGCTTCATTCCTAACGACAAACCTTTAAGCGCCAGAATATCTTTGATTTCAGTTAATGATTTTTTACCTAAATTTGGTGTTTTTAATAACTCAACTTCTGTTCTCTGAATTAAATCACCAATATAAAATATGTTTTCTGCTTTCAAACAGTTAGCAGAGCGAACGGTCAGCTCAAGATCATCAACAGGCCGCAAAAGAACAGGATCAAATCTATCTTCAATCACACTTGCTTCATCTACAACCTGAGGAGCAACCCTTTCAAAATCAACAAAAACAGATAATTGGTCATGCAATATAGTTGCGGCCAATCTTATAGTTTGCTCTGGATCAACAGTACCATTTGTTTCAAGCTCAATTATTAATTTATCTAAATCGGTACGCTGCTCAACACGTGTAGTTTCAATGTGATAGGCAACCTTTAAAATCGGACTATAAGCTGCATCTAGCTTTAAATTCCCAACAGATAAACTACTTGAGTCGTTAACAAACTTACGCTGTGAAACAGGCTCATATCCTCTACCACGCCTGACAGTTAGCTTCATCCCCAGAGACCCAGCCTGAGTTAAGTTAGCAATCACTAAATTAGGATTAACAATTTCGACATCGTGAGGCAAACTTATATCAGAAGCAAATACAGGACCTGATCCAGATTTATTTAAAGTTAATTGCACTTCATCTTTTGAATGCACAATCAGGGCTAATCTTTTTAAATTCAATAAAATATCAATAACGTCTTCTTGAACGCCTTCAATTGTGGTGTATTCATGCTGAACTCCATCAATTTCAACATCAGTTACAGCGCAACCAGGAATTGCAGAAAGCAATACCCTGCGTAAAGCATTTCCAATGGAATGCCCAAATCCCCTTTCTAACGGCTCAATAACAACCCTCGCATGATTAGGGTTTTTAGTTACTACCTCTACTAAACGGGGTTTTAATAAACTAGAAATAGTATTCAACATTAATATACCTGTACACCTGAATTATTTAGAATAAAGCTCAACAACTAATTGCTCATTAATATCTGAACCCAGATCAGCTCTATCAGGATAATTTAAATATTGTCCAGACATTTCTTTAGAGTTAACTGACAACCACGATGGAAAACCATACTGTTCAGCAACGACAAGTGAATCTATAATTCTCTGCTGTTTCTTAGATTTATCTCTAATTGATAAATTATCACCAACAGAAACTTGGTAAGAAGGCAGATTTATTATAACGTTGTTTACTTTTATAGCTTTGTGCGATACAAGCTGACGGGCTTCAGCTCTAGTAGAAGCAAATCCCATTCTATAAACAACATTATCTAATCTAGATTCCAAAATAAGCAATAAATTCTCGCCTGTCGCGCCTTTCTTCATATCCGCAATCTTATAATAATTACGGAATTGTTTTTCAAGGATGCCATATATCCTTCTTAATCTTTGTTTTGCTCTTAATTGAAGAGCATAGTCAGAACTTCGACCTCGCTTTGCACCATGTTGACCAGGTTTTTGGTCTAGCTTACATTTACCTTCAAGAGATTTACCCCTGCTCTTCAAAAAAAGGTCTGTACCTTCTCTACGACTTAATTTACAAGTTGGACCAGTATAACGTGCCATATAAATATTCTCTTAATCTAGTATTACGACGTTAAACACGACGTTTTTTAGGTGGGCGACAACCATTATGTGGAATCGGAGTCACATCAAAAATATTGTGAATTTTTAAACCCAAATTACTAAGCGACCTAACCGCAGACTCTCTACCTGGACCTGGTCCTTTAATCATCACATCAAGATTTTTCATGCCGTATTCAAGAGCAATTAACCCAGCTTTTTCAGCTGCAACCTGGGCAGCGAAGGGGGTGCTTTTACGCGAACCTCTAAAGCCAGACCCTCCAGATGTTGCCCATGATAAAGTGTTACCTTTCCGATCAGTAATAGTCACTATTGTGTTATTAAATGAAGCGTGAACATGAACTATTCCATCAGCTACTTCTTTTTTAATACGTTTTCTTGACCTATTTTGAATTGCCATTACTTAAAATCTCATAAAATATAACTTATTTCCTAATTGGTTTGCGCGGTCCTTTCCGAGTGCGCGCATTTGTTCTTGTCCTTTGACCTCTAAGAGGAAGACCACGACGATGTCTTATCCCTCTATAGCAGCCTAAATCCATAAGCCTCTTGATATTCATTGAAACTTCACGCCTTAGATCGCCTTCAACAGTCATTTTAGATATCAAAAGCCTTATTGATTCTAACTCAACCTCAGAAAGCTCCTTAATCTTAACAGAAGGGCTTATTCCAACTTCCGTACAGATATCTGCAGCTGTTTTCCTACCGATACCATAAATAGCAGTCAATGCTATTACAGAATGCTTATGATCTGATACATTTATCCCGGCAATTCGTGCCATCTAAAAATCCTCTAATTAAACTATATGAGCGGGGAAAGTAATATTAATTTTTTAACCTTGTCGCTGTTTATGCCTGCCATCATCACAGATAACACGAACAATACCGTTTCTTTTAACAATCTTACACTTTCTACAAATTTTTTTTACTGATGCTCTAACTTTCAAAACAGTTACTCCAAATACTTTAATAAAATTATTTTTTAAGATTAGCTTTCTTCATTAGGCCATCGTACTGCTGAGTCATAATATGAGTTTGCATTTGAGAAATAAAATCCATAACAACAACAACAATAATTAACAACGAAGTACCGCCAAAATAAAAAGGGACATTCCAATAAACTATTAAAAACTCAGGCAAAAGACAAACCAAGGTAATATAAAAAGCGCCAACTAATGTTAGCCTTGTAAGCACTTTATCAATATAAACACTTGTTTGAATACCTGGTCTAATTCCAGCTAAAAAAGCACCAGATTTCTTAAGATTTTCTGCAGTTTCTTTAGAGTTAAAAACTAAAGCAGTATAAAAAAAACAAAAGAAAACGATAGCCAATGCATAAAACAAAACATATACAGGCTGACCTGGTGACAATAAAGTTGCTAAGTCTTGCAACCAAAAAAGCCCATCCGAATTAGCAAACCATCCAGCAATAGTAGCAGGAAACAAAATGATACTAGAAGCAAAGATAGGAGGAATAACTCCAGCCATATTCAACTTTAATGGCAGAAAACTAGTCTGACCGCCATAAAGCTTCTTACCTTGTTGACGCTTAGGATAATTTATTGTAATTCTTCTCTGAGCTCTTTCTACAAAAACGACTAGCGCAGTGACCGATATTGACAACAAAAATAATAGAATTATTAAGCCCGCACTCATTTCCCCAGTTCTAGCTAATTCTAGAGTACCACCAACTGCCTTTGGTAACCCTGACACAATACCTGCAAATATTATTAGCGATATCCCATTACCGATTCCGCGCTCAGTAACTTGCTCACCAAGCCACATTAAAAAAACAGTACCTGTAACCAAAGTAATTGTAGTTATAGCTATAAAGGAGGCACCCGGATTCAAAACGACAGATAGACCACCAGCGGTCTGATTTTGAAGAGCAATAGAAATCCCTAGCCCCTGGAATGAAGCAAGAACAACAGTCCCAAATCGAGTGTACTGGGATATCTTTTTTCGACCAGACTCACCCTCTTTTTTAATTTGTTCCATAAAAGGAATAACAACCGTCATTAGCTGCATAATAATAGATGCAGATATATATGGCATTATACCTAAGGCGAAAATACTTAGCCGCATTAATGCGCCGCCTGAAAACATATTGAACATATCAAGAATAGAACCACCTTGCTGTTCAAACATTATTGATAGTGCTTTTGGATCAATACCAGGAACAGGTATGTGAGAACCGATCCTATAAACAACAAGTGCACCTAAAACAAACAGTAACTTAGCTTTAAGTTCAACAAAGGAATCGGATTTCACGGCATCTCTCTTTGTTGCTATATTTGAATTATTCACCTAAACCTCTATTACGCCACCAAGAGCAATAATCTTAGCTTTTGCTCCTGCCGTGCATTTTAAGCCTGCTAATCTAACTGACCTTGTTAAAATACCTGAGTCGATTATTTTAACTGACCTTGTAAATATAGGAACAATCGATAACGACTTCAAAATATCTAAATCGATAGTTTCAGTATTTATTCTTTCTAAATCAGAAAGCCGTACTTCTGAGCTAAATTTGGATAATGCGGATTTGAAACCGATTTTCGGCAGTCTTCGTTGCAAAGGCATCTGACCACCCTCAAAACCGACTTTATGGAAGCCACCAGAACGAGCTTTCTGTCCTTTATGACCACGACCACAAGTCTTTCCGAGTGTAGACCCAATTCCTCTACCTACACGAACAGATTTCTTTCTTGAGCCATATGCTGATTGTATAGTATTTAAAAACATTATAACTCCCTAACTTTCAACATATAAGATACTTTATTAATCATGCCTCTGTTTTCCAAGGTATCAGCAAGGACAACAGTATGGTTAATTTTTCTCAAGCCTAAACCTTTTATACAGGCTTTATGGGAAGGCAATCTTCCATTTTTACTTTTTATCATAGTTACACTTAATGTAGAACTAGTCATTACTACTACCCAATTACCTTATCAACTGAAAGTCCACGTTTAGCAGCAATTTGATCTACACTTCTCATTCCTGCTAAGCCATTTATAGTAGCCCTGACTACATTAATGGGGTTACTAGTACCAATGCATTTAGCCAGAACATTATGAACACCTACTACTTCAAATACTGCTCTCATTGCACCACCAGCAATTATACCCGTACCTTCAGAAGCAGGTTGCATATAAACCTTTGCTGCGCCAGTTACATTCATAACGGGATACTGCAAAGTATCGCCTTTTAACGCAACTTTCTTCATGTTTTTTCGCGCTTGTTCAAGAGATTTCTGAATTGCAATAGGCACCTCCCTAGCCTTGCTTACGCCGTAACCAACTCTACCTTCACCATCACCAACAACAGTTAAAGCCGTAAAACCAAACACGCGCCCACCTTTTACTACTTTTGCTACACGCCTTACGTTAACTAACTTTTCTTGCAAACCATCTACGCTACCTTGTGCAGGTGCAATAGCCATAATATTCTCCTAAAAAATTAAACCTGCTTCACGGGCAGCATCTGCTAGAGCCTTTACACGCCCATGATATTTAAATCCTGAGCGATCAAATGCAACTTTGGAGACACCCACAGCTAAAGCTTTTTCAGCAATTAACCGGCCAACATGAGCCGCTGCATTACTATTACTAGTATTTGACAACGTAGTTTTTACTTCAGACTGTAAAGTTGAAGCACTTGCCAATGTTAACCTACCATCACCAGAAATTATTTGAGCATATATATGCTGAGATGTTCTATGTATTGATAAACGGTTAATTCCTTGGCTTTTAATTTTGCTACGTAATTTTAATGCTCGCTTTAATCGAGACAATTTTTTATCCATTACAAATTCCTATTTCTTTTTAGCTTCTTTTCTTACCACATTCTCATTAGAATATCTAACACCTTTGCCCTTGTATGGCTCTGGCGATCTATACTTTCTAATGTTTGCGGCCACCTGCCCAACCAATTGCTTATCAATGCCTTTTACTATAATTTCTACTTGCGTTGGGGTCTCTACAGTAACGCCACTAGGAACTATAAAATCAACAGGATGTGAAAAACCAAGTGATAAACTTAAAACGTTTTCTTTAATTTGAGCCCTATAACCGACACCAACAAGCGATAGTTTTAATTCAAACCCTTCAGAAACCCCAATTACCATGTTATTTATTATGGCTCTTGCAGTACCAGCTTGAGCTGTAGCCGATTTACTTGCCGAATCCCAATGCATAACAATGGATTCATCATTTACTTGAAAATCAACAAATTCGTTAAGAGTGTACTGAATTTCACCTTTAGCACCTTTAACAAAAATATTCTTACCATTTATATTAACGTTTACGCTTTTCGGTATTAATACCGGAGCTTTAGCAATTCTTGACATAAAGTGTCCTAATTAACAAACAGTACAAATAACTTCACCACCGTGACCACTTGCACGCGCAGCTTTATCAGTCATAACACCATTAGATGTCGACACGATAGCGATGCCAAGCCCCCCAAGAACAACAGGCAGACGATCTTTTGAACGATATATTCTTAATCCAGGACGACTAATTCTTTTTATATTTTCAATAACTGGAACACCCTTGTAGTACTTCAGCTCAACTAGAATTTCTTCATGAGGCCCTATACTTTCAACTGAATATCCAGAGATATATCCTTCATCTTTTAAAACTTTAGCAATAGAAAGTTTTAATTTAGAAGTTTGCATTTTAACAATTTTTTTTCCCGCAGATTGCCCATTTCTTATTCGGGTCAACATATCTGCAACAGGATCTGTCATACTCATTTAAAATTCTCCAAACAATAGATAATTACCACTACCAACTTGCCTTAACAAGCCCAGGTACATCGCCTCTCATAGTGGCTTCTCTTAGTTTGTTTCTACTTAAGCCGAATTTCCGATAATAGCCATGTGGACGACCTGTTAGATTACAACGGTTTCTTACCCTTGAAACACTGGAATCTCTCGGCATTTTCTGAAGTTGTAGCTGAGCTATTTCTTTCTGATCGTAAGTAGAACTTGGATCTCTAATAGTCTCTTTTAACTTTAAACGCTTATTACTTAATTTTTTTACTAAATTTTTGCGCTTAAATTCACGCGCGATCATTGATTTTTTTGCCATAAGTAAGTTGCTCTTTAACTCTTAAATGGAAAATTAAAAAGTTTTAGCAAGGCTAACCCTTCGTCATTTGTTTGAGCGGTTGTTGTAATGGTAATATCCATACCACGCAGAACATCAATTTTGTCATAATCAATTTCAGGAAATATTATTTGCTCTTTAACACCTAGAGAATAATTACCACGGCCATCAAAACTTTTTGCGCTCAATCCTCTAAAATCTCGAATACGAGGTATAGAGATATTAATTAACCTGTCTAAAAATTCGTACATTCTATCACTACGCAGAGTAACTTTACATCCTATTGGCATGTCATCTCTAATTTTAAAGCCAGCAATTGACTTTCTTGCCAGAGTAACGATAGGCTTCTGCCCTGATATTTTCTCCATATCGCTGAGGGCAGATTGCAAAGATTTTTTATCGGCAACAGCTTCACCAACACCCATATTTAACGTTATCTTCGTAATTCGAGGTGCTTGCATAACGGATTTATACGCAAACTGTTCCAGCAAAGCAGGCAATATCTTTTCTCTATATTCTTTTTTTAATCTAGCCATGATTTCATATAACCTTAAACATCAACAACTTCATTAGTTGACTTAAAAAATCTTACCTTAGTACCATTTTCTAGGAGTCTAAATCCAACACGATCCGGCTTTTTTGTTATTGGATTGTACAAGCCAACATTGGATATATCTATAGGTAACTCTATTGTCACTATGCCACCAGAGACGCCGGAATTAGGGTTAGATTTTTGAGTTTTTTTATATTGATTTATTCCATCAACCAGAACTTTCCCAGAAGCAAGTATCTTAGAGACCCTACCTGACTTTCCTTTATCTTTTCCGGCTATGACAACCACATCATCGCCTTTTTTTATTTTCTGCATAAGGTTACCTATAAAACCTCTGGGGCCAAAGAAATAATTTTCATGAATTTTTCCCCTCTTAATTCACGCGTAACCGGACCAAAAATTCGTGTACCAATAGGCTGCAAATTATTATTTAATATAACAGCAGCATTTCCATCAAATCGAATAACAGAACCATCTGACCTTCTAACTCCTTTGCGCGTCCTAACAACCAGAGCGTTATAAACGTCACCTTTTTTTACCCTTCCCCTAGGTATTGCATCTTTAATACTAACTTTTATTATATCGCCAATCCCAGCATACCGCCTATGAGACCCACCCAAAACTTTGATACACATTACCTTTTTAGCGCCGCTATTATCAGCAACTTCAAGATTAGTTTGCATCTGAATCATGATTAATTCCTAAATATATTCTTTGAAGTTACTCTATCTATCAGCATTAACCAAAACCTCAACTAACTTGAAGGTTTTGTTTTTAGACAAAGGTCTGCATGAAGTAATTGAAACCAAATCGCCTTCTTTGCATACATTATGCTCATCGTGAGCTAGTAACTTAGAAGATCGTTTTATATACTTTCCATAAACAGGGTGTTTTGTTACACGATTAACAAGTACCGTGATTGTTTTTTCCATTTTATTACTTACAACAGTACCTGTAACAGTTCTGATATTTACAACATTCCCAACCATTACACCCTCACTTTTTCAGTTAACACAGTTAATACCCTTGCGACATTGCGCTTAGTTTTCTTAATTAAATGTGTTTTTGTTAATTGCGCAGTTGCTTTCTGCACACGTAAATTAAAATGCTCACGAGAAAGATCTACTAAAATTAATTTAAGCTCTTCGTCTGATTTATTACGTAGTTCTTTAACATTCATTACATTATTGTCCGTGCGGTAAATAGTGTTTTTAATGGTAGTTTTGCAGCAGCAAGAGAAAATGCTTCCCTTGCCAAATCTTCTGAAACACCTTGTATTTCATATAGCATTGTACCAGGTCTTATCTGAGCAACCCAATATTCTACACTTCCCTTTCCTTTACCCATACGTACTTCCAATGGTTTTTTGGTTATCGGCTTGTCAGGAAAAATTCTTATCCAGATTTTACCACCACGTTTAACATGCCTGGTGATAGCACGCCTAGCTGACTCAATTTGACGAGCCGTCAAGCGACCTCTGCTTATTGATTTCAAACCATACTCGCCAAAACTGACAGACGAACCCTTTACGGCAGTTCCGTTATTTCTGCCTTTATGTTGCTTACGGAATTTAGTTCTTTTTGGTTGAAGCATTTTTTGTTCCCTTCAACTATTTCTTTGATTCAGAATTAACAGACGCCACGTGAGCGTCAATATCAAACACTTCACCTTTAAATATCCACACTTTAATACCTATAATTCCGTAGGTTGTATTTGCTTCTGCAGTCGCATAATCAATATCTGCTCTCAGCGTATGAAGAGGAACGCGCCCCTCTCTATACCACTCACTCCTTGCAATCTCAGCTCCATTCAGTCGACCACCGACGTTTATTTTCACACCTTCCGCACCCAAGCGCATAGTATTCGTAACAGCACGCTTCATTGCACGACGATACATTATTCGCTTCTCAAGTTGCTGCGCTATACTTTCTGCAACTAATTGAGCATCAAGCTCAGGTTTCCTTATTTCTTCAATATTTAACTGAACAGGAATTCCCATAATTTTAGAAATTTCCTGCCTTAACCCATCAATGTCTTCACCTTTTTTTCCAATCACAATACCTGGACGTGCAGTGTGTATTGTAATATGGGCATTATTTGCTGGGCGATTTATTTGAATTTTACTTACCGATGCATGGGATAGTTTCTTTTTTATAAAAGACCTTACAAGCAAATCTTGGTGTAAAAAAGACGCATAATCTTGTGAACTCGCATACCACCTAGAATTCCAATCTTTAACTATTCCTAAACGAATGCCTATTGGATGTACTTTTTGACCCATTTTCTAACCCCTACTCGACTTCTGATACTGTAATTGTAATATGGCAGGTTCTTTTAAGAATATGGTTCGCACGTCCTTTAGCTCTTGCCTTGAATCTCTTCATAGTCACGCCTTCATTAACAAAGACCGTGGACACTTTTAAGTCATCTATATCCAAACCGTCGTTGTGCTCTGCATTTGCAACAGCAGATTCAAGAAGCTTTTTTATAATTGCAGATGCTTTTTTAGTACTAAAAGTCAATGTGTTCAAAGCTTTTTCAACTGTCAAATTACGTATTTGATCACCGACAAGCCTTGCCTTTTGAGCAGAAAGTGGAGCATTATTTAATTTCGCAGAAACACTCGCCATGATTACCTTCCAGATTTTTTATCAGCAACATGACCCTTGTAGGTTCTTGTTGGAGCAAACTCACCTAATTTATGACCGACCATATTTTCAGAAACAAGAACAGGTATATGCAATCTACCATTATGCACGGCTATGGTAAGACCTAACATGTCAGGAATAATCATAGATCTTCTTGACCATGTCTTGATAGGTTTTTTACTTTTGTTAGTCAACGCATCTTCTATTTTTTTCAATAAATGATGATCAATAAAAGGACCTTTTTTAATTGAACGCGGCACAATAACTCCTTAACTATTTCTGCTTACGACGCCTAACAATCATATTGTCAGTTCGCTTATTTTTTCTTGTTTTATAACCTTTTGTAGGTACACCCCAAGGAGAAACAGGATGCCGCCCACCAGATGTCCTACCTTCACCTCCACCATGAGGATGATCAACGGGATTCATAACAACCCCACGAACGGTCGGCCTTACACCTCTCCATCTTTTTGCGCCTGCTTTACCTAGAGATATAAGATTATGCTCAGAATTAGATACCTCTCCTATAACAGCACGGCATTCTGATAAAACTTTCCTCATTTCTCCTGACCGCAACCTTAAAGTTGCATGAGCACCATCCCTAGCCACTAACTGAACTGATGTTCCTGCACTTCTTGCTATTTGCGCTCCTTTTCCAGGCTTCAACTCAACACAATGCAAAATCGTACCCATGGGAATGTTTCTAAGGGGCATACAATTCCCCACCTTTACAGGAACAACATCAGATGAAAAAACCTCTTGCCCAACACCAAGCCCTTTAGGAGCTATTATATATCTACGCTCCCCATCTTTAAAGAGTATAAGTGCTATATTCGCCGTCCTATTTGGGTCATACTCTAATCTTTCAACTATTCCGGGAATATCCTTATCTCTTTTAAAATCGATAATGCGATAGCTTTGTTTATGCCCGCCACCAACATGCCTAGTTGTGATTCTACCGTTGTTATTTCTACCACCGCTTTTACTGAGCTTACTTACCAAAGGAGAATAAGGCCTCCCCTTATATAACTCTTCAGTTTTAACACGAACAACAAATCGTGAACCTGGAGATGTTGGTTTAGACTTTACAATAGTCATTTTTACCGTTTCCTATTGATTTTTAATTTATCACATTAAGCAAATGTGAACTCTATATCATATCCAGATTTTAGCTTAACATAAGCCTTCTTCCAATCTGATCTTTTACCGAAAGAGCGGCCAACTTTCTTTTTCTTTCCAGAAACATTAAGAACTCTTACGGAATCAACTTCAACTTTAAACATTAATTCAACTGACGACTTGACTTCTTTTTTTGTAGCCGATTGTTGAACCTTAAATGCAAAGCATTTGTTTTTTTCTGCGCCTGTTGTACTCTTTTCTGAAATTATTGGAGCCTCAATAACGCCCGCTAATCTATATAAATTTATGCTCATGCTAAACGCTCTTCTAATTGCTTCAAAGCATCTTTAGTTATTATAACTTTATCCGCTCCAACTAATAACACCGGGTTTAAATTATTAACTTCAAGAACATTTAAACTAGTAATATTTCTAGACGCTAGCGCTAAATTATCATCTATTACATCAACGATCAAAACACTTCTAGTTGCCTCAAACTTTTTAATTTTCAAGCTCAATTCTTTAGTCTTTGCCGATTCAAGACTTAAACTATCAATCACTATCAATCTGTCTTGCCTTAGTAACTCAGAAAGTATAGATACCAAACCAGTACGAAACATCTTTCTGTTTAATTTTTGGTCGTAGTTTCTTGGACGAGCAGCAAAGGCAACACCCCCAGTTCTCCATACTGGGCTACGAGTTGTGCCCGATCTTGCACGGCCCGTTCCCTTTTGACGCCATGGTTTTGCACCACCACCACTTACATCCGACCTGGTTTTCTGTGCTTTTGTACCTGCACGACTACCTGCCAAATACTTCGTTACTAACTGATGAACCAGTGTCTCGTTAAATGGCTTACCAAAAATTTCCTCCGAAGCAACAACACTACTAGCCACACTTAAATCTTTTATATTTAAAGCTGGTATTTGCAAACCCATAGCTTAACCTTTGTTTTTTTGTTTTATTGCTGGAGTAATAATCAAATCTCCACCTTTTGCACCAGGAACTGCTCCCTTAACTAAAATAAGATTTCTCTCCAAGTCAATTGCATGTATTGTCAAATTTTGAACTGTTCTTTTTACAGCCCCCAAATGCCCTGCCATTTTCTTTCCTTTGAAAACACGCCCTGGAGTTTGACACATACCGATTGAACCCAAAACCCTATGAGAAAGCGAGTTTCCATGCGTAGCATCCTGCATACTAAAATGATGCCTCTTGACACCACCAGCAAATCCCTTACCAATACTTTTTCCCGAAACATCTACACGCTGACCTACAGAGAATAAATTAAGCTCCAATGTCGCACCCACCTCTTTACCGGCGGCATCGGTCGCATCCAGCCTAAACTCCCACAGACCTCGCCCCGCTGATACGTTAGCAGAAATATAATGCCCAGCAATTGCCTTATTTAACGTGCCAGGCTTTTTTTCACCAACAGTTACCTGAATTGAACTATACCCATCATTTTCCAGCGTTTTAACCTGGGCTATCCTATTTGCTTCAACTTCAATAACAGTTACTGGAACCGAGGTTCCATCTTCAGTAAAGATCCTAGTCATACCTGACTTTCGACCTATAAGACCTATTGACATCTGCCAATCCCTCTATATTTAATTTAACTTTATTTGAACATCAACGCCAGCCGCAAGATCCAATTTCATCAACGCGTCAACAGTCTTTTCAGTTGGTTCTACTATATCTAACAATCGCTTGTATGTCCTAAGCTCATACTGATCACGTGCATCTTTATTCACATGTGGCGAGATTAATATAGTAAAACGCTCTATTTTTGTTGGCAACGGTATTGGACCTTTTATTTGAGCACCTGTCCGTCTCGCTGTTTCAACTATCTCACCAGCAGATTGATCAATTAATTTATGATCGAATGATTTCAATCGAATTCTTATAGTTTGGCTGGACATATTATCTACTCAATTATTGAAGCTACAACGCCAGCACCAACTGTACGCCCACCTTCGCGAATAGCAAAGCGCAGACCATCTTCCATTGCAATAGGCGATATAAGCTTTACTTTTACAGAAATATTATCACCAGGCATTACCATTTCTACACCTTCAGGCAATTCAACTGCGCCAGTTACATCAGTAGTACGAAAGTAAAACTGCGGACGATAGCCATTAAAGAAAGGGGTATGCCTACCGCCTTCGTCTTTAGATAAGACATATATTTCAGCATTAAAATGTGCATGTGGCTTTATAGTTCCTTTGTGCGCCAGAACCTGCCCACGCTCAACATCATCTCTTTTGGTACCTCTTAACAACAATCCAACGTTATCGCCCGCCTGACCTTGATCAAGCAATTTACGAAACATTTCAACACCTGTCACAGTTGTTGTCACAGTTGGCCTAATTCCGACAATCTCCACTTCTTGACCAACTTTAATAATTCCTCTTTCTATGCGTCCCGTTACAACAGTTCCACGACCAGATATTGAGAACACGTCTTCGATTGGCATTAGGAAAGCACCATCAACTGCACGCTCTGGCTCAGGAATGTAGCTATCCAAGGCCTCTACTAGCTTAACAACTGACGGCACACCAATTTCACTGGTGTCACCCTCAAGCGCTTTTAAAGCAGAACCAACTATAATTGGCGTGTCGTCCCCAGGAAACTCATAAAGATCAAGCAATTCGCGAATCTCCATTTCAACCAACTCAATCAGCTCGGCATCATCAACCATATCGGCTTTATTGAGGAATACAACGATATATGGAACACCTACCTGCCTGGACAAAAGTATATGTTCTCTAGTTTGTGGCATTGGGCCATCAGCGGCGGAACATACAAGAATCGCTCCATCCATCTGCGCCGCACCAGTAATCATGTTCTTAACATAATCAGCATGACCTGGGCAATCCACATGCGCGTAATGTCTTTTTGCAGATTCATATTCAACATGTGATGTGGCAATCGTTATGCCGCGAGCACGCTCTTCAGGTGCGTTATCAATTTGATCAAAGGCTTTAACTTCTCCGCCTTGTAACTCAGCCATAACTTTTGTTAAGGCTGCTGTCAGAGTCGTCTTACCATGATCAACGTGGCCTATAGTACCTACGTTTACATGCGGTTTATTACGCGAAAATTTTTCTTTAGCCATAAATAATACCCTTTATTACATTATTAATATCTTTTGATAATTGCTTCAGCTACATGCTTAGGCGCATCACTGTATTTTTCAAACTGCATACTAAATACACCTCGACCTTGACTCATTGAACGCAAGTCTGAAGCATATCCAAACATTTCCACCAAAGGAACTTCACAAATAATTTGCTTTCCTGCCAACACATCCTGTAATCCATTAACCACCCCTCTTCGCTTGCTTATATCACCAAGCACCCCACCCATATTTTCCTCAGGCACTGATATGTCAACTTTCATAATTGGCTCAAGAATCACAGGATTAGCTTTTTTAACGGCATCTCTTATACATATTGATGCAGCAATCTTAAACGCCAACTCACTTGAATCGACTTCGTGATACGATCCATCAACGAGAGTTACTTTAATGTCGACAACTGGATAGCCAGCTAGAATACCATTTTTTAACTGCTCCTGAATACCATTATCTACTGCAGATATAAATTCTTTAGAAAGCACAGACAGCACATCATCAGCAACGAATGCATACCCCAATCCACGACCTTGCGGCTCTACCCTCAATAAAACATGTGCGTATTGCCCTTTTCCACCAAAATCTCTTTCAAATTTGATTTCATGCTCGATAGATGCATTTACGGACTCACGGTAAGCAACCTGCGGAGGCCCAACAACCATATCCACACTAAACTCTCTTCGGACGCGCTCAACGACAATTTCAAGATGAAGCTCACCCATACCAGATAGAATTACCTGTCCAGAATCATTATCAACAGAAACCTTAAATGAAGGATCTTCGCGAACCATTTTTTCAAGTGCAAAGCTCATTTTTTCTTGGTCAACTTTTGTCTTCGCCTCGACAGCCATAGACACTACCGGCTCGGGATATTCTATTCGCTCTAACAAAACCGGGAAATTTAAGTCACATAAAGTGTCACCAGTTGTAACATCTTTTAAGCCAACTGCCGCTGCAATATCACCCGCCATTACCTCATCAATTTCTTCTCGACTATTAGCATGCATCTGGACCATTCGTCCAATACGCTCTCTTTTCTTTTTAGCCGAGTTATATACAACGTCCCCAGTCCTGAGCACTCCAGAATATACCCTAAAAAACGTCAATGAACCAACATATGAATCAGTGGCAATTTTAAACGCTAAGGCTGAAAACGGCTCTTCGTCTTTAGATTCACGCAAAATACATTCAACACCATTCTCAGCAAGCCCCTTTGCAGGAGCAAGGTCAGATGGAGATGGCAAGAACTTAACAATACCATCGAGTAAAGCTTGTATTCCTTTGTTTTTAAATGCCGACCCACAAAAAGCAGGAACAATTGAGTTTGACAAGGTTGCAGTTCTAATACCTAGAACCAATTCGGCTTCTGTAAATTCAATACCGCTCAAAAATTTTTCTATTAAATCTTCACTAAATTCAGCTATAACTTCAATTAATTTTTCTCTCCATACCCTGCACCGCTCAATCATGCCTAGGGGAATTTCATCCTCCCTAAATGACACGCCATAACTAGCGGAATCCCAATACAAGGCACGCATACTAATCAAGTCAACAACACCCTCAAAGCTATCTTCAGCACCAATTGGAAGCTGAAGGGGAACCACGAGCGCCCCCAGTCTATTATTAATTTGATTTACAACGCGTATAAAATCAGCACCAACACGATCCATTTTATTTACAAATACTAATCTAGGCACCTTATATCTATCCGCCTGCCTCCAAACTGCTTCAGATTGAGACTCAACCCCCCCTACAGCACAAAAAACAACACAAGCACCATCAAGGACTCGCAGTGAACGCTCAACTTCAATCGTAAAATCGACATGCCCTGGTGTGTCAATAATGTTTATACGATGTGGCTCAAACTGGCAGCTCATACCAGCCCAAAAACAAGTAGTAGCCGCCGATGTTATTGTTATACCTCGCTCCTGCTCTTGCTCCATCCAGTCCATTGTAGCCGCCCCATCATGAACCTCTCCTATCTTATGCAGCTTTCCAGTATAAAATAATATTCTTTCAGTTGTAGTGGTCTTACCGGCATCAATATGAGCCATTATGCCGATATTACGATAGTGATTTATTTGTGTTTTACGAGCCACTATAAAAGCCAATAGATATTAACCAATCACCATCTATAATGAGAAAAGGCTTTGTTTGCCTCAGCCATCCTATGCGTATCTTCTCTTTTCTTAGCTGCAGAACCGCGATTATCAAACGCATCGATTAGCTCACCAGCTAACTTTGCCGACATATTTTTTTCGTTCCTTTTACGAGAAGCATCAATTAGCCACCTCATAGCAAGTGCTAGACGCCGAGAAGGCCTAACCTCAACCGGAACCTGATAAGTTGCACCGCCAACACGACGAGACTTAACCTCAACTCGCGGCTGAACGTTTTCCAGGGCCTTAGATAGAATCTCCAAAGGCTCAGAATGACCCTTTTTTCCTATTACATCTAGCGCACCATAAACAATACCTTCAGCTACAGACTTCTTGCCACTTTCCATGATCATATTCATGAATTTTGTAAGCATGACACTTCCAAATCTTGGATCAGGGATTATCTCTCTTTTTGTTGCTACTCTTCTTCTAGACATTTATTTTTCACCAAACAATATTAACTTTTAGGTCTCTTAGTACCGTATTTAGATCTACCGCACTTCCGATTTGCCACCCCTGAGGTATCCAAACTTCCGCGAACAACATGGTATCTAACGCCTGGTAAATCCTTTACACGCCCCCCCCTAATAAGAACAACAGAATGTTCCTGCAAGTTATGCCCTTCTCCACCAATATAACTACTAACTTCAGAGCCATTAGTTAAACGCACCCTTGCTACTTTTCTAAGCGCAGAATTAGGCTTTTTAGGAGTAGTGGTATATACACGAGTACATACACCGCGCCGTTGGGGACAAGCCTCTAAGGCAGGCACATTACTTTTCTCAATTCTCTTCAAACGCGGTTTTCGGACCAACTGATTTATCGTGGTCATATTTAATTAACTCCAAATTATTAAAAAATACAAATTACCTAATAATACCGAACGACACTTATCTGTAATTATTTTCCTGGTAAATTTATTAATTATACTTACATATAAAAACAAGTCCAATAATTAACAACTTCATATTATATATTAAGCGCTTGCTTTAACGCCTCTTCAACATCCTCTGCATCTACATGCGAAGACGAATCAACATCTTGTGAATCATTGGTAGCATTTCGATCCTTTCTTCCTTCGTGGTAGGCCAGCCCTGTACCTGCTGGAATCAATCTTCCAACTATTACATTTTCCTTTAATCCTTGCAGGCTATCATTCAATCCTCTTACAGCAGCATCCGTAAGAACCCTTGTAGTTTCTTGAAATGAAGCTGCTGAAATAAAAGATTCAGTTGCTAACGAAGCTTTAGTAATGCCTAACAATACAGAGTCGTAACTTGCTGGTATCTTGCCTTCCCTTTCTGCTTTGTCATTATTCTCTCTTAAAGCAGCTCGCTCTACTTGATCACCTTTTAGATAACCAGTGTCACCAGGTGCAGTAATTTCTACTTTCCTTAGCATTTGGCGAATAATAGCCTCTATATGTTTATCATTAATTTTAACACCTTGTAAACGATACACATCCTGTATCTCCTTAACTAGGTAGTTAGCCAACTCTTCGATTCCACGCAATCTTAGAATATCGTGCGGCGTCAACTCACCTTCGGCAATAGTTTCACCCTTTTCTACATACTCACCCTCAAACACAGTGATATGTCGCCATTTAGGTATAAGGGTTTCAATTTGCTCTCCTGCGGAATCAGTTATTACAACCCTCTGTTTTCCTTTAGTCTCTTTTCCAAAAGAAATAGTCCCACTAATTTCAGCTAAAATTGCCGGATCTTTTGTTTTACGAGCTTCAAATAAATCAGCTACTCGCGGAAGACCGCCAGTGATATCCCTAGTTTTACTTGACTCCTGCGGTATACGCGCCAAGACATCCCCAACTTCAACTTGGTTACCATCATTAATGCCTACAATTGCACCAGCGGGTAAAAAATACTGAGCTGGTATTTCGGTACCAGGTAGGAATATTGATTTACCGTCAAGAGCCAAGAGCTTCACCATTGGCCTCAATTCTTTACCAGCACTACCACGCTGCTTGGGATCTGTTACCACTAATGAACTTAATCCTGTAACCTCATCCGATTGCTTCTGAACAGTAACGCCGTCAACAAAATCGACAAACTCAACCATACCATTCACTTCCGTAATAACAGGATGAGTATGGGGGTCCCAATTTACGATAATATCTCCGGCATTAACCCTAGATGCTTCTTGAACTGATATAACTGCACCGTAAGGTATTTTATAGCGCTCTCTTTCACGACCATAATCATCAACAACACCAACCTCACCTGAGCGAGATACTGCGACCAGATTTCCTTCTCGGTTAGCGACAGATTTCAAATTATTTAAACGGACAGAACCAGCGGACTTGACTTGTACGTTGCTTATAGCTGCAGTTCTAGATGCAGCACCGCCTATATGAAATGTCCTCATAGTTAACTGAGTTCCTGGCTCACCAATCGACTGTGCAGCAATCACACCAACAGCCTCACCAATATTAACTAAATGCCCTCGCCCTAAATCTCGTCCGTAGCAGGCTGCACATACTCCATGGCGATTCTCACAGGTAATAATTGATCTAACTAGAACTTGATCAACACTATTTTTTTCAAGCACAGATACCCAATGTTCATCTAACAATATTCCACGAGAAACAACAAGCCCACCAGCTGCATCCAGAACATCCTTAGCAACTACGCGCCCTAGCACCCGCTCAGATAGTGGCTCAACTACGTCACCACCTTCAATAATGGGTGTCATTATTAAGCCATTTATAGTATTACAATCCGCACCATTAATAACTAAATCTTGGGCAACATCAACAAGTCTACGAGTCAAATATCCAGAATTTGCCGTCTTCAATGCTGTATCTGCAAGACCTTTTCTTGCGCCATGCGTCGAAATGAAGTACTGCAATACATCCAATCCTTCACGAAAGTTTGCGGTAATTGGGGTCTCAATAATAGATCCGTCAGGTTTAGCCATTAATCCGCGCATTCCAGCCAGCTGCCGTATCTGAGCAGCCGAGCCCCTTGCACCTGATTCTGCCATCATAAATATTGAGTTAAATGATTTCTGCTTAACGGGGTTTCCATCTGCATCAATAACCGTTTCCTCGCCAAGCCCATCCATCATAACCTTAGCTATCTGGTCGTTTGCATGCGACCAAATATCAACTACTTTATTATACCTTTCACCGTCTGTGACCAATCCGGATGAATACTGACTCTGTATTTCGTTAACCTCGGAGTCAGCTGCTTTTATAATGTCGGCTTTTTTAGCTGGAATTGCCATATCTTCAATCCCAAAAGATACCCCCGAAATAGTCGCATATCGAAATCCCAGATACATCAGCTGATCAGCGAGAATAACCGTGTCCTTATTTCCCAAATAGCGGTAACTATAATTAATTAATCTGGATATGTTTTTCTTGGTCATATCACAATTAACTAATTCGAAAGGCATTCTATCCGGGACAACCTCCCAAATTAAAGCTCGACCAACAGTTGTTGCTACTCTGTGTGTTTTATCATTTAACTCACCGTTATCACCAGCTACCTTTTCAGTGATACGAAGTTGGATTTTTGATTGCAACTCAACGCTTTTAGCTAGTATTGCTTTGTGTACCTCACCAACGCTCCCAAATACAGAGCCATCACCCTTGGCATTAATTTTTTCACGGCTAATGTAATACAACCCAAGTACCACATCTTGCGAAGGATTAATAACAGGTTCACCATTTGCAGGCGACAAAATATTGTTTGTCGCCATCATTAACGTCCGCGCTTCAAGCTGCGCTTCAATAGATAATGGAATATGTACTGCCATTTGATCGCCATCAAAATCAGCGTTAAAAGCACTACAAACTAAAGGATGCAATTGAATTGCCTTACCTTCAATTAAGGTGGGCTCAAAAGCTTGAATTCCTAATCGATGTAATGTTGGCGCACGATTCAGAAGAATTGGATGTTCGCGAATAACTTCTTCGAGAATATCCCATACCTCTGAACTCTCTCTTTCAACCATTTTCTTTGCAGCTTTAATGGTTGTTGCTAATCCGCGGAATTGCAATTTACTGAAAATAAATGGCTTGAATAATTCAAGTGCCATTTTTTTAGGCAATCCGCATTGATGCAATCTTAAAGTCGGGCCAACAACAATAACTGATCGACCAGAATAGTCGACACGCTTACCGAGTAGATTCTGCCTAAAACGTCCTTGTTTGCCCTTAATCATGTCGGCTAAAGACTTAAGAGGACGTCTATTTGTCCCTGTTATAGCCCTCCCTCTACGCCCATTATCAAGTAAAGCATCAACAGACTCTTGAAGCATACGCTTTTCATTTCGAACAATAATATCAGGCGCATTTAAATCCAAAAGCCTATTTAATCTGTTATTTCGATTAATTACGCGGCGATACAAATCATTAAGATCGGAAGTTGCAAACCGTCCCCCATCAAGAGGCACCAGCGGTCTTAATTCTGGTGGCAAAACTGGCAAAACCTTCAAAATCATCCATTCAGGTCGATTTTTTGAGCTCATTAACGCATCCATTACTTTCATGCGTTTTGAAAATTTCTTTATTTTCGTTTCTGAATTAGTGGTGATAATTTCTTGATGTAAAATCTCGACTTGCTCTTTTAAATCTATTGATTTCAATAAATCATAAATAGCCTCAGCACCCATTTTTGCAACAAAATCATCTCCATGCTGTTCAACCGCATCAAGATATTCGTCATCAGTCAATAACTGACCTTTTTCTAAAGGTGTCATTCCTGGGTCGAGCACTACAAATGATTCAAAATACAAAACACGTTCTATTTCTCGCAATGTCATATCCAATAACAATGCAATTCGCGAAGGAAGTGACTTCAAAAACCAAATGTGTGCTACAGGGCTGGCCAGCTCAATATGCCCCATTCTTTCACGACGAACCTTAGAAAGAGTAACTTCAACTCCGCATTTTTCACAGATAACGCCTCGATGTTTTAGACGTTTATACTTTCCACATAAGCATTCATAGTCACTGACTGGACCAAATATCTTTGCGCAAAACAGCCCGTCTCTTTCCGGTTTAAATGTTCGGTAATTAATAGTTTCAGGCTTTTTGACTTCACCATAGGACCACGAGCGAATCATATCTGGTGATGCAAGACCAATACGAATCCCGTCGAAATCTTCAGCTCGTCCTTGGCGTTTTAAAAAATTCATTAAATCTTTCAAGAGCAAATCCTCTTATTATTTGTTCTACAGCGTTGCAGAATAAGCCATCTATTAAATATCTTAGAAAAGAACACTATTCTCTTTCCAATTCTATATTGACAGCCAACGAACGTATTTCTTTAATCAAAACATTAAATGATTCCGGCATGCCAGCTTCCATTTTATGATCGCCATCAACAATGTTTTTATACATTCTTGTTCTACCTGTTACATCATCTGATTTTACTGTCAACATTTCCTGCAGTGTATAAGCGGCGCCATAAGCTTCTAAAGCCCAGACTTCCATCTCGCCAAAACGCTGCCCACCAAATTGAGCTTTACCGCCTAATGGTTGTTGCGTTACTAGACTGTATGGCCCGGTTGACCTGGCATGCATTTTGTCATCAACCAAATGGTTTAACTTTAACATGTACATATAGCCCACAGTCACTTCTCGCTCAAATGGTTCGCCTGTCAAACCATCATAAAGTGTCACCTGACCATGTTCAGGCAAATCAGCTAGCCTTAGCATTGTTTTAATATCCTCTTCGCTTGCACCATCAAATACGGGTGTTGCCATCGGAACGCCATCAACTAGATTTGCGGCTAACTCAAGGATTTCTAAATCAGAAAAATCGTCTAGTTTTTCTTTTCGCCCACTGTTGTTATAAACTTTTTCCAGAAACTTTCTTATTTCTATAACTTTTGAACGGGCTTCTAACATCTTACCGATTTTAATACCAAGGCCTTTTGCCGCCCACCCTAAATGGGTTTCTAGAACCTGCCCCACATTCATTCGTGAAGGCACACCTAAAGGGTTCAATACGATATCTACTGGATTACCATCAGCCGTGTAAGGCATATCTTCAATTGGTCTTATCATGGAAATAACACCTTTATTACCATGTCTACCGGCCATTTTATCTCCCGGTTGAATCCGTCTTTTTACAGCAAGATAGACTTTGACCATTTTCAAAACCCCAGGTGGCAAATCATCACCCATGGTAATTTTCTTGCGTTTTATTTCAAATTTTTCATCAAAATCTTTTCTTTGTTGCTCAATTTGAGCAACTACCGTTTCAAGCTGAAGATTAATATCTTCATCTTTCATGCTAATCTTCAGCCAATCTGAATGCTTTAAATCGTGAAGATATTCGTATGTAATTTCAGCCCCAGACTTTAAGCCTAGAGGACCTGACTGCGCAACTTTACCTACCAACAGCTCTGCAACACGTGCAAATATATCACCTTCAAGTATTTTCAATTGATCATCAAGATCTTTTCTATATCGCTTAATCTCTTCTTGCTCAATATCTAATGCTCTCTTATCCTTTTTCACACCATCACGTGTAAACACTTGAACATCAATAACTGTACCTTGAATATTTGCAGGAACGCGTAAGGACGTATCTTTTACATCGGCGGCCTTTTCTCCAAAAATAGCGCGCAACAATTTTTCTTCTGGCGTAAGTTGCGTTTCACCTTTTGGCGTTACTTTGCCGACAAGAATATCCCCGCCTTTAACTTCGGCTCCAACATAAACTATTCCTGATTCGTCTAATTTAGATAACGCTTCTTCACTTACATTAGGAATATCTGCAGTTATTTCCTCAGGACTGTGCTTTGTATCTCTTGCTACACAGGTTTTTTCTTCAATATGAATGGTCGTAAATCTATCTTCTTTTACCACTCTTTCTGATACTAGAATTGAATCTTCGAAGTTGTATCCATTCCATGGCATGAATGCTACCAACATATTTTGACCAAGCGCCAATTCACCCATATCGGTAGATGGGCCATCCGCCATAATATCGCCAGCTTGAACAATATCGCCAGGCTTAACGAGTGGCTTTTGATTAATACAGGTATTCTGATTTGATCGTGTATATTTAATTAAATTATAAATATCAACCCCTGAAGAACCAGTCTCTGTTTCCGTGTCGTTTACTCTTACAACAATTCTTGCGGCATCAACAGCCTCAATTCGCCCACCACGAGCGGCAACTACAGTTACTCCAGAATCTTTTGCAACCGTGCGCTCCATGCCAGTACCTACTAAGGGCTTTTCGGCTTTTAAAGTTGGTACAGCTTGCCGTTGCATGTTAGAGCCCATTAGCGCTCTATTCGCATCATCATGTTCAAGAAAAGGAATGATCGAAGCTGCAACAGATACAATTTGCTTGGAAGACACATCCATATATTGGACCGTGTCCGACATTGCCAACGTAAACTCATCTTTATGCCGGCAGGATACTAATCCATCAACCAATTTACCATTATCATCAACGGCAACACTAGCTTGCGCAATTACAAACTCACCCTCTTCAATAGCTGATAGATAATCAACATGCGTTGTGACTTTGCCATCAATAACCTTTCTATAAGGTGTTTCTAAGAAACCATAGTTATTAGTTCTGGCATATACGGACAATGAATTTATCAAACCAATGTTTGGACCTTCCGGGGTCTCAATTGGACATACCCGCCCATAATGCGTTGCATGAACATCTCGCACCTCAAAACCGGCTCTTTCCCTTGCTAAACCACCAGGACCAAGTGCGGAAACTCGCCGCTTATGAGTGACTTGAGATAACGGATTATTTTGATCCATGAATTGAGACAACTGACTGGAACCAAAAAATTCCTTTACTGCTGCCGATACTGGCTTTGCATTAATTATTTCCTGAGGCATTAACCCTTCGGAATCAGCAAGTGTTAATCGCTCTTTAACTGCACGCTCAACGCGCACAAGCCCAACTCTAAATTGGTTTTCAATCATTTCACCAACAGAGCGAACACGTCGATTACCTAAGTGATCAATATCATCAACATTTCCGTTTCCATTACGAATATTGATCAGCTCTTTAAGAACATCAATTATATCTTCCTTAGTAAGAGTACCAAGGCCAGTTATTTCTTGACGACCTAAGCGTCTATTGAACTTCATTCTTCCGACCGTAGAAAGATCATACCGCTCATCTGTGAAAAACAGATTCTGAAATAAATTTTCAGCTGATTCTTTTGTTGGCGGCTCTCCCGGGCGCATCATTCTATATATTTCAACTAACGCTTCGAGACTATTAGTTGTAGTATCGATACGCATCGCATTAGAAACATAAGGCCCTCTATCTAAGTCATTAACAAACAAAGTATCAATTTCTGAAACATTGTTTTCAATGCATTTATCTAAAATAGCATTAGTTATTTCATCGTTAACGTTAGCAATTATTTCGCCTGTGGTTTGGTCAATTAAATTGTGTCCAAGAATTTTGCCTACTAAATAATCTTTAGGGACCTCAACCTGCTTCAACTCGGCTTTATTCATTTCGCGAATGTGCTTCGCAGTAATTCGCCTTCCTTCTTCAACAAGAATTTGACCATTATTCTTTATGTCAAATGCCGCAATTTCCCCTCGCATCCTTTCAGGTATTATATGAAAAATGCACTTATCTGCACTCAATGCGAATTTGTTGGTGTCGAAGAAAATTTTAATCATTTCTTCATTATTAAAGCCTAAAGCTCTCAATAATATTGTCGCTGGAATTTTTCTACGTCTGTCGATGCGCACATAAACGCAATCTTTATGATCAAATTCAAAATCTAACCAGGAGCCTCGATATGGAATAACTCTTGCGTTAAACAACAGCTTTCCTGATGAATGAGTTTTCCCCTTATCATGATCAAAAAATACTCCGGGAGAACGATGTAACTGAGAAACAATAACTCTCTCTGTACCATTTATAACGAACGTTCCATTCTCGGTCATCAAGGGCAACTCCCCCATATAGACCTCTTGTTCACGTATGTCTTTAACTACTTTTGCGTTAGCAGGCGCTTCTTTGTCATATATAACTAGCCGCACTAATACTCTTAGAGGTGCAGCATATGTTGCACCTCTTTGTTGGCATTCCCTGATATCAAATACTGGAACTCCCAATCTATAACTTACATATTCAAGTATTGCATAACCTGAATGACTTTCAATTGGAAAAACACTAGAAAATGCAGCATGTAAACCGCTATTTTCACGTTTGCTTACAGATACGCCAGTTTGTAAAAAACTTGCATATGAATTGATCTGCGTCGCAAGAAGATAGGGAACTTCAAGTACTTCAGTACCTTTCCCAAAGTTATTTCGAATACGCTTTTTTTCGGTAAAAGAGTAGGACATATCACTTCCGAACTTTTTATCATGGAATATTTTTACTGTGCAAGTATTGCAAGCAGCAAAAGGCCGGTGACATTCCGCCACCAGCCATTGTTTAAAGGCAAAGGCCTTAAATTTGAGTCGAAAATTTATTTAATCTCGACAGTAGCTCCGGCTTCTAGTAGTTGCTTTTTAATATCTTCTGCTTCTGCTTTAGAAACACCTTCTTTCAAAGTTGTTGGAACACCTTCAACTGCATCTTTAGCTTCCTTTAGGCCTAATCCAGTAATCCCACGAACTGCCTTAATTACACCAACTTTATTTTCACCAAATCCAGTTAGGATTACATCAAATTCAGTTTGTTCTTCAACTACCGCTGCTGCTGCAACTGGAGCTGCAGCAACTGCTGCCGCGGCAGACACTCCGAATTTTTCTTCGAAAGCTGAAATTAAGTCAACAATTTCTAAAACAGTAAAGTTAGATACTGCTTCTAATATATCTTCTTGTGATATAGCCATTATTTGATAATCCTCTAAAAATTAAAACTAATATATTATTGGTACTAATTAAGCAGCTTGTTTTTGATCTCTTATTTCTGCCAGAGTACGAGCTAATTTTTCAATTGGTGCCTTTATAACAGACATCAACATGCTTATTCCTTGATCACGTGTTGGCAAGCTGGCTAAACGTGTAATTTCACTTCCATCAAATGCTTGACCGCCAATTGCAACTACCTTAGCAATCAACTTATCATGACCTTTAGAAAAATTGCTTATCAATCTAGCAGCACTGCCTGGGTCTTCAATTGAAAATGCAATCAATAGAGGACCTACAAGTTTATCTTGCATACACTCGAAATCAGTACCTGCAATTGCTCGCTTTGCTAAAGTATTTTTTACTACTCGCAAATAAACACCAGTTTCCCTTGCTATTTTACGTAGCTCAGTCAACTCTGTTACAGTTAATCCACGATATTCTGCCGCGACTGCAGAATGAGCTTTTGCAGCATATTCAGCAACTTCTTCGACGACGACTTTTTTGCCATCTAAATTTAACGCCACAAGTCACCTCTGTTATTTCACACAGCTTACTTCTAATTAAACATATACATTCGCTAGGAATGCTCTAATACGGATTTCACCCAACTATGGGTACAACTCACGTCTACGCAGGCAATATTAAGTTTTAAAGCACCTGCGGTCTTTGACGGTTGCCTAAAAAAGGCAACCCAAAGTCTTTTATTTTCCGTGTATTCTATTTTTGTCTTCTAACATGTTTAGAATCAACTTAGCCTTCTAAATTTAAATATTAACAAAAAATTATAGATATAGCTTAAGCAGAAATTCCACTTTGATCTAGCCATAGACCAGGCCCCATAGTTGAAGATAAAGTTATTTTCTTTATATAAATTCCTTTTGCAGCTGTTGGCTTTAATTTGCGTAAATCAGCTAGCAGCGCTTCTAGATTTTCTTGAATAGCTACCGCATCAAACGTGGTTTTACCTAGCGTGCAATGAACTATTCCAGACTTATCAGCACGGTATCGAACTTGACCAGATTTAGCGTTTTTAACTGCAGTAGCTACATCAGCTGTTACTGTCCCAACTTTTGGATTTGGCATTAACCCTCTGGGACCTAATATCTGACCTAGCTGCCCAACAACCCGCATTGCATCTGGCGATGCAATAACAACATCAAAATCAAGTTGACCTTTTTTAACCATTTCACCAAGATCATCCATACCAACTATATCAGCACCTGCTTCTTTAGCAGATTCGGCATTAGCTCCTTGTGCGAACACAGCAACCCTAACTGTCTTACCTGTGCCTCTAGGTAAAACTGTCGCACCTCTGACATTCTGATCTGATTTTCTTGGGTCTATACCCAAGTTAACACTCACATCAATTGACTCGTCAAATTTTACAGATTTCAACTCTTTTAAAATTTCAACAGCATCAATCACAGAGTATTGTTTAACTTTATTAACTTTTTCTTTAATTATTTTCGCTTTCTTCGACAACTTAGCCATTAGAGCCCCTCCACATTTAGGCCCATGCTATAGGCGCTACCAGCAATTGTCTTTACAGCAGCTTCTAAAGTTGCTGCATTAAGATCTTCCATTTTTATTTTTGCAATCTCCTCAAGTTGGTCTCGAGTAATTGTCCCTACTTTTTTAGTATTTGGGTTGCTGCTACCACTTTTAATACCTGTTGCTTTTTTTATAAGAATTGAAGCAGGAGGTGTCTTGGTAATAAAAGTAAAACTACGGTCACTATATACGGTGATAACTACTGGGAGTGGCAGTCCTTTTTCAACATCCTGAGTTTTAGCATTAAATGCCTTACAAAACTCCATGATATTAACTCCGCGCTGACCTAGCGCCGGACCAACTGGAGGACTCGGATTAGCTTCGCCAGCTTTAACTTGCAATTTAATGTAAGCCGTTATTTTTTTTGCCATTTACATTCTCTCCAATTCGGGTACAAACGTATTTCTACTCCCCCATTACAAAAAAATCACCACACAAGGCAGTGATTTAATAATTTTTTCAAATAAACTTTATTTAGCTTTTTTCAACTTGATTAAAACCTAATTCAACCGATGTTGACCTTCCAAAAATTAAAACTGAAATTTTTAGCTTATTTTTTTCGTAGTTTACTTCTTCAACTACACCGTTAAAATCTTTAAATGGCCCATCTATGACCCGAACAACTTCTCCTGACTCAAACATTGTCTTAGGACGTGGCTTATTTACGCCTTCTTCAACCCTGTTAATAATTGCCATCGCCTCTTTTTCCGATATAGGAGCAGGTCGATCAGAAGTTCCACCAATAAACCCTAATACTCTTGGCACATCCCTAACCAAATGCCATGTTTCATCTGTTAGCTCCATCTGAACTAACACATAGCCTGGAAAAAACTTTCTATCACTCTTCCGTTGCTGACCCAATTTCATCTCCACAACTTCCTCTGTTGGAACTAATATTTTTCCAAAGCTGGAGCTCAAGCCTTCTCTCTCTATTCTTTCTTCAAGCGCTTGTTTAACTTTGTTCTCAAAGTTTGAATAAGCATGAACAACATACCACCGAAGAGCCATTATTAACTCCCTTGGCCAGTTAACAAGCGCACACCCCAAAACAAGAAAGTATCCAACAGCCACAACAAGAAACCAACTACAAACACCATGGCAAAAACTAACATTGTAGTCCTAGTTGTCTCTTCTCGTGTTGGCCAAATTACACGATTTAACTCTACCTTCGACTCAGATATAAATGACGATACTTTTTTTCCGGCTTCTGTAGTGGACAATAAAAACAAAACACCAACTGCAACAACCAATAATGCAACAACCCTATAAACGAGCAAGACATTGGCAAAATAATAAAAACCAACCACACCCAAAACCAAAAATACAACAGACAAAATCTGTTTTGTCAAATCTGACACTGACACTTCGTTATTTATCTGCATACTCATGTTAATGTTATTATATAAAATTTATGTTTTATGAATGGCAGGCCAGGAGGGTCTCGAACCCCCAACCCGCGGTTTTGGAGACCGCTACTCTACCAATTGAGCTACTGACCTATTCAAATCAAAAATCATACACAAATTTTTCACTTTTACTCAATTATTGAAGCTACAACGCCAGCACCAACTGTACGCCCACCTTCGCGAATAGCAAAGCGCAGACCATCTTCCATTGCAATAGGCGATATAAGCTTTACTTTTACAGAAATATTATCACCAG